>Ga0209109_10001614_pt1 | contig 12349 bp, 10 predicted proteins | sample Rifsed10ft2_FD_184004 | JGI IMG/M metagenome (GOLD analysis project Ga0209109, IMG submission 184004) | Soil microbial communities from Rifle, Colorado, USA - sediment 10ft 2 (version 2) | ecosystem: Environmental > Terrestrial > Deep subsurface > Rock core/Sediment | place: Rifle, Colorado... | reverse complement strand
GGCCTCGACGAGATCGCCGTGTGCAACCTGGGCTCGGTCAACATGCCCTCGCACCTGGATATGTCGAGCGGGCGGATGGACATGGAGAAGCTGAAGCGCACCGTCGGCACCGCGATGCGCATGCTCGACAACGTGATCAATCTCAACTTCTATAACGTCAACAAGGCGCGCACTTCCAACTTCAAGCACCGCCCGGTGGGCCTCGGCATCATGGGCTTCCAGGACTGCCTGCACCTGCTGCGCATTCCGTACGGCTCCCAGGCCGCCGTGGAGTTCGCCGACCGCTCGATGGAGCAGATCACCTACACCGCCTATTGGGCCTCGACCGATCTCGCCGAGGAGCGCGGTCCGTATTCGACCTTCAAGGGCTCGCTTTGGGATCGCGGCATCCTGCCGCTCGACACGCTGAAGCTGCTGGCCGAGGAGCGCGGCGGCTACGTCGAGTGCGACATGTCGGTGAAGCTCGACTGGGACGCGTTGCGCCGGCGCATCCGGCAGGTCGGCATGCGGAACTCGAACTGCCACGCCATCGCGCCGACCGCGACCATTGCCAACATCACGGGGCTCTCGCAGTGCATCGAGCCGACCTACCAGAACCTCTACGTCAAGTCGAACCTGTCGGGGGAATTCACGGTGGTCAACGAGTTCCTGGTGCGCGATCTCAAGAAGTTGAACCTGTGGGACGAGGTGATGATCGCGGATCTCAAGTACTTCGACGGCTCCCTTGCCAAGATCGATCGCATTCCGCCGGACGTGCGCGAACTCTACGCGACCGCGTTCGAGATCGAACCGAGTTGGCTGGTGGAGTGCGCGGCGCGCCGGCAGAAGTGGGTCGATCAGTCGCAGTCGCTCAACATTTACATGGCGGGCGCCTCCGGCAAGAAGCTCGATGACACCTACAAACTGGCGTGGATGAGGGGGCTCAAGACCACCTACTACCTGCGCACGCTGGGTGCCACTTCGGCGGAGAAATCGACCGCCAAAGCGGGGCAACTCAACGCCGTGCCGTCGGACAGCGACGGCATCGCCGCCGCCGCGGAGCCCAAGTTCTGCGCAGTCGACGACCCCGAGTGCGAATCGTGCCAGTGAGAGCAGGAGTCAGGATCGGGGATTCAGGATTGAGGGAATGTTTGCTTTGGCGGCGTGAACCACTGCTTCACCGATAATTTCCACAAAGAAGCGGCGGCCGTGCCGGAGAGTGTCCACCCATAACGCCAATAAAGGAGACTGAAATGCTGCAATTCGGAGAACAACCAACGGCCGGTGTCGCGCCCGGGCTGGGATCGCAACTCGCGGCGCGGGGCGCGGATCTCCTGACGGAGGCACTGCAGAACCGCCGCGTCAACGTCGCGGACAAGCGCATCATCAACGGCCAGACCGACGTCAACCAGCTCGTGCCGTTCAAGTACAAATGGGCGTGGGAGAAATACCTTTCCGCCTGCGCCAATCACTGGATGCCGCAGGAAATCCAGATGAGCCGCGACATCGCGCTGTGGAAGGACCCCAACGGTCTCACGGAGGACGAGCGCCGGGTCGTGAAACGCAATCTCGGCTTCTTCGTCACCGCGGATTCGCTCGCCGCGAACAACATCGTGCTCGGCACCTATCGCCATATCACCGCGCCGGAGTGCCGGCAGTACCTGCTGCGCCAGGCTTTCGAGGAGGCGATCCACACCCACGCCTACCAGTACATAGTGGAGAGCCTGGGCCTCGACGAAGGCGAGGTGTTCAACGCCTACCACGAGATTCCGTCGATACGCGCCAAGGACGAGTTCCTGATTCCTTTCATCGACACGCTGACCAATCCCGCTTTTCGCACCGGGACGCTGCAGAACGACCGGCTGCTGCTCAAAAGCCTGATCGTGTTCGCGTGCATCATGGAGGGGCTGTTCTTCTACGTCGGCTTCACGCAGATCCTCGCCCTCGGCCGGCAGAACAAGATGACCGGCGCCGCGGAGCAGTATCAGTACATCCTGCGCGATGAATCGATGCACTGCAACTTCGGCATCGATCTCGTGAACCAGATCAAGCTCGAGAACCCGCAGCTGTGGAACGCGGAGTTCCGCGAGGAGATCGCGGGGCTGATGACGAAGGCGGTGGAACTGGAATACCGCTACGCGGAAGACACCATGCCGCGCGGCGTGCTGGGGCTGAATGCCGCCATGTTCAAGGAGTACCTGCGGTTCATCGCCAATCGCCGCTGCCAGCAGATCGGGCTCGACCCGTTGTTCGAGGGCGCGAACAACCCCTTCCCGTGGATGGCGGAGATGATCGATCTCAAGAAGGAGAAGAACTTCTTCGAAACCCGCGTCACCGAGTACCAGACCGGCGGCGCGTTGAGCTGGGATTGAAAGGGGACGTCGCGCGCATACCGGGAAAGCGTCCAACAACAATGGGAGCCGGCTGAATGGCACTGAGTCTCATGAACCGCCGTTACCGCAGCCGCCGGGTCGGGCTGCACACCGTCACCGAACTTCGCGCCGAAGGGAATTACACGTTGTGGCTGCGCTTCAACGACGGGCTGGAAGGCCACGTCTACCTCGGGGAACTGGTGGCGAGCAACGGCGTGTTGTCGGACGAGACGGCGTTCGGGCGGGTGTCGATCGATCCGGTATCCAACGCGGTGACCTGGGGTGGCGGCATCCGCATCGACCCGGAGGTGTTGTACCACAATCTTGTAAACAAGGCGGCTGTGCCGCTACACTGATGCACTGACACGCCGCGGGCGGATCCGCGGCCTTCGCTCCTCACCGCGTTCCAATGGAGGCGCACATGGCAAAAGCGAAAAGGGCAGCCCGGAAGGCCCCGAAGAAGAAGAAAAGGGCGGCGACGAAAAAAACGGTGAGGAAGGCCGGCGCGCGCAAGAGCGCAAGCCGCGCCAGACCGGCAAAAAAAAGGCCGGCCCGAAGGCCGGCTCCAAGGAAAGCAGCTCGGAAGAAACCTGCTGTCAGAAAACCAGCAGCAATGACACCGGCCGCAAAACCGGCCGCGCCGTCTGCTCCGGCGGCGGCCCCGGTTGCGCCGCGCCCGATTGTCATCCCGGGTGCCTGGCCGTTTCCCATGGGCAACAAGCCTTAGCCTCCGCGCCCCGAAAACCGGCTCGCTCCGGGGGGAGTGTGGCCGGCTTACAGAGGTGGATTGGGGCGGCGCGCGTCAGGGCGGTAACAATACAAGAACGGCACAGGCATCGCAACCGGCGGGGCATCGATATTTCGGTGCGGCGACCGACGCCGTCGCCGCCAGTCGCTGTCCTTCCCTATTCCTAGATCAATGAATTCATGGACATCCTGTCCGGCGGGCGGTACTGCCCCGGTCGGCGGCTGAATATTGTTTAACCCAGATCAAGATGCGGCCCGGGATGCCTCGGTAGACTGGGCCGCGTGTAGAGTCCGCTGCGGCGGGGAAGGAGGCGTCATGAATGGACGACTCGTGCGGGGAATCGCGGCCTTGGCGCTGCTCATTGGCGCCGCGGGCGCATGCGCACAGAGTGCCGAGGTCGCGATACACCGGACCAAGGGGAATTTCGCCGAAGTGAAGGAGCGGGTGTTGCTCGCGATCGAGAATCGCGGATTGGTGCTCAACTACACCGCGCGCATCGGCGCCATGCTCGACCGCACCGGCAAGGACATCGGCGCCGCCGGCCGCCTCTACGGCGAGGCCGAAATGCTGGAATTCTGCAGCGCGCGCGTCTCGCGCGACACGATGGCGGCCGATCCGCGCAACATCGTGTTCTGCCCGTACTCGATCGCCATCTACACGCTGCCCAAGGACAAGGACACGGTTTACGTCGGCTACCGCCGCCCCGCAACGTTCGGCTCCGCGCAGTCGGTGAAATCGTTGCGCGCAGTGGAGCAACTCGTCGCCGACATCGTGCGCGAAGCCCTCAGATAACGCTTGCGCTCTGCGTCGCGTCGCCCGCGTCCTCTGCGGTCAGAGGTTCTGCCACAGGCTTGCGAACGCGCTGACCGCCGCATCCACATCCGGAGCGGCGATGTGGCGGTGGGTGACGAAGCGCAGTGACCAGGCATCAGCGGGGCTGACCAGCACGCCTTGCTTCTTCAGGTCGTCCGACCAGTGGGCCGCGCGGCGGCCGGTCTTCCTCACGTCCACGCGCACGAGGTTGGTTTCCACGTCCTTCGGCTCGCACAAACCTGCGTCGATGCGGTGCAGTCCCTCTGCAAGGCGTCTGGCGGTGTCGTGGTCTTCCTTAAGCCGCGGGATCATCGTCTCCAGCGCAACGACGCCGGCAGCCGCGAGGGGCCCGGCCTGCCGCATGTTGCCGCCGACCATGCGGCGGCAGGCGCGGGCGCGCTCGATGAACGCCGCTGATCCGCAGAGAACCGATCCGATTGGCGCCGAGAGTCCCTTGGAGACGCAGAAGCCGACGGAATCGGTGTGCCGGGCGATCGCCTTCGCCTCCACACCGAGTGCGACGGCGGCATTGAAAATGCGCGCGCCGTCGGTGTGGACCGGAACGCCGTTCTCCGCCGCCAGATCGTAAACCGCCTGCATGTGTGCGACGGGAAGCACCGATCCTCCGGCGCGGTTGTGGGTGGTTTCCATGCATACCAGCGCCGTGCCGAAGTTGTTGCGCGTGGCAGGACGGATCGCCTCCTTCAGGGTGTCGATGTCCATCGCGCCGCGTTTACCCGGAATGCCCTTGTAGAAGGCGCCCGCGACGGCCGTGATCCCGCCAAGTTCCGAACTGAGGATGTGCGAGCCAGATTCGAGCAGCACCTCGCCGCCGCGCTGGGTGTGGGTGAGCACGGCGACCAGGTTGGTCATGGTGCCGCTTGGCATGAACGCGCCCGCCTCCTTGCCCATTAACGCCGCCGCCAGGCTTTCGAGGCTTCCGACCGTTTCGTCGCCGTCGCGCGAGTCATCGCCGAGCGTCGCCTCGCGCATCGACTCCAGCATCGCCTCGGTCGGGCGCGTAACGGTGTCGGTTCTTAAGTCAATCATGAAGCCGCTCCCTGGGGACAACCCTTTTTAGCCACAGAGAGCACAGAGAACACAAAGAAAAACGTCAAGAAGTGCAATGTTCTTGCTTTCTCTGTGTTCTCTGTGATCTCTGTGGCAAGGGTCTTGCTTAGGTTACCGCGCCGCGAGCAGACTATCAACGAGTTCGCAGAAGCCTGCGCCGCTCGCGGCGGCCGTGACGTACCTCGGCTCGTGCGCGAGCCGGCCTGCGAACTCGCGGATGTTGGCGACCCCGACCGAGTGCGGGAAGAACGCAAACATCGGCGCATCATTGGGTGAATCGCCGACGAAAACGCAGCGGTTTCGCTCGCGTTCGAGGTCGATGCCGTGACACTCGTGCATCAGTATCTTCGTCATGGTGAGCTTGTCGTAGGCGCCGAACCAGCCGTTCACGTGGATCGAGCTCACCTTCGCCGTGAGGCCATGGCCGTGCATGAGCGCGACGATCCGGTCGACCGCGGCAGGCGGCAGCCGCGGCACATCCTCGCAGAAATCGATCGCGAGGTCGGTTTCACGATAGATCTGGTCGGCGGCGATCGCCGAGCCGGGAACGGCCGCGAGGATCCGTTCCCCGATCGCTCTCAGGCGCTCGCGGTGATCCGCTCGCGTCGACGCGTCGTCAATGAAACGCCGCCGCATGACGCGCCTGGCGAGCTCGTAGCGGAAGTAAAAGGCGCCGTTTTCGCCCACCACGCCGTCGACCGGCCACATGCGCGCGATGTGATCGCACCATCCCGCCGGCCGCCCGGTGATGGGCACGACCTGCAAACCCGCTTCCTGCAGCCGCTCCATCGCGCCGTACGCCGCCGCGGTCATTCTTCCCCCGGTGGTGAGCGTGTCGTCGATGTCGGCAAGCACGCAGCGCACCTCCCGCCGCGCCGCCAACGGAAAATCCTTCAGAGGTCTCATCATCGGAACCGCGGATGAACGCCGATTAGCGCCGATATTTGCAGGTGAACAGTGAACAGTGAACCGTGATCCGTGAGCCGACGAGATCTGATTCGTGAGATTGACTTCGTCCGATCACCGATCACGGCTCACGCTTGCTCTGCGTCGGATTCCACCATCGCCCACACGCGGCGGAACGGACCACGGCTGCTGATCAGTTCCTCTCCGGCCTCGACGATGGTCTTCTCGTCGAGCCAGATCGGGCCGCCCAGGGCGCAGCTGAGGCAGGCGCGATGCGCGTTCTCCTCGATGATGAAGGCGGCGGCCACTGCTTCCTCGACATCGGCGCCGGTTGCGACGACGCCGTGCGCGCGCATGAGCGCCACGCGGCTCATCCCGAGCACGCCCGCCAGCGCCCGGCCGCGCTGCGGATCGCTGACGAGCTTCGGATCGCCGTAGATCGGGATGCCGTCGCGGAAGATCGAGGCGAGCACGTGTATCGGCTTGAGCGTGAGCGCGCTGGTGGTGAATGCGGTGGCGTACAGGCCGTGGTAGTGGATGATGCTGCCCACGTCGGGCCGCGCCCTGTAGATTTCGAGGTGGATCGGAAACTCTCCGGGAGGGGCGCCCTTGCCCGCGAGCTTGCGTCCCTTGAGGTTCATGCGCACGAGATCGTCTTGAGCCGCGCGCGGACCCAGCGAATGCCGGGTGAGCAGAAACTCATCCGAGTCGGGCAGACGCGCGCTGATATGACCGAAACCCTCGATGAACCCGCGCCGGTAGAGAAAGCGCCAGGCCTTGAGCGTTTTCTCGCATATCGTTGTCGCGTCAGGCGTCATCGGCTCAATTTTCCACGCGCGGCTCCGGATCGCGCACGAATCCAAAACGGGCCGGGACCTCGGCGAGGTGGATGGGCACGATGCTGAGAGTGGTATCGCGAAACTTGAGCCACAGTGGTCCCGGTCGGCCTTGTTGCAGGCGTTCCATCAGCTCGCCGAGCACGTCGTCCGGCAGCGTGCTGCCGTCGGCATCGATGAACAATGGCACCAGCCGCGCCAGGTCGCGATCGTCCACCACGCCCATGTCCGGCCCGGTCGCCAGCAGGAGCGCGCCGTCCTCGTCGATCCACGCGCCGCTCACCGCGCGGATCGCGCGCCCGGTGTGCGTCACGAGTTCGAGCGGGCCACCCTCGGAACCCGTCACGCGGAAGACGAACGGAGCATAGTCCAGCGTCACGAACACGCGCTGCGGTCCGTTCTGAAAAAACCACCGCCCCCTGTCGTCGTGGGCGTAATTGCGCCCGATGAAAGCGGTGATCGCGGGATTCCCCACGCGTTCGTTCCTGATCCACCAGTCGCCGCGGCGATCCAGACGCAGCCACCCATAGACCGCCGGCACGCTTGGCCACTTGGCCATTGCCCGGAGAACGACGTCATCCATGCGTCAGCATTCGGCGCCGCCGGCGGTCATGCGCTGCTTCCCGCAAACGGGCGCTTCGACAAGCTCAGCGCTAACGGGTCCGCAGCGCGCCGGCACGCTTGGCCACTTGGCCATTGCCCGCAGGACGATCTCATCCATGGCTGTCAACCGAACCGCGGGAGGCAGCGGCGCCCCGATCGGGAACTGAAAAGGCGTGAGCCGCGAGCCGTGATCCGACGATATCAAATTCGCTGGATCGATCTTGTCGGTTCACGATTCACGGGCCGCGGCCATTCACGGATCACGCATCGCCAGTCGTACCGTTACTCCTCGTCTACCGGCGCGGTCTTGGCGTGAGCCGCGACGAGGTCCTTCTGAATGTTGGGTGGAACCGGATCGTAATGTGAGAGCTCGATCGTGTAGGAACCCTGGCCGGCCGTGACCGACTTCAGGCGCGCCTGATAGTTGCTTAACTCGGACAGCGGCACCTGGCCCTTGATCGAAAGCGTGCCCGCCGCCAGCGCATCGGTGCCGCTCAGTTGCCCGCGTTTGGACGAGATATCACCGGCAATATCGCCCATGTTGTTTTCCGGCGCGGTGATATCGATCGACACGATCGGTTCGAGGATGATGGGTCGTGCCTTGGTGATCGCGTCCATGAACGCGCGCTTGCCGGCCGCGACGAAAGCGACCTCCTTGGAGTCCACCGGATGGTGCTTGCCGTCGTAGACGATGACGCGCACGTCCTTCAGCGGATAGCCCGCCACCGGCCCCGCCTCCAGCACCTGCCGCACCCCTTTCTCCACTGCGGGAATGTACTGCGTCGGGATGGTGCCACCCTTGACCTGGTCGACGAACTCGAAGCCTGAGCCGCGTTTGAGCGGCTCGATGCGCAGGTAGACTTCGCCGAACTGCCCGGCGCCGCCCGTCTGCTTCTTGTGGCGATGGTGGCCCTCGGCCTTCGCTGTGATCGTCTCGAGGTAAGGAATGCGCGGCGGCTTGGCGGTGACCTCGACGTGGTACTGGTTCGCCATCTTGTCGAGGACATAGCGCATGTGCAGGTCACCCAGGCCACTGATCACGGTTTCCGCCGCGTGGTGCGTGACCCGGAACGTCGGGTCTTCGGCCACGATCTTGTGCAGGGCATCGGAAATGCGCTGTTCGTCGCCGCGCCGTTTCGGCTCGATGGCGAGGCTGTGCATGGGCGTCGGGAATTCCAGCGGCGCGAGATGGATGCGATCCTCGTCGTGGGAATCGTGCAACACCGCGTCGAAATGGATCTCGTCGACCTTCGATACCGCGCCGATGTCGCCCGGCACCAGCGCGTCGGTTTCGACGAAATCCTTGCCCTGCACAAGGTAGGCGTGGCCGACTCTGAAGGCTTTGCGTTCCTCGCCGACGAAGAGCTGCGTGTCCTTGGTGATGGTGCCCTGGTGCACGCGGAACACGCCGACTTTGCCGACGAAGGGGTCGATCATGACCTTGAACACGTGCGCGAGCACGTGCTTCGCGGGATCGACTTCGGCGTGTATCGGTTGCGCCGCGTCGCCCTCACCCCTGAGAAACTGCGGCGGATTGCCCTCGGTCGGGTTGGGCATGAGCTTCACGAAGATGTCGAGCAATTCCGCGACACCTGCGCCGTTGCGCCCCGAAGCGAAGCACACCGGGATCAGATGGCCGTCCCGCAACGCAGTCTCGAACGGGGCATGGAGCTGTTCGGGCTCGATGTCTCCCTGCTCGAGGTACTTTTCCATGAGCGCCTCGTCGACTTCCACCACCTGGTCGACCAGCGCCTGGTGCGCCTCGGCGACCGATGAGAAATCGGATTCTCCGGCAGGGTTGAAAAAGCAGTCCACCACGCGCTTGCCACCGTCCGCGGGAAGATTGATCGGCAGGCACTCCTTGCCGAAGGCAGCCTGGATCCGTTCCAGCAGGCCGGGCAGGTCCACGTTTTCCCCATCAATCTTGTTGACGACGATCATGCGGCACAGATTGCGTTTCTGCGCCCATTGCATCATGCGGTGGGTGATCAACTCGACGCCGTTCTGCGCATTGACGACGACGACTGCCGTCTCCACTGCGGGCAGGGCGCCGATGGCGCGCCCGATGAAGTCCGGCAATCCCGGAGTATCGACGAGATGCACGCGCGTGTCGCGATGCTGGAAGTGGACAAGCGACGCATTGAGCGAATGCTGGTAGGTCTTTTCGAGGGGGTCGAAGTCGCATACCGTCGTGCCGCGTTCGACGCTGCCCGGCGCGACGATCGCGCCCGCCCGGTGCAGGAGCGCCTCGGCGAGCGTCGTCTTGCCCGATCCGCCATGGCCGACCAGGGCCAGGGTGCGGATCGCTTCGGGGGAAAACTTCGGCATCATGAACCTCCTCACCCCGCTCTCGCGCCGCCACCAGACCTGCACCTTCGGCGCATGCCCTTGACGGTCATCCGGGGGATGAAGGCAGTATAAACGGCGGCATGCCGCCGTTTCAAGCAACCAGCAGCCTGTCGGACTTGGCGGCCCGACAGGCTGCTAAAAGCAAAACCGCCTGAGAATTTGAGATGAAACCGAACCCAATGATGCCTCATGGCCCGTACTGGGAGACGGACACGCTGTCGAACACACGTCTTTACACTCCTTTTTCACTTTCTTGTTGCGGGCGGTTTTGCATAAGGAGTATGTCGGCGCAAAGTCCGACATACTCCTAAGCCCGCGTTAACCCCGCCCCGGCTGGTTCGACGTTTAAATGACCGGGCATCGTTTCGGTGCCGGACAACGACTGGAGATGATCATGGGGATCAAGTGGTTGGCAGCGACAGTCCTGTGGGCGCTGTCGGGTGCGGCAGCGGCAGTCGGCCAGGTCGCAGACGTCACGATATTTGACCGCTTGGACAATCGCGTGTTGCCGATCCACCGGCATGAGGGGCGCTACTACGTGGTGGGTACCCCGGGGCACGAGTACCGGGTCCGCGTGCGCAACCGCACCGGAGGGGAGATGCTCGCGGTCGTGTCGGTGGATGGAGTGAACGCCGTGACCGGTGAAACCGCCAACTGGGAGCAGAGCGGGTATGTGCTCGGGGCCCATCAAGGTTTCGACATCATGGGCTGGCGTAAAAGCCTGCAGCGCGTGGCGGCGTTCTTCTTCACGCGGCACGCGAATTCCTACGCGGCGCGCACCGGACGGCCGGATAACGTCGGTGTGATCGGCGTAGCGGTGTTTCGCAAGAAGGCCGAGCCGGCAGCGGGCGTGACCCGCGACCGCCGCGCGGGGCCACGCAGCCCGGAGCGTGCGGAAGGTCCCGCGGAACCCGTGGGGACACACAGCGACGACTCGCTCGCCGGGGCGCCTGCGGAGCAGGGGGCGGGCGGCAGCGCGATGCGCGATCAAATGGCTGCCAGGGCGGAGCGCAAGCTTGGCACCGGCCATGGCCGCAGCGAGAGCTCACACGTCACTTATGCCGAGTTTGAGCGCGCATCAGCGGCGCCTGAAGAGGTGATCGCGATCCATTACGACACCTACCGGAATCTGGTGGCGCAGGGCGTGATCCGGGGGGGGCAGGCGGGGATTCCGGCACCGTTCCCCGGGCAGTTTGTTCCCGACCCACGTTGATGCGCAATGACCATGAGGCGCAACGGGTGGGGAGAAAGCGCTCCGGGCATTTCTGCCATGCCCGGCAGCGCTCACCACTCACCGGTCACGGGTCACCAGTCACGTTTCGCTGCCGCCGCGCGCGGGTTGCCCGTACGCGGCGGATTACGCATACTGGCAACCCGTTATGCCGTGCACCAGCGACTCGCCGGATGAAGAACTCATGCTGTGTTATCGCGATGGCGAGGCGGGAGCGTTTGATGTTCTCTACCGGCGCCATCGCGGCGGACTCTACCGCTACATCGTGCGCCTGTGCGCGAATGCTGCGGTGGCCGACGAGCTGTTCCAGGAGGTGTGGACGAACCTGATCCGCGCCCGCGCGAGCTATACGGTTACCGCGAAGTTTACGACCTATCTTTTTCGACTCGCGCATAATCGCGTGGTCGACTATTTCCGCGCTCAGGGCGGCCGGACGGCGTTGTCGCTGGACGATGACGACCCTCCGGGCCTGCCAGAGCTTCCGGCGTCCCGGCGCGACCAGCCGGAGACTGCGCTCGAGATCAAGCAGCAGGCCGCGCGGCTGATCGAGCTCGTCTCCGGGCTGCCCGCGCCGCAGCGGGAAGCGTTCATGCTGCAGCTGGAGGGCGGATTGAGCATCGAAGAGATTGCGGAGGCGACCGGTGTTTCGCGCGAGACCGCGAAGAGCCGGTTGCGCTACGCGCTGGCGAAACTGCGCCATGGCATGGGCGAATGGCAATGAGCACGCAGCCGAACGCCCGGGACGACCTGCAGGATCCGCAACTCGCGCGTTGGTACCGCGAGAGCGCCGGGCCGGAACCGTCCCCGGCGCTGGATCAGGCGATACTCGCGGCTGCGCATCGCGAGGTACAGACGCGGCCGCGCGCCGCCAGCTCCTTCGTACGCCGTTGGCGAATGCCGCTCTCGCTTGCGGCGGTGGTGGTGCTGAGCGTGACCGTGGTGACCCTCGTCACGGAGCGCGGTGGCGAATTGGCCGACATGGGTGCGCCTCCCCGGCCCGCGGAACGCACGACGCAAGTGCCGGACACGACCGGGATGCGGCCTCAGCAGGCCGAGGGCAGCGCCCCAGCGGCAAGTGCTGAGCCTCCGCGCGCCGCGCCTGACCGGCTTGCCAGGCGCCCATTGGACGAGTTCGTGCCGGCTCCCGCCACGCCACTGGCGGCCGCTCCGGCCCCGGCAGCACCGATGCAATCCCGGCAGGGCGAGCGGGCGTCGCCCACGGAAGCGCGCGACCGCGCCGCTGCCGAACAGCCCCTCACGGAACCGGTTCCTGCTCCCGCCGGGGCCCCGACGTCGACCGCCGGTAGTCTCGCTGCAGGCGCCTCCGGCGCGGTTGGACGCTCACTCGATTCAGAACTCGGCCCGCAGGAGGATGCGCAGCCCGCCGCCAGCGCGAGGGGTGAAGTCGCACCACCGGCAGCGCCGGTTGCCAGGAAGGCGC
>Ga0209109_10001612_pt1 | contig 12362 bp, 8 predicted proteins | sample Rifsed10ft2_FD_184004 | JGI IMG/M metagenome (GOLD analysis project Ga0209109, IMG submission 184004) | Soil microbial communities from Rifle, Colorado, USA - sediment 10ft 2 (version 2) | ecosystem: Environmental > Terrestrial > Deep subsurface > Rock core/Sediment | place: Rifle, Colorado... | reverse complement strand
CTACGTGGAATCTGGACAACGAACAGAGATATATTCATCGTCTGATTTCTGGTCTGCCGTTATTAGTGAAGCGGTTGTGTCCGCTGTTTTTGGACTGGTGTAGAAGCTCATCAAATCCTTCTCCACGTTTCCACCATTTAACTCGTTTTCAACCTCGCTTTTAACCATTGGAAGTTGAACACCAAATGCGTAATAGCTATCGGAAGCAAAGTATGTGGTTCCCTGACTACCCTCCCTCTTGATCCCCGACTCGATCGGGGATACCCCAGATCCCAGTGAGGAGAAACTAAGGGCTAAGCCAAGCGTTGTGATAGTGAATATGCTTTTCATTTCTCTTCACCCCCTTTTTTTGATTTTTGCTTATACTAATTTGCAACAGATGTGCCAACTATTAGAGGGAAATGGGCAAGTATAAGAAATCCCTTGTAAAATAAGGCTATTAAGGTTTTTGGCCTTGTATATTTAAATCACAAAATTAACCTGAGAACGTAGACACCGTTAACGCCGTCGTAAACAAAGTTGACGCTTATAAGAACCATATAATATAATCTTATTGGTTGGTATTGTTATGAACCATAAGAGTGAAGATATAGATAAAGAAAGCAAGTTAGCACATAAGTATTCTACTCTTTTCAACCTCTGTCACATGATGAGTTATGAAAGGGATTTAAATACACTTCTTGATTTTCTGGTGAAGAATTCCGCAGAGGTAGTGGACGCAGATAGGGCAAGCATTTTTCTTTTTGATAAGAAAAGAAATGAACTCTGGTCAAAGGTTGCAATAGGAACAACGGTGGTAATACGCTTCGATGCAAGACTCGGAATAGCCGGAGAGGTGCTTAAAACGGGGGAAATTATTAATGCTGAAGACGCCTACAGTCACCCAAAATTCAATCGGGAGGTAGACAAAAAAACCGGCTATACCACGAATACCCTTCTCTGTGTTCCTATGAAAGACATAAACGGAAAGCCGATAGGAGTCCTACAGACACTTAATAAAAAAGGAGGAATGTTCTCAAAGGAAGATGAGGAGGTCTTAGAAGTATTTGCTTCCCATGCAGCTATAGCCGTTGAAAATGCAAAACTCATAGGAGAACTCGAAGGAACAAAAGCTCGCCTACAGCAAGAAAACATTATCCTAAGAGGAAAAACTAGGGGTAGGTTCTTTGTAAGTAACATTATAGGAACAAGTCCTAGAATACAGAGTATAGTAAAACTAATAGAAAAGATATCTGATAGTCCTCTTAACGTTCTAATTACAGGAGAAAGCGGGACTGGAAAGGAGCTTGCCGCACGTACAATACACTACAATAGCTCACGTTTCGAAAGACCCTTTATAGAGATTAACTGCGCCGCACTACCAGAGAGCCTTCTTGAAAGTGAGCTCTTTGGAATAGAGAAGGGAGTAGCAACTGGGGTAGAAAAGAGAGTTGGAAAGATTGAGACGGCTAATGGTGGAACATTATTTCTGGATGAAATCGGGGATATGAGCCTGCCAGCTCAGGCTAAGCTCCTCCGTGTGGTTCAGGAGAGAAAACTCGAGAGGATTGGAGGAAGAAGTATGATTGATATAGATGTAAGGGTTCTTGCAGCTACAAATAAAGACTTAAAGAGTGAGATAGAAAAGGAAAGGTTCCGTGAAGACTTGTATTACCGTCTAAATGTTGTCCATATTCACATGCCTCCGCTTCGTGAGATGAAAGAGGATATTCCCCTGCTTGCAAAATACTTTTTAGGTAATTTTACAAATGAACTAGATAAGGGACCCATGAGTTTTTCACCCGAAGCGCTGGATTGTCTTGTGAGATACGGCTGGCCTGGGAATGTAAGAGAGCTGGAGAACGAGGTAAAACGGGCAGCTATATTGTCTGAAGATAATGTTATAAATGAAAAAGACCTTTCAGAGAATATGAGAGGTATACCGGAAAGTAGGGGCGGTTCGCGAACCGCCCCTACTGAGAAAGGCATTCAATCTCTTAAAGAAACTGTAGAAGAAATTGAAATTCGTATGATTAAAGAGGCGCTAGAAAAAAGTGGAAGAAATAAACAAAAGGCTTCCGAGATTCTGGGGATAACGAGGCAGGGATTGATAAACAAGATAAAAAGATATGGATTATCATGATGCATGATGCAAGATGCACGATACACAGGGTGCAGGACACAAGATGAATCATCTATCATGAATCCTGCATCCTGTATCATGAAAAGATTTTTCCTTGACATTTATATTCGAAGTATTCTAGAATTATAGTCAAATCACGGCAGCGGATGGGTTAGAATTTATGATGAGGTATTTCCACCTATCAGCGATATTCTATGTACCTAAGAAAAACTTTTACGTTCCCTCTACCCTACTCCTTTACTACAAGAAGGTTTCGTAAAACTAAAACGTAAAAATCCATTCGCCACCCTGCAAAGAGATAGGCTATCATGTCTCGCACGGTTTCAGACCGATTATCAGAGGTCGCAAAAACCTCGTTCGTTGGGCGACAGAAAGAACTCGCCATGCTTCGTGGCGCTATAGAAGCCGCTGAGCTACCATTCGCCGTCGCCTTCATTCACGGATTGGGCGGAATCGGCAAGTCGCGCCTACTCCAGGCAACTTTATCTTTTGTTGATCCCAAAATCCGCTCGATCGTCATGGACTGCCGTGAGATTGAGCCCACCACAAAGGGCTTCCTTGTAGCCCTTAGCGCTGCCCTCGGAATGCAAGAATCTGAGCCGGAACTGCGCTCAGTTGTTGCTCGCTTAAGTGAGGTTTCACAGCGGACTGTGCTCGCTCTAGACACCTATGAGACCTTCGGGCTTATGGACACGTGGCTCCGACAGGTGTTTGTGCCAGCACTGCCGGAGAGGGTTCTCACAATCATCGTCTGTCGCCAGCCACCCAACGCAGCTTGGCTCACCACCCCGGGGTGGGAAAGCCTATTTCGCGAAATCAAACTCCAAGAACTTACCGATGATGACGCCCACGAGATGCTGAAGTTACGTGGCCTTACGCAGTCTCAGGTTGAGAGAGTTAACCGCTTCGCTCGCGGCTATCCTCTAGCACTGGAGCTAGCAGCAGCCGCTCTCCGGACACAGCCCGATCTGGAAATCACAGGCGGCCCTTCTCCGAAGGTTTTGCAACAGTTGACTAGCGCCTTCCTGACTGGTCTTCACTCGGAGATCAGAGAGGCTATCGAAGCCGCCTCGACGGTCCGCTGTGTTACCGAGCCAGTGTTAAGGGCGCTGCTCGCAGTATATGATGTGAGAGAAATCTTTGACAAGCTACAAAACCTGCCGTTCATGAATTCAACAGGCGAAGGACTGATTCTCCACGATATTGTACGTGACACGATCGCAAACAATTTATCTCGGCGCGATCCTGAGCGCTACCGTACGTACCGTACACGCGCATGGCGCTATTTTACAAGCGAGTCCTATAAAGTGGAAGCGCGAAACCTCTGGCAGTACACGGCAGACTTGCTCTATCTTATACAGAACCCCAATGTCAGAGAAGCTTTCTTTCCCAAAGGAGCGAGTGACTACACAGTTGAGCCGGCCACCGCCGGTGACGCCGAGGATATCCGCGATATAGCTATCACCACAGAGCCCGAGGAAGCAGCACGATTTATCAAGGGATGGTGGGACAGTCACAACAAGTCCTTTAGTGTAGTAAAGGATAGTAATGGCAAGTTAGAGGCGTTTTTCATTCTCTTCGAGCCCGATGATGTTGCCACCGAACTCTTGGCAGAAGACCCATTGACTGCCGCATGGTCGCAGCACCTACATATGAACCCCATAGCTGAAAAGGAGCGGGTGCTATTTTTCCGTAGGTGGCTAACACGCTCTACCGGAGAGTTGCCCTCGCCAGCCCAGGCCGCTTGCTGGCTGGACGTCAAGCGAAACTATATGGAACTCCGACCCAATCTACGGCGTCTCTACACGACCGTAACGAACCTCTCCACCTACGCCCCCATTGTTACCCCTCTTGGCTTTGTTCCACTTGAAAAGCTCAATGTGGAATTGGGTAGTGTCACCTATCACACAGCCATGCTCGACTTCGGCCCCTCCAGCGTTGACGGCTGGCTGAGAGAGTTGATCGGCGCCGAGCTCGGCGCAGAGGCCGAAAGCGAGGAAGAAATCAAGCTACCAGAAGGAACCGTCACTATCCTCTTCGCGGATATCGCTAACTCAACTTTACTTACAGAACAGCTCGGCGACGCAGCCTTCCGTGCACACGCTCGCCAACTCGATGCCTCACTTCGGGCCATTATCAGCCAAATTGGAGGGAGAATAGTAGAAGGCAAACTGCTTGGTGACGGAGTCATGGCTATATTTACTTCTGCACGCCAAGCAATCGAGTGCGCGATCCGTTGCAACTCCGCTGCTGAAGGCACAGAACTCAGACTGCACATCGGCATCCATGCGGGAGACGTAATCAGGGAGGGCAAGAACGTGTTCGGCGGAGCTGTCAATATCGCAGCTCGGATTGCTGCCTCTTCAGTGCCCGGAGAGATTCTTATCTCTGATACCGTAAGAAGTCTCGCCAGAACCTCGACTAACGTTACGTTCGAAGATCGCGGTGACCACATCTTGAAGGGCATAGCGGATCCTCAGCGCCTCTTTGCGATTCGGATGCCGGGACAGAATCCCTAACCGCTTTCGGTCTTTCGGAGTTACTACCCATGTGCTTAACTTTCATGCGCCACGGATAGAAACACCCTCACATATGACTTAAAATCCGTCATTTAAACGCTACTCCGTGTGGACGGGCTGGTCCATCGCTTAGAGCAGTATTAAAATCTAAATTGAATTTTGTATCTACAAACAGATTATTCTGGCTCACCTTGGCTACATGAATTTTATGGTCTCCTTCGGCGTGAACCTTTCCAACATCATCTTCATTTAAAAAGTAGTCTGTGATTACCAGTCTTTTTTCATCTTTGGTCAGGGCAATATAGTGTGGTCCTGAGTCCTTTCCCAAGTCCAGAACTTTTAAGACACGCGGGTTTTCAGGATCAGATGTATCGAACATAACAACCTTGCCAGCCATGTTCATAGAAACAAATAACCTTTTGCCATCTCGTGTCATCCGCATCAACTGGGGCCAACCGTCTTTGGAGATAGTTGAGAAATCAAAAACGTCTTTGGCTATACTGGCTTTAGTATCCAGCAAATAAAGTTTGCCATTGAGCATCCCAGCTGTGTAGCCACGCTGCTTGCGATCACCGGGGATCAGACGAACATCAATAGTTCCTACTGGATTAGGCAGAGTAATAGTTCGGACTATACTTCTCTTTTTGAAGTTCCAAACCCGAATACTACCTCTAAAACCCGGATCTCCAGGAACTGCATGCAAAGTGGTGGAAGGACAGATGAAGTCACTGGTAACCATCAAATTTACCTCCGGTCGGACTGATATACCGTGAGGATTAAAGCCGTCCTGTGGAGGGTCTTGTGGATATTCAGCAACAAGCTTAAGATTCTTGTCAAACTCCGCTACTCGACCGGGATTATGACCTTCAGCTCCTCCCATCATTGTTACTAGAAAACCTCCGTCTTCCAAAGCATAAAACTCATCTGTAATCGCAGACTGGATAGGGTCAGCCGCTGAGAGGAATTTAGGGTTCTTAGGATCAGACACATCAAAGAAAAAAACTTCTTTCTGTCCTTTTAAAACACTCAGGAGTCCCCCACAAGCCAATATTTTGCCATCGCTCGAAAGCCCCACATGATGGGGTTCGTTCCATGTGTGTCCTGGACTAGGTAAAGAAACAGTAGTAATAATCTTGCCGTAGTCATTTGAATCTTGATCAAAATCTACTACCGCTAAGAAGTCTGCCGTTTCACGATTCTGGTGGCCAGCCCATACAAATAAATACTTCTCATCTTGAGAGGCCTGGCTTACTTTCCGCCCATAGCTAGGTGAGAGCAACAATATACAACTCAACAACAATGCTATGGTAATCAGAAATATAATTTTTACAATCCGATTAGATTTAATATCGATCTTCATTTTTATTGCCTCCTCTTTTAATTTTGCTTATACTAAAGTGCAAGAGGCGTACCAACTATTATACGGAAATAGGCAAGCATAAGAAATCCCTTGTAAAATAGGCTTTTAAAGTTTTAGGCCTCGTATATTTAAATCACAAAATTAATCTGAAAAGTAAAATACGTTTACATCTCGTAAACAAAGTTTACATCTTATATAAGACCCACAAAATAAAAATTTCTGTTCTCAGCCAGTTACAACGTTGGCATAGGTTTTGCAATTCAAGTTTAGTGAAATCTGTGTAATAAGGAGGGCGAGCAAATGAAAAGGATTGTTTTAACTTTGGTAGCTGTTCCGCTTTTGGCATTCATGCTGAGCAGTAGCGCATTCGCTGCGGATGTAGCGATCGTGGCATGTGAGGTAATCTCCAACGATGCTTCATCCAAAAAACATGCTAGTCAAAATGATTTTCAGATAATTGTAATGTCTTTCAGTTTTAATGAAGATGGTTCCCTTACAGTGAAGAAGAATGTAGAAGCCTCCTGTGTTAAGGTTCTAGCGAGACTTGTTAATAATGAAAATTATAAAATGAAAGGTGTTTCCTCACCAGAGAACGGACCCGCTTATACCCTGCTGTGGAAGGGAAGAGCACAAGAATAATAGAATTTCTTTAAGATAAAAAGTATGAGTGATTAAAACACACAAGAATCCTTGTACCAGCGGAATATCCCGACCTTCATCTCTTGCGGCACAAGCTGTCGCTTGCCTTTCCAACTTGGGATAGAGTATCTTATACCAACTCTATTGTTTGATTGTGCATAATGAAGATTGTCATTGCGAGGAATCCTGAGCGAAGTCGAAGGGGACGAAGCAATCCGATTGAGATTCCTCACGTTGTTCGGAATGACACTTCGCGTCAGATTGCTTCGCTAACGCTCGAAATGACAACTCCTTTTAAATGCACTATTAATTAATTGAATTGGTATTATAAGACAGAATAGCAGAATAAAAAACGATCTGTGATTAGGCGGATGAAATGTTCTAAGTGTCAATATAACAACCCTGAAGGGGCAAAGTTCTGTAGTGAATGTGGGACCAAGCATGATATCAATTGTCAAAGCTGCGGAAGAGAGAATCCTCCAATTAACAAGCTTTGCTTTTAATACGGAAATCACATAAAAGAAATCTTTAAACCTCATACGGCTACTGTTGGGCAAACCCACGTGAACGCACACATAGCATTGAAGTATATAAAGGGTTAGACACCACAAATAATAATGAGGAGGTAGAGTATGAGTTACGAGGAGATAGAAAACAAAGTTGCCCTTATTACCGGTGGGTCAGAAGGCATTGGTTTTGGAATTGCGAAGGCTTTTGTTGAGGCAGGCGCTAAAGTAGCAATTACGGGACTAAGCAAACTTCAGACGGCTAAAGAAAAGTTCGGGGATAAAGTTCTGACCATAAATGCCGACATCACCAAAGTAAAGCTTTGTAAAGTAACTCTCGATAAAGTTCTCAGTAAATTCGGCAAATTGGATATGCTTGTAAACAACGCAGGAACCAATATCTACAAACCAATATCCCAAACAACAATTCAAGAATTCGACTTGATATTTAACACCAACGTAAGAGGTCTCTTTGCATTAACCCAGGCTGCGATTCCAGAGCTTAAGAAGACCCATGGGAATATAATCAACATCGGCTCAGTATTTGGTTTTAGGGGGATGCCTATCTATAGCGTTTATTCTGCTTCCAAAGCCGCAGTGATTATGCTAACACAGTTGTGGGCTAAAGAACTCGCCCCTGATGTGAGAGTGAATACAATAAGCCCAGGTGGTATAGACACCGCCATCTTTAAAAAGATGTATGGTGAAGAAAAACATCAACAGGTACTTGAATTCGTGAGTGGTCGTCATCTTATGAAAAGAATGGGACAACCTGAAGAAATTGCACGGATGGCACTTTACCTCGCCACTGAAAACTGGGTAACAGGAAGTAATTTCGTTGTTGATGGCGGGCTATTTCACCTAATCTGAACCTCTTCACCAAAACAAGTAACCAAGTCTAACACTGGCCTTCACGTTTTTAGGAATATAAAGGAGAGAATGACAACGCAGGGGACTTTGAGAAGATGAGACCGAAACAATAGCTCCATTCAATTGCAGTATCTAAAAGTTAAAACGAATACGAAAGTGAAACCTTGAAGAAGTAGGGAGTAAGTGTAAATAGCATATATATGATAGAATATGTTTAAACCAGGCTTTGGGGGTTGGGTGAATGCGCTGTCCAAGCTGTGGCTTTGAAAATCCATTAGAGATTAAGTTCTGCGGCGAGTGCGGTGCTCCACTTGTTAAGAACGTTTGTTCAAACTGTGGTTTTGAGAATCCACCACGGTTCAAGTTCTGTGGAGAATGTGCCACTCCCCTCATAGATCAGGCTTCGGCCTCCAAATCCACCGATATAGATAGACAGCCGTATAAGCAAGAAGACAAGGGCGCTCAGGTCATACCGATAGTGTCTGAACGTAAAGCGCCCGAAGCCGAACGTCGCCAACTTACCGTAATGTTTTGCGATATGGTAGGCTCTTCCACCCTCTCAGAGCAGCTAGATCCAGAAGAACTACGCGATGTGATGCGCAACTATCAAGAGGTCTGCTCGGATGTTATAGGGCGCCATGATGGACATATTGCAAAATATCTAGGAGATGGTCTGCTTGTTTACTTTGGTTATCCCTTAGCACATGAAGACGACGCCCAAAGGGCGGTCAGAGCGGGGTTAGAAATAGTAGGGGCAATGAGCTTCGATGATAGTACCCGACCCGCTACCCGCACTATTCATGAATTGCCATTACAGAATAAACAAATACAACAACCCCTACAGGTACGTATTGGAATTCACACGGGTCTTGTAGTGATAGGTGAGATGGGGGCAGGAGACGTGCGCGAGAAAATGGCTGTAGTAGGTGAAACCCCGAACATTGCTGCCAGGATGCAAGAACTAGCCGAGACCGATTCAGTTGTGGTTAGCTCCACAACCCATCGGCTTATTCAGGGATTTTTTGACTGTCGGGAATTAGGTCCTCACACCCTCAAAGGCTTCTCCCAGCCAATGGAGGTGTATCGGGTGCTCTATGAGAGTGGTGTACAGAGCCGCTTCGAGGTAGCTATCACTAAAGGTCTGACCCCACTGGTGGGAAGGGAACAGGAGGTAGAGCTTCTTTTGGAGCGCTGGGAGCGGGTCAAGGAAGGTGAGGGGCAGGTGGTGTTTCTAATCGGTGAGGCAGGTATTGGCAAATCACGCCTTGTGCAGGTGTTAAAAGAACACGTGGCGGGAGAGTCACATACGAGGATAGAGAGCCTCTGTTCGCCCTATTATCAGAATAGTTCTCTATACCCCGTGATTGATCATTTGCAGCGGCTGCTTGAGTTTAGGAGGGAAGATCCCCCACAGGAGAAGCTCAACAAGCTTGAGAGGGTTCTGGAGCAGTATGACTTTTCCCTTCAGGAGATGGTGCCACTTTTTGCCTCTTTGCTTTCTCTGCCGCTTCCTGAGAGCTACCCATCTCTCACCCTTACACCTCAGAGGCAGAAACAGAAGACCCTGGAAGCCTTGCTGACTTGGCTGCTGAAGGAAGCGGAGAAACATCCGGTGCTGCGTATAGTGGAAGACCTACACTGGGTGGATCCCTCAACTCTTGAGTATCTAAGTCTCCTTGTAGAACAGGCACCAAAGACTCGTATCTTTGCTTTGTTCACATTTCGCCCGGATTTTAGCCCACCATGGGGCGCTCGCTCACACCTGACCCAGATCACGCTAAACCACTTAACCTGGAAACAGGTGGAGGTGATGGTCGAAAGGGAGGCAGGAGGCAAGGCTCTTCCTGCTGAGGTAGTTCAGCAGGTAGTGGCCAAGACCGATGGAGTACCTCTATTTGTGGAAGAGTTGACCAAGATGGTGCTAGAGTCGGAATTGCTCAGGGAGCGAGGAGACCATTATGAGCTTACGGGTCCCCTACCCCCACTAGCGATTCCTGCCACGCTGCAAGACTCACTCATGGCCAGGCTAGATCGGCTAGCTACAGTCAAGGAGGTGGCACAACTAGGAGCCACCTTGGGGCGGGAGTTTACCTATGAGTTGATCCAAGCGGTTTCACCCCTATCTGAGGAAACCCTACAGAGAGAGCTGGCTAAGTTAGTAGAAGCTGAACTTCTCTACCAGAGGGGACTCCCACCTCAGGCTAGGTACTTCTTCAAACATGCCCTGATTCAGGAAGCAGCTTATCAGTCATTGCTAAAGAGCAAAAGGCGGCAGTACCATCAAAAGATTGCACAGGTATTGGAGGAGCGGTTTGCAGAGATCAGAGAGACTCAGCCTGAGCTTCTTGCCTATCACTACACGGAGGCAGGCCTCAGCGGGCAGGCCATTGTCTATTGGCATAGGGCAGGCCAGAGGGCTATTGAGCGCTCGGCCAATATGGAAGCGATCGGTCACCTGATCAAGGGGCTGGAGTTGCTCAAGGCTCTACCGGATACCCCCGAGCGTATCCAGCAAGAACTTACGCTGCAGATCATCCTAGGCGTGCCGCTGACGGCCACTAAGGGCTATGCAGCCCCGGAAGTAGGGCAAACCTATGCCCGGGCTCGGGAGCTGTGTCAGCAGATAGGAGAGACCTCCCAGCTCTTCCCGGTGCTGCGGGGACTGGCACAGTTTTATAGAGTGCGGGCGGAACTAAAAACGGCACGCGAACATGCAGAGGAGCTTCTCACAGTAGCCCAGAATCTACAAAACTCATCTTTTCTCTTGGAGGCACACCTGGCTCTTGGCGAAATATTATTCTGGCTCGGAGATCTCTCCGCGGCCCTAGAACATGTCAAGCAGGGTTCTGCCCTTTACAGTCCCCAAGAGCATCGGTGGCAGGACTACCTCTATGTTCAGGATCCCGGAATGGCTTGCTGTGGATATGAGGCCTGGACCTTGTGGTTTCTTGGCTATCCCGATCAAGCCCTTGAGAGGAGCAAAGAAGCGCTCACTCTAGCCCGGGAGCTATCTCATCCATATACCATGGCTATTGCCTTGCTATTTAATGCCTGCCTCCATCAGTTCCGCCGGGAAAGTAAGCTGACCCAGGAGCGGGCAAATACGTTGAATGATCTATCTAACGAACAGGGGTTTCCCCAGTGGTTGGCATGGGGGACTATCCTGCGTGGCTGGGCTTTATGCGACCAGGGAATGCTAAGAGAGGAAGTTGAAAGTATAAAGAGAGGTCTTTCTGCCCGCAAGGCTCAAGGTTCAGAGATCGCAGGAACATATTTTCTTGCCCTGTTAGCTGAAGGGTATGGGAAGGTAGGTCAGACCAAAGAGGGGATAACCGTTCTTACCGAAGCCCTGGATACGGCACAAAAAACTGGGGAATGTTTTTATGAGTCTGAGTTGCATCGCCTCTATGGAGAATTACTACTGCGTACCTCTTTTGAAAATCAAACAGTTAGACCCTTCGACCGGGCTCAGGACTCAGCACAAGCTGAGGCTGAAGATAATTTTCTAAAGGCCATCGACATCGCACGCCGACAGGGGGCAAAGTCCCTTGAACTTCGGGCAGTGATTTCCTTGTGTCGCCTAATGCAGAAACAGGACAAGAGAGAAGAAGCTCGAAAGACACTTGCAGCAATATACAGCTGGTTTACTGAGGGGTTTGAAACGACTAACCTAAAAGAGGCAAAGTCTTTACTTGAGAATTTGTCATAATATAAAAAGTTGAAGTAGATGAATCGTATTTTGGTGGTAAGAGGAAGGGTAAACGAGGACGGTGGGCAGCAGATAAAGTGCCTGTATTTGGGATATTAAAGCGCAATGGAAGGGTTTACACCAGGGTAGTAGAGGATGTATCGAGGAAGACATTGAGAAAGATTATACGAACAAGGGTAATACCTGAGAGTGTAATTTATTCAGATAGCTTTCGTTCATATAATGGGTTGGTGTTGGATGGTTTTAAGCATTACAGAATAGATCACGATAAGGAATTTATGAATAGGAAGAGGAATCATATAAACGGGATAGAGAATTTTTGGGGATATGCAAAGACGAAGCTAAAGAGGTATTATGGAGTGAGTAGAGAGCATTATTATTTGTACCTAAAAGAGATGGAGTTCAGGTTTAATAACAGAAATGAGGATTTAAGGCGTATTATCAGGGGGATTCTCAAATATAATTAACTCTGTTCTAGACAAGCTCCTATTTTTATGATAGTGTTGGAACAATATCCCAAATAACATGACTATACGGAAAGTTTCCATATAATCAATATTTGGCAAAATAGATACAAAAGGAGGAGCAACATGTCACACAAAGGAAAAATCCAGCTCACCATCATCTTCACGGCCAC
>Ga0209109_10001610_pt1 | contig 12367 bp, 7 predicted proteins | sample Rifsed10ft2_FD_184004 | JGI IMG/M metagenome (GOLD analysis project Ga0209109, IMG submission 184004) | Soil microbial communities from Rifle, Colorado, USA - sediment 10ft 2 (version 2) | ecosystem: Environmental > Terrestrial > Deep subsurface > Rock core/Sediment | place: Rifle, Colorado... | reverse complement strand
TGCTGCGCGAGCCGGAGCCGGTCAGCTTCGCCGGGGAGTACAGTCGGCTTCAGGGGGCAAGCTTGCTTCCCCGACCAGTCGGCGCGCGGCGCCCACCGATCATGATCGGCGGTCGCGGTTGGAATCGCACTCTGCGATTGACCGCCCGCTATGCAGATGAGTGGAACTGCGGCTTCCGCTCCCCGAAGGTCTTTGCCCGGCTGAACTCCCGATTGAATTCACTGCTGGAAGAGGCCGGGCGCTCGCCAACCGAAGTTCGCCGCTCGCTGGCCAACACTACGATCTTCGGCCGCGACGACCACGAGCTTCGCCGCAAGATCGAGGCCCGGGGTCTCACCCCGGACAGGCTTGCACAGTTCGGGATCATCCATGGGACCGGATCCCAAATCGTGGAGCAGTTGGGGCTCTATCAGGAGGCCGGAGTGCAGCGGGTCATGCTGCAGTGGCTGGAACTGGATGATCTAGACGGTCTGGCCGCGCTGGCAGAGGCGGTCCTGCCCTGACGGATCGTAATTCAACAGTTCAACGCACGATCAGCACTGGGCAGTTGATAATCTCCAATACTTCGGGCAAGGGGAGATCGTGCAGCTGGGGAGCCTCTGCCGGCAATACCAAGACGCAGCGCTGCTCGGTGGCAACCAGCTCGGCCAGGGCTCGACTGTCAGAACTGTGCAGCCAGCGGTAGCGAACCTGCAGTCCATGTGGCCGAAGCTGCTCCGCCACCTGGCGCTGCAGCCGCCGAGCCTGCTCGGGATCCGGCCGGGCGATCGCTACCGCCAGATAGCCTCCCTTGCTCTTGGCCAGCAGGGCAGCGGTCTCCAACGCCCGACCAGCCATCTCGGAGCCGTCATGGACCACCAGCAGCGTCGGCTGCAGCCTGGCCCCGGTTCCGATGACCAGGGTGCGACGCATCCCGGAAGCCAGCACAGCTTCGACGCTGGAGCCAGCCCGTCGCCGGGCTGACCAGCCGGTCCGGCCCATCACCACCAGATCGGCCTCAGAGGCCGCTCCCCACAACTCGGCGCCGACCGTCCCTCGCGAGACCCTGAAAGACCAATGCACCTGCAATCGCCCGGCCTCTCTGGCCAGGGCCTGCTCGGCCCGCTGCGCCAGGCTCCGCAGTTGGCGGTCCATCGTCCGTTCATCGAGCTCACGGATCCGGGCGCTCGTCTGACCGATCTCACGGGTCACCGGCAAGGCTGCCAGGCGGACCAGGTTGGCATCTTCCACAAAGACCCCAACCAGTTCCGCGCTGAGCTCGGCGGCCAATTCCGCGGCCGCCTGCAGGGCCGAGAGGCTGTGCGGCGAAGCGTCCAAGGCGACCAGGATCCGCCGGATCCGATCGGCTGGGCTCATCGAATCGGTAATTCCCCAGCCAGGTCGACCGGGAACTCACCCTCGTCTGGATCGCTGGCGCCGGAGGGATTGCCGTCTTCGCGCTCGCCAGCGGGTTCAGTGGCAGCCCGCTCCTCGGCCCAGTGAGTTAACCGGGCCTGGACTTTGCCATTGATCGACTGCTCCGGGTAGTTACCCTCCGCATCCGGCTCCCCAGCCGGCATGCCGGTCAGCATCTCGATCCCCTGATCGACCGTCTCTATTGGGTAGACATGAAACTTCCCCTCCGCGACGGCCTGCAACACCTCGTCTTTGAGCATCAGCTGCTCGACGTTCGAGGCCGGGATCAGGACCCCGTGCTCCCCGGTTAGACCTCGGAACTTGCAAATGTCAAAGAAGCCCTCGATCTTCTCGTTGACCGCGCCAATGGATTGCACCCGGCCATGTTGATTGATCGATCCGGTAACCGCGAAAGACTGCTTGAGCGGAACCTCGGCGATCGCCGAGAGCAGGGCATAGAGCTCGGCGGAGGAGGCGCTGTCGCCCTCCACCCCGCCATAGGTCTGCTCAAACACCAGGCTGGCTGCCAGCGAGAGCGGCCGGCCGGTGGCATAGCGGGAGCCCAGCAGCGAGCTCAGGATCAGCACCCCCTTGGAGTGGATCGGCCCACCCAGCTCGACCTCCCGCTCGATGTCGATCACTTCCCCCTTGCCCATCCACACTCGGGCTGAGATGCGGCTGGGATGGCCGAAAGTGAAGTCGCCGAATTGGGTAACCGATAACCCGTTGACCTGGCCAATCTCTCCCCCTTCGGTATCGATCAAGATCATCCGGCGCTCGATCATCTCCTGAATCCGTTCGCGCAATCGATCGGATCGGTAGATCTGTGCATCGGCAGCCTTGAGAATGTCTTCCCCGGTCATGACCTGGCGCCCGGCGGTTCCGGCCCAGTAGTCGGCCTCTCGGATCAGGTCGGTGATCAGGTTCATCTGGATCGAGAGTTTTCGACCATCTCCGACAATCCGAGAGCTGCGCTCGATCACCCGCCCCACCGCCTCACGATCGAGGGGCTTTAGCCCGTTCACTTTCGCCAGGCTCCCGATTAACCGGGCATAAAGCATCTGATTTGGCTCATCCCGTTCCATCTGATCATCGAAATCCGAGGCGACTCGAAACAACTCTCGGCTCTCGGGATCGAATTCTCCCAGCAGGTAATACAGCGTCGGCTCTCCCAGCAGCGCTACTTTCACCTGCAGAGGGATCGGCTGCGGGTCAAGCGAGACCGTGCTGATGAAGGTCTGAACCTGGCCAGGCGTCTCGATCTTGACCTGCTCCGATCGCAGGGCGCGCTTGAGACCTTCCCAGGCGAACGGTTCCGCAAGCAGCTTGCGGGCCTCGAGGATCAGATACCCGCCGTTGGCCCGATGCAGAGCGCCCGGCTTGATCAGATTGAAATCGGTTATCAGGGCTCCCATCTGAGCCGTGTATTCCACCCGGCCGAGCAGGTTCTGGTACGTCGGATTGTCTTCCTGAACCACCGGCGCGCCTTTCGAGCGACCGTGATCGACGAGCAGGTTGACCCGGTAGCGGCGGAGGGCGGGTCGGGCCTGGCCCGCCGCCATCAGCCCTCTGGCACCGAGCACCTCTCCAATCTGGGATTGGTCGCCCTCGTCAATGATCTCCCGCACGTTCTTGACGACATCCTGTTGGACCGCGGTTAGGTGCTGTTGGACCTCCGGAAGTCCCTCGTACTTTGTCGTGAGATCGCGGATCAGAGCCCCAACTGCCAGGTCAGCCATTTCGCGGTTGAGCCCGTCGATCTGCTCGCGCAGTTCGCGCTGCCAGCGAGGGACATTGAGCAGAACCTTTTGCAGATCCTCCTGCAGCGCGGAGATGTCCTTCTCCAGCTGCGCCCGGCGTTCCTCTGGCAGACCCTGGAACTCTTCGGGGGAGATCACCTCCCCCTCGCGGACCGGCGCGATGGCCAGCCCGGCCGGAGTTCGCAGGACGGTCAAGTCCCGGGCCTGGGCTTGCGTGCGCAGCTCCGAGAGCGCCGATTCCTGGCGCTCGTTCAGCGATTCCTGTACCTCGTGCATCCGGGTCCGGTACTCCTCGCCCTCGAAGGTCACCGGCAGGACGTTCTTCAGATCTTCGGTAAAACGGTCCATGTCCTGGCGGAATTGGATCCCCCTCCCGGAGGGGAGCCGGAGGGCGCGCGGGTTGCCCGGCTGCTCGAAGTTGTGCACATAGCACCACTCGTAGGGAACTGGCTCGCTGGCCGCCGCGGCCTCGAAGGTCTTGCGGACCAGGTTGCCCTTTCCGATCCCTTCCGGCCCCACCGCAAAAATGTTGTAACCCTTCTGCCGCATCCCGACCCCGAACCGCATCGCCTCGATCGCCCTGGGCTGCCCAATGAAATCGCCAAGATGCTCAAGCTCTTCGGTGGTATCAAACTTGAATTGATTCGGATCACAGCGTTGGCATAACGCCGACGGCTCAAGGCCTGGAACTGGCATCAGTTCAACCTCCTCGCACCTGCGAACTTCGTACTGCTAGCCGATGTGAAACGCGCGGCGCACTGCTGAACCGGTGAGCCGCGCGGGAGACGTTATATCACAGCCAGGACTCGCTTAACGAAAAGGCCGACCCGCAGGTCGGCCAGCCGATCGGGCGGGCGGCCACTGTCAAGACAGGTAGTCGCGCAGGTGGCGACTGCGGGTCGGGTGACGCAGTTTGCGGAGGGCCTTGGCCTCGATCTGGCGGATCCGCTCCCGGGTCACTTGAAAGAACCGCCCGACCTCTTCCAGGGTGTAGTCCTTCCCATCGTGAAGGCCAAACCGCATCTCCAGTACCTGCCGCTCGCGCTCGGTCAGCACCGAGAGGGCGTTCTGCACTTGCTCCTTCAGCAGCTCTTTGGCCGCCGCATCAACCGGTTCAGGCAGGGTCTCGTCCTCGATGAAATCGGCCAGCTGGCTCGATTCCTCCGATCCAACCGGGGTCTCCAACGACATGGGTTCCTGCGCAATTCGGATGATCCGGCGAACCTTGCCTGCCGCCCGCCGCCAGCGCCGGTCCACTCCCGGATCGAGCGGCGAGCCTTCAATTTCCGCTCGACGGATGGCAGAGGCGTCGGCCGGTTCAAGGAATTCCATCTCCAGGGCTAACTCCTCCGAAGTCGGCTCGCGACCCAACTCCTGCACCAGCACTCGCTGCACTCGGGTCAGCTTGTTGATGGTCTCGACCATATGGACCGGGACCCGAATTGTGCGGGCCTGATCCGCAATCGCCCGGCTGATCGCTTGGCGGATCCACCAGGTCGCATAGGTGCTGAACTTGAAACCCTTGGCCGGATCGAACTTTTCCACCGCCCTCAACAGCCCAATGTTTCCCTCCTGGATCAGATCCAAGAAGGCAATCCCCCGCCCGATGTAGCGCTTGGCAACGCTAACCACCAGGCGCAGGTTGGCCCGAATCAGCGCCTTTTGGGATTCCTTCGCCAGGTCCTTAAGCAGCTGGTGCTCGGCCATTAGGGCCTTTGCGTCGGGCAGCCAGCGCTGGTACGTCCGGCCGACCGGAATGGTCTTGGTCTTCTCCAGGCGATCGATGAGCCGAGCCTTCATGGCCTGGGGCATTGCGTAGAGGGCGGTGAAGGCGTCCAGCGCATTCCGGGCGACACCTTCCCAGGCCGGATCAGTGCCCCAGCGTCCGTTGTCCAGCCAGGCCCTCAAGTACGAGGGAGCCTCAGCCTCCCAGCCGTCCCAGAGTTCGGAGGCTTCTTCCACAATCAGAATCAGATCTGGGGCTGTCTCTTTGCTCCGGCGGGCGTCCTCCTCCAGACGCTTCCAGGCAATCCGCATGTTTTCAAACATCGCGAGGTGAGCGGCCTGGATTGAATTCGTTTCCGATTGGTGGTCCTCCGCTTGGGTTCCACCATTCAGCCGGGCCGGGGCCGCCATTCTCACGGCCAGCCACAGCTCTTGGTCCGGACTCAGCAGTTCGACCAGGCCGATCTCTTTGAGATAGAGCCGAACCGGATCGTCGGTGCCCTCAGCCGGCATGGAGAGCGGCCCAGTCTCCGGCAGCTCGGCCAGGACCTGCTCGGCGTCGCTGGTCTCGCTCTCGTCGAAATCCGGCTCAACATCGACGACTTCCCCCTCGACGGTATCCAGGGCCTCGTCCGACCCCAGGCCCTCCTCGAGCTCGTGTTCGTCGTCCGGCTCCATCCCCTCTTCCGGCAATCGAGTTCGCTTCGGCTTGGCCATCGTGGCTAGCTTCGTGCGGCCAGGGCCGCCTCCAGCCGGCGTTTCTGGGAGGTCAATTGCTGAGCCTCCTGAGTGAGGTACTGCATCTGATCGGCGGGCTCCTCGGATTCCTGCACTGTTTGCTGTTGAAAGCTCAGCTGTTCCAGCAGACTTTCAACCCTTCGCTTGCGCAGCCGAAGGAAATCCGCCGACACAGTTTCAACCACTCGCGGCCGGTCGAAGTCGACCGGTTCGACCTGATCGACAATCGACATCGCCTGCGCCAGGGTCGAGCCGTCCAGGACCGATCGCCAGTATTGGCTCGGCTCTTCGTCAACTTGAGAGAGCGAGGACCGCATGGCCTGGAAAATGATTTGCGAGTCGGTCGAGTAGAAGTCGAGCGGCGACAGTCCCTCCAACTCCAAGGCGTGCAGTTTGCGGTCGATCCAGTAGGTCAGTTCCGGATCCCGTAGCAACAGCCCCAGACAGAACCGCTCTGCCGCAGTCCAGCGGGTGGGAAACGTCGGCGGGGGCGGCGGCTCGGCCGGTTCCGCCCGGCCCCTGGCTCGGCCGGGAGGGCTTCTCAGACCAAGTAGGACCCGTTCATCCAACTTCAACCTGCGGGCTAGGCTCTGACGATAGGCTTCGCGTTCGATTGGGTCGGCGACATCCTCGATCAGCGGCAATACCCGCCGGGCGACCTGGGCCTTCGCCTTTGCATCTCCGAGATCCTGCTCCGCCATCAAGAGATCCATTACATACTCGACCACCGGCTTCGCGGCGGCAAGCAGGATTGGCCAGCTACCCGGATCCTCGGCCAGCAGCTCATCGGGATCCTTGCCCTGCGGCAACGAGACGATCCGGATATCAGCATCCATGCGTCCTTCATGTCGCACCAAGCCCCGCGAGTCGAAAACCGGATCCGATTCACGGTCCATAGCTTCCCGGGCGATCGTCAGACCGCGCAGCGTGGCCCGGTTTCCGGCCGTGTCGGCATCCAGCGCCAGCACCACGTTGCGGGTGAAGCGCTTGAGAATTCGGAGCTGCTCGGCGGTCAGGGCGGTGCCCATGGGGGAGACCACGTTTTGGTAGCCGGCTTGATGCAGGGCCAGGACATCCAGGTAGCCTTCGACAACAGTGGCCTGGTCGGCCGCCCGGATAGGCTTGCCGGCCTTGTCCAATCCGTACAACAGCCGCCCCTTGTCGAACAGACTGGTCTGGGGCGAATTGATGAACTTGGGTTCGTCCTTCGGATCGAAAGCACGGGCGCCGAATCCGGTGATTCGGCCCCGGGCGTCCCGGATGGGGATCATGATCCGATTACGGAAGCGGTCGTGGTGGCCGCCGGCTTCCCGTTCGATGGCCAAACCGGCCTCGACGAGGTCCGGAAGGCGATGCCCCTTACCGGTGAGGTACTTGGTCGCCACGTCCCAGCCTACCGGGGCAAAACCGATCCCGAAACTCTCCAAGGTTGTGTCCTGAAGACCTCGGTTGCGGAGATACTCCAGTACCGGCGGAGTGTGGAGCAGGTTGTTCCGGTAATAGGTGGCGGCCGCTTCCAGGAGCTCTCGCAGCCCGGCTTTGGCCTCATCCTGGGCCTCCTGCTCCGGTGAACGGGTCTCCAGGGTCACGCCAGCCCGATCCGCCAAGTAGCGGAGTGTCTGCGGGAAGTCCCAACCCTCTTTCTTCATCAGGAACTTGTAGACATCGCCGCCTTCGTTGCACGCGCCAAAGCAGCGCCAGGTGCCGGTTTCACTGAAAACCACGAAGGCCGGTGTGCGCGTGTTGGGATGGAACGGGCAGAATCCGGTGTGGTTCTTCCCGGATTTCTTCAATCGGACGGTTTGGCCGATGATCTCGACAATATCCGTCCGGTCTTTCACTTCCTCAACAACACTCATGGGTTGATCGCTTGGAGGCTCCCCCCGGCTCTGAGTAGAGGCCGGATTATAGCTCCGAAGGGAGGGCCTGCAATGATTAGAAACCTTCTAGCTTCGAAAAGTCCGCTACCCCTTCTGCCAGCCTGGCGACTCGAGCGAGTAAAGCCAGCCGGTTCTCGCGCAGCTCGTGTTGTTCGGTCATCACCAGGACTTCCTCGAAGAAACGGTCGATGGCAGGGATCAGGCGACGAAAGGCCTTGATGAAATCCTGCACCGAGCCGGACTCCCGGGGTGCCCGCTCGGCAGCCAGGAGAGCCTCGTACAAATCGCGGGTGGCCGGTTCGTCGATCCGCTCTGGGGAGAAACTTGGTAGGCCCCGCGTCTCGCGGGTGATCCGCACGCAGCGGGCATAGGCCTGAAGGATCTTCGGCCAAACGGGGCGCTTGACCCAGCCAGCGAGGGCTGCGACGGCCAGGGTCGTACGATAAGGGTCGTGCCCCTGCTCGGCCAGCACCGCATCGATCACGTCGTGCGGCCATCCGGCGCCGAGCAAGAGCCGCTGTTGTCTGGCGGAGATGAAGCCCAGGCAGTCGGCTAGCGCCTGTTCTGAGCCCGCTCGCCCGAGGCCGTCCTGCGCCCAGCTGAGCCCGAGGCGCAGGTCAAAGCTTCGTTGCTGCGTCGAGAGGATCTGCACTAGGCCGACCGCCGCCCGGCGCAGGGCGTACGGATCTCGAGTCCCACTCGGTTGAATGCCGATCGCAAATAACCCCATCAGGCTGTCAAGTCGATCCGCCACCGCCAGAACGACACCCGGACCGCTCTTGGGCAGCTCATCACCCGTGGTGCGCGGAAGGTAATGCTCCAGGATCGCCTCCGCCACGGTTTCCGGTTCACCCGACTGGAGAGCATAGTATCTGCCCATGGCGCCCTGGAGCGAGGTCATGTCCTTGACCATCTGGGTTACCAGATCAGCCTTGCAGAGCCGGGCTGCCCGCAGCGCAATTGCCCGATCGGCGGGGGTGAGTCCAAAGGGATCCGACAGGCGCTCAACCAACCGCTCGACCCGATGAGACTTGTCAAGCATCGATCCGAGCTCGGCCTGGAAGGTCAGCGTCTGCAGGCGAGGAACGTAGGCCTCCAGCGGCAGCCGGAGATCTCGAGCGACGAAGTAGGCCGCATCGGCGAAGCGGGCCCGGAGAACTTCTTCATGGCCGCGTACCACCTGCCGTCCCCCCACTCCATTCCCGACCGCGATGAAGTACGGCAGCAGACCCTGTCTGGACTCCACCGGAAAGTAGCGCTGGTGGACCTTCATCACCGAGACCAGGACCTCCCGCGGCAAGTCAAGGTGAGAGCGGTCAAACCCTCCCCGCAGCGCGATCGGTGCCTCGACCAGGTTGGTTACCTCCTCCAACAGCTCGGGGTCGTCAACGACCTTGCCTTTGACCGCGGAGGCGAGCCGGCGGATCTGGCGCGCGATGGCAGCTTCCCGGCGTCGTCGGTCGACAACGATTCCCGCCCGGCGCAGACGATCAAAGTAGTCGGTCGGCGTCCTCACCAGGATCTGCTCCGCTGGGGAAGTTCGCAACCCGCGGGTAGTCCGGCCACTCTCTAACCCGGCGTATTGGAACGACACCAGGCAGCCTCCGTGCAGGGCGAGCAGCCAGCGGATCGGGCGGGAGAAGGCGGCTCCACTCGCATCCCAACGCATCGGATGCTCGAATTCCAGCGAGGCAAGCAGGCCAGGGAGAGCCGAGGCCAGCACCTCCGTTGCCGTCAGACTGGTTTCGGCGATTTCGGCCACAACGTAGTGTCCGGCCTCGAAGTCTTGAGCTCGCAACGCGCTGACCGGTACTCCCGCGCTCTTGGCGAATCCGCGAGCGGCCGCGGTCGGTTTCCCGTTCTCATCGAAAGCCCGGTTCGCCGGGGGCCCTCTCAGGATGCGGATCCGATCGGATTGGCGGGCCGCCAGCGCCTTGACATGCACCACCAGTCGCCGCGGGGTCCCCATGATCTCGATCCCCCGATGGGCGAGCCGCAGCTCTTCCAACAGTGGCGGCAGCTTCGTTTCCAGCTGAGCCAGGGCGTCCCTCAAATCGCCGACCGGCAGCTCTTCGGTACCCAGTTCGAGCACGAAGGACGCCGGTTGGGAAGGTGGGCGCCCGCGCACCGGCCGCTTCTGGGTTCGGGGCCGGATCGGCTCACTCCAGGGAAACCCACGCCGTTCGCGATCGGCCAGGTAGGCTCGGGCCACCAGTCGGGCGATCTCGCGCATCTTGCCGAAATAGGAGGCTCGCTCCGCGACCCCGATCGAGCCGCGGGCATCCAGCACGTTAAAGGTGTGCGAGCACTTCAGCAGATAGTCGTAGGCCGGGGTCACCAGCCCGGCTTCCAGAGCGGCCCGGGCCTCTTGCTCAAAATTGGCGAACATCTGCTGCAGCCGGACTACGTCGGCCCTCTCAAAGAAATACTTGCTGTGCTCCTGCTCCGCGGTCAGCAGCAGGTCTCCGTAGCTGCGGCGGCCATCCCAGCGGATCTCCGTGAAGTGGCTGACGCCCTGGAGCGCCATCAGGATTCGCTCTAGACCGTAGGTGATCTCCACCGACACCGGGTCCAGGCTCATCCCGCCGGCCTGCTGGAAATAGGTGAACTGGGTAATCTCGAGGCCATCCAGCCAGACCTCCCAACCCAATCCCCAGGCCCCCAACGGCGGTGCCTCCCAGCGGTCTTCCACGAATCGGATGTCGTGCCGGCGAGGATCGATCCCCAGAACCTCCAACGAGCGCAGGTAGACTTCCTGCGGATTTCCTGGATCGGGCTTGAGGATCACCTGGTATTGGTAATAGACCCCCATCCGATTGGGATTCTTGCCATAGCGAGCGTCGTCCGGGCGCACGGTGGTCTCGACATAGGCCACCCGCCAGGGCTCGGGGCCCAAGACCCGCAGGAAGGTCGCCGGGTTCATCGTCCCGGCTCCGACCTGGGTGTAATAGGGCTGCCAGATCAGGCAGCCCTCATTCGCCCAGAACCGCTCGAGTGCGGAGACCGCCTGCTGGAATGTCAGCCCGGGGGTGGTGGCCGGTGGCCGAGACCCCGAGGAGGGTTTCCGCTTTCGCCTGCCCGGCGATCGGCTAGGAATAGACGCGTGCCTCCTTCAGCCGTCGCACCTGGCGCACGAAGCCAGGCACGTTCAGTTTCCGTTCGAGTACGTAGCTGAGATAGCTCTCCAGCAATCCATCTACCTCCTGCGCCACGCCTGGGCTGAGCTTTGGCCGGGCGGCCTGCTCATAGGAACTGCGCTGGGTATGGCGAAGGATTTTCAGTGCCGAGAGCGACAAAGGCAGGGCCTCCTCCCGCTGGGGGCCACAGTTCGGGCAAAGCAGGCCACCTTCAGAAAGCGAGAAAAATTGATCCACCGGCTGCGCCGCGTTGGAGCAGCTGACGCAGCGGAACAGCTCCGGCCGAAAGCCCGCCAGGTCCAATAGGCGGACCTGAAAGTAGCGCAGTGCAACGTCCGGCACCGCTTCTCGATCCAGCCGGTCCAAGGTGTCTGCCGCGAGCTGGAAAAGCCCGTGCGAGTCGCTTTCTTGAATCCCAAACCGATCGGTCAGCTCCGCGACGTAGGCGGCCAGCGAGAGCCTGAGCAGGTCTGCCCGAACTTGGGGAAAAGTCCGCACGGCCTCGGCTTGGGTGATGATGTCCAGCTCGCGCCCGCGGGCCAGCAGCAGATTGACGAGGGTGAATGGCTCGAGGTGACCGGCCTTCCTGGATCCTGGACGGCGCGCCCCCTTCGCCACCGCCCGCAGCTTCCCATGCTGGGGGGTGAACAGGGTCAGCACTCGATCCGCCTCGCCCAAGTCTGATCGGCGAAGCACGATCGCGTCCGTGCGATAAACTCGAGCTCGCTCGGTCACCCGGGTGATTATACCCATCGGGATGATTGAGTCCTATCGGGACTAGGAGAGAACCAGGTCTTGCGGCCCGAAGGCGTGGGGGATGAGTTCGTGGAGCGGGGTCTTCTGGTGAACCTTACCGGTGGTGTCGGCAATGATGACCAGCACATCGCCCCCGAATTCGGACAACACCTGCCGACAGGCGCCGCAGGGAGCGCCACCGTTTTCGGTGACCACCGCGATCGCATCGAAAGCCCGCTCCCCATCCGACACCGCTCGAAAAATCGCGTTCCGCTCGGCGCACATCGTGTTGGGATAGGCGGCGTTCTCGACGTTCGCCCCCTCATAGATCTGACCCGAGCGGCCCAGCAAGGCGGCCCCTACCGGATAGTTCGAATAGGGGGCGTAGGCTCTGCGGCGGACCGCCTGGGCCCGGCGGATCAGTTCAGCGATTCCCTCTTCGCTCGGCTCCATCTACCCTACCCTGCCCGTTGTCGCGGGCCTCTACTGCCGGTTCGGCCGTCAGCTTCCGCGCCCTCACCCGCCGGATTCGACGCCGGACTACCTGATCCACGACCAGTTCCAGACCACCTGATTCCAGTTTGTCACCCGGAGAGGGAACTCGCCCAAGCTCACTGTAGATGAATCCCCCCAGGGTCTCGCCCGCCTGTTTGGGCAATTCCGCCCCGGCGATCTCGTTGACGTCATCCAGATCGATCCCTCCGCTGAAGACGTACTCGCCGCCCTCCAACTGGTGGAAGCTGGCCTCCTCGGCAACGTCATACTCGTCCCGGATCTCGCCGATGATCTCCTCTACGATATCTTCGAGCGTGACCAAACCGGCGGTGCCGCCGTACTCGTCCACCACGACCGCCATGTGCACCCGGCGCGATTGCAATTCCTCGAGCAGTTCATCCACTTTCTTGGCTTCTGGCACGAAGTAGGCCTCGCGCTTGAGCTGTCCGACCGTCCGTCCATGCTCGCCTTCCTGCCAGGCCCCCAGCCAGTCCTTTACGAA
>Ga0209109_10001609_pt1 | contig 12368 bp, 11 predicted proteins | sample Rifsed10ft2_FD_184004 | JGI IMG/M metagenome (GOLD analysis project Ga0209109, IMG submission 184004) | Soil microbial communities from Rifle, Colorado, USA - sediment 10ft 2 (version 2) | ecosystem: Environmental > Terrestrial > Deep subsurface > Rock core/Sediment | place: Rifle, Colorado... | reverse complement strand
CGTTATTGCCGCTGTAAGTGTTGTCTTGCCATGATCTACGTGCCCTATTGTCCCTATGTTTAAATGCGGCTTCTTCCTCTCAAACCTCTGCTTCGCCATTTATTGCTCACCTCCTAATGCAACTATTCTGCACCAAATAGACACGAATATACACTGAGCAAATGATGCATGATACATGATTCATGAAAATTTTTACATGCATCCTGTATCATATATCCCGCATCTTTTATCTCGCATCCTGCTTGTTTTCATTCGTGTCTATTTGGTCAATTCATGGCTAATTACATTAAAATTATCACATCAAAACCACCGAAAACCTGGAGCCCACGGGCGGACTCGAACCGCCGACCACATCCTTACCAAGGATGTGCTCTACCGCCTGAGCTACGTGGGCCCTCGAGCGATAGAGCGGGAGACGGGATTCGAACCCGCGACCCTCAGCTTGGAAGGCTGATGCTCTAACCAACTGAGCTACTCCCGCCTGTTTCAATTGCGGGTTACAGATTGCGGATTGCGGAATCAAAGCATGTCCTGAGCGTAGCGAAGGAGCTAAATCCGAAATCCAAAATCCGAAATCCGAATTTAAATGGTGGGGAGGGAAGGATTCGAACCTCCGAAGGCTTTCGCCGGCAGATTTACAGTCTGCTGCCTTTGTCCACTCGGCCACCTCCCCTCGCGTAACGATGCATGATGCACGATGCGTGATGCGCGATGGGTTTCGCATTTTATATCCTGTATCATGGATCCTGCATCTTGTATCCTGCACCTTAAAAGTGGAGCTGGCGAAGGGATTTGAACCCCCGACCTGCTGATTACAAGTCAGCTGCTCTACCGCTGAGCTACGCCAGCTTTCGCAAGTTAGTTCATTTCCCATATAAAGATTCTGCATCGAGTTGAGGTTAGGAATGGTAGGCCGACAATTTACAAAAAACTTAAAGATAGCATAAATCTATAGTATTTGTCAAATTTACGAGATGATTTTTATTGTATTTTTTCCCCCGCATTACTGTTTATCAAATTCGCAATATACCCCGCTCCGAACCCATTATCAATGTTGACAACAGCAACCCCTGGCGCACAAGAGTTCAGCATACCTAAAAGTGCAGAAAGACCTTTAAAGTTAGCTCCATATCCCACACTTGTAGGCACTGCAATAATTGGTTTTGGAAAAAGACCGCCTACAACACTTGCCAACGCTCCCTCCATCCCCGCAACAATTACTATTACAGATGCTTTCTGAAATTTTTCAGAATTATTAAAAACCCTATGTATTCCTGCTATGCCAATGTCGTAAACCCTTTCAACAAAGCTACCCATCACTTCTGCCGTGACTGCCGCCTCTTCAGCAACAGGGATATCCGAGGTACCTGCTGAGACAACAAGAACATTCCCTTTTAGCCTAGGGGACCGAGACAAAATATAAAATGCTTTAGCAATTTCATTATATCTACCTTCAGGAAACTCCTGTGTTAGTAAGACCGCTTTATCTTGGGAAAGCTTTGTAACAAGTACGTTGCTCTCTTTATCTATCATACTTCTAACAATTCCAATTATATTTTCTGTACTTTTTCCTTCGCCGAAAATAACCTCAGGAAAACCCAGTCTGAGCTCTCTATGGTGGTCAACCTTTGAAAACTCTAAATCTTCATACGGGAGTGTTCTTAGTACTCTAGCGGCTTCATCTACAGAGACGGTACCAGATCTTACGCAAATAAGCAGCTCCTTTAATCTTGTTTCGTTCATTTATTTCCATTACGTCCACACTGCGGACGCAATACTACTTGCGAAATCATAACAAATGTTTAGCCGCTAATAAAATCATGCACGATGCATGATTCATGAAAGTTTTTACATGCATCCTGTATCATGTATCGTTCGACTGAGCTCACGACGAAGTCTTGCATCCTATCTATTTCATTCATGTCCAATTGAGTCAATTGGCTTCGCCGAAATGCCCGACCACTACCCGCATTTTCGTGACTAAACAACCTAAATCCACTCTAAAGAAGCAAAGCTAATATCTCTGCCTCTGCAACCTTAACACCTTCAACGTAAGCCTCTCCTTTTATCCTCCAAACTCTATCCCGCCTCTTCAAAACCTTTACATCTAGCTTAAGCTCACTACCAGGAAGAACGAATTTTCTGAATTTCACATTTTCAAGTCCTATTAAAGCAGGTCCTTTTCCTTTTATCCCTTCCGGATCTGTAACATAAGCTAAGATACCACCAGCTTGAGCAAGAGCCTCAACAATTATTACCCCCGGAACAACAGGATTTCCAGGGAAATGTCCTTTAAAAAACTCCTCTTCAGGTCGAAATCTTTTGAAGGCGAGTATCCTTTCTCCAGGCCCTATCTCGATAACCCCATCAACAAAAAGAAAAGGTTCTCGATGTGGAAGAAATCTTTTGATATCCTCTTCACTCATTAACATATTATAACCCCATTTTTACATAAGGATTGTGTGTTTAACGACTCCATAGTGAGATGAGATCAGCTTTTGTAATATGATAAAGCTTCAATAACGAGGCAAGATAGACAATCCTCACAATCCGGTTCCGAATTATTTATTTCTTTGAGCTACCCCTTGTGCTATCGTAAGCCTGTATGATCTTATCAGTTAGATCTACTCCTTTTGCAGCATAAATGACACCGCCCTCGGTTTTCTCAATGATTATGACATACCCGTCAGAATCCCCTATTTTCTGTATTACACCTTCCAGTTCAGATAATATCTTCTGTGTTAGCTCGAAGTCGCGCTTCTGTAGTTCATCCCGGAAGTCATCCCTAGTTCTATTAAGATCTTTTTCTATTCTATCAATCTCCTCAGCCTTCTGCTTTCTTGCGTTCTCTTCCATTACAGAGGCCTTAGCAATAAAATCTTGTTTCATACGAGATAATTGTTCTGTTTTTTGCTCGATTATCCTTCTTTTATCTTGAAACTCCCTTTCAAAAGCGGCCTTCGCGGTTTTGCCAGCTTGTGAATCCCGTATAACACGCTGTAGATCCACGATTCCAATCTTTCCCGCCGATTGAGCAAACGCTAACCCTGAAGCCAAAATTATAAAACCTATAACCACTAAAGCTATCTTCATGTCTTCCCTCCTTAATTAATATAAAGTTCCTACAGTAAACTGTACTTCGTATGGGTCCTCTCCAGGAAGCGTATCTCCGATTGGAAAACCAATCTCAAACCTAAGTGGTCCCAAAGGAGAAACCCACCTAATTCCAAAACCATAGTCCTTTCTAAGATCACGAGGATCAATGCTTAGGTTTTGACCATCATTAAAAGCATTCCCCATATCAAAAAAGACAACTCCCTTAAAACCTACCTGAGGTATTAAAGGAAATATATACTCGGCTGTAAAAAAAACCTCTTGAACTCCACCAATAATTACAAACCCGCCATCATCTGTGGGCACACGCGGCCCAACCCTTCTAAACTCGTATCCACGTAAATCATTGGGGCCGCCAAGGAAAAACCTTTCAGAAACTAAAAGTTCATTTCCAAGGTTCCTAAAATCAATCAAGCCATAGCGCGCTGCAACAGAAAAAACCGTGTTGAGGTAAAATGGAAAGAAGAACCGTGTTGAGGCTGTATATCGTATGAAATCAGTATTGCCCCCAAAGGGACCACCCGCAAATTCTACTATGGTTCTACTAATATTACCACTCGTTGCGTCTAAAACGTTATTCCTTGTGTCCCATACGAAGCCAATACCAACACTGCTTATAAGCCTTGGAGTTTCTGAAATTAGCAAAAAGGCATCCTCAGAGACATTATCTACGTCTACATGTTCGAGTCTATAGGTAATCCTGCCTGTTAAATCTCTTAAAAGCCTTCGGCCTAAGGTTACACTTCCTCCAAATGAAAACCTACTGAAATCCTGAAATTCCCTATCAGTTTGGAACCCAAGGACATCAAGCGTCCAGTCCGAATCTAAGAAGTGTGGGTCTGTATAATTCAATAGAAAAAGCCTTGTAACACCACCTATTTGTGCAGAAAGAGATAGGTTTCTCCCATAGCCAAAGAGATTCGATTCTTGAATCTGACCAGCAAAGATAAATGTTTCAACAGAGCTAAAACCTCCGGCTATGCTAAAAAACCCGGTTGGTTTCTCTTTAAGCTTGACATTTATATCAAGCTGATCCTCTGTATCCGGGACACGATCGGTAGAAACCTCGATATTCTCCTCAAAATATCCTAGCCTAAATATACGGGGTTTTATTGCCTGAATCCTTGATGAACTAAAAAGCTGCTGTTCTTGTATTGGAATCTCCCTTCTTATAACCTTGTCACGGGTTCTTATGTTTCCAGCTATGTCAATATTTCTTATGTATATCTCCTTTCCTTTTTCTATTTTAAAGCTTATATCAACTGTAAGATTCTTTCTATCAATCTTAAAATCTGGATCAACGTTAGCAAAAGCATATCCTTTGTCACCATAAAATGTAGTAAGCCGGGAAATATCATCTGCAATAGCAGCACGGCTAAATGGCTTACCTATCTGGAGTGTAAGTAGCTTCATCAATTCATCTTCTGAAGCTACCAAATCCCCTTCTACTTTAATCTCCTTGACTTGATACTGATTACCTTCTTCAATCCTATAGGTAACAACAAAGCCTTCTTTTTCTTCACTATATTGAACCTCTGGTTTACTAACTTTTACATCGATGTAACCACTATCAAGATATAGTGCTCTAATCCTTTCTGAGTCTCTATCCGACTCTTCCTGCCTATAAATCCCTCGTTGAGTAATAAAAGTGAGGAACCATTTAGGTTTGGTCTGCATAACACCTTTTATCTTTTTCGTCTTTAATGCTTTGTTACCTACAATAATTACTTCCTTTATAAATGCCTTCTTTCCCTCTTTTATATCAAAAGTAACACCGACTGTACCCTCAGTCTTTGGTTCGATATCATAGTTTACCTCCGCTGCTACATATCCCTTGTCCAAATAGAGCTTCTTAATCGCAGCCGCACTCATTTTAACCTTTTCAAGTTCAATTATCCTTCCTTCCTTAACTTCTATAACCTTGAGAATCTCGTCTGTCTTTATCTTTTTATTCCCCTTTACCCTAAGGTCAACAACAACAGGCTTCTCTTTCACATTGTAGATAAGTATTACCCCCTCTGGAGTTTTTTCGACCTCAGCCGATACATCATCAAAAAAACCGAGTTTGTAAATCTTCTTAATATCATTACTTACTGTCTCCTGAGACAGAGGATCTCCAACCTTTGCGGATAGATTAATCCTTATAAGATCGGTTTCTATTCTTCTACTCCCTTCAATGTCAATTCTTATTATGTTCTCTTGACAAAATCCAATTCGGGTTAAAGATAATGATAAAAAAAGACTAATGAGAGTCGTAAAGAAAAATACATAAGGGCTTTTAGTTCTCATCTACGATTTTTCCATCTGAGAGTCTGATTCTTCTGCCAAGCCGCATAGCTACCGCCGGATTATGCGTAACCATAGCCAATGTTATCCCTCCCTCGACGTTAAGCTCAAGAAATAGATCCAAAACTGAGTTTCCAGTTTCTAAATCCAGATTCCCCGTTGGTTCATCAGCCAAAATCACCTGGGGTTTTAGTACCAAAGCCCTTGCGATTGCAACCCTCTGTTGTTCTCCCCCCGAAAGTTCTCCGGGTCTATGCCTTAATCGTGCTCCAAGTCCCACCCTCTTAAGGATTATTGCTGCTATCTCCCTTGCTTCGTTTGGTTGAATTCCTTGTATTAAAAGTGGCATCATAACATTCTCAAGCGCGCTGAACTCTGAGAGCAAATAATGGAACTGAAAAACAAATCCTATCTCACGGTTTCTAAAAAGTGCAAGCTCATCATCGTCTCTCATGAACACGTTCTCACCTTGATAAAGAACCTCACCATCGCTAGGGCGTTCAAGGGTTCCAACTATATGTAAAAGTGTACTTTTCCCTGATCCTGATACACCTACAATACCTACTGCTTCACCTTTATTAATCACAAGGTTGATTCCTTTTATCGCAGTCACTCTGCTGCCATCAGTTTCAAATACCTTTGTTAGACCCCTTGTCTTTATTATCTCTTTACTCATTCATACCTCAATGCTTCCACAGGGTCTTTTCGCGACGCCTGATATGATGGATATAGGGTTGCTAAAAAGCATATAACCAAACTCATGATCGCCACCCCTAAAAAGTAAAGCGGTTCAATTTTAACTGGAAACTCAGAAACAGGATAGACCTGTGTGTCAAACGGGATAAGCTTCTTGACAGCATCACTAGTTTTCACTAAATAGCAGATTCCTAATCCGGCGATACTACCAAGAAGTGTTCCAACAAAACCAATTATCATTCCATCCGTTATAAATATTCTCATAATTCCTCTACGGGTGGCACCCATAGCACGTAGGATCGCAATATCCTTTCCTTTTTCCATTACAACCATAGTGAGTGTGCTAACAATATCAAGCGCTGCAACCAGTATTATAAGAGCGAGAAAGATTGCAATAGCAATCCTTTCAAGACGAAGCGCTCGAAAGAGGCTTCTGTTTACCTCCTCCCAGTTTCTTGTATAAAAAGGAAAGCCTAGATTCACGGCAATCTTCTCACCGATCTCCTTCGCTTTATATAAGTCTCTAACCTTAGCTTCAACACCTGTAACCTTGGAGTTCATCTCAAAAAAATCCATCGCATCCCTTAAACCAACGTAGGCGATAGAGGAGTCATATTCAACCATTCCATAGTCGAAGACTCCGACCACTTCAAACCTCTTAATTTTCGCTTGTGGTCCGAATGGGCCGACCTTTCCAAAAGGAGATACCAAGTTTACTTGATCCCCGGCTGAAATCCCTAGGTTTGAAGCAAGTTCTATACCTAAGATTAAAGGAGGCTTTCCTGATTTAGTTTCTCTATTAAGTTTCATTATCAGCTCTCGACCAATTGCTCTAAGTTCATCAGTCTTAACCTTTCCGTTCCTTCCAACCATCCCTCTTCCCAATGCCTCCTCTATGTTTGTTACGCTGCCCGCGTTTTTAGGGTCGATTCCCCTAATCACCGCTCCAAGAACATTGTTTTCACCTACAACCATTCCCTGTCCATATATAAATGGGCTTGTGCCTACTACCCCGTTTGTATTAATAATCTTGTCCTTTATTCTTTCATAATCTCCCATAGGCCCATCGTAGCTCAGCACCACAAGATGAGAGTTCACCCCAAGGATTTTATCTCTGAGTTCCTCCTCAAAACCTCTCATTACAGCCAGAACAACGTTTAGCGCCATTACACCCATAAACACCCCAAGTATGGATATTAACCCTATGACAGAAATAAAGGTCTGCCTTCTTTTTGATCTTAGGTATCTAAGTCCTATAAAGAATTCGTATCTCATTCTGGCCTGAGATGGGGGAAGAAAATTACTTCCCTTATGGAAGGAGAATTTGTAAGAAGCATAACTAGGCGATCAACTCCTATTCCTGCACCTGCAGTTGGTGGCATCCCATGTTCAAGCGCTCCGATAAAATCCTCGTCCATTTCGTGAACCTCTTCACCTTTCGATTTAAAATCAAGCTGTTTTAGAAATCTCTCCTTTTGATCATCTGGGTCATTAAGCTCCGAAAATGCATTCACTACTTCCCGTCCTGCGATGTAAAGTTCAAATCTGTCAGTAATCTCAGGATTTAAATCATTTTTTCTTGCTAGGGGAGACACATCTACAGGAAATCCATAAACAAATGTTGGATCAACAATCTCATCCCCAATTGTGCGCTCAAATATCTCAACGATTGCTTTCCCTCTAATTCCTTTGTGAGCAATGCCTAAAGAGCTAGCTTTCTTAAAAAGAAATTCATCACTACTTAGAATTTCCTCACCGAGCTTACTCTTAACTGACTTAATAAGATTAATCCTCCTCCAAGGCCGCTTCATATTCACCTTCATATCTTGATAACCAAACTCAAGAGCACCTAGAAGGGTTTCTGTCACAAAGCAGATGAGCTCTTCGATTAAATCCATTAAGTCCTCATATGTAGCATAGGATTGATAAAGCTCCATAATAGTAAATTCAGGATTATGTTGAGTTGAAACCCCTTCGTTCCTAAATGTTCTACCAAGCTCATAGACCCTTTCAAAACCTCCAACTACTAACCTTTTTAGATAAAGCTCAGGAGCGATTCTAAGAAATAGTTCCATATCGAGTGCATTATGATAGGTTTTAAAAGGTTTTGCTGCAGCGCCGCCCGCGATTGGATGAAGGATAGGAGTCTCAACCTCAATAAAACCCCTTTCGTTTAGAAAACCTCTTATGAGCTTTATGATTTCAGTTCTTTTTAGAAAGATCTCTTTTACTTCAGGGTTTGATATTAAATCTAGGTATCGCTGTCTATATCTAGTCTCGACATCTTTAAGTCCGTGCCACTTCTCAGGAAGTGGATATAGACTCTTTGTGATTAGTTTAAAATCTTTTACGTTTATTGTGAGCTCACCTGTTTTAGTTTTAAATAGATCTCCTCTAATTCCGATAAAATCACCAATATCAATGAATTTCTTAAAAAAATTGAGCTTTTCATCACCCATAACATCCCTTCGTATATATCCTTGGATCTTTCCAGTTCTATCCATAATATGGAAAAAGGTGCTTTTACCGAAGTCTCTTAAAGCTATAACACGACCAGCAAGAGAAAACTCATCCGATAGGTTTTTTATTTCTTCATCAGAGAAGTTTGAATAAGAAGATAGAACACCCCCTGCATCATGACTTGGTTTAAAATCGTTTAGAAATGGATTAATACCTATACTTCTTAATTCTTTTATTTTTTGTTTTCTCTGTTCTACGAGTTCATTTTCCATAGTTTGAGCTAATTTTTCTACCTAAAAAGGGAAAATACATCAAGAAGGACAAGCACCAATTACCAAATCTCAAATTCCAAAAAATTCTAATTTTCAAATACCAAAGTTTGGAATTTAGAATTTAGAGATTGAAAATTGTTTGAGACTTGTGATTTAGGATTTGGTATTTGTATTTTCATCAGCAGGTTATAATTTTTTTTCATCTCTAAGAATTATATACGTTGCAATCGCTTTTGCAACAAGTACTCCATTATTTGTAATATCTACTTCGGCAGGAATAATTCTTCCTTTTCTAAGAACCCTTGCCTTAGCTTCCATCACCCCATCTTTTACAGGAGCTAGAAAATTTATCTTCATTTCTATCGTTAGTACTTTTCTCTCAGGCTCGACTATAGAGGTTGTTGCAATAGCTACAGCAGAATCAGCAAGAGAAAATATCGCCCCGCCGTGAACGATACCGTAGGGCTGAGTAAGTTTCTCGTGAAAAGGCATGACGAGCTTGGCATACCCGTCATCTATTTCAACAACTTCAATTCCAAGGAGTTCCCAAAACGGTGGAGTTGGAAATGGGAGTTTTATTTCTTTTTCTCTATGTAAGTCATTCATCTTTTCTCCTTATATCATATCCAAAGAGCACAGTAAGTTAACAGATTTACTGGTTGTTTTTTATCTTCGTTTTGTCGAACGACAAGAATCAATCGAAAAACAACTAGAAACTATGCAATCAGTGCAGTTGTTAGCAGAGAAAATAAAAGCTCTTTAACTCTAATTCTAAATTCACACCTTTATATCTTACCACACCCCGCTACCTTCTCCATCGGCACAATTCTAAATCCAAGACTAAAGAATTATTTTTACAAGCTGAAAAAATGATTTATCCCCCAACCGATTGCCATTTTTTTAAAGGTAATACTAAGAACAGAAAAAAACACGACACAAATATTGACTTGGTATGAACTTAATAATAGGAATACAGATTTAAATTTAGTTTACCAATCCACACTTCCAAGCGCTGCGTTTAATTAATAAAATGAAATAACATCAATTTATTTTTTTATGACTGATCCTTTAGTTGGTTTGTTTAATTTAAAGGGTATAATCCATTTAAATGAAAGAGAATTAACCCTTGCTAGTGATGGTAAAAACACTGTTTTGTTTTCGGATAAGTTAACCTACCCCTGGCTCAGCAACCCCTATTGTTTTATTTCTTTCAAGGTTAAGTATAGAAGAAGTTAAAAAACGAATTCGATAGATTTGTTTTTCATAAATCTGCAAACATCTCCTTGTAGTGGCAGTACCAATCGCTCTGGAATCGCTCTTCAGGATCGTACTTCTTTTTCAGCCGAATAAATTCTGGAAACTGTGGGTAACAAGCTTTAACTTGCTCTGGCGTGGCAATCTTATGGTTCGTCAGATAATAACTTCCTCCGCGTCGAACTGCCATATCAATAAGACGGCGGAGCGCTTGGCGTGAGTGCTCTATACCCTCGGGATTATGTAGAGCGTGAGTGTGAAAGCTGACTCGTGCCCATGGCTTTCTTGCGTAAGCCAAAAAGCTCTCATCGTCTTGCTGGATTACTCCAATATCACCAAAAATCAAATCCACACGGTTTCTACGGAAATCTTCACGCATCTCATCTATAACATCTACAAGTGATTCTCGTGGGATGAAGATTTCGGTTGGAATGTCAGAGGCCTCAGGAGTACCGAGCATGCGATCAAGTTGATGGTGGTAGCCTTTAATGTACATGCCCATTTGGTGTGTGTCCGACCAATAGAGTTTCCCAGAGGTTGAAAGGTAGTGGCTGGAAACCTTTTGGAAATACTGCTCTTTGTCAGCATGAGCTAGGTATCGGAGATGTATCCATTCGTCATTAGTAGGCTGGTTTGGATAGTCAGAAACCGGTTTTGCAGTGTCCACTGGACGGTAGCACACGAAGATCCCTTTCCGGAGAAAGTCGTCGGATTCCAGGTTGGCAGAGTAAATGAAGGTGCCATAAAGGAAACCGTCTGCAATGCGATTCTCATAGGCTTGCATCAAATGTTCTACACTAATAATCTCGACAACGCGCTCGACTTTCTGCCTAGTAACTAGGCGCAGTGTAACAGAGTAAATAATCCCAAACAAACCGTAGCCGCCTATGGCAAGTCGAAACAACTGAGTATTCTCGTGTCGGCTACATCTATGCTCCTTCCCATGGGAATCAATCAGGACAAAGGATTCGACATCCTGAATGAACGGCCTCATCTGTAGTCCCTGACCGTGTACGTTGGAACCAAGGCTCCCGCCCATTGAAAGCCAATCAGCTGTCTGTTTCTGAGCGATTCCCCACCGCTTTGGATGACCTTCTTGCGCCTTTAGTAAGTAGCCAATAACTTGCGGCCACTGGATTCCGGCTTCGACCTCGATATTACCCTCATCGGGATTGAAATTAAGCACCCGGCTCATTGCCGTCATATCAATTAGAACTCCACGAGTGGCAAACTGTTGCGCACCCATAGCATGCCGTGCGCCTGCGACGCAAATTACCTTTCCATCGCGACGTGCGCTACGTATAGTCTCCTGAATCGCATCAAGGGAATTTGGGTAAACGATGCGGTCCACAATCGTCGGGTTGAGCTCAGTATGTATATCGTTGACCGATACCCCTCCGGGTTTTTTGACTACAACCCATTCGGGTTTTGTTATTTGGCGTGCACTCCCAGCAGGCCATACTGCTATAAGCCCGGACGTTCCTAGAACCGCCTTCAAAAAATCTCTTCGGTTCAACTCAGCCTCACTTTCATGACATTAATGTCGGAAGATAATAGCTTCTTTGCATCACCACCCTTCCCTAAGAGTTGAAATACAAACGCTCTCTCCCGTAAGTATCTTGAGAAAAGAGGCTGTTGGTTTTATTTGCTCACCTTTCTTCATAGGGGATGTCTTTAAGTTCAATGATATAAGCATGAATCTCGGTGTCTCCTACGTTCTCTATTGTATGCTTTACCGGACCGACCCATATTGCTTCCCCTTGATGTCCCTCAAGTATTACGCTTTTGCCATCGGGATAGGTGATTTTGACTTTAGTAGGGACCAATTCGATGTGCACAGTAGCTGGATGAGTATGCATCGCCTCTTTCTCTCCGGGTTTAATTCTGACTTCAAGTACTCTCACCTTGTCATTCTCCAAAAGCACTTTATAATGCTCCGGTGCCACTTTTACCACATCTTGAGCCATTGCGGTTCCCTGAAAACCCTCCCTCTTGATCCCCGACTCGATCGGGGATACCCCAGATCCCGCTGTTTTCTTGACAAAAACCAACGTCAAGGTGACTAACAACAAAGTGCCCATAATAAAATGGGTTAAGTTTTTCATGATTGATCCTCCTTTGTTTGGTTTGTTTAAGCCATCTTATGCATAAGCCTTTCCTTTAACTATTATCTCACGAAGGATAATAATTGTAAGAATGAATTTTTTTACAGCACATTACATAATTCACTCTCTGTCCCTTCCAAACACGCTAAACACAATAAAGCCGATAAAGCAAACCACACCA
>Ga0209109_10001608_pt1 | contig 12386 bp, 11 predicted proteins | sample Rifsed10ft2_FD_184004 | JGI IMG/M metagenome (GOLD analysis project Ga0209109, IMG submission 184004) | Soil microbial communities from Rifle, Colorado, USA - sediment 10ft 2 (version 2) | ecosystem: Environmental > Terrestrial > Deep subsurface > Rock core/Sediment | place: Rifle, Colorado... | reverse complement strand
ACACTTATCCTATTTCTCAGTTTTGAGAATATTAAGGAGTATGAAACCAGTGAGATTGATTTCTTTTTTAATATTTCTAATGGCATTTTCAGCATGTAGCGGTGTGTCTACAACCTCGAATCCACCCCCTACTCCTAAAATTTCCCCTTCCCAGGTTGTGAGTGATTACCTTGAAGCATTAAAAATAAGGGATCTTGGAAAAACGTATGAGTTTATCTCAAGCGTACATGCGGCTAACCTTGATATAGAAAGCTACAAGACAAATATGAAGCAATTTCTTGACAAATTCAGTTGGAATTTACTCAATTATCAAATTTTAGGGGTTCAAATACTAGGCGACCATGCTCTTGTGGTTGCTGAACTCGAAGTGCAATTTAAACCAATAAATACGGAGAAAGAGACCCAGAAAAAGACATCTGTTCAATATGGGCTTATTGTAGTAGATGATAAATGGAAGATTTCACAAGATAATTGTATATCGAACTGTGAATCAATAGAGGGCTTCACTGGACAAGGTTTGAAACAATAACCTCACCTGGCTTAGGAATTTCAAATGATTAAAGTAGCAATTACGGGTGTTGCCGGCAGAATGGGCGGAAGGATACTTTCACTTCTTCAAGAAGAAGATGGTATCAAGATCGTAGGAGCAACTGAAAAAGAAGGTCATTCTTCCATAGGAAAAGATATTGGAAATCTTGCAGGAGGAGTGAAAATAGGGGTTCAAGTATCGGATAGGATAGAGGTTGCTGCTACTAATGCAGATGCCATAATTGATTTTACGACAGCTGCCGGAACTCTTTCAAATGCTTTTTATGCATCAAAAAAAGGAAAGGCAATGGTAGTAGGAACTACTGGTTTTTTAGAAGAGGAAAGAAAGAGATTTGAGAAATTGGCCAAGGGATTTGCCTGTGTTGTATCGCCTAATATGAGTATTGGTGTGAATGTGATGTTTGAGGTGTCAAGAATGATAGCTAAGTATCTTGGGACAGAGTTCGATGTTGAAATCATTGAAGCTCATCATAAACATAAAGCCGATTCACCAAGTGGTACAGCTCTTAGGTTAGGTGAGGAGATAGCAGAGACTCTTGGAAGGGATTTTAAGAAGGTAGCGAGGTTTGAAAGGCATGGTAGAATTGGAGAGAGGGGAAAAGAAGAGATTGGGATACAGGCCATCCGCGGTGGGGACATAATAGGGGAGCATACCGTAATCTTCTGTGGCACAGGTGAAAGGATTGAGTTTACACATAGGGCTTTAAGTCGTGATAATTTCGCAATGGGTGCTATACGTGCACTTAAGTGGGTTGTTGGAAAGCCTCCTGGAATCTATACGATGAAAGACGTTCTTGGGATTCAGTAAAATATTAGGAGAAAATAATAGTAGCCACGAATGAACCCTAATTAGCACGAATAAATACCTTATATAATCAAAAATGTTTATTCGTGAAGAATCGTGTTCATTCGTGGCTTTCATTTACCAGGCTATGTTCAAATTCGAGGTTCTTAACAAGGATAGAGATACCAAGGCGAGGCTTGGTATGATTTACACAGCTCATGGGTTAGTTGAAACGCCTGCATTTATGCCTGTTGCGACTCAGGGCTCTGTAAAGGCTATGACTCCTTTAGAGATTGAAGGCTTTGGATTCGAAATGATAGTGGTCAATGCCTACCATTTGTATTTAAGACCTGGTTTTAGAACGGTAGAGAAACTGGGAGGACTTCACGGATTTACATCCTGGAATCGTTCGATTCTTACAGATAGCGGTGGCTATCAGGTGCTTAGCCTTTCAAAGGTAAGAAAGATCAAAGAAGGAGGAATCCTTTTTCGTTCTCACCTGGATGGTAGTGAACACTTTTTAACTCCTCAAAAGTCAATTGAAATACAAAAGGCCTTGGGGGCTGACATTATGATGTGCCTAGATGAGTGTCCCCCTCATCCATCAACTTACGAGTACTTGTATAATTCACTTGAGTTAACTTCATGTTGGGCAAAGATTTGTAAAGAGACAAAGGGTGATTCAGAAAGCGCCCTTTTTGGCATTGTTCATGGTGGTGTGTTTAGTGAACTTAGAAAAAAGTCAGCACTCGAGCTACTTGAAATTGGCTTCGACGGTTATGCTATTGGTGGACTAGGCATCGGCGAATCTAAAGAAGAAACATGCGAGATGGTAGTGCTTTCTCTTTCCTTTCTTCCCGAGGATAAACCCAGGTATCTTATGGGGCTTGGATTGCCTGAAGACATAGTAGAAGCAGTTTCAATGGGGGTTGACGTCTTCGATTGTGTGCTTCCTACAAGAAATGCCCGAAACGGTACTCTCTTTACAAATCATGGTAAAATGGTTATAAAGAATGCCCAGTATGCAGAGGATGAAACCCCAGTTGACGAGGATTGCGAATGCTACACGTGCAGAAATTTCTCAAGAGCCTATCTAAGGCATCTTTACCAGGCGGGTGAGATACTTGCCTCTCGGCTTCTTACTTTTCATAATCTCCATTTTTATGGAAGGCTGATGAAAGAGATAAGGGAGTCTATATCAAGGGGGCAATTCTCTAGTTTTAGAACACGATTCCAATTAATAGGAGGCTTTGATAAGAGTTGAGAAAAATAATTTTGGTACTAATGGTTAGCTTATGGCTCGCAGGATGCCCCGTACTGCCAGGAGGAGGAGAGGGTATGGGGGGTTCTTCAATCACTGCTATCTTGCCCTTTGTTCTCATATTTGTCTTGTTTTATTTCTTGATACTAAGACCTCAGCAGAAGCAGCAGAAGTCGAAGCAAGATATGCTAAAAAACCTTAAAAGAGGGGATATGGTACTTACGACAGGAGGCATTTACGGGAAGATCTTAAATATCGTTGAGGATGTTGTTACCCTTGAAATAGCGAAGGGCGTAAGTATCCGTGTGGCTAGGGTAGGCATATCTGGTTTGGGCAACCCAGGTAAGGACGAGGAGGAGAAAAAGGGAAAGGAGGAAAAATCTGAGAAATGAGAAGGGCTTCTAGGGGTTGGATTATAGTAATACTGATTGCACTGCTACTCTCAGTAATTTTTTTAACCCCCACATTCCTTGGAGATATGCTCCCAGGATGGTGGGGTAAGGTATTTCCACAGAGGGGGCTCAGGTTAGGATTAGATTTAAGGGGAGGGATTTATCTTCTCCTAGGGGTAAGGGCTGAAAATGCGGTAGAGCAAGAGCTCTCTAACATGAAGGAGTTGATGAATGAGGAATTAGCTAAAGATAAAGTCCTTCCAAAGAGTTTTCAAAACAGCGGTAAAACGCTTACTATAAGTTTCTTCTCTAAGAGCGATCTTGAAAAGACAAGAAAGTTAGAGTCTGACTACAAGGAGATCGCAGATATTAATGAAAAGGATTTGTCTCTGAGTTTTACACTTAAGGATCAATACATAAAGGAGCTACAAAAAAGGGCAATTGATCAGGTGAAAGAAACTATAGAAAACCGTATAGATGAGTTTGGAGTGGTAGAACCTTCTATACAGAAAGCTGGTACAGACAGGCTTTTAATTCAGGTTCCTGGAGCAACTGAAAGCGATAGACAAAGGATTATAAATATAATCAAGCGAGCTGCCGTGCTTGAGTTTAAAATCGTAAAGGACTCCGGTCCTACCCAAGAAACGCTTTTAGCCAAATATAATGTTACAACACCTGATGAACTTCTTTCACAAGGGTTTCGTCTTCATCCGGGCAACCCAAAGGATGTCCAAAGTGAGAACGAAAAGTTCTTTATTACAGAAAGCGATGCCCAGGTCACAGGACAATATCTTTCTGATGCGAGACTCATATTTGATGAGTATGGAAGACCTGCTGTTGGTTTTGGTTTCAGGGGTGAAGGAGCAAGCAAGTTTGGAAAACTGACAGGAGACAACATTGGACAGAGACTCGCAATCGTGCTTGACGGCACCATAAAATCTGCGCCGGTTATCCAGGAGAGAATCTCTTCTCAGGGAAGAATTACGGGGACTTTTACGCTTGATGAGGCGAAGGATTTGGCTCTCGTTCTTCGCTCAGGCGCCCTTCCGGTCCCTGTGGATGTTGAGCAGGAGCAAACTGTAGGGCCCTCTCTTGGTCGTGATTCAATCGAGAAAGGCAAGCTTTCGATGATTGTGGGCGGAGTTGCAGTTGTACTTTTTATGATGATTTTCTATAGGCTTCAGGGTGTAATTGCTAATATTGCCCTCGGTCTTAACATGCTCTTTATCATGGGTTTTCTCTCTTCATTTGGAGTAACTCTTACACTTCCCGGAATTGCAGGCCTAGTTCTCACTATGGGAATGGCAATGGATGGAAACATAATCACATTTGAAAGAATTAAAGAAGAACTTAGAGTTGGGAAATCTCCTCTTGCCGCAATTGATGCAGGATATGAGAGGTCTCTTTGGACGGTGCTCGATTCTAATATAACTACATTACTCACTGCTCTTATACTTTTCTGGTTTGGAACGGGTCCTATAAAAGGCTTTGCCGTAACACTATCTGTTGGGATAATTTTCACGATATTTAGTAACGTGATTGTGGCACGTGTTATAGCTGATTTGATCTATGGAGGGAAAAAGGTCGAGGCTTTAAGCATTTAGGAATTGGGAATATCGTCAGGCGTTAGGCGTTAGGTGGCTTACCCCTAACACCTTGCGCCCTCACGACTCACGCCTACGAATTAGGAGGTTTTAATAAGTTGGATTTAATCAAGCCTGGTACTCACATTGACTTTGTAGGAAAGATGAAAATGGCAGTTTTTATCTCTTGGGGATTAATCCTGATTGGTATTATCTCTCTTATCTACCATAAGGGTCCGAACTGGGGTGTGGAGTTTGTTGGTGGGACAGAGATTCACGTAAAATTTGCAAAAGATATAAAATCGGATGATATAAGAAGTATTTTGAGTTCTGCCGGATACAGCGCTGAATCTGTTCAGCAGCTCGGTTTACCTAAGGATAACGAGTACCTCGTAAGGTTTTCCCCTAAGGTTGTAGCCTTTGAAAAGATCCCGGATTTCCAAGGTATATTGGAACAAACATTTGAGGGTGTCGTTGGTAAAGGTGGAGCAAATATGCTCAGGATTGATTACATAGGACCCAAGGTTGGAAAGGAGCTTATAGAGAAGGCGATAATATCAATCATTCTGGGTTGGGTTGTAATACTCTTGTACCTGATGGTTAGGTTTAAATTCGAATTTGCTCTCGGTGCCGTCATCGCAATTATACATGACATTCTTATAACACTTGGTACCATCTCTATTACTGATAAAGAGTTCACGCTTACCATAGTTGCAGCGCTTCTTACGGTAATTGGGTATTCCGTAAATGATACAATCGTGATTTTTGATAGAATTAGAGAGAACCTTAAAAAGGTTGCCAAGATCGGTTTTAAGCAGCTTGTAAATGATAGCGTAAATCAAATCTTATCAAGAACTATAATCACAGGAATAAGTGTGTTTCTTGTTCTATTTGCCCTCTTTCTATTAGGCGGTTCTGTAATCCATGATTTTGCTTTTACATTAATTGTCGGTGTTGTGGTCGGAACTTATTCATCTATATTCATAGCAAGTGCATTTGTGATTTACTGGAAGTATAAGAGGGGAGTGCTTACTTAGACCAGATTTTCATAGAAAAGACCTTCTTTCAAGCTCCCTCTTCCTTAGAAATTGACAAATATGTTAAACGCATTAAACTAGACAGCCTAAAAAGTGAGACCGCCGAATCTCCCATTAATTGGGAAAGCGGGGGACCCAGTATTTTGGGGCGAATCATCCAGAGAGGATGTAGGGTAATCTTCCACACCCGAGCCCGTCAGCTAACCTCGTAGGCGTTAGGAAGGTATATGAAACACACCTTTTACCTCCACTTAGCCTTTAAACCACATATCCGAATAGACTCCTTCCTATTTAATGCATAAAAATCCTTATGAAAGAATTCATTCTCATAGCCCTTAATCTTTTTTTATTAGTTTTATTTATCAAACTAATTCGAGCAAAGAACCTTCTTTCGTACCTGAGCGGAGGTAGGTGGTGGCTCACATGGATTTCTGTCGGGATTATCACGTTTATGGATGAGTTTACATCCATGTTCTATGCACCTAGTGAGGCTTACAGGTTTATCGGAAATAAGGCAATATTCTTTCTTATTTTAACCGCTATTTTCATTCACTACTCAACCACTCGAATGGTTGAGATTGCAGAAATACTCGAGAAAAATGGAATAAAGGGAGGCGGTGTTTACTCATTTTCATATCTTGTTCTAGGTCCTGTAGTCTCATTCATTGCGGTTGCTTCCATAATGGTTGATTACATACTCACCGCTTGTATTTCATCTGTCAGTGCTATAGCTAACGGAATGACCTTCATCACTCTCTCTCCATTGGTAGAATATCTACTCCCATTTGCCATCATCTGGTTTATAGCAGGACTCAACATCATTGGTATAAGAGAGAATGCAAGGTTTACATTTTCTGTTTTTATAGTAGCTATCTTCATCATTTTTAACCTAATCACCCTTGGGTTTTTTCACTCCACCCCCGAGAACGTAGGGGTGATAAAGCGTGGTTTTGACAATGTCTACGGAGACCTTACAGGAGGAAATATCTTTTATGCTATATATGCTCTGGCATTTGGTATGGGTAGTTCTGTTCTAGCTTATTCCGGAATTGAATCTGTTTTGCAAACAGCCGGGCTTGCAAAAAGCTGGCGTGATATTGGAAAGGCTTATATTTTTCTTGCTTTGACTGTTGGGATTATCACCCCTATTGTTTCGACACTCGCCCTTTCTTCCTCGATTGATTTCCGTGCTCATGAGGGGGATCTGATTACTTATTATGCAGAAATTGTTGGTAGTCCCGCTTTCAGCATTGTAGTGGGTTTTTTGGCTAGCTTAGCTCTTATGATGGCTGTAAACACGGCATTTGTTGCATCGAGTGAATTACTTGAGCGTGTTGCTCATCGCTACGGGTATAAATGGCTAATTAAGACTAATTCTAAGGGGTCGCTTTACCGGATTCATCTATTTAATGCGGTTTTCTTCTCAATAATCCTCATCATTACAGGTGGTGCTCAGCGCATTCTTGCCGAAATGTATGCAATAGGGCTTCTTGCCAGCTTCTGTATAAACATGGGAAGCCTTCTCATATATAGATTCTTTAAAGGAACGCAAGAAATAAGAGAGTATTCCACTTCTCGTATCGGAACACTTCTTATCTGGCTGATGTTTTTCTTATGCTTTATCTATCTTGCCCTTCATAAACCCTATGGAATGGGACTCTGGGCTATATCAGTGATTTTCTTTATCATAGCTGGGCTACAGATTGCAAGGAAGAGAGCCCCTGAGATTAAAGAGATAGAGAGGACTGATTTCCCAATGGAGCTTATCACAAGAATTGCCGAGAGTGATCAAGAAACGATCCACATTTATTTTAAAAGACCGGGTGAAAAAAAAGAAGAACTCAGGAGGGATGCCTTTTTTATAACCTTTTTTTCTCCAAGACAGGGAATCCCACCCAAGATAGGTGATAAATATTTCAGGTTTCCTGTATTTAAGACACAGGGCGTCTATTATTCTATACTTGCTATTCTCTATGCGATTAGAGCGGACCTTCCAGAAAAAAGGTTTGTGATTCACTTAGGATGGCCTACCTCATCTTGGATTGACAGATTGGCTGTGGGTCTATTTGTTTTTAATCTTATGAAACTCCCAAAGCTTTTTCCAGAGTTTGAATTTGTGATTGAACACGGTTCGCGATGAATTGGATGGATAGCCAACATATTGAGAGCATTTACGAAGTCGTCTATAATAAATTACGTTTATTATCTATCGTTACCCTCCTTGTATTTAGTTTTGTTCTAGGGAGTGCTTAATTTACATTTTATAACTAGCAAGTTGGGTTAATTTATTTTTCTAGGTTAATAAATGGACTATCTGGTTTTTAGTATTTTTCTTATTGTGGCACTTTTTGGTCTTGTTTCGCTTATATTCGGACTGCCAGGGAATTTTATTATTCTTGCAGATTCTCTTCTATACGGTTGGTATGGAGGGTTTAAAGAGATAACTCATAAGGTAATTTTAATCTTAATTATTCTTGCGATCGTAGGCGAAGTTTTAGAATATGGACTTGGAATACTTGGAGCAAAAAAACGTGGTGCAACTAAAGGTGCAATTATCGCTTCAATTATAGGTGGAATTGCAGGTGCAATTATTGGTGCTCCATTTCTTTTTGGGATAGGTTCGATTATAGGTGCTTTTCTCGGAGCATTTGGCGGGGCTTTCTTACTTGAGTACTTACAAGGAAAGGGAGTAAATCAAGCAATAGAATCGGGATGGGGAGCTTTTCTTGGAAGAGTAGGTGGAGCCATTTCAAAGGGTTTTATTGGTATAATGATGATTATAATTACAATTGTGTCTGTAGTGGGAAAATAAAATGGGTAGGGTACAGTACGTGCATGGGTGTCTTAAGGAAATTACGGAACATGATTAGAGTCAAAGGGCTTTCTACTATAGACGGGGTTTTCTAACCCCGTTTGTCTACGCGGAACTGTAGGGGCGGGTCTTGCACCCGCCCTGTTTTCTTGGGCAACCGCAAGAGTTGCCCCTACAAAATCGAGATTCGGATACCAATTTAGGAGTCACAAATTGGAAGGAAAACTAGAAGAGATAAGACTTGACGCTGAGAAGGAAATAAAATCGGTTTCTGACGAAGTTGCTCTCCAGAACGTAAAAGCGAAGTTTCTCGGAAGAAAGGGTGTTATTACGGAATTTCTAAAAAGAATGCCTGATGTTCCTGAGTCAGAGAGACCTGAGATGGGGCGACTAATAAATGAAGTAAAGAATTTCATAGAAAACCTGTTTGAAAAACGACTTGAGGAAATAAAAGAAGAGAAAAAAACAAGTGTTCTTCTTAAAGAGCGTGTTGACGTCACGCTTCCTGGTCGAGGCATTCGTATTGGTGGAAAGCATCCGGTAACTCAGGTGATGGAGGAGATTATCTCTATTTTCGAGCGTATGGGGTTTGAGGTTGTAGAGGGCCCGGAAGTCGAGCTTGATTACTATAATTTTGAAGCCCTAAACATCCCTAAAGATCATCCGGCAAGGGATATGCAGGATACATTTTATATTTCAGACGAAATAGTTCTTAGAACACACACCTCCCCTGTTCAAATCAGGGTGATGGAGAAACAAATGCCACCTGTAAAAATAATAGCGCCGGGAAAGGTTTATAGATGCGATAGCGATATATCGCATACACCCATGTTTCATCAGGTAGAAGGGCTTTTGGTTGATGAGCATGTAACGTTTGCAGATTTAAAGGGGGTGCTTACTGAATTTGCAAGACTAATGTTTGGTGCAAATATAGGGGTTAGATTTAGACCGAGCTTCTTTCCTTTCACAGAGCCGAGTGCAGAGGTAGATATTGAGTGTGTAATATGTGGAGGAAAAGGATGCAGGGTGTGTAAGAACTCCGGGTGGCTTGAAATACTTGGCTGCGGAATGGTAGACCCTGAGGTATTTAAAAGCGTTAATTACGACCAAGAGCGCTACACAGGTTTTGCATTTGGAATGGGTGTTGAAAGAATCGCCATGCTCAAATTCGGCATAAACGACATCAGGTTGTTTTTTGAAAACGATATTAGATTCTTAAGGCAATTTTCTTAGATTTATAGCTCATTTAAGATTCTTCTCAATTTCAATAACTGCTTGTTCAAATGGAATAGCTTCATCACGAGAGGCTTTAGCAGTATCATAGGCGCGGATAGATTCCAGTTCCTCTAGCTCATCGAGTAATTTCTGGTAATCTTCCATATCTAGGAGCACAGCAGTACGATTTCCTTTTTCATCTACTACATAGCGTTTCTTTAGATTGGTCATTTTATTTTTTATCATTTTTTTTCTTTCTACTTTTCAACCTTTCGGTATTGGCTTTGTTTATCTTCATCATTTTCAAAAATAGCACGGAATCTGACCTATATCAACTTCTTAAAGAGCTAGGAGAAGAAGCATATACCACTTTTAAAATTTGCTTTGAAATACTATATGTTCCCCATTTCTTTTATGTCGAATAGTGAACGTCTCTATATCAGAGACTTTATTAGCTATTAGTTCTGCAACTTTTTCTTCATATGATGATGCTTGAATGATAAGGTTAACCGTTCGTTCCAATATTTCTGGATAGTGACTACCGTGGGGGTTTCCTTCGGTGTGAACTTCTGCCATTATTCTCAGACGAGGTCGCACTGATGCTTTGTCTATTTTCTGGGATGCGGCAATTATAGTCTGATCGGTAATATAGGAAAGAGATTTCTCAATCTCTCTAAGTAGTTCTGAAGGTATCTTGACGTCTTTTTTCTCTAAATGACTTCGCAAAATATTCAAAAACATCTGGTAAAAAAGATGCTCCTTAGGCACGGTTTCGAAAAAAGAACCGTCTATTATGGAAATTTTTATTTTGTTATCACTGTCTTTATTTGTTCTTATAAGATAGAAATTTTTTCTTTGAAATGAGTAATAGCTTTTATCCTTTGCTAGTTCGCCATCCATAATAGAAGCAATCCTTGAAACTAAGTTAGTCCCATTAATTACATCTACCTCATCAAGACTTTTGTATTTAGTTGGAATTGTTGAGTTGAAAGATGCTATGCTTCCCCCTTTGGAATCTTTTAATTCTAACAAGCTGCCACAAGTCAGTTTATTTTCTTGTTTTCTAACTTTGAATAGAAAATCAGGAAACTGTTCAGACTTGGAATACAAAATTTGCTCATTTATGTCTTGAGCATGTATCCAATTTATAAATTTGCTTCGACCTTTAAACTGCTTTTTAATTTTATCCCAGAAATCATAATTGTATTTTTCTTTCGCATCTCTACGATTATCAACATAAGCAAGATTGGTTTTGCATGTTTTTAATACAATTTCGTCTAATGATGAGCTAAAATTAACGTACCTCTTTTTCAAGCTATCTACAATTCCAATAAATAGTTCTACAACAGCAATGAAATCATACACTTAAAACAGCCTTCTTTGTACGGATATAATTGGTTTTTCGTCCGGCCAAATCTTTTCTAAATCGGGTGTGTATCTATAATATTTATAATACTGAGATATTTTATCAGCATCCCGTAAATATTTAAGGCGATTTTCAATTATTTTGACATAGTCTGGGTCTACATCTATGCCAAAGGAGAATCGTTCTAGTTGACGAGCAACTACTAATGTGGTCCCAGTTCCAGCAAAGGGGTCCAATACAGTATCACCAGGAAGCGTAGACGATAAAATAATTCTTAAAAGTAGTGCTACAGGAGATTGTTGTGTATGAACCCTTTTACCCTTGCTGTCCCTTATTGCCTCATCTCCTGCAAAATACCCAGAAGTCAGTTCTCTAATGTCATTCCATACATCCGATAGATAGACACCGTTTGCTCTTTCATATTTATACTCTATTGGAGTGGGTAAATCTATCCGTAATTTATTGAACACCTTGGGTTTATCTCCCTTAGTTGCAAAGGCAATAATTTGGTATTGCTTGGAAAATCTAAAATCGGATGGAACAGCAGATGTTTTTTTCTTCCATATTATTAAATTTTGAAAAATCCATCCAGCTTCTCGAACCGTTCTTAGTACTCGTTCAGTATTTTTCTCTCTTTGCATAAAATAAAGAGAGCCGCCTTCAACTGTTATTCTATGAATATTTGACAATATATCTCTAAGCCAGCTCCAATATTGTTCTTCTGGTTGAGCGTCATTAAAAAATCTATACTCCTTTCCCTGATTAAAAGGAGGATCAACAAAAGTAAGGACAATGTTGTTCAAAGTGCATTCGCGCAGCCACTCAAGACAATCTTTTTGGAATATTTTATACCATTTAGTCATAACTCTTCTATTTTAACACTTTAATATTACAATAGTAACCTTGCTGATTTTATTCTATGTTATGAAAACTTTGATTTTTTATATAGAACCTATTTTCTCACTCTTTTCCTCTTCCCTTAGCTACTATTACATCAAATTCCTCTTTTGTAAGAGGCATGACGGAGAGGCGGCTTTGTTTGATGAGGGCAATTTTCTTCAAGCGTTTGTCTTTTTTTATTTCATCTAAAGGGACAGGCTTTTTGAGAGTCTCAACAGATTGTAGGTCTACGACCACCCAGCGTTGGTCATTTGTTGTTGGGTCTTGATAGGATTCTCTGATCACCTTTGCAATACCTACGACTTCTAGTCCTTCGTTGCTGTGATAAAAAAGCACCAAATCCCCCTTTTTCATATTTTTTAGATTGTTTCTAGCTTGATAATTTCTTACCCCATCCCAGTAGGTCGAGCCATTTTTTAGAAACATTTCCCAAGAATACTTGAAGGGTTCGGATTTTACTAACCAGTATTTCATGCCTTTTATTATA
>Ga0209109_10001607_pt1 | contig 12386 bp, 11 predicted proteins | sample Rifsed10ft2_FD_184004 | JGI IMG/M metagenome (GOLD analysis project Ga0209109, IMG submission 184004) | Soil microbial communities from Rifle, Colorado, USA - sediment 10ft 2 (version 2) | ecosystem: Environmental > Terrestrial > Deep subsurface > Rock core/Sediment | place: Rifle, Colorado... | reverse complement strand
TCCCATGCTGCTCCGCTGGGGCAGATATGGCCGCTTCCTCGGCTGCAGCGGTTATCCGGAGTGTAAGAACATCCGTCCTCTGGAAAAGCCGGTGGACCTCGGCATCCGCTGTCCCCAGTGCAAGGAAGGCAGTCTCCATGAAAAGAAATCGCGGCGGGGCAAACTCTTTTACGGCTGCGCCCGCTATCCCGAATGCCACTTTGCCAGCTGGGATCGTCCGGTGGCGGAGGCCTGTCCCCAGTGCGGGGAGCCTATACTGCTCGAGAAGATAACCAAGCGCGCGGGGAAGGTCCGGCACTGTCACAAGAAGGAATGCGGCTATAAAGTCCAGGTCAACCAGTAAGATGCCGGGCAGTGCCCGCGGGAAGGCCCTCACCAAGCGATTTGCCGCTATCGATATAGGCACCAACGCTATTCTCCTGCTCGTCGCCGACATGAAAGCAAACGGCACCTTCCGGGTGCTCGATGACCGCGCCGAGATCACCCGGCTCGGAGAGGGAGTTGATCGGACTCGGAAGATCGGCTCGGAAGGGGAGGAACGCACCGTCGAGGTGCTGAGGTCCTATCTCGCAAGGTGCCGGGATTTGGGGGCGGTTGAAGTCGTGACCGCCGGGACCAGCGCCCTGCGGGATGCCCAAAACGCCGGGAATTTCACATCGCGTCTTCAGCAGGAACTGGGGTTGGATCTTCGGGTGCTGTCCGGGGAAGAGGAAGCCGCCTATTCCTACCTCGCGGTGCAGAGAGGACTCGCTCTCGGGGAAAAGGAGGTGTTGGTGGTGGACGTGGGCGGGGGGAGCACCGAGCTTATCTGGGGCAAGGCAGGCGCTTTGCACCGCTCGGTCAGCTTAGACTTGGGCTCGGTCAGGCTCACGGAGCGTTTTCTCACATCGGACCCGGTGCGCGACGAAGAATACGCCGAGCTTACCAGGGCTGTCGACAGCGAGTTGGAAGCGCTGCGCCGTCGCTGGCAGGTAGCAGGCCGTTTTCACACCATGGTGGGCATAGCGGGAACGTTTACCACCCTGGCCGCGATCGAGAAGAGGCTGAGACAGTATTCTCACAGCCAAGTCCACGGCAGCCGTCTCAGCCGGACCGAGGTGCGGCGGCAACTCGGACTTTTCAGGGCCAAGAGCGTCGCCGAGCGTCGCCGGATACCGGGATTGGAGCCTAAGAGGGCCGATGTCATCCTCGCCGGAGCCGTGCTGATCGACAGAATTATGGCCTTCTTCCGTATGGACGAGGTCACGGTGAGCGATCAGGGCATTCGCTACGGCCTTCTCCACGAGAGGTTGAGCAGCGTCTATGGATGACCGCAGCCTGGTGGTGCTCAGAGAAGTCACGAAGCAGTACTCTCCCAGATTTTCCCCGGCCATCTCCTGCCTGAGCATCACGTTAAACCGGGGGGAGATTCTGGCGCTCCTGGGGCCGAGCGGCTGCGGCAAGACCACCACGCTCCGATTGATAGCCGGGTTCGACGTCCCGGACGAGGGGGTCATCCTGCTCGACGGCGCGCCCGTGGCGGGCAATGGTTTTTGGGTGCCGCCCGAGGCGCGGAAGATCGGCATGGTCTTCCAGGATTACGCGCTGTTTCCTCACCTCACGCTCCTGGAGAATGTGGCCTTCGGCCTGCACGGCAAGGGGAAAAAAGAACGAGCGGCGCGCGCCATGGAGGTTTTGAAAATCGTCGGGATGGGCGGGATGGCCCAGCGCTACCCGCACGAGCTTTCCGGGGGACAGCAGCAAAGGGTGGCGTTGGCCCGGGCGCTGGCGCCGGGTCCGGTAGTCATTCTTCTCGACGAGCCTTTCAGCAATCTGGATGCGGACATGAGAACGGACATGCGCCGCGAGGTGGAGCGGATCTTAAGGGAATCAGACATGAGCGCCATTCTGGTCACGCATGATCAGGAAGAGGCCCTGTCCATGGCGGACCGGGTAGGGGTGCTGAACAATGGGTCCCTGGAGCAGCTCGCCGCCCCTGAGGTTCTCTACCACACCCCGGCCACCCGCTTCGTTGCAGATTTCGTAGGGGAGGCGGATTTTCTCCCCGGCGAGGTGCAGGACGGGATCGTGACCGAGGTGGGGACGTTTCAGGACAGGTCAGGGCTGCCGAAGGGCGCTAGGGTCGAGTTGATGATACGGCCCGATGACGTGCACTTCGAGCCTTGCGAGGACGGCAACGGCGTCATCGCGGGGAGAAGGTTTCGCGGTTCGGAGAACCGTTACTTGCTGCTCTTGCCGTCGGGGAGTCGCCTGCGCAGCAGCCAGTCCTCGGATCGAGTCCTGGCGCGCGGGACGAAAGTCAAGGTTGTGGTCCGGCCGACCCACGTCGTGGTGTTCCCGCTTTAGCCGGCCCCGGAGCCTGGTTTGCAGCCTGCCTGAGAGTCTCTCTCAGGTCCGATGCGATACACCTGTACTACGCTCCACGGAAGATACGCTTGATGCTCCTCGCCTGACGCATCGGCCCTTCAAGATCCCCCCAGGCAGGCTGATGGCAGATGGCCATTTTTCAGCAGGCTGTTAGGCCAGCGGGCTCCGGCACATCACGTTCACCAACGCCTGGCGCTGTTCTTCCTTTACCACCTTGAGGGCGCGCTGCAGGGCTCCGGGGAGCTCGCCGGGGTCTTCAACGCGCACAGCGTAAGCGCCGCAGGCCCGCGCCGTGAGCTCGAACTGCGGCGACGGGCTCAAATCGGTGCCGGGAAAATTCCGCGTCCTCTCAGCGACCCCGTCGGGATAGAGCCCGCGCGCCGCGTTGATGCTCGCGTTCCACGCCTGGTTGTTGTAGACGACGGTGAGAAACGGAATGCGGTACTTCTGCGCCGTGAAGTGACAGGCCGTCGGCGCGGAAAACATGTAGGATCCGTCGCCTTCGGCGGCGATGACCGTCGCCTGCGGCGCCCCGAGCTTGGTGCCGATCGCCGCGCCCAGCCCCCAGCCCAAGTGGCCGGCCATCGGCGTGCCGAATTGACAGCCCGGCCGGGTGAGCCGGATCGTTTCCGCCAACCGCGACGTCACCGTCTCGTTGACCAGGATCGTCGTTTCGTCCATCACGTCGCCGATGCACTTGGAAACCCACAGCGGGCTAATGGGCCTTTGGTCCTTGACCGCCTCGACGCCCGCCTCCAGCTCGCGAATCATGGCGCGATGTTCCGCCTCGGTCTGTTTGCGCCGCTCGTCGAGTTTCGTTCTCGAACCCGCCGCTGCCGCCAGCTTCGCCCTGATGATCGAGGTCAAGACCGGCAGCGAGATCTCCGAACAGCCCGTTACAGCGAGGTCGGCGGCGAAACCCCACCCGGGAATGGCAGTGAACAGCGGGTCGCGCTCGAGATGGATGATCTTTGCGTCGGCTCTGAGAAGATTGCGGCCGGGCGGTTCCCACGGCACGTCGATGTCGATAAAGAAGAGCACATCGGCGTTCTTCGCATGCTTGACGGTGTGCGTGCCGACATACAGAGGATGATCCGTCGGGAAGTTCAGATGGTTGAGCTGCTGCGCCACCGGGATAGACAGGAGCTCGGCGAGCTCGACGAGGTGTGCTACCGCTTCGGGATTGCGGCCGAGATACTTCGTCACGATAAGGGGACTCTCGGCTCCGATGAGAAGGTCGGCGCTCTTCTCCAGCGACGCCTGATCGGCCTGGGTCTTCGTCGCCGGCGCCAACGACCCGGAAAATCGCTGCGTGAACTCGAGCGGCTGGCAGAGCCACTCCCTGGGCAGCGTGAGATAGACCGGCCCGCGCGGCTCGCTCATGGCGATTTTATAAGCGCGCGCGACCACCGCGGCGAGGTTGTGATTCGTCCTCAGCTCGTAATCCCACTTGACGAACTCGCGGACCAGGCTCCCCTGATCGCGCGATTCCTGGCGCCAATGGATATTCTGGCTCTTGCCGCCGCGCAACTCCCCTTCCGTGATCGGCGTCCGGCCGGCCACCAAGAAAATCGGCACGTTGCACGACTGCGCATTGATGATGCCGCCCAGGGCATTGGCCGTGCCCGGGAGCGTGTGGACCAGCACCATCTGCGGTTTTTGCGTCACGTTGTAGTAGCCATGGGCCATGGAGACCGCCGCCATCTCGTGCGGCACGACGATCGGCTGCAGGTCCGTGGGATCTTCTTTGGCCGTCTTGGCCAGCGCCTCGATGATCGGGCCGTGGTCCGTTCCCGTATTGGCAAAGAGGTAGCGGACCACTCCCAGCGCCCTGACTTGCTCCAGGAAGGCCTCGGCCCCGTTTGCGACTGGAATCGTTGTCGCGTTTTTCTCAACCATCGATGGCTCCCCCGCGGAATCGGCCCGGAGATCGGGCAGGCTTGGAAACTCGGTCCAACTGTGGCAAAAGTGGTGCGATTTTTCAACCGCGAATTTTGCCGGCACGCAGAAGCGTCTCCGCAAGATTCCGGGAAGCTTAGGGGGTGAAAGTATGGGAGCGACCGCAAGAATCGCCCGTTTCGTGACGGAGACCGATTACGAAAGGATACCGTCGAAGGCGTTGGAGACGGCAAAGGCCGCGCTGCTCGACTGCCTGGGAGTTGCGCTGGCGGGAAGCAAAGAGGCGAGCGCCAAAATCTGCGCTGAGATAACGCGCCGCGAAGGCGCCAGGGAAGAGGCCACCGTCATCGGACAGGGATTTAAATCTTCGGCGCTGCACGCCGCCTTTGCCAATGGCGCCGCGGCCCACGCGCTGGACTACGATCATAGCTTTACCCTGATGGGCCAGCCCACGGCTCCTATCATCCCGGCGGCGCTCTCCTTGGGAGAATCGCTGGGGGCCGGCGGCCGCGAGCTTCTGGAAGCCTACGTGGCCGGCTTCGAGGTGGTGGCGAAAATGGCTCTCTCGCTGCGCGAGGCGAATCAAGACGGCTGGCACGCCCCCGGTACCTTAGGCGCCCTCGGCGCCGCCGCGGCGAGCGCGAAGCTGCTGCGACTCCGTGCCTCCGAAATCGAGATGGCGCTTGGCATAACGGCATCGATGGCCAGCGGGGTCGTCTGTAACTTCGGCACGATGACCAAGCCCTTGCATGTGGGCCTGGCGGCGAGAAACGGAGTCCTGGCGGCGAAACTCGCGCAATCCGGCTACACGGCAAACGGGCAAGCCCTCGAGGCGGGACTGGGCTTCTACGAGGTGTACTACCGGTCGGCAGCCGTCGAGGAGGGTCCGATAGGAGAGCTGGGGGGCTTCTATGAGCTGGTAGGGAGCGGGATCAGGATCAAGCCCTATCCGTGCGGCGGTCTCGCCCATCCGGCCATCGACGCGGTGCTGGAGATCCGGGCAAGGCACGGGATCACGGCTGAGACGGTGGAAACGATCGACGTGGAGGTGACGAAGCATACCTATAACAGGATCGCCTTTCGGATTCCCCAAACCGGACTGCAGGGGAAGTTTTCCATGGGTTATCTTCTGGCCCGGGCGGTGATCGACGGAAAAATCTCCCTGCATGCCTTCACGGATTCGGCGGTGCGCGATGCGAATGTTTTGAGGCTGGCGGAAAGGGTTCATATGAGATTGGATCCCAACCTTAGAAGTAGCGATGCGGGAAGCCGTCCTTGCAAGGTAACCGTACGCTTGCGGGGCGGCGAGACCTATTCCCGTCAGGTCGAGCACGCCAAGGGAAGCCGCGAGGTCCCTATGTCGTCGCAGGAGTTGACAGGGAAGTTTCTCGAGTGCGCGCGCCAGGCGATCGGCGATAGCTCTGCCGAGCGCGCGGCGCAATATGTCGAGCGTTTGGAGACGTTAGATGATATCAGGCCGCTGTGTCAGCTGCTCGGGGCATGAAGGCGGTTTGCTGCCCGGCTCATTTTTGCGGGAGGGTTTTTTTCTGTTGACATTTCGTTCCAAATTCGGAAATATGACGGCCTGGCTTCGATTTCAAAAAAAATCAATTTACGAATGGACGCGCAGGCCGAGTGAGCAGGGAGGTGCCGGGTCATGACTAAAAATGAACTCATCAATGCGGTGGCCAAAGGGGCAAAACTCAACAAGCGGGCGGCGGGGGATGTGATCGATACGACTTTCGAGGCTCTCGCCCGCGCGATCAAAAAGGACAAGCGCTTTCAGGTGCCGGGATTTGGGACCTTTATGGTGCGCTCGCGCAAGGCGAGAAAAGTACGGAACCCCCAAACCGGGGCCGAGATTGCCGTTAATGCAAGTAAAACCGTTGGGTTCAAGCCCGCCCCCGGCCTGAAAAAGGGGCTCTAGACCCGGAAGGAGATCTTTTCGGGGCCACCACGTCTTCTGTGGTGGCCTTTTTTTATGTTAGCAGGCTGTTGAAAAACCCGGGGCGGTATGGCCCTTGATTGGAGATGCCGGGGCAAATAGAATGGCGTAACGAGCTGAAACAAATTTGACTGCGGGGATAGTTCATGTCGTTAGAAAGCAAAAAGATTTGGCTGGACGGAGAGATGGTGGATTGGGAGCAGGCCAAGGTTCACGTCCTGACCCATGCCCTCCACTACGGGACCGGATATTTTGAGGGCATCCGCTGCTACGCCCTGGAGGACGGTCGCTCCGCGATCTTCCGTCTGGACGAGCACATTCGCCGGTTCTTCGATTCCGGCCATATCCTGGGTTTTCCGCTGCCCTACACCGTGGACAAGATCAAGCAGGCGATCGTCGACACGGTCAGGGTCAACGGTTTTAAGGAGTGTTATATCCGGCCGCTGGCTTTTCTCGGGCTGAAGGAGTTGGGCCTCTATGCGCCGGACAATCCCGTCCAGGTGGTGATCGCGGCCTGGAGGTGGGGCGCCTATCTGGGAGAGGAGGGGATCAAGAACGGCATCCGGGCGAAGATCTCCTCGTACACGCGCCATCACGTCAATGTGATGATGACCAAGAGCAAGGTTTCGGGAAACTATATTAACTCGGTGTTGGCCAAGCACGAGGTCAAAAAGGCGGGCTACGACGAGGCGATCATGCTCGATACCGAAGGGTATGTGGCGGAGGCGAGCGGCGAGAACGTCTTCATCGTCCGCGAGCGGCGCGTGAAGACCACCCCCTTCACGTCGATCCTGCCCGGGATCACCAGGGACTCCGTGCTTACGATAGCGCGCGACAAGGGCTACCAGGTCCAGGAAGAGCGTTTCACCCGCGACGAGCTCTACACGGCGGATGAGGCCTTTTTGACCGGCACCGCCGCCGAGATGACCCCGATCCGTGAAGTGGACAACCGAAAAATCGGCGCCGGACGCCCCGGTCCGGTCACGCTGGACCTGCAGCAAGCTTTTTTCAACGTCATCAAGGGCCAGGACAAGAAATACGCGGGCTGGCTCACCTACCTGTGAGCAGTGAGCGGTGAGGAGATAGTGAAGAGGGCTGATCGCTTCTCCTGGCTGCTCTACGACTTCGCCAACAATTCCTTCTCGGTGATGATCGTCACCTTCGTCTACCCGGTCTACTTCAAGAGCGTCGTGTGCGCGGGGCTGGGGAATCTCGGAGATCTGCTCTGGGGCCTCAACGGCTCCCTGTCCCTCCTCGTGGTCGCCTTTCTCTCGCCTGTTCTGGGCGCCGTGGCCGACCTCTCGGGCAGAAAGAAGGGGCTGTTGGTGGCTTCCGGCCTCCTCTGCATCTTCCTGACCACTCAGCTCGCCTGGGTGGGACCGGGCATGGTCTTCTGGGGCATGGCGATATTCATAGCGGCGAACATCGTCTATCAGACCGGACAGGTGTTTTATAACGCCTTCCTGCCCGATCTGGCGTCGCCGCAGGAGGTCGGGCGTCTGAGCGGCTACGGCTGGGCATCGGCCTATGTCGGCGGCATAGCGGTGCTGCTGCTGGCAATGCCCCTGCTGCAAAACGGCAGCGCGGAAAAGGCTCGTTGGGTTTTCCTGCTCACGGCGCTGTTTTATCTCTGTTTTTCTCTGCCGGCATTCTTCTTCCTGCCCTCTGCGGCCGCGGCCGCGAGCGGGCTCGGCTGGCGCTCCTTTTTCTCCGCCGGTGTTCAGCAGGTAAAAACCACGCTCTCTCGGCTGGATCGATACCGCGAGCTCAGCCGCTTCCTGCTCGCCTATTTTGTCTACATGGAAGGGGTCTCGACGATCGTCTATTACACCAGCATCTATGCGCAGGATACTCTGGGGTTCACCATGGCCGAGCTGGTCTACCTCTACCTGGTGCTGCAGTCCATCGGCGTCGCGGGGGCGGTGGGTTTCGGGCTGGTGAGCGACCGGATCGGCCCGCGCACTACCTTGATCGTGATCCTGATCCTGTGGAGCCTGGTCGGATTGGGCGCGGCCCTGACCACCAGCAAGACGGTCTTCTGGCTTGTGGCATCGGCAGGCGCGCTCTGTCTGGCTTCAGTCCAGGCGGTCAGCCGCTCCATGATCGCCCTCATGATTGAGCCCGACCAGCAGGCGGAGATCTTCGGTTTCTATGGCATCAGCGGCAAGCTATCGTCGGCCTTCGGGCCGCTGCTGTTCGGCTTGATCTCTCTCGCCAGCGGCAGCCAGCGGACGGCGATGCTGGCAGTCGGCGTGCTCTTTCTGGCGGGGCTGGTCTTGCTCCTGCGGGTGGCGGAGCCGAGGGCAAGGAGGGAGGCGGCTTATGGCCCTTAGAGAGCCTACGCTCAGGGTAACGATGCTTCCGCGCGATACGAATGCGCGGGGAACGATTTTTGGCGGCGTCATCCTGAGCCACATCGACCTGGCCGGCGCGGTCGCCGCCCGTCAGCGAGCGCCAAGGAATTTCGTGACCAAGGCGATGCACGAGGTGGCATTCATTGCGCCCGTCTATGTCGGGGATGTAGTGAGCTTCTACGCCGAGGTCACGCGTGAGGGCAAGACTTCTCTCACCGTTCGGGTCGAGGTGGAAGCCGAACGCTTCAGCGAACCCGGGAGGCGCGTCAGGGTTACCGAAGCCGAGGTGGTTTACGTGGCGATAGACGAACACGGCAAGGCCACGCCTATAAAGTGAGGAGGGGTTTTTGACTTTTCGGCGATTTGTTTATATAAGAAATACTTCAATATTAAATATCTCGAAGGAATCCATAACATTCTTATTCCAGCAAGATTTCTCACCGGGCGGCGGGCCGCCGGACAGACCCTTCTTCGTTGGTTTTTCCCTGCGATCGTTTTTGCTCTGTTGGCGCTGCCGCGGCCGGGCTATTGCCTGGCTGAACCCGGCGCGAGGGCATCGGATAACGCCCAGCTTGACGGCGGCAGAGTCGGCTGCCGGGGCTGCAAGAACGACGGGTCCGAGGTCTCGCACCTGCTCGAGAAGGCGGATGCGCTGTATGCCGGTTTCAAAACGAAAGAGGCTTTAAACGAGCTTCTCAAAGTCCTGCAGCTCGACCCTCAGAACCACGAGGCGCTCTCCAAGATGGCGCGAGTCTACGTCGATTTCGGGGATCTGATTCCGGAGACAGGGAGCGATTGGCAGGAGAGGAAACTCAAGCAGTATGCCATTGCCGAGGAATATGCCCGCAAAGCGGTCAAGGCCGATCCCAACGGGACTTGGGGCCACTTCTACGTGGCCGCCTCATTGGGAAAGATCGCGATGCAGTCCTCCATCCCCAGACAGATCGATCTGGCCAAAGAGATTCGGACTGAGGTCGAAAAGGCGATCGCTTTGGATCCTCAAAACGGCTACGCCTACCACGTTTACGGAGTTTGGCACAGGAAGATGGCGGAGATCGGACAGATGAGCCGTCTCTTGAGCTTCGCGGTTTTGTGGCGCTCGGTTCCGAAGGGGAGTTTGGAAAAGTCGGTCGAGTACCTGCAGAAAGCGCTCTCGTTGAATCCCACCGTTATCTCGCACCATCTGGAGTTGGCCAGGAGCTACGCGGCCATGGGGAAATGGCAGCCGGCCCGCAACTCGCTGAAGGCCGCCCAGGAGCTCCCCATCCAGTTTTCCGACGATCCTGTCAACAAGAAGGAAGCCCAGCAACTGCTCCAGGAGATCAAGGGGCGATAGCGGGGCAGGCCGAGCCGACGTTTTCGCTCAGAAACGACACGACTTCATCGTGCACCCCCTTGAGGGGCAGCCGGTGGCCGGCGTCGGGAAAGATGGCGACGCGAAAAGGTTTTCCCAGTGCCGCGAGGTGGTCGCGCAGGAGATACGCCTGGTTGGTGGGGACCAGTTGATCATTGCCGCCGTGCAGGATCAGCGTGGGAGCCTTCCAGTACGAAACTTCGGGAAGGACGCTGAACAGGCGCGAGTCGGCATCGCCGTTGGGACTTAACGATTGGCGCACCCATGACGCGGAAGTATCCGTGTAGAGGCGTTTGAGATCATAGGCCCCGGAGTGAAGAATGACGCCGCGCAGGCCCGGAACCTTACTTGCCAGCGTTGCCGTGAAAACGGCGCCGCGCGAGAAGCCGTAAATCGTCACCCGTTTTGGATCCACCCAGGAGAGTCCTGCCACCGCGGAGATCCCGTCCAATACTACCCGGTTGATTATTTCCTTGTCATCCATATCTCCGGGAACCTCGGTGCCCCCGTACCCGGGCAGAGAAACGGCCAAGCTCGCATAGCAAAGCTCTCTAGAGAACTGCTCGGCCGCAGGGAGGAGTCTGTTAGCCCCTTCTCCTCTCCAGCTATGGCCGTGGAGAAGAACCACCAGGGGAAAAGGACCATTGCCTGGCGGGCGGATGAGATAACCCTCGGCCCTTCCTCCCTGGCTCTGGTAAAAAAATTGCCCAGCCCCTCCCGCCGGGGCGTCGGCGAGCTCTTGAAGGGAAAAAATCGGCAGAGTGGCGCACCCGTAAATGAAAACGGCCAGCACCGGGACAAGAGCGGATCTTAAACGCATGAATGGCTCTTATACACCAGTTTCATTTAGAAATAAAGCTTTAAACCTTGAATATTTAGATCTTAAACGTCTACCCCGGAAACGGGCCGGGCGAAGGTTGCGCCCGCTCTCAGCTTCGAGTATCTATGCCTTAGTCATGGTCGAGGGATGGCATCGGCTGATTTTTTTTCTCGCCCTGCTGGTCGGGCTCTCCGCTTGCGGCAAGCCGGACAGCCAGCGCAGAGTCCTGCGCGTCGGCTTTGTCCCTTCCGAGAATGTTCAGCAGGTGGCTCAAAACGCCCAGCCGATCGTAGAGATATTAGAGAAAAAGCTCGCAGTAGAGGTCCAGCCCTTTGTGGCGACGGACTACACCGGGGTCGTCGAGGCGCTGCGCGCCGATAAGCTGGACATCGCCTTTCTCAGTCCTGCTTCCTATGTGCTGGCGAAGAACGAGGCCAACGTCAAGGTGGTCCTGAAGTCCCATCGCAAGGGACTGGCCTACTACTACGCCGCGATCATTACCCACGCGGACAGCGGGATTCGAACGCTGGGCGACCTGCGCAACAAGACCTTTGCCTTCGGCGATCCGCTTTCGACCACGGGCCACGTCTTTCCCAAGAAGATGTTCAAGGAGAACGGCATCGATCCGACCAAGGATTTCAAGAGCGTCCTCTATTCGGGCGGTCACGACGCCACCGTGCTTGCCGTGCTGAACCGCAAGGTCGACGCGGGGGCCACCTTTGCCAACTTTACCGACGGCAAGGATGCCGCGTGGATGCAGTATTTGAAAAATCCCGAAGAGCAGAAAAAGATCCGCGCTATCGCCTATTCCGAGCCGATCCCGGCGGATAATCTCGTCATCAGCTCCCACCTGGATCCGGGACTGGCGCAGAAGATCCAGGAGATCTTTCTCGAACTCAGCCGGGATCCCGCCGGCAACAAGATGCTCAGGGATCTCTATCAGATCGACGGCTTTGTCGCGGCGACCGACCAGGATTACGACTCTGTCCGAGAGGCCTTTAAGATCGCCGGCATCAATTTACGCGAGGCTCTTAGCAAAAGGAGAAAGTAAAAAGGAAAAAGTAGAGCACATTTTTTACTTTTGCCTTTTACCTTTTGCCTTGTTTTATGATCATCCTGCAGGTGAAAGAACTGTGCAAATCCTACGGTCCCTCGGTTCCGGTGCTGCGCAGCGTGAGTCTTAAAGTGGAACAGGGGGAGTTCTTGGGTCTCATCGGATTGAGCGGCGCGGGAAAGTCGACGCTGCTGCGCTGCATCAACCGTCTGGTCGAGCCCACTTCCGGCGAGATTCTGTTTGCCCGGGCGATCTTCGGCGATCAGGCCGACGGTTCGTGGAAAGACGTCCTCAAGCTGAACCAGCGGGAGCTGCGCCTGTTGCGCCGCAGGGTCGGGATGATCTTTCAACAGTTCAATATCGTAAAGCGCCTGTCCGTGATCGACAATGTCCTGTCGGGCGGCCTCGGCTACCAGCCTCCCCTGAAGAGCTGCCTCGGGCTTTTCTCGCGTGAGGACAGAGGCCGCGCCCTCGCGAATCTGGATCGGGTGGGGCTGCTGGATCACGCCTATAAGAGGGCCGACGAGCTCTCCGGCGGGGAACAGCAGAGGGTGGCGATTGCCCGAACCCTGATGCAAAATCCGGCCATTATT
>Ga0209109_10001606_pt1 | contig 12400 bp, 14 predicted proteins | sample Rifsed10ft2_FD_184004 | JGI IMG/M metagenome (GOLD analysis project Ga0209109, IMG submission 184004) | Soil microbial communities from Rifle, Colorado, USA - sediment 10ft 2 (version 2) | ecosystem: Environmental > Terrestrial > Deep subsurface > Rock core/Sediment | place: Rifle, Colorado... | reverse complement strand
GCAGGACTTCAGCGCGCAGATCGCCGCCTTCAAGAAGGCGGGCTGCGAGATCGTCACCGGCGTGGTGATCCCGCCCGACTTCAAGACCTTCTGGACGCAGGCCGCGCAGCAGGGCTTCAAGCCGAAGATCGTCTCGGTGGGCAAGGCGCTGCTGTTTCCGGCGGCCATCGAGGCGCTCGGCGACCTCGGCGGCGGCCTCTCCTCGGAAGTGTGGTGGAGCCCGTCGCACCCGTTCAAGTCCTCGCTGACCGGCGCGAGCGCGCAGAGCTTCGCCGCGGCCTACGAGAAGTCGACCGGCAAGCAGTGGACGCAGCCGATCGGCTTCGTGCATGCGCTGTTCGAGGTCGCGGCCAGCGCGCTCAAGCGCGCGGGCAACGGCAAGGACAAGGCCAAGGTGCGCGACGCCATCCGCTCGACGAACCTGAACACCATCGTCGGCCCAATTTCCTGGGGCAAGGGCCCGGTGCCCAACGTCGCCAAGACGCCGCTCGTCGGCGGGCAGTGGGTGAAGGGCAAGAAGTACAAGTACGACCTGGTGATCGTCAACAACCAGACGGCGCAGAACATCCCGGCGCGAGCCAAGCTCAAGCCGCTGTAAGCTCGGGGGAATGCCCGAGCTGCTGCGCCTCGAGGAGCTGAGCAAGAGCTACGGCTCGCTCCGGGTCACCGACGGCGTCTCCCTTTCGCTCGACGAGGGGGAGACGCTCGGCATCATCGGCCCGAACGGCGCCGGCAAGACGACCCTGTTCAACCTGATCGGCGGCGACGTCGCGCCGGACGCCGGGCGCGTGTGGCTGCGCGGCGCCGACGTGACGCGCGTGCCGTCCCACCGGCGTTGCCGCCGGGGCATCGGCCGCACCTACCAGGTGCCGCACCCCTTCGCCGGCCTCAGCGTGTTCGAAAACCTGCTGGTGGCGGCGAGCGCGGGCGGCGGCGTGCGCGAGCGCGACGCCTACGGCCCCTGCGCCGAGCTGCTCGCGCTCACCAACCTCGAGGCGAAGGCCAACCTGGCGGCGGGCAGTCTGACGCTGCTCGACCGCAAGCGCCTGGAGCTCGCGCGCGCGCTCGCAACGCGTCCCGAGCTGCTGCTGCTCGACGAGATCGCCGGCGGGCTGGGCGAACAGGAGGCGCTCGCGCTCGTCGCCACGGTGCGCGCCATCGCCGCACGCGGCGTGACCATCGTCTGGATCGAGCACGTGGTGCACGCGCTGCTCGCGGTCGCCACGCGGCTCGCGGTGATCGACTTCGGGCGCCTGATCGCCGACGGCGAGCCGCGCGCCGTGATCGAAAGCGACGAGGTGCAGCGCGTGTACATGGGCATCGCGGTATGACGCTCGTCTCGACGCACGCGCTGACCGCGTTCTACGGCGATTTCCAGGCGCTGTTCGGCGTCGACTTCGAGCTCGACGAGGGCGAGATCGCCGCGGTGATCGGCGCCAACGGCGCCGGCAAGTCCACCTTCCTGCGCAGCATCGCGGGTGCGAACTCGGCCGACGCCGGCGCCGTGCGCCTGGCGGGCGCGCCGGTCGGCGGGCTCGGCGCGCCGCGCATGGCGCGCCTCGGGGTAAGCCTGGTGCCCGAGGGCCGCAGGCTCTTTCCCAGCCTCTCGGTGGAGGAAAACCTGCAGGTCGGCCGCAGCACGGGACGCGTGGGCCCCTGGACGCTCGAGCGCGTGTACCGGCTCTTCCCGCGGCTCGAGGAGCGGCGCGCCGCGCCCGCGCTGCAGCTCTCGGGCGGCGAGCAGCAGATGGCGGCGATCGGGCGCGCGCTGATGGGCAACCCGCGCCTGCTGCTCTGCGACGAGCTTTCGCTCGGGCTGGCGCCGGTGGTGATCAAGTCGATCTACGAAACGATCCCGCAGCTCGCGCGCGAAGGCGTGACGCTCGTCATCGTCGAGCAGGACATCGGCATCGCGCTCGGCGTCGCGCAGCGCGTCACCTGCCTGCAGCACGGGCGCGTTTCGCTCAGCGGCGCGCCCGCCGGGCTGACGCGCGAGCAGATCTCCGCGGCCTACTTCGGCCACTAGCGATGCTCGCCGAGTGGACCAACACCATCGTGCAGGGCGTGCTGCTCGGCGGCCTGTACGGGATGTTCGCGATGGGGCTGTCGCTCATCTGGGGCGTGATGCGCCTGGTGAATATCGCGCACGGCGACTTCATCCTGCTGGGCGCCTACGTGGCGCTGGTGTTCGGGGAGACCGCGGGCCTGCACCCGCTCGCCGCGCTGCCGCTGGTGGTCGCGGCGATGGCGCTGCTCGGCTTTTTGCTGCAGCGCGGCGTGCTCAACCGCACGCTCGGCAAGGGGCTGCTGCCGCCGCTTCTCGTGACGTTCGGCCTGTCGGTCGTGGTGCAGAACCTGCTCCTGCAGGCGTTCTCCGCTGACTCGCAGGCGTTGCGCGCCGAGGGCCTCACCACTGCGAGCCTGCAGCTCGGCGAGTCGCTCGCCGTGGGCTGGTTTCCGCTCGGGGTGTTCGCCAGCGCGCTCCTGATGGGGCTTGGGCTGCAGTTCCTGTTCGCGCGCACGGCGTTCGGCCGCAAGCTGCGCGCCACCTCTGACGACCACGAGACGGTGCAGCTCCTCGGCGTCGACGAGAAGCGCATGTACGCGCTCGCCATGGCGCTCGCCTTCGCGCTGATGGCGGTGGCCGGCGTGCTGCTCGGCATGCGCACCTCGTTCGCGCCCACCGACGGGCCGGCCAACCTGCTGTTCGCCTTCGAGGCGGTGGTGATCGGCGGCCTGGGCTCGTTCTGGGGCACCTTCGCCGGCGGCGTGATCCTCGGCGTGGCGCAGGCTGTGGGCTTCCGCCTCGACCCGGGCTGGGGGCTGCTGGTGGGGCATTTCGTGTTCCTCGCCGTCCTCCTGTTCAAGCCCGAGGGCCTGTTCCCGAGGACGCGATGAGCGCCGTCCGCGTCGAGCGCGCCACGCGCGCCAGCCGCATCGCCGCCGCCGGCGCGGGGCTCGTCCTGGTGGCGGGGATCTCGCTGCCGTGGTGGTCGGACGCCGGGACGATGCGCCTGCTGGTGGAGTTTTTCTGCTTCCTCGTCATGGCGCAGATGTGGAACCTGCTCGCGGGCTACGGCGGGCTGGTCTCGATCGGCCAGCAGGCCTATCTCGGCCTGGGCGGCTACCTGCTGTTCGCGCTCGCCAACCACGCGGGCCTCAACCCGTTCCTGTGCGTGCCGCTCGCGGGCGTGTTCGCGGCGCTGGTCGCGCTGCCCACGGCGAAGCTCGTGTTTCGCCTTCGCGGCGGCTACTTCGCCATCGGCACCTGGGCGGTGGCGGAGGTGTTCCGGCTGCTGCTTGCCAACGTCTCCATGTTCGGCGGCGGCTCGGGGCAGAGCCTGCGCGCGATGGCGGCCATTGCGCGGGCGACGCGCGAGCCGCTGGCCTACTGGTTCGCGCTGGCCGCGGCGGTGGCGGCCGTGGCGGGGGTGTACTGGCTCCTGCGCTCGCGTCACGGCCTGGCGCTTTCCGCGATCCGCGACAGCGAGACCGCGGCGGCCAGCCAGGGCATCGACGTCGCCTTCACCCAGTACTGGGTTTACGTGGTATCGGCTGCCGGCTTCGGCGTCGTCGGCGCGCTCTACTACATGAACATCCTGCGCATCTCGCCGAACGCCGCCTTCGACGTCAACTGGACCGCCTACGTGATCTTCATCGTGGTGATCGGCGGCATCGGCACCATCGAGGGGCCGATCCTCGGCACCATCCTGTTCTTCGTGCTGCGCGAGACGCTCGCCGGCTTCGGCGCCTGGTACCTGATCGCCCTGGGCGCCATCGCAGTGGTGACGATGCTCTATTTCCCGGGCGGCATCTGGGGCGCGGTGCAGCAGCGCTACGAGCTGCACCTCTTTCCGGTGCGCCGCTGGCTGAGGAAGGCGTGAAGCTGACCGACGTGCCCGACGGCGGGGTGCTCGAGTTGCCGGGCGGCAGGATCGCCTGGCGGCGCGGCGGCGATCTGCGCGTCTTCGTCAACGTCTGCCCGCACTTTCGCCTGGCGCTCAACTACGAGCCGGGGGTGTTCAAGGTGTACGGCGAAATGCTCGTCTGCGCGCACCACTACTCGGTGTTCCGCTTCGCCGACGGCCAGTGCGTTGAGGGGCAGTGCGTGGGCGAGCCGCTCGAGCCGGCGCCGTTCCGCGTCGTCGACGGCAGGCTGATCCTGTGATTTAGACTTGCGGCATTCGAGGAGGAGTCCAGATGGCCAAGCGCGAATTCAGCGAGAGAACCCTCACCGCCGAGGTCCTGAGGCGGGTCTCCAAGGCGCCCGACAAGCGGACGCGCCAGATCATGCAGAGCCTGGTGAAGCACCTGCACGCCTTCGTGCGCGAGGTGCGTCCCACGCAGGAGGAATGGTTCCAGGGCATCCAGTTCCTGACGAAGACCGGGCACATGTGCGACGACAAGCGCCAGGAGTTCATCCTCATGTCGGACACGCTCGGCGTGTCGATGCTGGTGGACTTCATCAATTACGGCAAGGTGCGAAACGCAACGGAGTCCACCGTGCTGGGGCCGTTCTTCGTGGCGGGCGCGCCCGAGATGCCGCTCGGCGCGAACATCGCGAAGGCCGGCACGCCGGGCGAGCCCTGCGCGGTGAGCGGCACGGTGAAAGGCCTGAGTGGTGAGCCCATCGCTGGAGCTCTGATCGACGTCTGGGAGGGCGGCGCCGACGGCCTCTACGACGTGCAGAAGCCCGACGGAACCAACCTGCGCGCGCGCTTCCGCTCGGATGCGCAAGGCAAGTTCCATTTCCGCTGCATCACGCCGGTGAGCTACCCGGTGCCGCACGACGGGCCGGTGGGCAAGATGCTGGTCGCCACGGGACGCCACCCGATGCGTCCCGGGCACCTGCATTTCACCATCGAGGCGCCGGGGTGCGACAAGCTGGTGACGCACCTGTTCGTGAAGGGCGACAAGTACCTCGACTCCGACGCCGTGTTCGGCGTGAAGGACTCGCTGATCGTGAACTTCAGGAAGAAGAACGCCGCCGGCGAGGCGATCTGCAACTACGACTTCGTGCTCAAGCCCGCCGGGACGAGAAAGAAGAAATAGGGACCTTGCCGTGAAAGTCCTGGTCACCGGCGCGAACGGCCACGTCGGCTTCAACCTTTGCCAGGCGCTGCTTGCGCGCGGCGGCTACGAGGTGCGCGCCTCGGTGCGCTCGCTCGCCGACGGCACGAAGACCGCGCCGCTGCGCGCCCTGGGGGGAGTCGAGCTCGCGGCGCTCGACGTGCGCGACCGCGCGCAGTTCGACGCCGCGCTCAAAGGCGTCGAGATCCTGTTCCACGTCGCCGCGACCTACACCGTGGTCACGCACGGCGAGGCCGAAACGCAGGAGATGGTGCGCGACAGCGTCGAGGGGGTCGAAGTCGCGCTCGGCGCCGCGGGGCGCGCCGGCGTGCGCCGGGTCGTACTGACCTCGTCAGTGGTCACCCTGCCGCTGCGCCGCCCGGGCGAACCGCCCGCGACCGAAGCGGACTGGGCGAGCGACCTGCGGGTGGCCTATTTCCGCGCCAAGACCGAAGCCGAGCGCGCCGCATGGCGCCTTGCCGAACGACTCAAGCTCGATCTCGTGACCGTGCTGCCCGGCGGCGTCGGCGGTCCCGGGTTCCGGCGCAGGACTCCGACGATCGACCTCCTCGAGGGCCTGATGCTGGGGTCGCTGCGTTTCGGCGCCCCCCGTCTCAACTTCACCTACGTCGATGCGCGCGATGCCGCTGATGCGCACATCCTCGCCGCGGAGAAGGGCGTCTCGGGACGCTTCATCGCGAGCAACGAGGTCAGCCCCTCGTTCATGGAGTTCTCCCGCACCCTGCACGACATCGACTCCGCCGTGCCCGCGGCGCCGATGTACATTCCCGCCTTCATGAACCGCTTCCTGCCCTGGATCGACGCGGCGAACGCGATGCTCATCGGCTCGCCGCGCTTCGCCACGCCCGAGGCGGTGGCGTGCGTAGACGGCCGCGTCTACAGCGTGAGCAGCGAGCGCGCGCGCCGCGAGCTCGGCTGGGCGCCGAAGTTCACGTTGCGCGAGAGCCTCGCCGAGACCATGCAGGCAATCCGCGCGCTGCGCCGCGCGGAGGGCAAGCGTCGCATGGCCTGAGCCCGCTCGGCTACGAGTGCGCGCGGCGCCTGCGCCGGGCGCACCCGCTCCTGGGCCTCAAGCCCGGGCCGGCGCCCGCCGCTTCTCCGCCTGCCAGCGCTCGAGCTTGGCGCGCGCGTCGTTGCGCGCCGGGTCCATCTCGCGGGCGTGGCTCGGCATGCGCGCGGTGAGCTCGATGACGTAGCCGTTCGGGTCGCGGAAGTAGATCGAGTGGATGAAGCCGTGGTCCGAGACGCCGCGCGTCTCGATGCCCGCGGCCTTGCCGCGCGCCATCATCGGCTCGAGCTCGGCGCGCTCGACCTCGAGCGCGATGTGCAGGTCGTAGTCGTGCTGCGCCTTGAACTCGAAGGCCATGTCGGGCGCCTCGAAGAACGCGAGGTACGAACCGTCGTCGAGCCGGTAGAAGGTGTGCAGCGTCTGCGTCTTGCGGCCGCTCTTCGTCTCCGAGATCCACAGCGTGCCCGAGAGCGGCACCCCGAGGAACTCCTCGTAGAAGCGGCGCGTCTCCTCGGAGTCGCGGCAGCGGTAGGCGTTGTGGTGCAGTCCCTTGATCATGGTCTTCCTCTCAGAAGGCCTCGAACTTCGCGTCCTTGAGCGATCCGGCGAAGCCGTAGAACACCTCGTGCACCTTGGGCCAGCTCTTGAGCGCCTTCAGGTTCTTCAGCCAGCGCTGCACATTGGGAAGGCCGTCGAAACCGCAGCGGATCAACTCGCCGACCGCCACCATCTCGCCGCCGAGGTAGTCGGCGATCGTGAGCTTGTCGCCGCACACGAAGGCGCGCGTCGGCCCGAGGTGGTGCTGGTCGAGCACCTTGAGCCAGCTCTGCGCTCGCTCCTTGCCCCAGGCGAGCGTCGCCGCCTGCGCCTCGTCACTGCGGCGCTTGTGGGTCGGGAAACCCTGCGGGTAGACGAGCCCGTAGGCGAAATCGCGGTAGAACTGCGTGTTGAACCAGTCCATCAGCTCGTTCACCCGCGCACGCTCGCGCAGCCCCTGCGGATAGGAGGCGCTTTTCTTCTTGTCGGCGAGGTACTTGAGGATCGCCGAGCTTTCGGTGAGGCGGAAGTCGCCGTCCTCGAGCATCGGCACCTGGCAGCTGGGATTGAGCTCGGCGTAGGGCGGCTTCATGTGCTCGCCGCTGAAGATGTCGACCGTCTTGAGCTCGATTTCCGGGGCTTCCTCCGCCGCGAACATCATGACGATCCGGCTCGTGGTCGATGCAGGATGGGTGTAGACGCGCATGCTCCTTGGCCTCCTCGCAAATGGGGACAGACCCCATTTTAGCTGCCCCAGACCTCGCGGGCCGTCTCGACAATCAGCTCGAGCTTGCGCCACTGGTCGTCTTCCGACAGGGCGTTGCCGTGATGCGTGCTGGAAAAGCCGCACTGCGGCGACAGGCACAGGTTCTCCAGCGGCACGAACTTCGCCGCTTCGGCGATGCGCCGCTTCAGCATGCCCTTCTCCTCGATCTCGCCGACTTTCGTCGTCACCAGGCCGAGGACCACCTTCTTGCCCTTCGGCAGCGCCTTCAGCGGCTCGAAGGTGCCGGCGCGCGCCGAGTCGAACTCCATGAAAAAGCCGTCGACGTTCGCCGAGAACATGGCCTTCGCCACGGGGTCGTAGCCGCCCTCGGCGACCCAGGCGCTCTTGAAGTTGCCGCGGCAGGTGTGCAGAGTGACGGTCATGCCCGCGGGCTTGTCGGCGAGCGCGGCGTTGATCGTGTCGGCGTAGCGCTGCGGCAGAGCCGCCGGGTCGTCGCCGTTCCGGCGGCAGGTCTCGCGGATCTTCGGGTCGCACAGATAGGCGAACGACGTATCGTCGAGCTGCAGATAAGTGCAGCCGGCCGCCGCGAGGTGCGCGATCGCCTTGCGGTAGGCCGCGGCGACGTCGTGCCAGAATGCGTCGAGCTCGGGATAGGCTGCCATCGAGATCGCGTTCCTTCCGCCGCGCAGGTGCAGCATCGAGGGCGAAGGAATGGTGAATTTCGGCGTCGCCGTCGCCACCTGCTTCAGGTACGCGAAATGCTCCGTCATGATCGGACTGGAACAGCCGACCTTGCCGGTGACGGTGGCGATCGGCGGCTGCTCCTCGGTGCCGCCGAACTTCGGCCCGGGGTTCTCCTTCGTCGTCACGCCGTCGAGCTGCGACAGGAAATCGAGGTGCCACCAGTCGCGGCGGAACTCGCCGTCGGTGACCGCCTGCAGGCCGATCGCTTCCTGCCTGCGCACCGCCTCGAGGATCGCGCGGTCCTCGATTTCCTTCAGCTTTCCCGCTTCGAGCGCGCCCTGCTTGCATCGGCGGCGCGCCGCGGCGAGGGCGGCGGGGCGCAGCAGGCTGCCGACCTGGTCGGCGCGGTACGGAGGCGTCATGAGGTGCATGATAGGCTAAGCGCAGGAGGTGACGATGGCCGACTGGAGACGCATTCGCACCCTGCCGAAGAGCAGGATGATGCGGCGCGTGGCGCGCGCGGCTCAGGTCCCCAGGTAGTAGCGCTTCACCAGGTCGTTCCCCTCGAGCTCGGCGACCGAGCGGCCGTCGAACACGATCTCGCCGTGCACGATGATGTAGCCGCGGTCGGCGATGCGGATCGCCTGGTGGAAGTTCTGCTCGGCCATCAGCACCGTGAGCCCATAGCGGTCCTTGAGCTCCTTGATCTTGGTGATGGTGTGCGAGACGAGGATCGGCGCGAGCCCGACCGAGGGCTCGTCCACCAGCAGTAGCCGCGGCGAGGACATGAGCGCGCGGCCGATGGCGAGCATCTGCTGCTGCCCGCCCGACATCGAGCCCGCGAGCTGGCGCTGGCGCTCGGCGAGCGCGGGGAAGATCTCGTAGGCGAACTCGAGGTTCTTCGCGATCGCGCCGCGCGCGGCGGGCCGGAAGGCGCCGAGCAGCAGGTTCTCTGCCACCGTCAGCTTGGGAAACAGGCGCCGGCCTTCGGGCACCATGGCCACGCCGAGGTTCACGATCTGCTCGGTGGAAAGGCGCGTGAGGTCGTGCTCCGCGCCGTCCAGCTGCAGCACGATCGAGCCGCGCGTGGGGCGCACCATGCCCATCACGCACTTCATCAGTGTGCTCTTGCCGTTGCCGTTGGTGCCGAGCAGCGCCACGGTCTCGGTATCGTGGATCTCGAGCGACACGCCGTGCAGCGCCCGCACCGCGCCGTAGCCGGCCTCGACCCCGCGCAGCGTGAGGCTAAGCGCCAAGGTAGGCCCTTTGCACGTCGGCGTTGGCCACCGTCTGGTCCGGCGTGCCCTCGCAGATGATGTGCCCCGCGTCGAGGCATACGACGCGCTGCGAGAAGCGCATCACCGCCTGCATGATGTGCTCGATCATGATGATGGTGATGCCCGCGGCGTTCAGCTTGAACAGGATCTCGAGCACCTCGTCGACCTCGGCGCCCGAGAGCCCGGCCATCGCCTCGTCGGAGATCAGCAGGCGCGGGTGCGCCGCCATGGCGCGCGCGAGCTCGAGCTTGCGCATGTCGACCTGCGTCAGGCCGGCCGAATTCTGGTCCGCGCGCGCCGCGAGGCCCATGATCTCCAGCACGCGCATCGCCTCGTCTTCGGCGCGCCGCTGCCCGGTGCGGGTGTGCGCCGCGTACTCGAGCGGCACGCGCAGGTTGTCGAGCACCGTCATGCTGCGGAACGGCTTCGGGATCTGGAAGCTGCGCGCGATGCCCAGGCGCGCGCGCTGGAACGGCGGCAGCCGGGTGATGTCGCGCCCTTCGAACACGACGCGGCCCTCGTCATTGAACAGCGCCCCGGAGACGCAGTTGATGAGCGTGGTCTTGCCCGAGCCGTTGGGGCCGATGAGGCCGAGGCGCTCGCCGGGCGCGACGTCGAGCGTGATGCCTTCGAGCGCCGTGAAGCCGCCGAAGCGCTTGGCCAGGCCCCTGACTTCCAGCAGCGCGCTCATGAGCGCTTGCGCCAGTGCTTGCGCGCGAGCCCGACGATGCCCTGCGGCGCGAGCGTGATGAACAGCACCAGCATGATGCCGACCAGCAGCACGTTGAGCTCGGAGGAAATGGTCACCGTGATCACTTCCTGCGCCGAGCCGACGAGCAGCGCGCCGATCACCGGCCCCGCCCAGTGCGAGGTGCCGCCGATCATCGGCATGGCGATGGCGTTCACGGCGATGAACAGGTTGAACGCCGAGATCGGGTCGACGTAGGTGACGAAGTAGGGGTAGGGCGCGCCGGCCACGCCCATCATCGCGCCCATCACCGTGGTGGAGACGAGCTTCAGGCGCAGCGTCGGCACCCCGGAGCACTCGGCCGCCACCTCGTCGTCGCGGATCGCGGCCAGGCCGCGCCCGAGGCGGGAGCTGGAGAGCGCACGCGAGATCGCGATCGAGCCGAGCGCGAGCACCAGCATGATCATGAACAGCATCTCGCTGTAGCTGTCGAACCACAGGTGCTCGTCGGGCGTGAGCATGAACGTGCCCTTGGCGCCGCCGACGTAGCTCCAGTTGTTGACCAGCGTTTCCAGCACGATGCCCATGGCGAGCGTGGCGATGGCGAAATACACGCCCTTCAGGCGCAGCGTCAGGTAGCCGACGCCCAGGCCGATCAGGCCGCATGCCAGGCCGGCCGCGAGGATCATCAGCGGCAGCGGCAGGCCGAAGGCCTTCTGCAGAAAGATGGTGGTGTAGGCCCCCACGGCGAAGAACGCCGCGCTGCCGAAATTGACGTAGCCGGTGAAGCCGCCGAGGATGTTCCAGGCCACCGCCATGATCAGCGCCTGCAGCACCACGTAGGTGGCGTTGAAGTAGTAGGGGTTGTCGGCGAGCTCGGTGAAGGCGAGGCCCGCGGCCAGCAGCGCGGCGCTCGCCGCCCAGAATCCCCGGCCGCGCATCGCTATCGTCCGAACAGCCCGGCGGGCCGGATGGCGAGCGTGGCGAGCAGCACGCCGAAGGCCACCGCCGGCGACCACGACGGGCCGTAGAAGGTCGACACCAGGTTCTCCGTCACGCCCAGAAGCAGCGCCGCGATCAGCATGCCCTGGATGCTGCCCATGCCGCCCAGCACCACGATGGCGAACACGCGCCCGATGTACTGGCGGCCCACCGAGGGCTCGACCGGGCCGATGATGATGAGCAGCGCCCCGGCGATCGCCGCGGTGGCGATGCCCAGGCCGAAGGCCCACTGCTTGATGCGCACCGGGTCCGCGCCCATCAGCTGCAGCGCGCCGCGGTCCTGGGCCACGGCCTGGATGGCGCGGCCCATGAAGGTGCGCGACAGGTACAGCCAAACGGCGGCGGTCAGCGTCATGGCGACGAGGAACGGCACCAGCATGCGCCCCGGCAGGTCGACGAAGCCGATGCTCAAGGTCTGCGCCGAGTACCCGGCGCTCACCAGGCGGTAGTCGACGCCGTAGGCGAGGATCAGCGTCACCTCGATGATGAACATCAGGCCGAAGAAGAACGCGAGGCCCGAGAGCGACTCCTGCCCGGTGCGCTCGAAGGCGGCGTAGTACAGCCGGTAGATGGCCACCCCCACGGCGAAAAACAGGGGCATCGCCGCCACGCCGACCAGGATCGGGTCGAAGCCGAACGTGGTGTTGAAGATGTAGGCGGTGTAGGAGCCTACGATGACGAACGCCGGGTGGGCGATGTTGACGATGTCGAGCTGGCCGAAGACGATCGCCAGCCCGATCGCCACGGCGGCGTAGAAGCCGCCGAGCAGCAGCCCCGAGACGACGGCGTTCGCGAGCAGGTCAGCCGAGAACACCGTCGCCCGGGCCTTTCCAGGTCCGACGCGCGGCTACTGCTTGTACGGGAAGACGATGTCCCCCGACTTCCAGGCCTTCGGGTACAGCACCACGCGCTTGCCGGGCCCGGCGAACTGCTCCAGGTTGTCCGGCTGCAGGTCGCGGAACTGCACCATCAGCACGCGCGAGGTGGCCCATTCGCCGTTCCTGCCGAACTTCACCTTGCCGACCACCGTGTCGTGGGTGTTCTTGCGGAAGTAATCGGCGATCTTCGCCTGGTCGAGGCTCTTGGTGGCTGCCACCGCCTGGCCCAGGACCTGCATGTAGGCGTAGGCGAAGGGCGGCAGGTAGTGCCCGAGCGGGTCGACGCCCTTGCCCTTGGCGGCCTCCTGGTACTTGGCGAGGAACTCCTTCACCCCGGGGAAGTCCAGCGTCGGCTCCGGCACCCAGAAGTCGTAGTTGACGACGTTGTTGAGCAGCGGCCCGAGGTTCTTCTGGATGGCGGCGAACTGCAGTCCCACCATGCCGCCGCCGAACATCTTCACCTTGAGGCCGACCTCGTTCGCCGCCTTCACCATGCCCGTCGAGTCG
>Ga0209109_10001601_pt1 | contig 12411 bp, 8 predicted proteins | sample Rifsed10ft2_FD_184004 | JGI IMG/M metagenome (GOLD analysis project Ga0209109, IMG submission 184004) | Soil microbial communities from Rifle, Colorado, USA - sediment 10ft 2 (version 2) | ecosystem: Environmental > Terrestrial > Deep subsurface > Rock core/Sediment | place: Rifle, Colorado... | reverse complement strand
TACAAGGGCGGCATCGACGACCAGCCGGCGCCGTGGGGCGAGCTAAAGAAAGAGACTCGCAACTTCGTCCGTCTGGCGCTCGCCGACCTCAAGCAAGGGGCCACGGTGCGCCATGCCGACACCCGAGCTTACGGCTGCACCGTCAAGTACACCAACTGACCGCCGAACCCGGCGCGCGTGACAGCCGGCCTCCGTCCCAGAGGTCGGCCGTCGGCGTGACACCGCACGGTTGAGGTGTTAAACAACGCCGGCGTTGAACGGAAATCTTTCGCTTGGCGGATATTGGATGTCGAAAAAGTCGCTCGCCCTGGCACTCAAGTTCGTGGTGTCGGGGCTGTTGATCTGGTATTTGGTTTCCGATATGGACCTCGCCGCCGCCAAGTCGCGCGTCGTCGAGATCGATCCCATCATGCTGGCCGCCGCGTTCGGAACCACGAACCTGACCCGACTTGCGGTCGCCGAGATGTTCGCGGTCGCCGAACGCGGGCGCGGCGTCGCCTGGGTGCAGATCGCGGCGATATTCGGGGCGGTCGCTGGCCCTGTCCTCCTGATCCTGTCCGGCCCACTCGGTCGCATACTTGGGCGTGACCCGCTCGGCCTGATCTGGTTCTTCGCGCCGCCGCTGCTGCTCGCGGCCGCCTTCCTGGTAGCTCGCGCCGAGGAGCCGCGATTGATCGCGCAGCGAATGTCGTCGAGTGCCGGGACCTCGCCGGGCGGACCGGCGCCGATTGACCCTCTTCGGTCCGCCCGACTGGTCGCAACGGGAACGGTTTCGCTGGCGGCGAGTCAGACTTCCATGGCCGCCGTGATGGGAATAGGAGGTGCCGCGGTCGCACACGCAGGGCATGGTGTGCCGGTCCTGGGCAGTGTCATGCTGATGCACTTCGTCGGCATGTTCGCGTTGTCGCGAGTGGTCGGGCGTATCGCGGACCGGGTAGGGCGGGCGCAGACCATTCTCGTTGGACTCGCCTTGCTCGCGTCGGGCGGTGCCGTGATCGCGCTCATTCCGGGAATAGCGGCCTTCGGCATCGGGTTGCTGCTCGTGGGTTTTGGCTGGAGCTTCGGGTTCATTGGTTCGACGGTGCTCCTGACCGATGCGGCACCTCCGGAACGTCGTGCTCAAACGCTCGGTCGCGCCGATCTGACCGCGCAGCTTTCCGCGGCGATTGTCGCCACCGGCGGCGGGTGGTGGTTCGCATCGCGCGGAGCGGCCGGCCTCGGCATTTTGGCGATTGCTGTGGCCGCGACACCGGTAATTCTCGTTATGCGGGCTGGTCGCAACGCACCAGCGGCGTGACTTGCTGCCCGCTGCCCGCTACCCGCTACCCTGCTTCTGCAGCGCCGAGAGTCGCTCCCGCGCCCGCCTGACGAGTGGTTGCAGCTCCGGGTCGGCGCTCTTCCAGAGTTCGACGAATCTGGAGTAATGAGAGCTCGCTTTCTCCCGGTCGCCCTTGGCGTCGTACAGTTCGCCGAGCCGTTTGTGCGCGCCGGCAAGGTTGAGCGCATCGCTTCCCCAGTCGCGCGCCGGTCCGCTCACATAGCGAGACAGCACGGCGATGGCCGAATCGGCATTCCCCGCCAGGTCGTACGCGCGCGCGAGTTCCGGAAGGGCGCACGTGACGCATCCTCCGTAGTCGGCGGCGCGGTACTCAACGGCCGCGTCGGCGTAGCGTTGCTCCGCAAACGCCAGATCTCCCCGAATGCCGTGCTGTGAAGCGGCAAACCAGCTCGGGTCTATGCGGCCCCGGATGCTGTCGTAGCCGGCCTGCATCGAGCGGACACGGTCGGACCTGCCCGTCAGCGAGTACAGCCTCGCGAGAAACGTGTACGGGCGCGTGTCAGGCCGCAGCGAGTCGAGTAGGCGGTCCCGGAGGGCGCGTTCGATCACCCTCAGCGCCGCGGCAGTATCCGCGCGAAACCAGATTTCGATCCCTGCCTGGTTCAAGCTTGTCTGCAGGGCGGCTCCCTGTGTTCCCAGGTGCACCGCCGGAGCGAGCGCCTGCTGTCGGTAATCGCCTCCCTGGCGCAACCGGCCGCGCATGATCGCCAACTGAGCGAGTCCCATGAGCGCGTCGCGCTGGACCACTGGATCGCCGGGGCGCGCGCTACGCAGGCTGTCCGTAATGCGCTCCGCGTCGTCCAGGCGACCTTCCTCGCCCACCACCCAGGCCCGCATCTGGGCAACATACGGGCTGCCGGGAGCGGCGCGTTCCGCCTCCGAGACTGCCGCGGCGCCATCCGCCGTGCGGCCCTGACTCACCAGTGACGAGATCACGTTCTGGCGATACACCACGACGCTCGGCCGGATCAGCGTAGCCCGGCTGGCGAGCGATTCGGCGCGCGCGAACTGACGCCGGTTCTGCAGGTAAACGGCCGCGTTGTTGAGGGCGGTGGTGTTGTCGGGGTCGCGGGCGAGGATGGCCTCGTACGCCTCCAGCACGCGCGACTCGTCAGGCGTCGGACCGTAGCTGAAGTACCCGGCGATGGTGAGTTGTCGCTCGGACTCGCCCAGCCGGTCGCGATGATCGTACGCCTTCTGGATCGCCGAGAGAACCCGGTCCGGCTGCAGCCCCCGGTTGTTGAGTTCCACCGCCAGCTTCCGGTATGCCATCGAAAAACCCGTGTCGAGCGCAATGGCTTCCTCCATCAGCGCGAGGCTTCGCTGGAAGTCGCCGTCGTTCTCGAGCAGGCGCACCGCGGAGACATACTTCTCCAGCGCCTCGATGGAGGGAGTCGTGACCTGGTCCAGCGCGGGCGCGCCCTGGATCGCGCGCAGCGACTCGCCGGTTTTCGTGCGGATCTTTTTCGTGAGCCGGCTGATGGCCGGAATGATGTCGTTCAGGCCGTCGGCGGTCTCGCTGAAGGTGGCCAGCTGTTCGCTGCTTTGCGCGGCGACCAGGCGCGCCGAAAGCAGATAGCGGTCGCCCGCGGCCAGCACTTGACCCTCGATGATTGCCTTGATGCCCTCGCGCGTGGCGATCTCGCGCGCCAGCGCATAGTCCACCGCAGTCGTCGACGAACGTTGCATCCGCCGCAGCGTCTCGCGGACCGCGTTGGCGGACAGGACGTCCAGGCTCTTCGACTGCGACAGGTCAGCGCGTAACGCTTCGGTCACCGTGAAGCGGAGCGACGAGTCAACCTCGCCGCGGAAGTCGGCGAGGATGACGCGCTCGCGCTCCCCCAGCTTGCCCGCCGCCATGAGGGACGCGGCCGGTCCGATACCCAGGGCTCGCATCGCCATCCAGGCGCCGATGAGTGCGACGAAGCCTCCCACGGCCGCGATACCGCCCAGCGTCGTCCGCCGCCAGCTCATGTGCGGCGCGACCTTGATGGCCATCGTCGCCATCGTGCCCTGTGGCGCCGGACTGCCGCGCGGGGTGAGCGTCGGGGTCGCGGTGAAGGCGCGATGAGTGGCGCGCTGCACGTAGCCGGTGAAGAGGATCACCGGCAGGCCGAGCGACATCACCACGATCGCACCGGGGAAGACCCAGTCGGGAAGTCCGATACCGACGATGGCCGCCTTCGCCAGCACGGCGACCAGGACGAACGCGCCGGCCCAGGCGAACAGCGCCTTCTGCAGCATGCCACGCCCGCCAAGGAGCACTCCCGGCATCGACGGCTGTGTGCCGCCGCTGGTGACCGTCTCCAGGACGCGCGCGATGTCGGCGGCGCTCTGCGGCCTCTGATCCGGCTCCTTCTCCAGGCACTGCATCACCAGGTCGGCCAGCACGGGTGGCGTGTCGGGTCGCCGCTCGACGATGGGCTGCGGCCGCTCGCCCATGTGCGCGGCCATCAGCTTGTGCGGCGTGCGTCCGTGGAACGGCTGCTCGCCACAGAGCATCTCGTAGGCCATGCACCCGAAAGCGTACAGGTCGGCGCGATGATTCGTGTCGGGATCGCCGGCAGCCTGCTCCGGCGCCATGTAGGCAGGCGTGCCTAACGACGTGCCCATCGCCGTCAGCGTCGCCGAGCCGGCCGCCTCCATGCGGGACGCGCTCAGGGCCTTGGCGATCCCGAAGTCGGTTACCACCGCGCTGCCCCCGGTGAGCAGCACATTGTCGGGCTTGATGTCGCGGTGCACGAGGCCGCGATCGTGGGCGTAGGCGAGCGCCCGCGCCACTTCCTTCAGTATCCCGGCCGCCTCAGTGATCGGGAGGGCGCCGTTCGACAGGCGCGCCCGCAGGCTGGACCCCTCGACGAACGGCATCGTGTAGAAGGGGAGGCCGTCGGTTTCGCCGGCGGACAGGACGGGTACGATGTGCGGGTGCTGGAGGCGCGCCGCAACCTGAATCTCCCGTTTGAATCGGTCGACGCTCACGCCCGCGGCCAGCTCTGGCGGGAGGACCTTCACCACGACCTTGCGACCGAGCGCGGTTTCGTCCGCGACGAAGACCCGGGACATCCCGCCGCCACCAAGCTCGCGTTCGAGCGTGTAGGCGTTGCCGAGAGTTGTCTGGAGGCGCTCGCGAAGGTCTGTCACGCAAAAGAGGGAGGAGGCCTGACCCGTGGAGCGGAACGCGGCAATGTACGCCGGTCTCCGCGCCCCTGCCATTGCAAAGCTGGTGCAATCGTGCCCGCTGCCCGCTGCCCTGAGCTCACCCGGCCGCGATCGCGGAGTCGGCCTGCTGCATCCGATTCAGCACAAGGAAACGATTGCCGCTGAGGATGTCGGTGCGGGAGAGGTTTCGCCGGTCGGCCTCGTCCAATTTGGCCAAAGCATCGGCGAAACGTCCCTCGGCTATCGCGAGCTCGGCGTCCGCAACTGACTCCCAGTCGGGCCGTGATACCACGTTGCCGGCGGCTGCCCACGCCTGTCGCGAGGCGGCGTGCCACTGACGCGCTCGAGCGATCGCGACGAGGTCGCGTCGTCCGCGCGCTCCTCCAGAACCGGGGACCCCAGGTTGCAGAAGCGCTCCACCTCGAAGCGCCGGCGCAGCGCCGCCGGCAGCTTGACCCGGCCGGCGGTGAGCGTCCCCACGAAATCCTGATCGTAGGAGAGGCCGAGAGGGTGATTCTGATGCTCGCTCCTCGTGGGATCGAGGTACGTGCGGAACACGCGGTCCCAGAGAACCGTGAAGTTGCCGTAGTTCCCCCGCAGGTCGACCGTGTGGTGGAGCAGATGTTCCTGGGGTGTTGTGAGCGCCAACCACTTCATGCCGTGGTGGATCCACCACCATCGGCGCATGAAGCACGAGTGGCTGGCGCAGAGCAGGACTGCCTGGATCAGCAGCAGGATCTTGAGCGGCGACAAATCCCAGAGTGGGAGTCCCAGCACGAGCAGGATCGCGTACGCTGAAAACACGGTGGCGACTGTCGCCGGGAACGACGTGACCACGACGAACGGCCGCATCGCGAGGCCGGGCATCATGACGTTCACCTGGCTCGGCAGGTGATGGTACTCGTGGATGAAGAAGAACCGGCGCGAGTGACCGAAAAAGCGATGAAGCAGGTAATCCCAGAGGCCGGCAGCATAGAAAAGCACAACCGAGAGCACGACGAGCCAAACGTCGCGGATCGGGTCAGCGGCCACCGGCCGGCCGAGCCAACCGGCCAGCGCCGAGCGGACCGCCGCCAGCATCCTGTCGGTCGAGGGCACCAGTGAAAGCCCGCCCATCTGAATCAGTCCATAAAGCACAAGCATGATCATGAGAAACCCGAACGCCTCGCCGCTCGGACGTTCGGGTTTGCCGCGCCATGGACCGCGCCGAAGCTCGACGGCGTCGAGTACGACGAACGTCGCGAAGATCGCAAGCAGCGCGATCAGGAACGCGCCGTCGCTCACGCCGCGTTCAGGACTTGCCGACCCTCACCGGCTGATGCCGCCCGCAACAGGAGGAAAAGTCCAAGCGCGAGCGCCAGCATCACGGCCATCTGAATCAGGCTGCGGCTCGACGGGATGGCGAACACGCTCTCGATTTCTGCCATGTACAGCAGGCGCTGCAGCCCGCGCATGGTGAACAGGATCACGAAGCCGATGATGATCGATCGATTGCCGAGCGGATTACGGGCCGCCATCGCCGCCATGACACCTAACGCGATCATGAACGCACCAAGCGGCTTCATGATGTAAGCGAACTGCCCGTCACTCCAGTCAACCTGCGCGTTGTACAGCGTGCCGCCCACCCATTCCCGGAGCCCCAGGTCAACGTTCAGCGACAACCCGACCAGGATGTGAAACGCGCAAACGATCCACAGGAACCAGCTCAACCTCGCGACGTTCGAGTTCATCGTGACGACCTCCATTCGTTCGGTACGCCTTGAGACCACTCTCGCCTTGCGTCGCAAGCGACCAGAGGACGTAGGCGAGCACGGGAAATACGACGGCCGCCAGATTGCCGGCCAAGCCGAGTGCGACAAACACACCGCGGTGGTTCCCGGCCGACAGCGCGTCGACGAGCTGCAAGCAGACACCATAGCACGCGCCGAAGACGCCGAAGTACACGGGCGCATGACTGGTCGCCACCACCTCGGCCGGCTGGCCCTCGGCGGCCAGCCGGGTGTAGATGACGATGAATCCCGACTTGATGGCGCAAATGTCGTAGAGCCAGTTCCAGAACCCGATCACCGAACCAGTGACGAGCGCGGCGCGCAGACAATCACCGAGGTGGAACCCCGGAGCCGCTTCGGGCACGCACGCCAGGCCGAACAGGCTGGTCGCGGTTCCGAACACGAACCCATGGTGCGGGCGGAACCGCCCGATGCGAAAGCGGGTGTTGAACTCCCAGAGTCCGAGCCAATTGGTGCCGAGTCCGGGCACCACGTAGGCAAACACCACCGGCAGCGAAAGAGCGAGCCAGACCAGCGTGTGGTCGCCGTCGTACCGCCGAAGCCACAGCAGATAGCTGAGCGGAAACAGGGTGATTGGCACAACGAACTGGTACCATCGAAAGAACCTCATGACGGGCCCCGAGTCCGCGGCATCACGCCAGCCACGTTCATCGCGCCGTCGCCGGCGCCATCCGCTGTTTCAGCGCCGACGCCCAGTTCGTTACCACCACGAGCCGGCGCACGGCACGCGCTGCCGCCGAATCCGGCGTGCCGCCGAGCGCCAGGAACAGGAGGCGGCGCCCGTCAGGATGCGCGTCGGCCAGGATTCCGCGCACGCTGTCCCTGATCACCCGCCGACTCGTTATGCGGATGCTGTCACGGGCATCCATCATGGACGCCGCAATGATCTGCTGACCCTGATGGTAGTACAGCGTTCGACTGTCCTTCGACCAGAGGGCAAAGCTGCTCTGGCCCATCTGGGCGTCTCCGGCCGACACCTTCACCTTGTTCTCGAGCCCTGGCCAGCGTCTCACGTAGAGCCCCGAGCGTCCGCCTTCGCCGCTCACGTACGCCAGCCAACGCCCGTCCGGCGAGACGCGGGGGTCGCGTTCCACCCAGTCCGCCTGGAGGAGGGCGGTCACCGCGCTATCGTCCCGTCGGATCAGAATGACGTCGCTCCGTGCGCCCTGAGTGTGGACGAGAACGGAACTATCGGGTAGCCACTGAGTGGCGTAATCGTCGACGTCTGAGCCACCGAACCGCTCGGCCGGCGCCTTGCCCGCGGCATCGACGACGAACAAGTCGACGTCACCGCCGTCGTCCGCGCTGAATACGATGCGCGCTCCATCCGATGACCAGGCCGGGTTGTGCCGGCGCGATCCCTCGCGCGTGAGCTGCGTATGGGTGCCGAGATCGAGGTCGTACACCCAGAGGTGATCGTTCCGGATGTACGCGAGCCGACGACCATCAGGAGAAAACTTCGCGTCCCAGTGGTCAGACGGCGGGAGGGGGATCAGTTCGTGCCCGCCGGCAATGCTGTCGAGCCGGAGCGCGTATGTTGACGCGGAGGCATTACTGCCAGTGGTGCGTCCGGCGACATAAATGAGCGTTCCCGCCGGCGACAGAGCATAACGGGCGTCCGGGAACGCCTCTCCCAGGCTGTCGAGGACGGGTACCGGTGACCCGGTAATCCGGAGTCGGTCGGCATCAAAAGGGACCGCAAACAGCGCACCCTCGTTTCGTGCATACAGCAGGTGGCCCGTCGTTGACCACGCAGGCGAATAACCGCCGGGGACGAGATTTGTCGTATCCCGGCTTTCGACATCGATTGCCAGAAGACTCGGAGCGGTTGCATTGCTGCTGAAGTAGCCGAAGAGGAGCACGGGACGCCCGGGGATTTTCGCGAAGTGATAGGGAATCCGCGCCCCGGTCTGCAGCAGGGTATCCAGCGCACCACCGTTCTCGGACAGTCGTGTCAGCGCCCAGGTGCCCGGCCCCACGGTGAGATAGATGAAGCCGTCGTCTCCCCAGTGCGGGCCGATCGCGACTCCTTTCACCGTGGCCAGCGTGATCGGATTGCCGCCCCTCGTTGGTGCTTTGCGCACCACCATCGCGTCGCCGACTTGCTGGGAATAGGCGATCCACTCGCCATCGGGCGAAAACGACACCTTGCCGGTGTTCCCGGCAGCACTGGCAAGCGACGATGCTTGCAGACCACCAGACGGCCGCAGGTAGAGCGAGCCTTCACGCGTGTAGGCAAGCCACCCCTTCGGGCCCGCCGCTGGAACCAGGGTGGACGGAACAGAATCCGCGACCTGAAACGAGATGACGCCTTCGGTCTCCGCGACGCTCGCCTGGTTCCGGAGCGCGAACCACAATGTGGATGCGGCCAACACGACGGTCGCTCCCGCAAGGACTTCAGTCCGCGCATCCCGGGTTCGCGAACGTGCGCCAACCGGCGCTGCGACCGCGACCGCAGGGGCGGCCGCTGTCGTGTGGGTGAATCGGAACGACGGATCCTCGAGCGCATCGCGGAATTGTCGGGCGCTTTCGAAGCGGTCGGCAGGAAGCTTCTCGACGGCTTTGGTGATGGCGCCAGCGACGTGGGCTGGCACGGTCGGCCGGAGATCCGAGATCGACCGCGGATGTTCGGTGAGGATCCGCATCAGGATCGACGCCGCGTTAGGCCCCGTATGCGGCGGCTCGCCGGCCAGCATCTCGTACAGCACGCACCCCAGCGAGTAGACGTCGCTGCGCGCGCTCAGGTCGCGCTCGGCGCTCGCCTGTTCGGGGCTCATATAGTGAGGAGTCCCGAGAGAAAGCCCCGTCTCGGTCAACCTGCCGCCGCCCGCCGCGCTGATGGCCAGCGCGATCCCGAAATCGGCGACCAGCGGCCGCCCGTCGTGCAACAGAATGTTCGCCGGCTTGATGTCCCGATGGATGACGCCATGCCGGTGCGCATAATCGAGCGCGTCGGCGACGTCGCGCCCGATCCGCACAGCTTCGTCCACGCCGAGCTGCCGTTCGCGGTCCAGCCGGTCGCGAAGCGACTCCCCGTCGATGAACGGCATTACGTAAAACAGGTACGTGTCCGCCTCGCCCGAGTCGAAGAGCGGCAGGATGTGCGGATGCTGCAGGTTGGCCGTGGTCTTGATCTCGGTGAGGAACCGGTCGGCGCCCAGCACCGCGGCCAGCTCCGGCTTCAGCACCTTGATGGCAACCTTGCGCGAGTGCTTCACATCCTCGGCCAGGTACACGGTCGCCATGCCGCCCGCGCCGAGTTCGCGCTCGAGCCGGTACTTGCCGGCGAGGGCGGCCGATAGGCGCGGCGGTACCTGAGTGGTGGCGGCTGTTTCCATGGGCGCTGGCGAAGTCCCTAGTATGGGTTCGGTTCCTGGACCCCGGAAGAACCTGGGGTTAGCGCTGAGCGCAAAGTGTCAAGCGTACAGGGGAAATGCCGCGAACTGAAACTAACGGACGAACGGCGTAGCCGATTCGGGCATATCCCGTTAGGTCGCGCTCAACGCTCAACGCTCTCAGCCACCCAGCTGTTTCGTGTACTTCACGACGACGCTCCTCGACTGCGGCTGGATCCAATCGAAGAACCCGCCCGCCTGCTGGCCCTCGTTGTACACGATGAACAGGCCCGTGCCCGCGGTGCTCAGCCACCCGAACCGCGCGTTGGCCGTCCAGACTTTCGCCTGGTTGTTGTACTGCACCAGCGACTGCAGGAAGACCTTCGGCGTGAAGAAGTAGCCTACCTTGACGCCAACCAGACGGCGGATGAAGTCACCCTGGGCCAGACTCACGTCCTGATAATCCAGCTGCACCGATGTCGTGAGAGAGGCGCCACGGCGGTAGGTGACGTTAACCGTCCCGCCGAGGCGGCTCCCGCTGTAGAACGGTCCGATCTCGCTCCGCGACGTGAATGACAACGGCGCGCTGGCGTCCGAGTCCCAGTCCAGGCCCAGCGAGCCCCAGTTGTAGTCGCCGGCGGGAAGGACCACGCCGGTCGCAATCGTGAACGGCTGGCGCAGCCCTTCGTGATAGAAGTTGTACTCGGGCCCGAACCGACCGCCGCGCGCGAATTCCAGCTCGGTCATGTCGACGTGAATCTGCCCGCTCTGCCAGAACCCGTCGTGGCTGTAGTAGCCGCGATAATTGGTGTGCGGATTCCACTGTTTCATCCACGCCCACTCGCGCTTGCGCACGGTGCGCATGAAGGAAATGTCGTAGAACCGGTAGCCTCCGAAGCGATTGAGGAACCCGACTTCCGGATTGAAGTCCTCGCCCACCTGCACATAGCGAACGGCATTGTTCCAGCGTGACGTCTGATAACCGGCGCGCACGCTGTAGCCGTATTCGTCGCCGGTGCGCGTGGGGGTGTGCGTCCTGGCGCCCCACCAGTCCACCGTCCACGCCTCTCCGACGCCGATGCGGCCGTCAATTCCGTACGTGCGATTGACATCGTCGCCTTCGTGGGTCGACTGCCGCTGCACCGCGATCGCGCCGATGCGGGAGCGTCCGTTGAACTCGCGACTCACCCTGCCGACGGAGAACGACTGCGCGTCAGCATTCGCGGTCTCGTCGGTGAAGATCTGCAGCAATCCCACTGTGGCCGCCCCCATGCGCCCGCTGACCCGTCCGCCTCCGATGATCGGGACGGGGTTGCCTGAAGTATCGATGCCGATGCGCCGCGTGAAGAACAGGTCGACGGCCTGCGGCGTGCCCGCCGAGAAGACGCCGGCATTCTCGAGGAAGAACGGACGCTTCTCGGGAAAGAAGAGCGGGAAGCGCGTCAGGTTGGTGCGCTGTTCGTCGACCTCGACTTGCGCGAAGTCGGTGTTGTACGTGAGGTCCAGGGTGAGGCTTGGCGTCAGGCCGTATTTCATGTCGACACCGAATTCCCCGGTACTCTTCATGCGCGAATCGACGCTGAAGTTGCGCGCCGACTGACTGAGCACATACGGCGTCACCGTAGCGATCCGCCGGCTGGGCACGGAAATGCCCTGCAACGTGCCGGCGCGCGACAACCGGTACAGGTTGAACTGCCGCGGGATGAACGACCAGAACGCTTCCTCGTTATGGCGCCTGATGCTTCGAACGAAGTTGAGTCCCCAATCCTGCGTTGTCCCGCCGCCATAGCGAAGCGTCGAGAACGGGATCCGGAATTCGGCGTACCACCCGCGTTCATCGATCGACGTCGCGACCTGCCAGGTCGCGTCCCAGTTGAGGTTGAAGCCTCCCATCGACCCCGCCTGGGCGCGCGTCTGCCCCTGCTGGAAAACCCCGCCGCCCTCGCCTTCCTTCACCACTTGCGCGTCGTACTCGACGCCGGCCGGCGTCGTGGCGAAGACGAAACCGTTCTGGCGATCCAGATACGTGTCGAGGATCAGTGCGAAGTAATCGCTGTTGGTCAGCGTCACGTCGCGGATCTTCTCGCCCGGCACGATGCCCGCCGGTTCGCGGTCAAAGAGCCACGCGCCCACGTACAGCGCTTCGCCATCAGTGAGCAACCGGACTTCAGTTCGCTCCGTGACCGGCTCGCTCTCGCGCAATTCGCGCTGGATGAAGTCGCCGTAGGCCTGTCCGGACTTCCAGACCTCGTCGTCAAGCCGGCCGTCGATGACCGGCGCTTTCGTAACCACCGCCGCGGTGCCAGTTCGAGGACCCGAAGCACCAGTAGCAGCGATCGTTTGCGCGCGCGCGACGTCGCTGACCAGGAAAGCGGCCAGGCCGGCCGCGAAGAGAGAGCAGTATGTGCGCACGATTGAGATGTTCGACTGGAAGGGAGCGGCGACGGCCGGGCAAGTTATCGCGGGTAAAGCGCCTGCTCTACCGCGTAATCGTCGTTGCAGTTCACAGGATCATTCTGGTCGTATCCGCGAGTATCCGTCCAACCCGCGCAATCCGCGACCCCGCTTGACCGCGAAATCCGGAGTCATCGGCCGTCATTCGCAATAGCGGCAATCAGCCTTATCAGGGAATCGACGTCACGGAGATCGAGCAGTTCGGCCGGTCCATGCGAGTACCGCCCCGGCCACGACAGGCCGATGTTCACCGGGCCCCATCCCTGGATGGCCGAGCCGTCGGTGCTGCCAAAGGTCGTGCCCACCTGCAACGGGATTCCCCGGGCTCGCGCGA
>Ga0209109_10001600_pt1 | contig 12418 bp, 10 predicted proteins | sample Rifsed10ft2_FD_184004 | JGI IMG/M metagenome (GOLD analysis project Ga0209109, IMG submission 184004) | Soil microbial communities from Rifle, Colorado, USA - sediment 10ft 2 (version 2) | ecosystem: Environmental > Terrestrial > Deep subsurface > Rock core/Sediment | place: Rifle, Colorado... | reverse complement strand
CCCCAGCCGGTCGATGTCGGTGCGAAAGCCCGGGGAAAAGCTCACCGTCGAGCAGGTCACGACCCGGGTCCCTTCGTCGATGCGCGCGATCATGTCATCGACCGGCATGTGCCCGTCGCGGTGCTTCACGAACCGCGCTTCGAGCCCTCGCGCCCGCTGGTTGAGCCACGGATAGACGTTGTTGGGGTGTTCCAGTTCGCCGCAAAGTATGACGTTGTCGCCCGGTCGCCACTCGAGCCCGGTCGCGACCATGTTGAGGCCGTCAGAGATGTTCTTCGTATACGCGATCTCGTCGGCGTCGGCGTTGATGAGTCTTGCAAACTTCCCGCGCGCTTCCTCGGTCATGGCGAAGAAGCGGTCCTTGTCGGCGCCGTTGAACATGCGTTCGTCGAGATGCGCATCGAGCGCGGCGCGCACCTCGCGCGAGAGCACGTCGCGCCCGCCAAGATCGAGATAGGTCCAGCGCTCGAGCGCGGGAAACGACCCGCGCGCCTGCGCCAGCAGCCGGGTATCCGCCATTGCCTGATCCATCACACATACTCCCCGTGGGTTGGCCTGTAACGTCCTTGCAACAGCGTAACAGATTGGCGCTATGGTGCCCTACGAGGCCTCATGTCATTCCCGAGGAGTCGGGAATCCCCTCCCCTCGCTTGCGGGGGGAGGTAGGAGGGGGGCGGAGGCGGTCGGGGCTTCGGTCCGTCGCCGTATGGGTCCCCGTTTTCACGGGGACGACACCAACTTCAGGTCCATATCCGCCCCCGCCCGGGGTTGCGATCCGCAGCACCGAGCCGCGCGGCAATGGCAGGTCCGCCGCTGCCGACGGCAAGGTCCGTTCATCCGGCGCGTCCGGGTTCAATACGAAGCGCCCGGTCGCGCCGTCGCCGCCCCCGCACGCCCCGCGCGCCGCGACGTGCTGGCGTTCGGACGACAGGCTCACCACGATATCGTCCGCCAGCACCCGGTAGTCGCGCACCACGCCCATGCCCCCGTGATACCTGCCCCCGCCGTTCGATCCTTCCCACAACGCGTACCGTTCGACGCGAAACGGATACGCGTGCTCCAGCGCTTCGACCGGCAGGTTGGAAGAACCCGAAGCGTGCACGCGCACGCCGTCGACACCGTTGCGGTAGGCGCGTGCGCCCATGCCGCCGGCAAGGGTCTCATAGTTGACGAAGTAGCTGCCGCTGCGCGGATCGGTGCCTGCCAGCACGTAGAGATGATGGGGGCCGCTGCCCGCGAGCGCCTTGTCCGGTATCGCCTGCGACATCGCCTGGGCGATGACATCGCCCAGCACGCTCGCGGAGATCGAGCGGCAGCCGATGGCAGCCGGCGGGACGGGACCGACGACGCAGCCCGGGGGCGCGACGATGTTCATCGTCCGGTAGTAGCCGGCGTTGGCCGGCACCTCCGGGTCGAGCAGGCTCTTCGCAACGGTGTAGACCGTTGCGAGCAGCGCCCGGTACGGAATGTTGCGCGCGCTGGCAAGCTGCGAATCGGAGCCGGTGAAATCGAAATCGAGCCTGTCCTTGCCGACCGTCAACGCGAGGCAGATGCGGCACGTTTCGCCTTCCCTGTCGCCATCAAGAAAATCTTCCGCCTGGTAACGGCCGCGCGGCAGGCGGTTGATCGCGGCGCGGAAGCGCCTCTCGGTGAAATCGAGGTAGGCCGCGATATTGGCCGCAGTCTCGCGCGTGCCGTAGCGCTCGTAGAGCGCCGTCACGCTGCGCGCGCCCACCGTGTTGGCGGCAAACTGCGCGTTCAGGTCGCCGACACGCTCTTCCGGCGTGCGCGAATTGAGCAGGATGAGATCGAATACGTCGCGGTTCAACCGTCCCGCGCGCTGGATGTACACCGGCGGAATACGGAGGCCTTCCTGATAAATGGACTTGCATACCGCCGCTTCCGATCCCGGAACCATGCCGCCGACGTCGGCATGATGCGCGATATTCGCCACGTACGCGACGATGCGGGGGCCCTGAAACACAGGCGAGATCACGGTAATGTCCGGCAGGTGGGTGCCGCCGCCGTTGTAGGGATCGTTGGCGATGAACATGTCGCCCGGCCGGATCTCCGCGCGCGGATAGCGCCTGAGAATTTCGTCCACCGCGCCGACCATGGAACCAAGGTGGATCGGCACGCGCTGCGCGAGCGCGATCACCTGTCCCGCAGCATCGAACACTGCGGTCGAGCAATCGGCGCGCTCCTTGATGTTGGGAGAAAACGCCGTGCGCATGAGCGTTGCGCCCATCTCCTCCGCTGTCGCCAGCAGGAAACGCGCGACCACTTCGGCCTTGATCGGATCCACGCGCCGGCTCATGTGCGTCTCGCTCCAGCCGCGATCGGCGGCAACTCCATGTGCAGGTACCCCAGCTTGTCGTTCCTAACTTGCGCCCCGGGCGGCACCACCGTGGTCGTATCCATCTGCTCGATGATCGCCGGACCGGTGATGCGGCAACGGGCGGGCAACCGATCCCGATCATACACCGGCGTGCCGACGAATCCGGTGTCGGCAAACCATACCTTGCGCTTTTCGACTACCGCCATGCTTGCACTGCCGCGCCCGAGGTTCGCCGGCTCTGTGGGCGGCGCCCTGCGCCGCGCCGTCACGACCAGCCTCAGCGTCACGATCTCGACCGGCTGCGCCGGCATGTCGTAGCCGTAAAACGCCTTGTGCTGTTTGTGAAACATCGCCATGAGCCGCGCGAGCGATGGCACGCCGAGCCGCGCCCGGCCCGCCTTCAGAATGAGTTCCGAGTTCTGTCCGAAATAGCGCAGATCAGTGAGCCACTCAAAACGAGCGCGGCGCTGCGCCTCGCCTTCACCCTTCAACCATGCCTGCCCGCGTCGTTTCAGTTCCTGGAATCCGGCATTGAGCGTCTTGAGGTTCCCCGCGTCCGCGCGCACGAGCCGCGTCAGGCTGAAGTCTCCCCGCACGTCTGCGTGCAGCAGACCCAGCGCCGACAGCAGCCCCGGGCGTGGCGGCACCAGCACACGGCGCATGCCCATGTTGCGCGCCACCTCGGCGGCATGCAGTGGTCCCGCGCCGCCAAATGCCACCAGCGTGAAATCGCGCGGGTCCTCGCCCTGCTCGACCGATATGACGCGCACCGCACCCATCATGTTGACGTTGATGATCTCGATCACGCCCGCGGCGGCCTTGATCGCATCGATGCCGAGCGGCTCTGTGAGCTCGCGTTCGATCGCGAGGCGCGCCCGCTCCGGATGCATGGTCATGCGCCCACCCAGGAGGGCCCTCGGGTTGAGGCGTCCCAACACGACATTGGCGTCGGTGACCGTGGGTTTTTCGCCGCCCCGCCCGTACGCCGCCGGACCGGGTTGGGCGCCGGCGCTCATGGGCCCGACCTTCAGCAACCCCCCGGCATCGACCCACGCGATGCTCCCGCCGCCCGCGCCTATCGTGTGGATGTCGAGCGTGCGGGTGCGCACCGGGAATCCACCCATGGTCCGTTCGCTTTTCTTGGCCGGCTCGCCATTGCGGATCAGGCACACGTCCGTACTGGTGCCGCCCATATCGAACGTGATCAGATTGCCGATCGTGAGCTGGCGCCCGAGCCCAACGCTCCCGATCACGCCGCCCGCGGGGCCGGAAAAGAACGTGTTGATCGGAATCCGGCGCACCGCGCCAGGGCTTACCGCTCCGCCGTTTGATTGCATCACGCGCGGCACCGCCCTGATGCCCATCGCCTTGACCCCGCTCTCGAAGCGCGCGAGATAGCGGTCCATCACGGGCATGAGACTGGCGTTGACCGTGGTGGTGGCAAAGCGCTCGAACTCGCGGAATTCGGCGAGTACCTCGCTCGACGTGCAGGCATAGACTTCCGGCCAGCGTTCGGCGAGCACCGTTCGCGCACGGCGCTCGTGGGCGGGATTGGCATAAGCATGCAGAAAGCACACGGCGACCGCCTCGACGCCCTCGTCTTTGAGCCTCGCGACGGCGCGGTGCAGGCCCGCTTCGTCCAGGGGCGCCACTTCGGTGCCGTCGAACGCAATGCGGCCAGCGACCTCGAGGCGGCAATCCCGCGAGGCAGGCGGCATGGGCTTCGGAATATCGAGGTTAAAGTAGTGGGGACGGCGCTGCCGCGCCAGTTCGAGCACGTCGCGGAAGCCTTTCGTCGTGATGAGTCCGGTTCGCGCCCACTTGCCTTCGAGCACGGCGTTGGTGGCAAGGGTGGTGCCAAGCACAAGAAACTCGACCTTGCGCTTCGTCGCACCCGCCTGCTCGATGACCTGCGCGATGCCGTCCAGAATGGCGCGCGACGGGTCGGCGGTCGTCGTCGGCAGCTTGTGATAGTGATAGGCGCCGCTCGCCCAGTCGATCAGCACCAGGTCGGTGAACGTGCCGCCAGTGTCTATCCCCACCCAGATCCCGCTCATGTCGCTCCGTGCATGCGCTGATCAACGCCCGCGGCTGAGGTGGGCGCTGCCGAATCGTTGATCAATCAACCCTGGAATCCTAATCCAGCGGCAGGGAATTTAACACGTGGATTCTTCTGCCGCGATGCGCGAACCGGGTTTGAGCCAAACTCAGGACGCGACATCATGCAAAAAAGGGCGGCCTGAAGCCGCCCTTGGGTGATGCCAGAGGCCCGCGTTGCGTTGCGGGCCCTGGAAGCGTTACTTCTTCGCGTCGCTCTTCGGTGCGTCAGCCTTGGGAGCGTCGGCTTTCTTGGCGTCTGCCTTCTTGCCTTTGGCCTTGGTCTTGGTCTTGCCATCGCCTTTGGACTTGGCTTTGCCCTTCTTCTTCGTGGCCTTGGCGGCCTTGGGCTTGTCGGGCTGCGCCGGGGTCGCCGGCTGGGCCGGCGTCGCCGCCGTCGCCTTCGCGGCATCGCCCTTCGCCGGAGCCGCGGGTGCGGCCGGAGTCGCAGGTGTCGCCGGTGCCGGCTTCGTGGCTTGCGCCGCGGCCGTGGCGGAAGCGGCAGCGAAAGCGACCGCGATGATCGTGGAAAGCAGCTTGCTCATGTCCTTCTTCTCCTGTAATTGGTATGAAAACGCGCCATCCGGTCTTCCCGGACGTATGCGCATAACGCACCGCTCGCGGATTCCGTTGACGCGCCGGGCTAGGCTGCATCGCGCCGGTAGCGGCGCAGTACCAAGCGGAGCCGGTCGCAGATATGGGGTCGAAGCCTGAGCGTCCACGGCGTGGCGGCCACCGCCTCCCACGCCTTCGAGGCCACGACTTCCGGCCCCGTCAGGTGGTAGAGCGCAAGGTAACGCTGAGCACCCGAAGTGACCCGAAAACGGCGTGCCGCAAGGCATCCGGACACCTGCGAGAGCTGCGGCAGATGCTCGGTTTCATACCAGTCGTTGAACTCGCCGGCGTTGACCGCAGCGTAGTTGAACCCGGCGACGAGCAGCCCCATCGGCCGGCTCATGACCGCCCGCCCGGAATGCGCCGGCCGGGCGGCGCAGCCATCAATCGACCCGCACGCCGGTCGCCTTGACGACTGGCGCCCACTTCGCGATCTCGGCGCGGATGTGCGCGCCGAATTTCTCGGGCGAACCGCCCACCGGCTCGTAGCCGTTGCCGAGCATGCGCTTCCTCATCTCCGGATCGCTGATGATGCGGTTGAACTCGTCGTTCAGCCGCTTGATGATCGGCGCCGGCACGCCTGCGGGCGCGAGCATGCCGTTCCAGGACGTAGCCGCGTAACCGGAAACGCCCGCCTCCGCCATCGTCGGCAGTTCCGGCATGCCCAACGCGCGCTTCTCCCCGGTGACCGCCAACGCCCGCACCTTGCCCGCCTTCACGAAACCGACGATGGAGGCCGGCTCCCCGAGGATCATCGTGATCTCGCCGGAGAGCAGCGCCACTGCCGCCGGGCCGCCGCCCTTGTAGGGGACGTGCACGATGTTGACCTTCGCCACGTTCGCGAACAGCGCGCCGGTGAGATGGTTGAACGCACCGTTCCCGCTCGAGCCGTAGGTCAGTTGCCCGGGCCGCGTCCTGGCGAGAGCGATCAATTCCTTCACGTTCTTCACCGGAACAGATGGGTGCACAACGAGCACCTGCGGTACCGATGAGAGCATGATGATCGGCGCGAAATCGCTCTCCTTGAATGGCATCCTGCTGTAGATGCTGGGATTGATCGCATGGGTGCCCGAGTATGCAAACAAGACGGTGTGGCCGTCGGGCGGCGATTTCGCCGCGAGTTCGGCGCCGATGTTGCCGGCGGCACCGCCCCGATTATCGATCACGATCTGCTGTTTGAGTGCCTCGGCAAGCTTCGGACTCAGCATCCGCGACAACACATCGGCGCCGCCGCCCGGCGGCCATGGCACGATCCAGCGGATGGATTTGGTGGGGTAGCCGCTCTGCGCGCCCGCGGGCAACGGCGGACCTGCGATGACGATCACGGCGCCTGCGATGTGCGCCAACTGTTTGATGCGCGATTTCATGATGCCTGCTCTCCTCGGAATTTCATGCATTGCCCGCGTGCATGGGTTCGGTCACTGGGCGGTACACCGCGACGCCACCGCGCGGGCGGGGTGGCGCATCCACCACCGCAATTCCACGCAGCGCGGTGGAGCGGTCGATGCCGGCGCAGACGAGCCAGGTCAGCCCAAGCTCGGCGAGCGCCACGTCTTCGCGCGGGCGGTCGGCGACGAGCAGGTATGCAGTGCTCGCAACGGCCGGCGCCCGGTCGAGCCCGGAGAACAGATTGCGCTGGTAGTAGCGGCGGTCCACGAGCGGCAGCCACTCGCCCAGGCCGCGCACGCTGCGGTAGTAGGGGTCTTCGAACACCCCGGCGCCGGCGATGGTGTACATCGCGAGCGATGGCGGATAATCCGGCGAGTCGGTCATGAACCGCTGCGCGGAGGAGATGCCCGGCACCGTCAGCATGATGCGAAGATGCTCCATGTACCACAGGTCCCAATCCGCGGCGCGGCGATTGTCGGTGAGCCCGCTTTGCGACATGAAGATCATGGTTTCACCTTACTTGGCCCGCGGTGGCACGTCAAACGCCGCGTTGCGGCCCGCAATGCGGCCGGAGATGAACGCCCACCCGAGATGGTGGCCGTGTCCCTCGAGGAGCAACCCGCCCTGCCCCGTCGCCCCGGCGGCATAGAGCCCCTCGATCACGCTCCCGTCTCCGCGCAACACCTCGAGCCGCTCGCTCACCTTGAGGCCGCCGTCGGTGAAAATCACATAGCTCTTGACCGGGCCCAGGGCGAAAAACGGCGCCGTCACCAGCGCCGGGCGTACTTGTCGCCCTGTGGCATTGTAACCTTCCAGCGTGCGTGCGAGCGCCGCCTCCGGTATGCCCATGCTGCGCGCAAGCCCATGGATGGTGCCGGCGCGATGATAGATGTCGCTGCGATTGCGCCGGTAGTCGGCGAGATAGGCGTAGGCCACGCCCGGCGCCGTGGAAACATAATTGGGCCAGGCCGAAAATTTCTGTGCGATCTCGTCGTCGAACACGATCCATGCCATGCGGTCGGGTTGCTTCGCGGTGTCGAGATTGGGTTTGCCGAGTTCATCCGTGTAGCGTTCCCCGCTGCGGTTCACCAGGATCGCCCCGTGCTTGAAGAGATTGGGCGAAGCCCCGAGCGCGGTCGTGAGAAAGCTCATCAGAAACGGCCGCAGCAGCCACGGCGGCAGATGCTCGTAACACCATGCCATCAAGCACGCCAACGGACGCCACGGGGGAAGCTCGCGCAGCAGATTCGCGCGCGTGGGCGGGATGAAGCGCATGATCGGCCCGGAGATGACGTCGCCGTTCAGCACCACCGCGCCGAGTTCCCGCGCCATGTGATGGCCATCGCCGGTGTTGGTGGCGTTCACGGCATCGACTTCGCCCAGGTCCGCCGATACGAACTCGGTCTTCAACGCACGGTCGCCGCTGTAATCGCCGCTTGCGAGCACGACTCCACCGCGCGCATGGAATTGCCGCACCGCTCCGCCGGCATGCGTCGCTTCAACGCCAATCACGCGCCTGCCCTCGGTCACGAGTCGGATCACACGAGTATGGACCCGGATGTCCACGCCGAGGCTGCGGCAATGGCGTGCAAGGTGATAGGCAAACGAACGGGAATTGGGCACGACGTTGTGCATGCGATCGTAGCGATGCGGCGGTTCCGGCACCGGCCCGACGAAGACGACGCCGTGCGCCATGAGCCACTCGACGATTTCGTTGGTATGCTCCACCAGGATGCGCCGCAGCGCCAGATTGTCGCGCGGGGCCAGGGAACCGGCGAAGCGGCCGAGGTCCTCGAAATGCTCCTGCGGCGTGTCGAGTATGCCGGCCCGTTGCTGGTGCCGCGTGTTGGTGGCCGTGATCGAGCCCACGGACCATGAGGTGGAACCGCCAGGTTGCGGATTTTTTTCGAGCAGCACCACGCTGCGCCCGAGCCTCGCCGCTTCGGACGCAGCGGCGAGGCCGGCGCCGCCCCCGCCCACCACCACGACATCGAACGCGTCGGTCGCGCTGTCCACGCTCAGGCCGACTTGCGCAACTTCTTCGCCGGCTGCTTGAGCGCGCCGGGTTCGGAAAGCTTGCGCAGCAGGCTGCCGCAGTCGGTGATGCGCGGATCGACCCCCATTTCCATGTAGGCTTGCCACGCCGAAGCCTGCACCGCCGAGTAGACCGGTTTGCCGAGGTCACGCTCCAGCATGTCCACCACTTCGAGCGCGCGCAACTGCGTGCAGGCGACGAATATCGCTTCGGTGTCGCTGCTGTTGGTTTCCTTCACCTTCTGGTAGATCTCGCTGGGCTCAATCTTGGCGTGATCGAACATGTCCAGCATGTCGAAAGTGCCCAGGCGGTTCACTTCGATGCCGTGCGCGCGCAGGAACTGCTTCAGCCGCTCGTTGGTGAGTTCGACGTACGGCGTCACCACATCGACCCGGCGATGGCCCCCGGCGGCAAGGCACGCCGCCATGGCGCCGGCAGTCGTCACCGTCGGCGCTCCGGTGATCTCGGTCAGCTGCTCGCAGATCCTCCGGTTCCACTCCGGCCCCTCGAAGAAGCTGCCGCTGGTACACCCGTATGCCACCACATCGGGCTCGACCATCGCCACGTCGCGCGCGGCGGCCTTGCTCGCGTTCTCCATGCTGCGCAGTTCCTCCGGCGTGCCGTGGCGCCCGCCCGCGATGCGCGCGCTGTGCACCGACACGCCCGGGGGCGCGATGCGCCAGAACTCCGTTTCCATGGTGGTGTTGATCGAGGGAACCAGCAATCCGATGCGTCCGCGCCAGCCGTACATGTGAGATCTCCTCTGGATTTCCGGTGGGTGCCGCGCCCGCGCCACGATCCGGCGGCGACGCGCAGGCGATACCCGGGTGCGGTAGTATAAGAGCCTGCCAATTTGCCCGTCAAAGCCGGTCCTATCCCATGAGTCACGAGACGATCCTCTATCGCGAAGACGGCCCGGTCGGGTGGCTCACGTTGAACCGCCCGCACGACGGCAACATGTTCACGCCCGCGATGTGCCACGAGATCCGTGACTGCATCGACGACGTCCGCCGCGAGACGCGAACGCGCGTGCTGGTGATCACCGGCGCGGGGGACCGGTTTTTCTGCATCGGCGGGCGCAAGGAGGGGATGGAGGATTCGACACTGTACGCCGGCATGCTGCCCACGCTCGATATCTACGAGAGCATAGAGCGCCTGCAGAAACCGGTGATCGCCTCGGTCAACGGCTACGCGGTGGGCGGGGGCCAGGTGCTGCAGGTGATGTGCGATCTCACCATCGCGAAGGAGAGCGCGGTCTTCCGGCAGGTGGGCCCGATGATGGGGAGTTTCGACGCGGGCTACGGCACTTGGTATCTCGAGGACCTCGTCGGCAAGAAGAAGGCGAAGGAGTTGTGGTTCACCAATCCCCGGTTAACCGCGCGCGAGGCGCTCGCCATCGGGCTCATCAACAAGGTCGTGGCGGACGACAAGCTGGAGGAGGAGACCCGCAAGATGGCGCTGGAAGTCTCCGAGCGCGGCGCGTTCGCGCTCGCCGCACTCAAAGCCGCGTTCACCGCGCGCCACGGCGGGGTGTCGGGGCTCGCGCGCGTCTCGCACGACCTCCTGCTGCGGCTCTACCTCGACAGCGAGGAGTCGCAGGAACTCGGCAAGGCTTTCGGCGAGAAACGCAAGCCCGACCCGGAAAAATTCGGTCGATAGCGCGCGCCCGAATTTTTTATATGAACCGCCTCCCATTCGTGTTCATCGTGCACCCTGTGGTTGATGGTCCTGCTGTTCCTGACGACTGGGCGGTTCATTGAGCACGATACTCACTCTGCACGATCCGCAGACTGCGCGCCGGCATTACGAGGCGGGCTTCTGGCGCGAGGACACGATGTACGCGCTGCTCGCGCGGCACGCAGCCGAGCGGGGGACGGCCTGCGCGCTGCGCGACAGCCGCCACCGTCTGACATGGGCGCAACTGCGTGCGTGGGTGGACGCGCTCGCAGCCGACCTCCACCAGGCGGGACTGCGGCGGGGTCAGCGCGTTTCGGTGTGGCTTCCCAACCGGGTGGAGGCGGTAGTCGTCATGCTCGCCTGCTCGCGCAACGGCTACGTGTGCAATCCGTCGCTGCATCAGAATTACACTGTGGCGGAAGTCGTTGAGTTGCTGAAACGCATACATACGGCTGCGTTCTTTGCGCAGCGCGGCCATGGCGCGGACGCGGGTCGGCAGGACGTGTTCGCGGCAGCGCGGTCGATCCCGTGCATGAAACGGATCTATCAGCTCGCTCCGGCAGATGATGAAAAGCAGGCTCCTCACGGATACGCTGCCTTTCCCCCTATCGGGAACGTGCCCCTTGAAGGCACGCTTCCTGATCCGGATGCCAGTCCCGACAAGATCGTCTACCTCGCGTTCACGTCCGGGACGACCGGCACGCCGAAGGGCGTGCTGCACTCGGACAACACGTTGCTCGCCAACGGCCGCGCGATGGTGAAGGACTGGCGCCACGATGGGCGCACCGTGCTTCTGACCCACAGCCCGCTGTCGCATCACATCGCGACGGTGGCGCTCGAGCAGAGCCTCGTGGCAGGCTTTGAACTCGTCGTGAACGATCCGCCACCGGGGATGAAACCGCTCGACTGGATCATCGCGACCGGCGCCACCTACGTGATGGGCGTGCCGACGCACGCGATCGACGTCCTCGCGGACATGAAACGGCGCGGCCTCGAGCGACTGGGCCAGGTGAGCCTCTTCTACATGGCGGGATCGATCATCCCGTCTGAAACCGCGCAGTCTTTCCTCGCGATGGGAATCAAGCCGCAGAACATCTACGGCATGACCGAAAACGGTTCGCACCAGTACACGCTCCCGGACGACGATGCGGAGGTCATCACGTCCACCTGCGGCAAGGCGTGCCACGGCTACGAAACCCGCCTCTTCGACCAGGAGAATCCTGACGTGGAGGCGAAGCCGGGGGAGATCGGCGAAATCGGCACCCGCGGTGCGCTGCTCATGCTCGGTTATTTCGACAACCAGATCGCGACCGAGAATTCGTTCAACGCCGGCGGCTGGTTCATGAGCGGTGATCTGGGACGCTTCGACGCCCACGGCAACCTGCAGATCGTGGGACGCAAGAAGGACCTCATCATCCGCGGCGGCTACAACATCCACCCCGGGCGCATCGAGGGCATGGCGCTGAAGCACCCCGGCGTGCTCAAGGCAGCCGCATTCCCGGTCGCGGACGGCCGCCTCGGCGAACGCGTCTGCCTCGCCGTCATCGCGCGCGAGGGCGCGACGCTGGCAGCCGACGAGGTCCTGGAACATCTCCACGCGGCCGGCCTGTCAAAATACGACATGCCGGAGTTTTTCATCGCGCTCGACGCGTTTCCGCTTACTGCAAGCGGCAAGATACTGAAGCGCGAACTCGTTGAGTGGGTGAAAGCGGGACGCATCACACCCGCGCCGGTGCGCTGGGCGCCGAGGGAAGGGCGTGACCCGTGACCAGTGACCGGTAACCCGGCAGTTCCACGACAGGCTCCAGACCCATTACCATTCACCCTTCACCGTTCACCTGACTTGCATGTCCATTGAACTTGCCCGCGTCGAGGAATTCGCGGTCATCACGCTGAACCGGCCCGATGCGCTGAATGCGCTGTCGTTCGCGCTGATACGCGAGCTCGGCCGGAAGTTTGACGAGGTCGCCGGCAGCGACGCGCGCGCCCTCCTCATCACCGGGGCGGGCGCGAAGGCGTTTTGCGCCGGCGCCGACGTGAGCGAACTGACCGGCCGCTCGGTCATGGCGCAGAAAGAGGGGGCGGAGCTTGGGCAGAATGTGTTTTCGACACTCGACCGGCTCCCGATGCCGTCCATCGCAGTAATCAATGGTTATGCTTTTGGCGGCGGACTGGAACTCGCGCTCGCCTGCACCTTCCGGCTCGCAACCCGCAACGCCCGCATGGGCTTGCCCGAGATCAAGCTGGGACTCATCCCGGGTTACGGC
>Ga0209109_10001599_pt1 | contig 12427 bp, 10 predicted proteins | sample Rifsed10ft2_FD_184004 | JGI IMG/M metagenome (GOLD analysis project Ga0209109, IMG submission 184004) | Soil microbial communities from Rifle, Colorado, USA - sediment 10ft 2 (version 2) | ecosystem: Environmental > Terrestrial > Deep subsurface > Rock core/Sediment | place: Rifle, Colorado... | reverse complement strand
CAGCACTGCAGCCCCACTCCGGGCCTTTCGCGTCCTTGCAGCCGCCCCGGAAAGGCCCCGCATCCTCGTCTTCCCGGTCGCGTTCTGGCCCCTTTTCGAGACTGGCAACCGCTTACGGACTACCCCCTCAGCGCCCGGTACACCTTCTCCGACGTCACCGGCAGGTCGCGGACCCGCACCCCCACCGCGTCCAACACCGCGTTTGAGATCGCCGCCGGCACCGGGATATGCGGCCCTTCGCCGATCCCGCGGATGTTGTACGGCCCGTACCCCGCCTCGGACTCCAGCAGCACCGTGCGCAGCTCCGGGATGTCCTTGATGTTCGGCAGCTTGTAGTCGCCCAACGAAAGCGACGTCACGCGCCCGTCCTCCACGCGCACCTCCTCCATCGTCGCGTAGCCCACCCCCTGGATCGCGCCGCCGTTGATCTGGCCCTGGTGCCCGATCGGGTTGATCACCCGGCCCACGTCGTGCGCCGTCGTCAGCTTCAGCAGCCTGACTTCGCCCGTCTCCGGGTCCACCGACACCTCCGCCACCTGCGCCACGAACGACGTGATGTGCCGCTGCCCCGGCCCGCCCTCCTGGCTGTGCCCGCGCCCCTTCACCGTCTGCCCCGTCCGACGCAGCAGCTCCTGCCAGGTAATCGCCTCTTCGATGTCGGTGCGCCTGATCTCGTTTCCCGCGAACGAGAGCCTCTCAGCCGGCCACCCCATCTCCTTCGTCACGAGCTCGCCCAGCAGCCGTCGCACCTCCTCCGTGGCCAGGAAGCACGCTGCAGTGTTCACCCGAGTCGCCCGGCTACCCGCCACGCCGGAGTCGAACTTCAGCGCGTCCGTGTCCCACACGTCGATCGAGATGCGCTCCAGCGGCACGCCCAGCTCCTCGGACGTGACCTGCATCAGCGTCGTATACGTCCCCGTCCCCTGGTCAAAAATCGGCGTGCCGATCACCGCCGTGCCGTCCGGCTTCAGCGTAATGTCCGTCGTTCCCTCGCCGCCGCCGCTGCCGCGGTCCGCGAACGCCACCCCCCGCCCAACGTTCGCGGCCTTGGGTGCCCCGAAGTCACCCGCCTGAACCGCCGCATCCAGCGTCTCGATCGCCCTCACGTGCTCCAGGTGCTCTCCCCAAGCGGTGTCGTCACCCTGCACCACCAGGTTCTGGCGCCGGAACGCCGCCGGGTCCATTCCCAGCCGCCGCGCGATATCGTCCAGGTGGCATTCCAGCGGGAAGACGCCCTGGGGATCGCCCGGCGCGCGCATGAAGCCGCCTGGGATAGTGTTCGTGTAGACGAAGCGCGAGTCGATGCGCACGTTGGGGATGCGGTATGGCCCCGCGGCCTGGTTCGCGCCGCCGATCGTCCCCAGCGGCTTGAACGCCGCATACGCCCCAGAGTCCACGACGTATTCCACCGAGTGCGCCACGATCGTCCCGTCCCGCTTCACGCCCGTCTTCAGCGTGGTCTGCGTCGCGTGGCGCGGGTTGCCCGCCCCCAACTCCTCGATGTAGTCCGTCACGATCTTCACCGGCCGGCCCGTCGCCTTCGCCAGGTAGTAGGCCACCGGCGTGTTCCGTGAGTTCGCCTTGCCGCCAAAATCGCCGCCGATGTGCGTGTGGTGAAACAGCACCCTCTGCTCGTCGATACGCGCCGATGCAGCCAGGGAATCGCGCGTGTTGTACGGCGCCTTGCTGCAGATCCAGACGTGGACCCGCCCATCTTCAGGATTGATTTGGACGGTCACGGCCTGCGGTTCCAGGTAACCCTGAAACATGCGCTGCGTCGTATAGCTGGCCTCGTAGACCAGGTCTGCCTGCGCAAACCCGGCCTCCACGTCGCCGCGCTCCAGGTGAGTCTTGTGGAAGACATTAGACGGCGTCTCCATCTTCTGCCGGAAGCCGAAGTAGCTGTTGAAGTCCGGGTGCAGGACGGGCGCGCCGGGCGCCTCGGCCTCTCGTGGCGTGAGCAGCGGCGGCAACACCTCGTACTCAACGTCGATCAGGCCCAGGGCCTGCTCGGCGACGTCCTCGTCTTCAGCCGCCACCGCGGCGACGCGCTCGCCCGCGAAGCGCACCTCGTTAACGGCGATCACCGGCACGTCCTTGACCGCGCGCCCCCAAAGCCCCGCGTCGGCGATATCACGCCCCGTGATCACGACGCGCACGCCGGGCAGCGCCCTCGCCGCCGACGTGTCGATGCGGACGATGCGTGCGCGGGGGTGCGGGCTCTTCAGCGTCTTGCCGTGCAACGTCCCCGGCAGCGTGATATCGGCGGTGTAGCGCGCCGTGCCGGTCACCTTCTCCGTGCCGTCGATCGTCCGCAGCACCGGCGTGCCGATCACCTTCATCTGAACCATCGCTTAGTCCCCAGTTCCAGCCAGCGCCGGCCGCTCGATTCCCAGGTGGGTGAGGCCGCGCTGGAATACGCGTGATCTACCGCCGTTCAGCCGCGAGCGGCGCAGCATGTCCCTCATCTCGTCGATGGTGTAAGCGGCGCGCACCGAGACCTCAAACAGGCGCCGCATCTCGCCCGTGTAGTGCCTGCCGAAGATGCGCACGTGTAGCGGGTACGCCGGCGCCGGCGGCCGCATCAGGTCCCGTACCAGCACAGCGCCCCGTGGCTTCGCGACGCGCGCCAGCTCATCCAGCGTGCCGACAGGGTCGTCCAGGTGGTGCATCACCGAGTTGCACAGCACGATGTCGAACTCACCGTCCGCATACGGCAGCTTTGCGTCACCCTGCGGTCCCAGGCGCACGACCTCGTAGTCCACGCTCACGCCGGCCGCCGCCGTCTCCTTGTGCGCTTGCTCGATCATGTTCGGTCCGGCGTCGATACCGAGGACCCTCATCGCTGGCCAGCGTTTCGCGATCATGATCGGGATCTGCCCTGGCCCGCAGCCGAAGTCCAGCACCCGTGCGCCATCCTCCAGCCCGCTGCCCGCGATCAAACGTCCAATGTGGTCAACAAACGTCCGGTCGATCGACTCCAGGTACAACTGCGCCGCAGCCGACGCATAGGCGTCGACCTCGTCGTCCGTGTCCATGATCTCGGGCTCGGGCACCCGCGTCAGCGTGAACAACCCCACGGCCCCTAGTCTAGCCATGTCCGCGCCGCCGGCAAGCGTCAGGCCAGGCGCGCGATGATCGGCGCGAAGGCGTCCATTACGCCCGGCTGCAGGCAGATGTAGCCCAGGCCGCAGCGTTCCCGCCAGCGCTCGAGTTGCTCGACGATCGAATCCACGCTACCCACCAGGTTCGCCGGGTTCTCGAGCGCCTGCTCCGGGGTCGCCCCGATTCGCTTCGCGATGCTTTCCAGCGCCTCGGCGGCCTTGTCCGTCACCTCGGCGCTGAAACAGTTCGCGTGAATCTCAATGACTTCGAAACGAGAACCCGCCGCTGCCCGCACCCATCCGACCTTCTCCGCGAAACCGGGAGGCGGCGGGCTGTCCGGCGTGCGCGGGTCGAGCATCGAGATGCTGACGATGTCTGCCTCGCGCGCAGCGTAAGACAGCATGCGCCGCTGCCGCCCGCCGATTAGCAGCGGCAGAGGCGCCTGCGCCGGCTTCGGGAACGCATCCAGCCCCTCGACCTGGTAGTGCTTGCCGTGAAACGTCACCGTCTCGCCGGCGAAAAACGCCCTGCAGATCGCCACGGTCTCAGCCAGGCGCTCCATCCTCGCCGGCGCGGGGTCAAAGCTCACGCCCGTCTTCTCGTAGTCCGTCGCCAGCCAGCCGGCGCCCAGGCCCAGTTCGAACCGTCCGCCGGTCAGCACGTCAACCGTCGCTGCCTCTTTTGCCATCACGGCCGGGTGGCGAAAGTCGTTGTCCAGCACCACCGTGCCGAAGCGCAGCCGCGTTGTGACCGCCGCCGCCGCGACAAGGCAGGGCAGCGGCGCCAGCTGCGCCCCGAAGTGGTCCTGCGCCACCAGCGTCGAGAAGCCGAGGTCTTCTGCCTTGCGCGCAGTTTCTCGCCACTCATCCAGCGTCGCACCCGTATACAACAACCCGAAACGAAAGCCGCGCGCCATCAGCCCTTCGAGTCGTGGTAGCGCCGCAGGTATGCGCGCGTGCCGTCCAGGACGTGCTTGGCCCACGCTTCGCGCGTGTAGCTCTCGTCCCGATGGTGGTACTCCAGGCTCAGGGGCGCGTCCGGCGGCAGGACGTCCAGTAGCTCGTGCAGCGGCACCATCCCCTCGCCCGGCAGGCAATACGCATCGCCGAACGTCATGCCGGGCGAGTCGCCGATTTGGCTGTACGGCAGGAGGGCCGGGTCGAGGTCACACAGCTGCCCGAAGCTGTGTCCCGCCCGGATGTACTGCACGGGGTCGATGCTCAGCACTGCCTTGCGCCCGCTCTCCCCGATCAGCTTGACGTTCAGCTCCAGCGTGTTCAGCGTCCGGCGGTTCACCGGCGCCTCCAGCGCGCAGACCAGCCCGAACTGCGCCGCGTTGTCGCACAGACGCCCGAAGTTGTCGACCATCCGCCCCCAGTCCGCGTCATCGCCGATCGCCAGCGCGTACTTGCCGCCCAGCTCCGCGCCGAATTCGTGCGCGCGCTTCATCGCCTCAAAGTCCATCTCCGGCTGCAGGTAGCAGGTAAACACGTCGAATACCGACAGCCCGGATTCTGCCAGCGCCCGCTTCACCTCGCCCATCAGCTTCGCGTCGCCGACTACCGGGAAGAACGGCATGCCCGGCGACGGGTACAGGCGCAGGCCAATGCCGTCGTAGCCGGCGTTTGCTGCCGCGGCGATGTACTCCAGGGGTGGCGCCTGCATCAGCGTCGTGGGTGCCAGGATGATCGGGTTCATGCTCAGCTCTCGTCCGCGAAAGTGCCGGGTTCGACGGCGATCCTACACCGCCCGACCTCTACGCGGCGAAGCAGCGAGCTTTCTCGGCTGCGGCTTGCGGCCTAGACTCTGCAGCATGACTGCGGAGCAGCCCGCCTCGGATGCGACGCCCGTCCGCGACAATCGCGCCTCCGTCTACGTCATCGCCGGCGCCGTCTGCGCCACCTCGATGTCCTACAACCTCTGGTACCCCTTCCTGCCCCTCTACGCCCTCGATCTCGGCGCCACCAGCGACGCCAACGCCGTCTTCTGGATGTCGATAGCTCTCACCTCCCAGGGTGTGGGCCGGCTCGCCTCCAGCGCCGCCTGGGGCTACCTCTCCGACCGTTGGGGCCGCAAGATGATGCTCCTGCGCGCCCTGTTTCTCGGCAGCATCACGTTCGGCGTCGCCGCGATCGCCTCGGCGCCGTGGCATCTGGCGGTCGCGCTGTTCTGTCAGGGCTTCTTCTCGGGCTTCGTCCCGGCATCGGTCGCGCTGGTCAGCGTTATCGTCCCGGATTCGCGGCTCAACCGCAGCCTCAGCACCGTTACCGGCATGCAGTACCTCGGCACGACGATCGGGCCCGCCGTGGGCGCCGGTTTGGCGCAGATGCTCAGCTACCGTCACTCGATCGCCGTCGCCGGCATCGTCCCGATGATCGCGTCGCTCGCGGTCCTGTTGTACGTACCGCGTGACAGCGTTGCCGTGCGCACCGAAGGTAGTACGCGTCGCGCGGAGCTGGAGCCGTTTCGCATGTCCGGCCAGTTCAAGCTGGCGATTGGCGCGCTGTTCACCCTCTACTGCATGAACGAGTTGATCCGCCTCGCCACGCCGATCGCCCTGAAAGGCCTCAAGGGCAGCGAGGACGTCGCCGGCGAGGCGGGACTCGCCTTCAGCATCGGCGGCCTCGTCAGCGCGATCAGCGTGCTGTTCATCGCGCCGCGTGTCTTCCGCGGCAACCCGGCTGGCAAGAAGCTGGGCCTGGTCTGCATGCTGGGCTCGGTCGGCTTCCTGATCGCCGGGTTGGCCAGCGGCGTGCCGGTTTACATCCTCGGGTTCCTCAGCGTGTTCCTGGTCTTCTCGGCGCTGGTCCCCGCGTTGAACACGCTGATCGCCTCCAACGTGCGCCGCTCGCGACGCGGCACGGCATTCGGCGTCGCGGCGAGCTTTCAGGCCGGCGCGTTCGCCGTCGGCCCGCTGGCCGGCGCCTTCTTCGCCGCCGTCTCGCTCGACCTCGGCTTCTACGCGATGGCCGGTGTCTTCCTCGTTCTCGGTTTCGTGCTCTTCACCTACGTCCGGCAGCCTGAGCCCCTGTAGCTACCACAGATTGGCAGGATTCTCACAGATCTCTCTGACCTGTCAGCGGAAACCCAAACCAGAATCTGTGCCAATCCTCAAATCTGTGGCTGACCGGACTCTAGCTGTAGTTCCCACGGAGGTTGTTGACAGGAGGAGAGCAAAGCCTGCTGGCTGATTGGTGTCAGTCAAACCAGTAGCAGGAGGCTCTCCCCCGTGACCCATCGTAACGCGAAGCTCACCGTTTACAGCCGACACCTCATCGTCCAGCGCCTGGAGCAGGGCTACACGCAGGCGGCCGCGGCAGCTGCTGCGGGCGTCTCTCGCAGCACCGTCGCGAAGTGGGCGAAGCGCTATCGGGAGGGAGGTATCGGCGGCCTCCAGGACCGTACCAGCAGGCCGGCACACTGCCGGCACGCCCTTCCCGAGCACGTCGTCGCGGCGATAGTCCGGCTCAGGCGTGAGCTGGGCTGCGGCCCGCATGGCATCGCCTGGGAACTGGGACTTGCCGCCTCGACGGTCTACGGCGTCCTGCGGCGCGCCGGCCTTAGCGTCCTCGCCCGCCTCGACCGCACGACGCGGGCGGTCCAGCGCTATGAACGCGAGCGCCCGGGCGAGCTGGTGCACTTCGACGTCAAGAAGCTGGGCAAGATCCCCGACGGTGGCGGCAAGCGCTTCTTCGACGCCGGGTGGGCCGAGACGGGCGCCGGTATGAGCCGCCCTGGCCGCCGCCGTCGCGGCTACGACTATCTGCACGTCGCCGTGGACGACCACTCCCGCTACGCCTACGTCGAGGCGCTGCCGGATGAGAAGGGCCCGACGTCAGCGGCCTTCCTGATGCGCTCCGTCCTGGCCTTCGCCGCCGTCGGCGTCAACGTCGAACGCGTGCTCTCCGACAACGGCGGCTGCTACCGCTCGCAGGTCTTCAGGACTGCAGCATCAGACCTGGGCGTCGGCCTGCGAAATACCCGTCCAAGACGCCCCCAGACCAATGGCAAAGCGGAACGCTTCATCAGGACGCTGCAGGCCGAGTGGGCCTACCTTCGTCCCTACACGACCAACCAGCAGCGCCTCGACGCCCTGCCAGTCTTCCTGCATCGCTATAATCACACCCGGCCGCATACCGCGATCGGCAACAGGCCTCCCGCCTCGCGCCTGTAAACAACCCTCACGAGAACTACATCTAGCCCTGCCCCCTCAGACGCCGTGCCTCCGGGTTCGTCGAGTTCACGCCCATGTAGATCCCGCGCTCCCAGGCGCGTTTTAGCGGGTCGCGCACGTGCAGCCGCATGCGCCCGACCTTTTCGATCTCGAAATCGCAGATCTCGCCGTCCTGTAGCGGGCCCAGTCCCTCGTGGTTCGTCCCGCACGCCAGCACATCGCCGCTGTTCAACGTCATGATCCCACTCGCGAACTCCACCAGCTGCGGCACGCGATGCTCCATGTCGTCGGTGTTGTAATCGTGGCGTAGGTCGCCGTTGTTCCAGAACTGGACGTGGATGTTGTTCGGGTCCACGACCTCGTCCAGCGTCGTAATCGCCGGCCCGATCGGCGCGAACGTGTCGAAGCTTTTGCCCATCCAGCTGCCCTGGCGCCACGTCGAGCGCGCCTCCGCCCGCGCTGAGACGTCGATCATCCCCGTGACGCCGAACACAGCGCTGCGCCAGTCGTCGCGCGGCACGCTCTTCGATGGTCCCTTGAACACCAGCGCCAGCTCGGCCTCGTGTTGGAACATGTACGGTCCGGGAGAATCGCCGTACTTCTCCTTGTCGTTGTACGCCGGCAGGACGATGGTGTCGCCGGGGCCGATGACGGCGTCGGGGTTCTTGAGGAAGATGTTCAGCGGCCTTGCGTCTCGCTGCTCGTGCTCCCAGTAGTTACCGATGCAGCAGAGAATCTTGCCCGGACGCGGCAACGGCGGCCGCAGACGCACAATGTCCAGTGGCACCGCCCGCGTCGAGCCCACGACTTCTTCGAAGATCGGCTGCAGCTCCTCGAAGTCGTCGATGATCTGCGTCATCAGCTCCATCGGCGTCCGCGCATCGAAGCCATCCGTCACTCGCGTCAGGTCAACGACGCCGTCGTCCGTTAGCACGCCGGGCCTGATACCGCGGCCCGCTCCCGGCCCTTCGAACAGTACGAGTCTCATGGGTCCTGCCCTCTTTCCTTGATGCGGCGCCAGACTAAGCGAGAGGGCTGGAGGCCGCAAGCAGGGTCTTACTTCGAACGAGGTGCTCGACCTCTCCCCCTGCTTCCGCTTCCCCCTCTCCACATTGTGGAGAGGGGGAAGCGGCTGATCAGCCATCTCCAGTAGAGACGCGGGGGAGAGGTGGGGCCTGTCCGCGATCGAGGGCTCGCCCAGTCGGACTCCAACTCCCCCCGCTGACCGACTTGCTCCGTCTCTTGAGCCCGTCCTCCGTACGATGGAGTATTCTCTAAGGCACTTCGCGCCGTGCCCGATCGCCTTCCGCCGGAGGTGCCGCATGCTGAGCAAGCAAGACAACGAAATCCTCTCTCGCGTTGGCCCCGGGACGCCGATGGGCACCCTCATGCGTCAGTACTGGCTCCCAGCCGTCCGCTCCGACGAGCTGCCGGCCCCGGACGGCCCCCCTATGCGCTTTCGGCTCCTCGGCGAGAACCTCATCGCCTTCCGCACGACGAGCGGCAGCGTCGGTCTGATCCAGAACGCCTGCCCCCACCGCGGCGCCTCGCTGTTCTTCGGCCGCAACGAGGGGGACGGCCTGCGGTGCGTCTACCACGGCTGGAAGTTCGACACGACGGGCGCCTGCGTCGACATGCCGTCTGAGCCGGCGGAGTCGAACTTCAAGACCAAGGTGCGCGCGACTGCTTACCCAACACGAGAACGCGGCGGCATCATCTGGGCCTACATGGGGCCGCGCGCGATCCCACCGCCGCTGCCGTCGCTGGAGCCGAACATGCTGCCGGAAGGCGAAGTGCTGCTCGAAACCGCGCATCGCCACTCCAACTGGATGCAGGCGATGGAGGGCGACATCGATACCAGCCACCTTAGCTTCCTGCACAGCGGCGCCGAATCGCTGGAGAACCAGCGGCCCGGCAGCTTTAGCTACTACGCAATCAAGGACAAATCCCCCCGCTACGTCGTCATCGACACCGAATTCGGCACCTCTTATGGCGCCTACCGTCCGGCGGAGCCCAACACCACCTACTGGCGCATCGCCCACTTCCTCTACCCCTGCTTCTCGATGATCCCCACCGGCATCCTCGGCAAGCAGGTGCTGGCGCGCGCCTGGGTACCCCTGGACGACGAGAACTGCATGCTCTGGAGCCTGGCCGGACGCTCCGGCAGCTCGATGATCGGCCGCGCGGCTGCCGTCTTCGGCCACGAAGAGTACCAGCCCAACACCACCGGCTGGCTCGGACGCTCCGTCGGCACGAGGCAGCTGGATAACGACTACCTGATCGACCGCGAGCGGCAGAAGAACGGCAGCTTCACCGGAATCGCCGGCGTCCACACTCAGGACCAGTGTGTCACCGAGACGATGGGCCCGCTCGCCGACCGCACGCACGAGCACCTCGGTACCACCGACGCTATGGTCATTCGCACGCGCCGCTCCCTGATCAACGCCGCGAAGGCGCTCGCGGAGCACGGCACGATACCGCCCAGCGTCGATGAGCCGGGCCTGTATCTCACGCGCTCCGGCGGCGTCATCCTGCCCAACGACGCCGACTGGCTCCTGGCCACGGAGCACCTGCGCAAGGCCTTCGTCGAACACGAAAACCTCACCGAAGCCCCGATTAACGTCTAGTTGGAGTAACGCATGTCCCTCGGCCGCGTCCTCATCGAGCGCTTCCATCCGGAGGTCGTCGCCTGGCTACGTGAGCGCGTTGACCTCGTCGAGATCGACCCCTGGGTCGACATGGCGGGCTGGGAGCGCGAGGCCAGCCAGGTCGATGCCGTGATCAGCCGCAAAGGCAAGATCACGCGCGAACACATGGCGCCGGGACGTCTCAAGCTCGTGGCGCGCACGGGCGTCGGCGTCGACGCCAGCCGCGTCGACCTCAACGCCGCGCGCGAGTACCGCGTCTGGGTGACCAACCAACCCGGCAGCAACTCCGTGGCCGTCACCGAGCTCGTGTTCGCCCAGATGCTCGCGTTGGTACGCCACACGCACGCCGCCAACGTCGCCGTGCGCGAGGGGCGCTGGGGCGACTACATCAAGTTCGTCGGCACGGAGATGGCCGGCAAGACCATCGGCATCGTTGGCATGGGCAACATCGGCACCCGTGTTGCCATCCGCGCCCGCGCTTTCGAGATGAACTTCTTGGTCTACGACCCCTACATCCCCGAAGCGCACGTCACCGCCCTCGGCGGCCGCATGCTGCCCCTTGAAGACCTCCTGGCGGAGTCCGACTTCGTCACGGTCCACTGCCCCAAGAACGACGAGACCAACGGCATGATCGGCGCCCGGCAGCTGGCGTGGATGAAGCCCACGGCTTACGTGATCAACGCGGCCCGCGGTGGCATCGTCGAAGAGAGCGCTCTGTATCACGCGCTGTCACGCGGCCAACTCGCCGGTGCTGCCCTCGACGCGATGGCGGACGAACCGCCGGCGCCGGAGCACCCGCTGTTCACGCTCGAAAACGTCCTCCTGACGCCGCACATCGGCGCCGGCACAGAAGAGGCCTCAGCGCGGGGTGAGTGGGGAGCCGCCGAAGAGGTGGTCCGCGTGCTGGAAGGCAAGCGCCCCAAGAACCCGGTCATCGAGTTCGAGTAAGCGGCGGAGAAGACATGAAGCGCAGCACCGACCGCATTCTGACCAGCCACGCCGGCAGCCTGGCCCGCCCGCTCGACCTGCTCGAGATGATGCGCGAGAAGATCAACGGCCGCCCCTACGACCAGGTCGCTTTCGCGGCGCGCTGCAAGTCCGCTGTCGCCGAAATCGTCAAGCTTCAAACAGACGCCGGCATCGACGTCCCCAGCGACGGTGAGCTGAGCAAGCCGATGTTCTCGGACTATGTCGCTGATCGCCTGAGCGGCTTCGAAGGCGAGAACACGGGCACGCCCTTCGTCAACCAATCGCGGCGCCCGCAGCCCTTCCCTTCGTACGCCGCCGACCGGCCCATGGGGCTCATTGGCCCCAAAGAGCGCCGGCCGATGAACGTCGCACCCCTGGCCTGGAAAGACCGGGCTTACGAAACCGATATCGCCAACTTCAAGGCCGCAATGTCCGCTTCAGGCGTTGAAGAGGGCTTCTTGCCATCTCCTTCGCCCGGCATCGTCGCCATGCGCATACCAACCGCCTATTACAAGACAGAGGAGGAGTACCTCTTCGCGCTCGCCGACGTCCTGCGTGACGAATACAAGGCGATCGTCGACGCCGGCATCGTCCTCCAGATCGACGCGCCTGACGCAGCCATGTCCTGGGATCGCCAGCACTGGCAGGACCTTCCCGAGTTTCGCAAGGCGTTGCAGGTGCGGCACGCGGCCCTGAATCACGCCCTGCAAGGCATCCCTGAGGATCGGGTGCGTTATCACGTCTGCTGGGGCAACAACGAGAACCCCCACACCGGCGACATCGAGCTCAAGGAGATCGTCGATCTCATCTTCGACGTCCACGCAGAGCTTTACTCCATCGAAGCCGCGAACCCGCGCCATGCCCATGAGTGGAAGGTCTGGCAGAGTGTGAAACTGCCGGAGGGCAAGATCCTCATGCCCGGCGTCATTGACTCCCTGACCAGCTTCGTCGAGCATCCGGAGGTCGTGGCGCAGCGCATCGTGCAGTATGCCAACGTCGTCGGTCGCGAGAACGTCATCGCAGGCGTAGACTGCGGTTTCGGCACCGGCGCCTCCGCCAACCCCCGCGTCCACCCTGAGCTGGTCATGGCAAAGTTCAGGTCGCTCTCGGAAGGCGCTCGTCTCGCTTCCCAAGAGCTCTGGTAATCACGCTTTCATCCCGCTTTCAGCAGCACCCCCGCGTTCAGCACCTCGCCTTCAACAGTAAGAAAGAGACAACCAATGCAGGTCCAGGACGCGATTGCAGAGATCCTCAAGCGTGAAGGCGTCGAGACGCTCATCGGCTACCCGATCAACCCGTTGTTCGACGCCGCCGCCCGCGCCGACATCCGGCCGCTGGTCGTGCGTCAGGAGCGCATCGGCGTGCACATGGCAGACTCGTTCAGCCGCATGCGGTCCGGCCAGGACATCGGCGTCTTCACCATGCAGTCCGGCCCCGGCACGGAGAACGCCTTCGGCTCAATAGCGCAGGCCTACTCAGAATCCGTCCCCATCGTCGTGATCGCCGGCGGTTACGCGCGCACCCAGACCAA
>Ga0209109_10001598_pt1 | contig 12432 bp, 9 predicted proteins | sample Rifsed10ft2_FD_184004 | JGI IMG/M metagenome (GOLD analysis project Ga0209109, IMG submission 184004) | Soil microbial communities from Rifle, Colorado, USA - sediment 10ft 2 (version 2) | ecosystem: Environmental > Terrestrial > Deep subsurface > Rock core/Sediment | place: Rifle, Colorado... | reverse complement strand
GAGCTCGATGCAGCCGACCTCGATGATCCTGTGTCCGGCGGCCGCCTCGAGACCGGTGGTCTCAGTATCCAAAACGACTTGCCGCATGTCTCCCTACCTACCTTGCGCTTGCTCGAGACCCAGATTCGCGAGCGCGTCCGCGCGCTCGTTCTCGGGATGCCCGGCGTGGCCTTTTACCCAATGCCACGAGACGTCGTGTCTCTCGGTCAGCGCCGCGAGCGCTTCCCAAAGATCCTGATTCTTGACGGGCTTGCGGTCCGCCGTCCGCCAGCCGCGTCGCCGCCAATTCGGCAACCATTCGGTGATGCCGTTCTTGAGGTAGACGGAATCGGTATACACCTGCACGCGACAACGCTCGCGCAGCGACTCGAGCGCGCGAATCGCCGCGGTCATCTCCATGCGGTTGTTGGTCGTTTGCGGGTCTCCGCCGCAGAGCTCCTTTTCGCGCGAGCCGAAGCGCAACACGGCTCCCCATCCTCCGGGACCAGGATTGCCGCGACACGCGCCATCCGTGAACGCCGCGACTTCCTTCATCCGCGGACGCGCGTCCGCGAAACCCGCGTCGTAGGCTCGACGAGTCCGCCGACCGCCCGCAGGCGCCGCTGCGTCCAGGCGGGACGAATCGGCGTCAGCGTGCACGTGCGCTTCTGCGCAGCGAGCAGATAGCCTCCGGCGAGCATCGGCAACCAACGTTGCGCCCATCGCTCGCGCGGGAACGTGCCGAGCTGCCGGAACTGCTCGAACGGCAGCGTGTGACAGTATGCCGTGGCCGGGGCGACCTCGAAACTCAAGAGCTCGAGCCAGTCGCGTAGGCGCCGTTCGCGAATCATGCGGCAGTTTCCGGACGGGTAGCCATCTCGGGCGAGCAGATGCCGCAGGCCCCAGGCACCGCCCGGCACAAACGACAGTACGATCAAATGGCCGTCGCCGCGCAGAACCCGATCCACTTCGCGCAATAACGCATGCGGCGAAGGCGTGCGTTCGAGCGTATGCGGTAGGAAAACGGCGTCGATGGAATCGCTCGCGATGGCGAGATTATCGGGATCGCTGACGACGTCCGCGTCGTCGTCGCCCTCGTCGAACGTTAGCAACGCTTTGCGCTGCGTGCGCGCATACCGCAAGAAGGTGTCCGGTCCGCCCCAGCTGCCGATTTGCAGCAATTGCTCGCCGAACACGCAGTCGAGCGCCTGACGAATCAAGCGCTGCTCGTTGGCAAGACAGCGGCGGCCGACGGGAGTGCCGAACCAGTCCGATATCGTCATAAATGGAATTCTAGGCTCATGTAGCGGCGGCTTCCAGGTGTGCCCCCCTTGTATTGTAGGAGCGAGCTTCGCTCGCGATCTTTAAGAGTCGCGAGCGAAGCTCGCTCCTACAGGGCAATCGCGAGCAAAGCTCGCTCCTACGAGGGGCGATCGCGGGCAATGGGCCTGCATGTGAACGAATCCCTTGCGCGGAGGCGCTCGACCGGTACGATACCCACCCGGCCCGACATTATTCGTGGAGTCGCGCACACTTTATGTCCACCCGCCCGTTCGAGCGCGGCTCGTCCCACACGTACGCCTTGCTGCTCCTCACGGGGCTCCTCTGCGGCTGCCAGGCCTTCCCGACCGCCGAACGCCGGTCCACCGAGCCGCAAGCGGTGGTCGACACGCACTCGGCAAGCGTGGCGACGCCGCCGATGCCGGAGCCGCTCCCGCGCCCTGAGATCGTGCTCGAGCCGCTGCCTGAGCTGCCGGTCGATCTCCTGAGTCGGCTGCGCGAGGGCTTCGTGCTGCCGTCGACGGACGACCCATCCGTGCAGAACGAGCTCGCGTGGTACGCGCGCAATCAGGAGTACATGGGCCGCGTTATCGAGCGCGGCACACGCTACCTCTACTATATCGCCGGCGAGCTCGAGCGCCGCGGCATGCCCGTCGATCTCGCGCTGCTGCCGATCGTCGAAAGCGCTTTCGACCCGTTCGCGTACTCGCACGGCCGCGCGTCGGGCCTGTGGCAGATCATCCCGGGCACGGGACGGCGGTTGGGAATCAAGCAGAACTGGTGGTTCGACGGCCGGCGCGACGTCATCGAATCGACGCGCGCCGCGCTCGATTATCTGCAAATGCTGCACGCGCAATTCGGCGGCGATTGGCTGCTTGCCGTCGCGGGGTACAACTCCGGCGAAGGCAACGTCGCGCGTGCCCTGCGCCGTGCCGCGGCCGCGGGCGCGCCGGCGGACTTCTGGGGCGTCCGGCGCTACTTGCCCGCCGAGACCCGCACCTACGTTCCGCGCCTCATCGCAATCCGCGAGCTCGTGGCGAGCCCGGAGGCGCATTCGATGCTGCTGCCTGAGCTCCCCAACACGCCGTTTTTCGCTGTCATCGAGACGGGCGGACAAATCGACATGGCGCTCGCGGCGGAGCTCGGCGGCGTCGAGCTCGACCATCTCTATGAGCTCAACCCCGGCGTCAATCGCTGGGCGACGGATCCCGACGGCCCGCACCGGCTGCTCGTGCCTATCGCGCATGCCGAGACGCTGAGCGCCGCGCTCGCCGGGCTCGGCGAACGCGAGCGCGTGCAATGGACGCGCCACGAAATCCGGCAAGGCGAGACCTTGAGCCAATTGGCCGACGAATATCACACGACCGAAGCGGAGCTCCGCGAGATCAACGGTTTGCGCGGCAACATGATTCGCGCCGGCGGCTATCTCATGATTCCCCATGCCGCCGAGACGCTCGACACTTACCGCCAAAGCGCGAGCGCGCGCGCCGAAAGGCTAGTGAGCCGCGACCGCGGCGGAGCGCGCCGCATCCACGTGGTGCGCTCCGGCGAATCGCTATGGACGATTTCCCGAGCCCATAACGTCAACGTTCGCGAGCTCGCCTCATGGAACGCGATGGCCCCCGGCGACGTGCTCAACGTCGGCCGGGAGCTCGTCGTGTGGGGGCGCCAGTCCGCGAACGCGGCCGTGCCCGCGCGCGCCGCCTCGGGTTCCATGCAAGCACAAATTCGACGCGTGGACTACGTCGTTCGCCGCGGCGACTCGTTGTCGGCGATCGCCGGTCGCTTCCGCGTGACGGTGACGAAGCTGCTGGAGTGGAACGGCAATGTCTCCGTGCAGAAGTATCTGCAACCCGGTCAACGACTCGTCATGTATGTGGACGTGACGGAGCAAAGCACCTAAGCTAAAAAGCCGTAGCGCAACGCTCAAGGTTGTCGGGGAACATTCCGCATGGGCTTTCTCGCCGGCAAGCGGGCCGTCGTCATCGGTCTCGCAAGCACCCGCTCGATCGCCTTCGGTATCGCTCAAGCGATGCACCGCGAAGGCGCCGAGCTCGCGTTCAACTATCAAAGCGACAAGCTCGCCGAGCGCGTCACGGAAATGGCCTTGAGCTTAGGCAGCGACATATGCATCCCGCTCGACGTCGGCGAGGACCGCCAGATCGACGCGTTCTTCGAGCGGCTTGCCGAGCGTTGGAACGGTTTCGACATTCTCGTGCACTCGGTCGCTTACGCCCCTGCCGATCAGCTCGCCGGGCGCTACATCGATGCCGTCAATCGCGAGGGATTCCGCGTGGCTCATGACGTGTCGAGCTACAGCTTCGCGGCGCTTGCGAAGCACGCCGAAGCGTGCATGGCCGGGCGCAGCGGCGCGCTCCTGACGCTGACTTACTTAGGCGCCGTGCGCGCGCTGCCGAGCTACAACGTCATGGGCCTCGCCAAGGCGAGCCTCGAAGCCAACGTACGCTTTCTCGCGCTCGACCTGGGCGCCAAGAACATTCGCGTCAACGCGATCTCGGCCGGCCCCATCCGCACTCTCGCCGCCTCGGGCGTGAAGGGGCTGCGCCAGATGATCGCCAAGGTCGCCGAGACGTCGCCGTTGAAACGCAACGTGACCATCGAGGACGTCGGCAACGCCGCGGCGTTTCTGTGCTCCGATCTCGCCGCCGGCATCACGGGGCAGGTCGTGTACGTGGACGCGGGCTACAACATCGTCGGCATGAGCTTCGATACCGACGCGCCCGCGTCGTAACGCTCTGTGGGAGCGAGCTTCGCTCGCGATCTTCATTTCCCAAAGATCGCGAGCGAAGCTCGCTCCTACAGAAAATAGATGTCGAGGAGGCGTCAGAACTGCGGGTTGAGGACCTCGTCGGGAATGCGGATCGTGGCGCGGTCTCGGACGTCGGCGGCGTAACCCGTCATTTCGCTGAGCGCGGCTTCGTTCGCGAGCTCGACTTGCTGACGGTCGCGTTGCTCGAGCGGCACCGTCGCCGGGTCGCCGGGCATCACGGCTGTCAACAGGAAGACCGTGGTATCGCCCGACGCCATCGGCACCACCTGACGTATTCCGCCGGCAGGCAATGGCGGGCGGACGGCGAAGGCCGCGGCCAACGTTTCCGTCGGCACTTGAGCGTCCGTGCGTTCCACCGAACGCGACGCGTACCATGTGCCGCCGCGGGCTTCGGCGGCGGATTGAAGATCGCGAGCGGAGCTCGCTCCCACAGCGGGAAGATCGCGAGCGGAGCTCGCTCCTACGGGGGCGTCGAGGTCGGCGAGAAAGGCGGTGGCGGCGGCGTTTGCGAGCTCCTCGGCGGCGGCGCGCGCGAGGTCCTCGCGGATGTCCTCGGCCACGGATTCGAGCGGCAGCGGCACCGGCGGATGATGCGCCGTGACGCGCAAGACCATGACGCGGTCATCGGCGAGCTCGATGAGCCGGCTGTTGTTGCCGGAGGCGACGAGCTCCTCGTCGAAAGCGGATTGGACCACGGCCGCGTTGTTCGCGAACAATTCCGGGTTGCCGCTGCGTGGATAGCCCGTCACCGTCTCGAGCGGCACGCCGAGCGCCGTCGCCACGCTCGCGAGCTCGTCATAGGCATCGAACGCGAGCTCTTCGAGCCGGTTCGCCTGCTCGTAAAACAAGTCCTCCGCCTCGCGGGTTTGGTATTCCGCGGCAAGCTCGTCGCGGACCTCGGCAAGCGTCGGAGCGGCGCCCGCTCGAACTTCGTCGAGCTTGATGACGTGATAGCCGAAGTCGGTTTGGACGGGGCCTGCCACCTCGCCGGCAGAGAGCGCAAACAAAGCGTCTTCAAAGGGCCCCGCGAGCTGGTCTCGCGCGATCCAGCCGAGATCGCCGCCCTGCGCCTGGGTGCCCGGATCGTCGGAGAGCTCCGTCGCAAGCGCCGCGAAATCTTCCCCGGCGTCGACGCGCGCGCGTATCGCGGCGGCCTCCGCCTCCGCCGCTGCCGTGTCGTCGCCTTCCACCGTGACGAGTATGTGGCGAGCGCGACGCTCCTCGGCCGTCTGGAACCGCTCCCGCTGCTCGTTGAAATACTCCTCGAGCGCTCTGTCGGTCACCGTGACGGTCGCAGCGATCGCGGCCTGATCGAGCTCGATGTATTCGAGATCCACGGTCTCGGGGCTCATGTAGAGCGCGCCGTTGGCGGCGTAGTGCGCGGCAACGTCGGCATCGCTGATCTCGACCTCGGCGAGGAAACCGTCGGCCGTATAGAGCGCATACGCAAGCTCGCGCCGCTCGTTGAAGATCTCGATGTAGCGTCGAAACTCCGCCGGCGTCCAGAAGGTCGATGAGGCGATGCCCTCCTGAAGCTCGAGAACCTCGAGCTCGCGCCGGTGCAGCGCCTCATAGCCCGGCGGGGTCAGACCCTCCGCAGTGAGCCGCAAGCGATAGCTGTCCGGCGAAAACTGCCCGCCCGCTTGGAACGCTTCCGTCGCGCGGATGGATTCGCTCAAGCGCTCGTCGGAGATCCTGTAACCCGTCTCGCGCGCGCGTTGCTCGAGCGCTCTGCCGAGCGCCATGCGCTCGACGACGCTGCGGCGTAGCTCGCGCCGCAGATCATCGGTGAGCTCGACGGGATACAACTGCTGGTATTGATTCTGCGCGCGCTGGTACTCGCGCTCGAACTCGAGAAGCGGAATGTCCTCGCCGTTGACTTTGGCCGCGAACGTCGTGCCCGTGAAACCGAAATCGAAATTGCCGAAGAAGATGAACGTGATCGCGATGAAGCCGAGTATTCCCGCTGCCGCCCAACGGCCCGTCGATTCACGAAGGTTCTGCAGCATGCCGCGCTCGCTCAAAACGGAAGGACAGACTTACCTCCGCCCAAGCGGAAAATAAATCTGCCCTCGAGTCGACAAATGTGGCGGAGTGGACGGGACTCGAACCCGCGACCCCCGGCGTGACAGGCCGGTATTCTAACCAGCTGAACTACCACTCCGGCTCTTTCTGGTGGGTGCTGAGGGGATCGAACCCACGACCTTCGCCTTGTAAGGGCGACGCTCTCCCAGCTGAGCTAAGCACCCCGGGACAGAGCCGGTCAGTTTACGGCATCCTTCAATGCCTTGCCAGCCTTGAACCCCGGCACGTTGCTCGCCGCGATCCTGATCGTCTCCCCGGTTCGCGGATTGCGGCCGGCGCGAGCAGCGCGATGCTTGACGCTAAATGTTCCGAAGCCAACAACGGCAACTTGTTGGCCTTTCTTCAATGCGTTTGCAACCGCATCGACGACGGCATCCACCGCACGACCGGCGTCTGCCTTGGAAAGATTTGCCGTACCCGCGACTGCATCAATGAGTTCCGCTTTGTTCATTCCTGTCCCTTACCGCGATTTGGTTTAAAACCAGTTGACCCCAAGGCGCACGCGGCGCCTACCCAAGAGAATTGATATCCGGAAGTGGCCGCACTTCTACGCGACACGCAGTCTTATACCAAGGCGGATTTTCACGTGTCAACCGAATCTCGCGAACGTCAGTGCGGAAGAACGACCTTGCTTTCTTCCGTTGCTTTCGCTGTTGTATCACGCTCGCCCGCCGCCGTCTCGCCTTTCGCTTTCGGTCGCGGTATGTGTTGCAACGCCAACGCGAACACCTCGTCGATCCACTTGACCGGAACAATGTTCAACTTGTCCTTGATGTTCTTCGGGATTTCAGCCAAGTCCTTCTCGTTGTCCGCCGGGATCAGCACCGTTTCGATGCCGCCTCTGTGTGCCGCGAGCAACTTTTCTTTGAGGCCGCCGATCGGCAACACCTCGCCGCGCAGCGTGATTTCGCCGGTCATCGCGACGCCCGATCGCGCCGCAATCCGGGTCAGCGCCGAGACCAATGCAACACACATGCCAATACCCGCCGAGGGGCCGTCCTTGGGCGTCGCGCCCTCGGGCACGTGCACGTGCACGTCGTGCTGCTGCTGAAAATTCTCTTCGATCCCGAGCACCGTGGCGCGGCTGCGCACTACCGTCATGGCCGCTTGAACGGACTCCTGCATCACGCTGCCGAGCTGGCCGGTCTGGATGAGCTTGCCTTTGCCGGGCACCGTCGCAGCCTCGATCGTGAGCAATTCGCCGCCGACCTCGGTCCACGCGAGACCCGTGACCTGTCCGATCTGATCGTTCTCCTCGGCGCGTCCATAACGGAAACGCCGCACGCCGAGATAGTTCGAGAGATTGCTGTGATTGACGCGCATCGCGTTCTTGCGCGCGCGCAATAGCAGCCGCTTGACGACTTTGCGGCAGATGTTCGCGATCTCGCGTTCGAGGTTGCGGACACCGGCTTCGCGCGTGTAGTAACGAATGATGTCGGTGATCGCCGAATCGGAAACCAAGAGCTCCCCCGCCCCGAGACCGTTCAGCCGCATCTGCTTCGGCACGAGATAGCGCTTCGAGATATTGAGCTTCTCGTCTTCCGTGTAACCCGGCAGGCGGATGACCTCCATGCGGTCCAGCAACGGCGGCGGGATATTCAGACTGTTGGCGGTGCACACGAACATGACTTCGGACAGATCGAAGTCGACCTCGAGATAGTGATCGTTGAACGTCGAGTTCTGTTCCGGATCGAGGACTTCGAGCAGCGCGGACGACGGATCGCCGCGGAAATCCATCGACATCTTGTCGACCTCGTCGAGCAAGAACAGAGGGTTGCGCACCTTCACTTTGCCGAGGTTCTGCACGATCTTGCCGGGCATCGAGCCGATGTAGGTACGGCGATGGCCGCGAATCTCGGCCTCGTCGCGCACGCCGCCCAATGACATGCGCACGAACTTGCGGTTCGTCGCGCGCGCGATGCTCTGCCCGAGCGACGTCTTGCCGACGCCGGGCGGGCCGACGAGACACAGAATCGGGCCCTTGAGCTCCTTGACGCGCTGCTGCACGGCCAAATACTCGAGAATGCGCTCCTTGACCTTCTCGAGGCCGTAGTGATCTTCCTCGAGCACGCGTTCCGCCGCCTTGAGGTCCTGGTGAACCTTGGTGCGCTTCTTCCAGGGTACCTTGAGCAGCCAGTCGATGTAGTTGCGCACGACCGTCGCTTCGGCCGACATCGGCGACATCAATTTGAGCTTATTGAGCTCCGACGTCGCCTTTTCCTTGGCCTCCTTGGACATCCCCGCGGCCTTGATGCGGCGCTCGATCTCGGCGAGCTCGTTCGGCGCGTCCTCCATGTCGCCGAGCTCTTTCTGAATCGCCTTCATCTGCTCGTTCAGGTAGTACTCGCGCTGGCTCTTTTCCATCTGCTGCTTGACGCGGCCGCGGATGCGCTTCTCGATGCGCAGCATGTCGATCTCGCCGTCGATGAGGCCGAGCACATGCTCGAGTCGCGGGCGCGAATCGACGATCTCGAGGATCTTCTGCTTCTCGGAGAGCTTGAGCGCCATGTGAGCGGCCACCGTGTCCGCCAAGCGACTCGGCGAATCGATGCCGGACAGCGACGTCAGAATCTCCGGCGGAATCTTCTTGTTGAGCTTCACGTACTGCTCGAAGCGCGAGACGACCGAGCGCGTGAGCACGTCCATCTCGCGCTCGTCGCTCGCGCTCGTCTCGACGAGCGGCTCCACCGCGGCCGAGAAGCAGTCGCCGATCTCGAGCTCGCCGAGCTTGGTGCGCTGCGCGCCCTCGACGAGCACTTTGACGGTGCCGTCGGGTAACTTGAGCAACTGCAGGACCGTCGCGATCGTGCCGATCGAGTAAAGATCCTTGGGTTGAGGCTCGTCGACGTCCGCCTGCGTCTGGGCGACGAGCAGGATTTCCTTGTTGGACGCCATGGCTCGATCCAGGGCCACCACGGATTTCTCGCGGCCGACGAACAGCGGGATCACCATGTGCGGATACACGACGACGTCGCGCAACGGGAGGATCGGCAGGCGCTTGGGGCCGACCGTCGGAGGTGTCTCTAACTGCATAACTGCTCCCGTAAACTCGGGCCGGCAACGGCCCGCTCTACCGCATGCACTTAGGTGTGCCGGTGCGGAAAAGCAGACACGGTGCCGTCGTGCGGCGGTTCAGCGGCGCTCGTCTCCCACGGCCGCCGGCTCCTCGGTCTCGTAGATCACATACGGTTTCGTCTCACCGTTAACCACCGCATCGTCGACGACGACCTTGGTCGCGTTCGTCATTGACGGCAAATCATACATCGTGTCCAACAGGACGTTCTCGAGAATCGTGCGCAAACCGCGTGCGCCCGTCTTGCGCAGCATGGCCCGCTTCGCGACGGCGCGCAATGCGTCTTCTCTGAACTCGAGCTCCGTGCCTTCCATCTCGAAGAGCTTCTGATACTGTTTCGTCAGCGCATTCTTGGGCTCCGTCAGGATCTCGATGAGCGCCGCCTCGTCGAGCTCTTCGAGCGTCGCGACGACCGGCAAACGGCCGACGAATTCCGGAATGAGGCCGTACTTGATGAGATCCTCGGGCTCCACGTCCTTCAAGAGCTCGCTGATCTTCTCCGACGCATCGGAGCTCTTGACCTCGGCGACGAAGCCGATGCCGCTCTTCTTGGAACGATTGAGAATGATTTTCTCGAGTCCCGAGAAGGCGCCGCCGCAGACGAACAGGATGTTCGAGGTGTCCACCTGCAGGAATTCCTGTTGCGGATGCTTGCGGCCGCCCTGTGGCGGCACGGAAGCGATCGTGCCCTCGATGAGCTTGAGCAGCGCCTGCTGGACGCCCTCGCCCGAAACGTCGCGCGTGATCGAGGGATTGTCCGACTTACGCGAGATCTTGTCGATCTCGTCGATGTAGACGATGCCGGTTTGCGCCTTCTCGACGTCGTACTCGCACTTTTGCAGGAGCTTCTGGATGATGTTCTCGACGTCCTCGCCGACGTAGCCGGCCTCGGTCAACGTCGTCGCGTCGGCGATCGTGAACGGCACGTTGAGCAACCGCGCCAGCGTCTCGGCGAGCAGCGTTTTCCCGCAGCCCGTCGGACCGACCAGCAAGATGTTGCTCTTGGCGATCTCGACGTCCTGCTTGTTCTTCTCGCGCGAGCGCGTCTCGAGCCGCTTGTAATGGTTGTACACGGCCACGGACAGCACTTTCTTCGCGCGCTCCTGGCCGATCACGTACTCGTCGAGCACGTTCTTGATCTCGTGAGGCTTGGGAAGCTTGTCGCGCCCGCGTTCGGCGCGCTCGTCGAGCTCTTCGCGGATGATGTCGTTGCAAAGCTCGACGCACTCGTCGCAAATGAACACCGACGGTCCGGCGATCAGCTTACGAACCTCATGTTGACTCTTACCGCAAAACGAGCAGTAAAGGAGCTTACCGTCGTCCGATTTGCCGCGAGAATCACTGCTCATAGCGTCGCCCTCTTGCCCCCGCAAAAGCTATCCACGGGCCTTATAGCATTAGTGCAAAGCGCCTGCAAAGCCGCTATTCGCGCTTTTCGCATGCCTGGCCGTCTTGTCCATATGTCACTGCGTTAACGAGCCTTACTGCCGCTTTCGACCCGCTTCTCGAGCACCGTGTCAATTAGACCGTATTCTACGGCTTGAGGTCCATCCATGAAGAAGTCGCGGTCGCTGTCGTCGCCGATGCGCTCCAGGGACTGGCCGGTGTGGTTCGCCAGGATTTGGTTCAATTGCTCGCGCAGCTTGAGCACCTCGCGCGCGTGGATATCGATGTCCGAAGCCTGGCCCTGAAATCCGCCGCTCGGTTGATGGATCATGATCCGGGAATGCGGCAGGCAGAAGCGCTTGCCCTTGGCGCCGCCGGCCAGAAGCAGCGAGCCCATGCTCGCGGCCTGGCCCACGCAAATCGTGCTGACGTCGGGCTTGATGAACTGCATCGTATCGTAGATCGACAATCCCGCCGTCACGATCCCGCCCGGCGAGTTGATATACAGATGAACGTCCTTGTCGGGGTTTTCCGACTCGAGGAACAGCAACTGCGCGACGACGAGGTTTGCGACCTGGTCGTCGATGCCGCCGACGATGAAGATCACGCGATCTTTGAGCAGACGCGAATAGATGTCGTAAGCGCGCTCGCCGCGCGCCGTCTGCTCGACGACCATCGGCACCAGATTCAATGCTTTCGTTGTCACTTGGCTACTCCCATGCCCATGAATTCCTCGAAGCTCGAACGCTTCTCCTTCGGTTTGCCGCGCTCGAGCAGAAAGTCGACCACCTGGTCCTCGAGGACCGTGGATTCGACCTGCGCCATGAGCTCGCGGCTCCCCCTATAGATCTGAGCGGCCTCTTGCGGCTTCTCATACGGCGCCGCCAATTCTTGTATACGGCGATCCACCTTGCTGCGATCCAGCTCAATCTTGTGCTTGGCGACGAGCTCCTGAACGAGCAACCCGAGCTTCACGCGTTTCGCCGCGGCTTCCCGGAAGCTCTCGGCCGGCGGTGCTTTCTCAGGGTCCTGCACGCCCAACCGCTGCATCGCGTCGCCTTGCAGGCGGCGTATCTCCTCGAGCACGAGCGCATTCGGCACCTCGAGGCCGTTCGCGTCGAGCAGCGCGTTCAAGGCGCGCGTTTTCGTCTCGGCGCGTATCCGCTCGTCGAGCTCGCGCTGCATGTTCTTGCGCACTTCGGGCTTCAGGGCTTCGATGCCGCCTTCCTTGACGCCGAAAGACGCAAAGAACTCCGCGTCGAGAGGCGGCAGCACCTTCTCTTCGACGCGCTTGACGCTCAACGCGAACACGGCTTTCTTACCGGCAAGGTCTTTGACGCCGTAATCCTTGGGGAACTTCACCTTGGCGGACTTCTCTTCGCCCGCTGCAAGCCCGTGCAGCGCTTTGTCGAAATCCGCGATGACTTGACCGCCGCCGAGCAGCACGGGCACGTCTTTGCCCTCGCCGCCCGGAAACGGCTCGCCGTCAATGTGCCCCTTGAAATCGACGACGACGCGGTCGCCGCGCTCCGCCTTGCGCGGCACGACGCGCCAAGTGGCGCGCTGGCTCTGCAACCGCTCGATCATGTTGTCGACGTCGGTGTCCGTGATCTCGACCACGGGCCTCTCGATAGTGAGCCCCTCGAGCCCCTTGAGCTTGATCTCGGGATACACCTCGAACGTCGCCCGATAGCTGAAATGCTCGCCATCCGGGCCGCCGAGCGGCTCGATCGCCGGGCCGCCGGCGGGATTCACCTGCGCCTCGGAGACGGCGCGTGAAAAGCTCGAGCGGATGACGTCGGAAAGCACTTCTTGGCGAACCCGGACGCCGTAGCGC
>Ga0209109_10001597_pt1 | contig 12437 bp, 12 predicted proteins | sample Rifsed10ft2_FD_184004 | JGI IMG/M metagenome (GOLD analysis project Ga0209109, IMG submission 184004) | Soil microbial communities from Rifle, Colorado, USA - sediment 10ft 2 (version 2) | ecosystem: Environmental > Terrestrial > Deep subsurface > Rock core/Sediment | place: Rifle, Colorado... | reverse complement strand
GGTTTTTCGCGTCCCGGCTTCGTTTCCGCCGGTTTGACCGCCGGCTGGTGGTTCGCGAAATCCAGGTTTGGGTCGCGAAAACGTTTCAGGCTTTCAACTTGCCCGGCGAGTGGAACCGGCCTACATTCTTTTGTACTGCTTGTGAGGCAACTCACCGGCAGGGTCGGCACCACCGAGAGGCGGTACCGGGCTCTTACCGGGAGACCGGATCCTTCGGGATCTTGGAGTTGCGGTACGAGAGATAACCCCGAGAGGGTGAAAGCTTCGGCGGACGCTCCCTCGGGGTTTTTCGCGTCCCGGCTTCGTTTCCGCCGGTTTGACCGCCGGCTGCCAGGCTGCTGATCACTGGTACCTAAATCCGCCACCGCGGCGATGGTCCGCGCTACGTTGTTGCGCAAGCGGTTGGAGTGAGCGGGTCTCTGGAGGTCGTATGTTCCAGATGGTTCGCTACGTCGAAGAAGAGATCGAGCCGGGCCGGGTAGCGCCCGTGCCCACCGAGCTCGAGATCGGACGGTACTCAACCGAGCCTCTCGCCGTTGCTGCGGCCCGGGATTCGATGGCCGAGTTTTCTCAATCAGGACGCTCCGAGTATGCCTGGTGGATCGTTCGCCAGGACGGTGAACAGTTGGCCAACTGGATTGCCGACTCCAGGACCCGGCGCGAATTCGTGGTCGACCTCACCACCAGCAGATTGGTGGAGGTCGCCTGAGCCGTACACAACCCAGGTGCGTTAGGTGAGGAATCCACCACATACGGTGGTTGCAGCGGTGTAGGATGAGTTTCAAGTAACGGTGGCTCGGAAAGCCGCCGGTTGGGCGGGAGCGGCAGCGAGGCTAACCATGTTCGAAGCAGTTGAGTTCATTGAAGAAGAGATCGGGCCGGGTCGACCGGCGCCGATTCCAATTGAGAACATTCTGGGCACGTTCGCGATGGAAACAGACGCGGTGGCGCGAGCCCGAGCAGCACGGCTCGGTTTCATGAACGGCGGTGGGGAAGGCTATGCGTGGTGGATCGTGCGAGAACAGGGCGCCCGCCTCGCCAATTGGATCTCGGACTCCCGCTCCAGTCGTGAGTTCGCTCTCGATCTGACCTCGGGCGAACTGATCGAAGTCCCTCAGTAGGGGCAACCCACCCGGTCGCTGCTACCGCCTTCTTCGTCGGTCGGTTTTGGCGAGTTCGATCGATCGGTAGAGTGCTGAGCCCGATCGAGCGGAAGGGTTGCATTCGGATGGAGGCTTTTCACACCACGTTGGGTTGGGTAGCCGTGTCGATAGTCGGCCTGGCCGGTCTGTTCGGAATCGGTTCGGCTATCGCCAAGCGACCGCCGACCAAAGCATTCTGGGTCGTTGCCGGAGCCGGGATGGGTGCCATGGTCGTCCAGGTCCTGGCCGGCATCGTCCTCTACCTGCAAGACGACGACCCTGGTGCCTTTCACATGTTCTACGGGTTTCTGGTGCTTTTCAGTCTGGCCTTCGCCTACATGTATCGATCTCAGTTGGCCAAGCGTCCGGCCCTCGCCTGGGGCTTATTGCTGCTGTTCGTGATGGGGCTCGGCCTTCGAGCGATCATGACCTTCGAAGGCTCGTAGGCTCAGGAGTCGTACCATGGGGCCTCGACGCCCGGGGAGGAAACGTTGCTGCTCGACGGTAAGAGGTTGTTGATCACGGGAGTGCTCACCACCGATTCGATCGCCTGGCATACCGCCAGGGTGGCTCAAGAGCAGGGCGCCCAGCTCGTGCTCACAGGATTCGGCCGCGGGTTGCGGCTGACCGAACGGGCGGCGCGCCGGCTGCCCGAACCACCGGACGTTCTGGAGCTCGACATCACCGATCCTGATCATCTCACAAACCTCACGGCCGATCTGTCGAGCCGGTGGGGAGCGCTCGACGGTGCATTGCATGCCATCGCTTACGCTCCTAAAGATGCGCTGGGTGGGAACTTTCTCAACACGCCGCCCGAGAGCGCGCAGACGGCGTTCATGACCTCTGCCTTTTCGTTCAAGACGCTTGCCGCCGGACTGCTGCCCCTGCTTCGGGCCGCCGGCGGCGGTTCTCTGGTGACGCTGGATTTCGACAACCGGCAAGCGTGGCCCGCCTACGACTGGATGGGGGTTGCCAAGGCGGCGCTGGAGTCGATAACGAGGTATTTGGCCCGTGATCTCGGTAGGTACGGTATCCGGGCCAATGCGGTTTCGGCCGGTCCCCTGGCGACGATAGCCGCCAAATCGATCCCGGGTGTTGACCTCTTCGAGAGGGCTTGGGCGGACCGGGCTCCGCTCGGTTGGGATGTCACCGATCCCGAACCGGTGGCGCGGATGGTGTGCGTCCTGTTCTCGGATTGGGCCCCGGCTACCAGCGGCGAACTGATTCATGTCGACGGCGGATTCCATGCCATCGCCGCCGGGAGCGGCGAGTAGCCGTTAGGCCGCCGAGCGCCACAAGTTAGGGATCTCGACGATCCGACATGACCAGCGGCGTTGTCCGTGCGGCCGGGCTGGTGGCTCACCTGCCGCTCTCCACAACGATCACTCTCGGCCAACCCCTAGCTTCCGACCACCGCCGGGTTGCGGCGGCGACGCGGGCTCAATGCCCTGGGAAGGTCGACCCGGAAGGTAGCCCCCCCGCCGGGGGTGTCGTGGATGGTGACGTCGCCCTCCATTTCCTGCGCAAGGCCTCGCACGATGGACAAGCCCAGACCGGTGCCACCTTGCGAGCGAGTCACCGATGGTTCGAGCTGTGTGAACTGGCTGAAGATTTTGATCCGCTCGGTGGGTGGGATACCGGGCCCGTGGTCGACCACGTCGATCGTGACGCGATCCTCGGGCATCGAAACGGCAATTTCGATCGGGCTCCCAACCGCGTGCTTCATCGCGTTCTCGACCAGGTTGATGACAATTCTGCGGACATGGTCCGGATCAGTCTTGATGAGGGTATTCGGTTCAACTTGAACCTGGACGACTTCGTCGGCTCCTGAGATGACCTCAACCGTCTCCGGCAGAAATCGACTCAGATCGACCTCCTCGGGATGCCGCGGCAGCGCCTTTCCTTCGATCCGCGACACAACCAGCAGGTCCTCGATCAGGCGTCGCAGCCGGTCGGCCTGGTTGCGGGCGGACTCCAGGAGCTCCTGGGCGGCGGGCTGTTCCGGTGCCAGCTCCGGCCGGGCGATGGTGGCGAGCGCCCCGATGATCGAGGTCAGGGGAGTCCGGAGTTCGTGGCTGACGACGGAAACGAAATCCGATTTCATTCGAGCCAGTTCCTCCATCCGGCGGGAGGTCTCCGCCGCCTCAGAGAATCGTTCGAGTTGAGCCAGCACCAGCGCCGCCGGCGCAGCCAGGGACGTCAACACCTCGAGGTCGCTCTCGGTGAACTCACCGTCGGTCTTGTCGGCCAGGATCATCACTCCCATGGTGCGATGTTCGAGTTGCATCGGGACGACCATCGCCGAGTGGGCGCCGAGCTCACCGAGGAGTCCGTGACTGTCGGGATTCAGGTCCAGACCCGTGTACAGAGCAGGCTTGCCGGAGAGGAACACACGCTCGATGTCGCCCTTCCTATGCAGCGGGATGCGATATCCGCCAACATCAAGAGGGTGTCCGGCCGTCCAGATCGGACTGACGACCTCGAGAAGCTGCTCGCGGTTGTTGTGCAATAACACGGCGCCAACCTCGGCGTTGAGATAACGCCCGATCCTCCCGACCAGTTCGGGGAGCACCATTTCGAGGCTGTCGCCCGCTGCCATGGTCTTGGACACCTCGTAGAGGCGGCCGAGATCCGCCTCCCGTTTGGCGAGTTGTTGCATCCGGTCGATGCCCATGAATGTTTCCCGGCGGAATTCCTTGGTCAGCATGCTCGAGGCTATGGCAACCGCGATGAGGGTCACCAGAGGGATTAGCAGCCGCTCGATTTCGAGCGACTGGCCGAAATTGGAATCGGTCAGGACAAAGGATGTGATGACAAAACCGGTGATGAAGGCGTGCGCCATCGTTGCCGCCAACGCCGCCGACAGCACCACCACGCCGAAGTACAGCGCAAAGATGACCGCGGAGAGCTGCGGTACCGCCCCGACGCTTGTCAACTCGGCCAATACCAACGCCAGCCAGAGCCAGAGAAAAACGTCCCCGCGCCAATTCTCGAGCACCCGTTCCCACCGGATGAACGACAGGGCGAGAAGGCCGGTACCTGCTAGCAGCGACGGAACCCACACGCGGGGTTCACTGAGAAGGCTGGAGCGATACGCCGCGAAGAGGATGGCGGCCAGCATCAGCCAGGAGACCTGCAGTCCGAGCTTGGCGGCCCGTGCCCGGAAGGCGGCCAGAGGGATCCGGTTGGTTCTTCTTCGACGGCGCATCAACGCAGTATGGTCTCGCTTCCCGGATGCTCGGCGGTAATCTCCCACCAGTCCTGGGAGGTGTTTCGGTTCTCGTGCAGCGCAACATGAGGCATTCCCACCAACCCGGCAGTCGTTTTGATGGCGGTCGGCGCTACGGTCTCCGACCATGTTGAAGTCATTTGCCGGTGGAGCCATCTTCGGTGAACGATTTGGGGACGGTCCACCGCAGGTGCTGGCTCTGCACGGCTGGGGGAGAGACCGTCGGGATTTCAATGAGGTGCTGGGTGGCTTGGACGCGGTGGCCATCGATCTGCCGGGTTTCGGAGCCTCGCCCGAACCGGCAGAAGCCGTTGGGGCAGCAGGCTACGCGAGGATGGTTGCGCCGGTACTTGACGAATTCGATCAACCGGTGATCCTGGTCGGCCATTCGTTCGGGGGGCGGGTGGCGGTGCACTTGGCTGTGTTGACGCCGGACAAGGTCAGGGCTTTGGTCCTGGTCGGAGTTCCACTGCTCCGGCGCGCAGGAAACGGCGGTAGAACCGCTCCGTTCGCCTATCGGATGATCCGGGCCTTGCACGGTGTCGGATGGGTCGGTGACGACAGGATGGAGCTGGCCCGACAACGGTACGGGTCGACCGACTATCGGGCCGCTCGCGGTGTGATGCGTGACGTCCTGGTGACCGTTGTCAATGAGAGCTACGAGGCACAACTCGGTGAGATCCGGCAACCGGTGCACCTGGTCTGGGGGGCCAACGACAGAGATGTTCCGGTCGAGGTCGCCAGGCGAGCGATAACGCACCTGAGGCGCGCCGAGTTGACCATGCTCGAGGGAGTTGGCCATCACGTGTGCCTGGAAGCTCCCGAGGCCGTTCGAGCAGCAGTGTTGGGAGGGGCGTCGTGACCGTTTCGCTTTGGGTGGTTGCGGCCGTCGCCTACGGGCTCGCCTTGCTGCGCTGGTTGCGAGTTGCCCAGCGAGAGCATTACCTGTCGTGGACGGTGACAAGGTTTGCGCGGCGATGGTGGGACACCCACGGGGCCAACCGGATGCTCTTTCTGGTAGGGATCCTGGCGCTCGGGTTTGCCGTCGCCTATCCCGCGGCGGGCCTTCTCACGGCTCTCGTTGCGGCAACCGGGCCACTCGGTCTGAGTATCACCGGACGAACCGCGCCGCTCCGCTGGACGGTCCGTCTGCGGCGGCTGGCCGTCGGTGTGTCGGTCATCAGTGCTGCGCTCGTTGTGGTCGGCATCTTCCTGGATCGAGCAGTGGTGGCCATGCTGGGGGCCGGGATCCTCATGCCCCTGTTAGTGGATGTCACCCTGGCCGTCATGGCTCCGATCGAACATCGACTCTCGGCGAGGTTTGTTGATCAGGCGACCCGAACGCTGGCCCGGGTTGCCCCGACCGTTGTGGCGATCACCGGCTCGTATGGCAAGACGACCACCAAGACCTATCTTGCAAGGTTGTTGCGTGAGAGCCATGCCACGGTGGCCAGCCCGGCCAGCTTCAACAACCGCATGGGTCTGGCGCGCGCAATCAACGAGCATCTGGCGGTCGGCACCGAGGTGTTCATTGCCGAGATGGGTACCTATGGAAAGGGTGAGATCGCCGAGCTGTCCACGTGGATCGAGCCCACCGTTGGTGTCATTACAGCCATCGGGCCCGTTCACCTTGAACGGTTCGGATCTCTGGACGAGATTGTCGCGGCGAAGTCGGAGATTCTGACCAGAGCCCGGACGGCGGTTCTCAACGTCGACGATCCCCGCCTGGCGGCCCTCGCCGACCGTGTCGACATAGAGGTGATCCGGTGCTCGACCCAGGACTCCAACGCAGATGTGTACATCGATGCCAGCGGGGCCGGCGGCGTCTTTGTGGGGGGCCAACAGCTGGCGACCCTCGAGGATCCGTCCGTGTTTCCGAGCAACCTGGCCTGCGCTCTTGGGGCGGCGATGGCGGTAGGGGCGCCGATGACCGGACTGGCGCGAGCGGTTGGCCAGGTTCCGGGAGCCGAGCACCGGCAAACCGTGTCCGTGAGCGACCTGGGCTTCACCATCGTCGACGACACCTACAACTCGAACCCGGCCGGTGCTCGATCGGCGCTGGCCACACTGGAACGAGTGGGCACAGGTCGTCGGCGAGTGCTGGTGACGCCGGGCATGGTTGAGCTGGGGACCCGCCAGTACGAGGAGAACTTAGCCCTGGCGGCGCTGGCGGTTCGCCAGGTCACCGATGTGGTCATCGTCGGCAGAACGAACCGAGCGGCTTGGCTGGAAGGAACGGCAGGTGGGAAAGCGTCCGTTATCGTGGTGGGCTCTCGGGAAGACGCCGTCGACTGGGTACAGGCGAGTCTTGGAGACGGTGACGTCGTTCTCTACGAGAACGATCTCCCCGATCACTATCCGTGACAGCGAGGAGAGGTCAAGTGAGTAAGCCGGCCGTGGTTTTCGGCGGACCATCACCGGAACACGACATCAGCGTCCTGACGGGGTTGCAGGCGGCGAGAACTCTCGTGGATGCGGGCGTCGACGTTCACGCCCTCTACTGGGCAAAGTCCGGGCGCTGGTATGGAGTTGATCCGCACCTCGAGGCGGTGGCGTTCGCCGAAGGCGCCCCGGACCGCGCCAAAGAACTTCGTTTCGTGGCCGAGCCGGGCCAAGGCTTCCTCTTCAAGAAGAAGCCGCTCGACGTCTCGGCGGTGGTCAATTGCTGTCATGGGGCCCCGGGTGAAGACGGATCACTGCAGGCCGCGTTCGATCTGGCAGGGCTCCGCTACACGGGCCCGGATGCAGCCGGATCAAACCTGGGGATGGACAAGCTGGCCTTTGGGGCAGTCATGTTCGGCGCCGGCCTGCCTTCGGTGCCTCGGCGCCTGGTAACGGACAACGACGAGACCTGGGTAGGTCTGGACCCTCCGTATATCGTCAAACCCCGCTTCGGGGGGTCGTCAATAGGTATCGAGGTCGTGTCGGATCGGCGGACGGCGCTCGACCTGCTCGAAGGGTCCCCCCACATGCGGCGGGGAGCGGTGGTCGAGCCGTTCCTGGAGGGATGTCGGGATTACCTGGTCGCCGTACGCACGTATCCCAACCTGCAGTTGTCCGCCATTGAGGCCCCGGTACGAGATGCGGGAGCGGCTCATATCTACAACTATGCCCAGAAATACCTCGCCGGAGGAGGACTGGAAGGGTCGGCACGCGAGCTGCCGGCGCACCTGCCGCCCGGTATCGAGAAAACCATCCGTGAGACGGCCGTCAAAGCGGCGGGTCTGGTGGGGGTCAGGTCGGTGGCGAGGGTCGATTTCCTCGTTCGAGAGGGCGAGGTATGGCTGAACGAGATCAACACGATCCCGGGGAGTTTGGCTGCCTATCTGTGGATCGACCCGCCCGTCTCGCGCCGTCAGCTCTTGCTCGACATTATCGCCGAAGCCGAGCGCGATGCCCCGCGCAGCTTCGCGACGAGCGGCGCAGATGGAACTGCGCTGCGCAACGCGGCGTCGATCGCATCAAAGCTGGGTTAGGACACCGCCGCACCAAGGAGCCCGCGCGGCGGCCGGGCTCCGCATGATCGTCGGTCCGGAGGGCCGGGGTCCTAGAGGTGAACGATGGGGCAGGTGAGTGTGCGAGTGATGCCCTCGATCGACTGGATACGGGCAACCACGAGCTTGCCGAGCTGATCAACGTTCTCGGCCGATGCCTTGACGATGACGTCGTAGGGTCCGGTCACATCGTCGGCCGATTCGACGCCAGGAATCCTCCCGGCCTCGTCGGCGACCTGAGCCGCCTTGCCGACTTCGGTCTGAATCAGCACGTACGCCTGGACCACATAACCTCCTAAGTGCGTCTTGTGTGCGACTATACCCGCGCTAAGGACACTCGACGTGCCTACCGACCGTCCATTCCGAAGCCGAGTCGGTAGGCGTAGAGGCGGCCCTCGATCTCTTCGGCTGCGAAGACCACGCGTTGCCCTTGGCGAAGCGTGCGGAACAGGCTTCCCTCCAGGGAGCCGGGCCGGAGGTACACCTCACTACGGTCGTCGTCTCGGATGATGATTCCGGCACCGGTACCCGGGTCGTAGGTCTTGATGACGCCTTGCATGGAGGAGCAGTGTAGTAAGAGCGATGCTGTTCTCCCGGCTCTTCGCATGACCGGTGGCCGTGTCGTTGTTCCGGTCGAACCGGTCGGGCCCGACACCTCCCCGGAGTGCCCAGTTCGTTGGCAAGGAAGCAGTGGACTGCGTGAACCAAGCACCAAGAAGGAAGGACTGCTCGAGCTCGACTCGGTCCTTATGCCTTGTGGACCTTGCCGGCCTTGAGGCAGGACGTGCACACGCGGGCGCGTCGGGTATTGGTGCCGTCCTTGACGCGGACTCGCTGAATATTGGGGAGCCAGCGGCGGCTGGAACGCTTGTGGGAGAAGCTGACTTGCTTCCCGTACCACGGCTCCTTGCCACAGATTTCACAACGGTATGACATGAGAGAGACGACCCTCCTGAGGTCGGAGCGGCAGAATAGCACCGTCGGTCCCACACCATGGAATTCGTATACTCCACCCGGTCACCAAAGGAACCTCCAGATGGCCCTCACCGCCGATCACCTCAAGCGGGTTATCATCCGCTACCACGAGCGGCTCATTCGCCACCGCGAGGCTCTGAACCGTCTCAACGTGTACCCGGTCCCCGACGGCGATACCGGTACCAACATGAGTCTCACGGTCCAGTCGGTCGTCGAGGAGGTGGGTAACGCCCAGGGGATGGAGGCGGTGACAGGAGCTATCGCCCACGGTTCACTGATGGGGGCGCGTGGCAATAGCGGGGTGATTCTCTCGCAGATCCTGAGAGGCCTGTCCGACACGTTTCGCGGTTACGAAGAGGTCGGCACCACCGAGCTTGTGCGGGCGCTCGATCGTGCGTCCGATGCTGCCTACCAGGCCGTGCTCCGCCCGGTCGAGGGCACGATCCTCACCGTTTTGCGAGCCGCGGCTGATGCGGCGGCCGAAACCGGAACAGGGGCTGGTGTAGACCTGGGGGCGTTGCTCGCCAGCGTCTACCACCGGGCCGAGCAGGAACTCGAGAATACCCCCGAGCTGCTACCGGTGCTGAAACAAGCAGGAGTAGTGGATGCAGGGGCGGCCGGGTTTCTGCTCCTCATTGTGGCGTTCCTCGAAGAAGTAACCGGCCTCGACGTGATCGTTCCGGAGCGGATCTTCAACGGCGGCATCCAGACGGCTCGGATGCCGGAAGGGTCCGACTCTCGACCCACGATTGGCGGTCTGCGCTACGAGGTGATGTTCCTACTCGACGCCACCGAGGAGAGCATCGTCCCGTTTGGCGAGCGATGGCTCGAATTAGGCGACTCTATTGTTGTCGTTGGCGGCGACGGTACCTACAACTGCCATATCCATACCGACCTCCCCGGTCCGGCCATCGAGGCGGGCATCGCGGCAGGCCGCCCGCATCGCCTCGAGATCACCGATCTCCTGGATCAACCCGCAGCTGAGGTTTTTCACGCCGAAGAGGTTGGCGCGGCGGCCCTCCCGGAATTCGCCGACGCTCCGGTGGCGGTGGTTCCGGTCGTGGCCGGCAGAGGCCTGGTCGAGATGTTCAGGGGCCTCGGGGCGCAGCAGGTCGTCACCGGTGGTCAGACGATGAACCCATCGACCCTGGATCTGCTCTCGGTAGTCAACCAGGTACATGCCGACACGGTGATCCTGCTACCCAACAACAAGAACATCGTTCCCGTGGCCAACCAGGTAACGACGCTGACCGACAAGCGCGTGCTGGTGGTGCCGACGGTGACGATTCCCCAGGGCTTGGCGGCCATGGTGGCCTACTTCCCGGCGAACGGCGACGGCTCTCAGCTGGCTGCCTCGATGCAAACCGCCGCCAACGAGGTGAAAACAGGGGAGCTGACCAGAGCGGTTCGATCGTCTCGCACCCCAATAGGAGAGGTCGCGGAGGGCGATTGGCTCGGCCTCGCCGACGGTGATCTGCACAATGTGCACGAGAACGCTCTGACAGCGTTGACCGAGTTGTTGGAGTATCTCGTCGGCGAGGATGCCGAGTTGGTGACCATCATCACCGGAGCGGTCGCCGACCCCGATGTCACCGCGGCTGCCCGGGTCTGGCTGACTGCCCATCGTCCCGAGGTGGAAATCGAATTCCCGAACGGTGATCAACCGGTGTACCCCTACCTGATTTCGGTCGAGTGAGCGGCCGAACCCTCGCCGAGCTGACCGGGTTCCCGGTCGACGCGGTCAAGTACCTCAAGGGACGTCGGGCCGTCTCGTTGAGGAAAGCGGGGATCGAAACGGTCGCCGATCTGCTGCTGCACACCCCTCGCCGGTACATCGATCGTTCACGGACCGTTCCCATCCGCGAGGTGGAGCTGGGCGAGGAGGTCACGGTGATCGCCACCGTGATGAGGGTGAGTACACGCCGGCCCCGTCGGAACCTGGCCATCACGGAGGCCGTTGTAGGAGATGGCGTCTCGGTGCTCACGGTCACCTGGTTCAACCAACCGTTTCGAGAACGGCAAATGACCGCCGGCGCCGAGGTGGCACTATCCGGAAAGCTGGATCGTTTCCGCGGCAAGCTGCAGATGAAAAGTCCGGCGGTAGACGTGCTCAGTTCCTCGACCGAGAGCCTGGTAACAGGGCGCGTCGTGCCGGTCCATTCGAGCGCGGGCGAAGTCTCACCCGGGCAGATGCGCCGGGCGATCCACAATGCTCTGCAAAGGGCCCGCCCGATCGGTGATCCGCTGCCCGCCGAGATGCGAGAGAGGCTCGGGCTGATCACCAGGGATCAGGCGATCGCCGACATTCATTTCCCGGACAGCCTGGAGGACAAGGACCGGGCCAGGGAGCGGCTGGTCTTCGATGAGTTATTCCGGTTGGAGGTGGCGTTAGCGCTTTCCAAGCAGAAGATGATCGACCAGGCGGTCGGTATCGCCCATGCTCGGTCGACGGATCTGGTCGCCCGGTTTGTTGCGAATCTGCCCTACAAGTTGACCGGGGCGCAAGAGAGGCTCATCAGCGAGATTCGCGATGACATGCTCGCTCCCCATCCAATGCACCGGTTGCTGCTCGGTGAAGTCGGATCCGGGAAGACGGTGGTCGCCGTCGCTTCGCTGCTCACGGGAATCGAGGGCGACTACCAGGGGGCGGTCATGGCTCCCACGGAGGTCCTGGCCGAGCAGCACTACTTGGGGATCAAGGACCTGCTGGACCAGGCCGAGATGGGGCCCGTTATCGAAGGAGACGGAGCGGACCTGGGGATGTCGAGCCTCCTCGATGAGCAGGGCCCGGACCGTCCGGTGATGCTGGCGCTCCTGACGGGGAGCAACTCCGAGGTGTCGTTCCGACCTTCGGGGTCGGTTCGCCGGGATGACGTGCTGGGATGGATTGCCGACGGCCGGATCGACCTCGTGATCGGTACGCATGCTCTGATCCAAGAGGGAGTTCGTTTCGCCCGGCTGGGCGTGGTCGTTGTCGATGAGCAACACCGGTTCGGGGTTCATCAACGAGTCCGGCTGAAGGACAAGGCGGGCGACGTAGATCCGGACTTGTTGATCATGACGGCCACCCCGATTCCCAGGACGCTCTCCATGACCCTGTACGGCGACCTGGATGTCTCCGAGCTGGACGAGATGCCGCCCGGCCGTCCCGAGGTGACGACCGAGCACGTCGGCAAGACATCGGCCGAGCTGGCCAGGGTCTACGAGCGGGTTCGCCAGCAGGCATCCATCAACCGGCAGACCTTTGTGGTGTGCCCACTCGTCGAGGACAGTCCCAAGATCGAGGCGGCTTCGGCAACGGCGGAATACGTGCGGCTCCAGGAGGTGTTCCCGGGTCTTCGTCTGGGCTTGTTGCACGGGCAGATGCGCCCCGCCGACAAGCAGGCGGTGATGCAGAGCTTCCGCGACGGTGGTCTCGATGTCCTGGTGTCAACCACGGTGATCGAGGTGGGGATCGACATGCCCTACTCGACGGTCATGATCATCGAGGACGCCGACCGCTTCGGGCTCAGCCAGCTCCATCAGTTGCGCGGCCGGCTCAGCCGTCACAGCGGCCCAAACTGGTGCTATCTGGTGGCGGAGCCGACCACCGAGGAG
>Ga0209109_10001592_pt1 | contig 12469 bp, 11 predicted proteins | sample Rifsed10ft2_FD_184004 | JGI IMG/M metagenome (GOLD analysis project Ga0209109, IMG submission 184004) | Soil microbial communities from Rifle, Colorado, USA - sediment 10ft 2 (version 2) | ecosystem: Environmental > Terrestrial > Deep subsurface > Rock core/Sediment | place: Rifle, Colorado... | reverse complement strand
AGCCAGCTCCAGACAGCAGCTGCCGCCGAGAGTGTGGAGGCGAGCGGTCCGATGCCGAGGCCTGCCGCAACGCGACCGGCGATCGGGAGGGACTCGCCCGCGACAGCGGCGAGGAGCACGGTCGAGAGAACGGCAAGCACGCCATGGGCAGCTCGCCGTGTCGCGTTCCTGACAGGGAGCAGCACGAGGGGCATGAGCGCGAGCAGGCCGATCGTGGCGAGGAGCGGGCCGGTGACGAACCACAGGCCGTGGCGGGCGTCGCGCCAGTTGAGCGCGAGCCAGGCGACGGCGAAGATGCCGTAGAGCGTGGCTGCGGCTACGGCGGCGTTGCCGAGCGGGAAGATCGGCACAACGAGGGCAAGAGCGAGCCCCAGGCGCGGATCGAGCCAGCAGGCGAGGCCGGTGGCGACGACGAGCAGCGCGACGAGCTCGGGCGGCCAGAAGGGCAGGAACGTCGCACCGAGGGCGGCCGTGATGACTCCGAGCACGACGGGCAGCACGCGCCGAGCGTGGCGCTGCGCGGGGGCGATGGATTCATCTGGTGCGTCCTCCTCGCGCGGTTCGGACTTCGTGGTGCGGCCCTGCGGCTTCCGAGCGGCGTTCCGCAGCTCTGCGGCCAGATCCGAGGCCCTCGGGCGCCTGCGGGGGTCGATCGCAAGCGCCGTGTCGACCGCGATCACTAGGCGGCGTGGGAGCCCGCGGCGCTCGGACGCGAGCGGCGGCGCGCCGGCCTGGATCGCACGCGCGACCTCCTGGATCGGCATGCCCCAGAACGGGTGCCGGTCGGTCAGCGTCTCCCAGAGGAGGACGCCGACGGACCAGACGTCGCTCTCCGGTGTCGCGTCGGCTCCTGCGAGCCGCTCGGGCGCAATGTACGCGAGCGTCCCGGGGACGTCCCCGACGGCGGTGAGCGTGTCGGCGCCGTCGAACTGCGCGAGCCCGAAGTCGAGCAGGCGAACGGCGATCTCGTCGCGATCCTCGAGCAGGATGTTGGCCGGCTTCACGTCTCGGTGGACGATCCCGGCGCGATGCGCGTGCGCGAGCGCGTCGAGGACCTGTGCCGCGACCTCCACCGCGTCCTGATCCGAGATCGCACCGGCGCGAATGGCGTCGCGCATCGTTCGTCCCGGGACGTACTCGTACGCGATGTAGACGTGTCCGGAGTCGTGGCCGACGTCATAGGCGCGGACACAGCGGTCGTGGCGCAGTCGGCGGGCGGCGAGGGCTTCGCGCTCTGCGCGCGCAGCGGCCTTCCCCTCGCGCGGGATGATCTTCAGCGCGACATCGAGGCCGTTCTGCTCGTCGAGTGCGAGCCAGACGGAGCCCGACCCGCCGCTTCCGAGCGGCCGCACGGGTCGATAGCGCCCGAGGACGAGCTCTTGGGTAGAGGGGACAGCCGCGACCGACGACACCGGTAGACACTCTTTGCCACGCGTCGGCCGACTCCTTGCGCGCTCGGGAAGCTCCGGCCAACCGTCTAGAGTCCCGTGGCGGCGCATGAGTACGCGCGACGACGACATCCTGGATTTCGACTTCTTCGACGAGGAGGACGCCCCCGCGTGGGAGGAGCCCGAGGGCTCTGAGCCCGTGCCTCCGACCGGCGATCGCGGTCGCCGCGGGCGCGGCTCTCGCTTCGGCCCGCCGCGCAACCTCACGCCGCTCCTGCGCCTTATCGGCCTGATCGCGCTGGCGATCCTCATCGTGGTCCTGCTCGTCGTCTGGATCGAGGGCTGCACGACGGATGCGAAGCGCGAGCGCAACAGCACCTACCTTTCCGAGATCGGCGCGATCGGGAACGCGTCCGCGCGGCTGGGTCAGCAGCTCAGCACGCTGCTGACGACTCCCGGGCTCAACCAGGAAGACCTCGACGCGAAGCTCGGCGGGTACGCGCAGACCGCCGACAACCAGGTCGAGCGGGCGGAGAACCTGAATCCGCCCGGGCCGATGGTTGGCCCGAACACCGGTGCGATCGAGTCGCTGCAGTACCGCGCGAACGGGTTGCGCGGCCTCCAGACCGCCTTCAAGGAGACCGTCGACGAGACGGATGCGAGCGTCGCGGGTGAGCTGCTGCTCGCGCAGACGCAGCGTCTCCTGGCCAGCGACATCATCTGGACCGACTCGTTCCAGAAACCCGCAGAGGCGGTGCTGAAGGACGAGGGGATCGAGGGCCTCGACGTTCCGTCGTCCGAGTTCGTCACGACCGACGATCTCATCAGCCAGAGCTCGCTGGCGGCGATCTGGCAGCGGATCCAGGGTGCCTCGACCGGCGGGACGCCGACGGGCTTGCACGGCAACCAGATCGCCTCCGTCAAGGCCCTTCCGAGTGGCCTGCTCCTCTCGACGACGACCGAGACGACCATCAAGGTCACGGACGAGCTCGCCTTCGAGGTCGGGGTCACGGATTCCGGCGAAAGCCAGGAGGTGCGCATCAAGGTCACGCTGACCATCCCGAAGCAGCCCGACCCGATCGTGCTGACGCAGACGATCGCGATCATCGATCCGGGCGAGACGAAGACCGTCACGTTCAAGGTCGGCGCGCTGGTGCCGTTCGGGGAGCAGACGACCGTAAAGGTCGACGTCGACCCGGTGGCGGGCGAGACGAACACGTCCAACAACACGGCCGAGTACCCCGTCATCTTCACGCTGTGACCGCGTCGCTCGCGGTCGCGATAGCAGCCTGCGTGGCGGCGGGGATCGCGCTCGTCGTCGTCTCTTTGCTTTGGCGCCGGACGTCGCGCCTCGAGGCGACGCAGTCGGTGGTGCTCGGGCCGACCTCCGGCGACCTCCTGGAGTTCGCGGTATCGCTGCAAGGCCGGATCGACGACCTCTATCGGGCGGTCGACGAAGTCGCCGCGGGGCTCTCCAGAGTCGACCGTCGCGTCGATGGTGCCGTGACGAATACGGCCGTCGTGCGCTACGACGCGTACGAAGGCACGGGTGGGCAGCAGTCCGCGTCCGTCGCCCTTCTCGACCAGACGCGTACCGGCACCGTCGTGACCGCGATCCAGGGTCGCGACTACGCGCGCATCTACGTGAAGGATCTCGACCGCGGTCGCTCGTCGGTCGCGCTCTCGCCCGAGGAGCAGGAAGCGGTCGACCGCGCGATGGCGCGCTAGTGCCGTGTCTCCCAACGTTTCACCGGAAACGGCATCCGGTGAAACGTTGAGATTCCGGCGGCACTAGGTGCCGGACAGGTCCGGCACCTACACGGCGTTTCGGGTGCGACGTTGTAAGAGGCCGCACGCGGTCCGGGTCAGGCGGCTGCTGCGGCCGTCTCGAGGCCGGGGAGGTACCGCCGCCAGACGTCGGGCACGTGCTCGGTCGCGAGGCGGATGAACAGCACCGGAGTCGGCGGCCGTGGTGGCTTGTGGAGCGTCATCGACGTCTCCTCGAGGAGGCGGTCGCCCTTGCGGTGGTTGCATGGGGCACAGGACGTCACGACGTTTTCCCAGACGGACGTCCCGCCGCGGGAGCGGGGAACGACGTGGTCGAGCGTGAGCCGGTTGCCCTCCGTCCCGCAGTAGACGCACTTCCAGCCGTCGCGGGCGAAGAGCACGCGTCGCGAGATGCGCTTCGTCACGCCGCGAGGCACGCGGACGTACGTCACGAGCCTGATGACGTGCGGTCGCGTGAACGTCGACGACGAGGTTCGGAGCGGCTGTCCGTGACTCTCGAGCACCTGCGCCTTCCCCTTCCACACGAGCACGTGCGCACGACGAACCGAGCACACGTTCAAGGGCTCGTAGCTCGCGTTGAGGACGAGGACGCGCTCCACCGCGGCTGCAATGTAGCACCCACGCCACCGCTCACCTAGGCGCCGTATGTGCATGATAAGCGAAGAATGTGCATAATACGACGATGGCGACGGTTGCGATCGTGGGTGCCTCCGGGTACGCGGGTCAGGAGACCCTCGACCGCGTGCTCGCGCATCCCGCACTCGAGCTCTACGCGTTGGGCTCGGACTCGCACGCCGGGCAGCCGGCCGGCACGCTCGATCCGCGGCTCGGACGGAACGGCTGGAGTCGGATACCGCGGTTCATCACAAACGATGCCGCGCTCGAAGCCGGCGCCGATGTCACATTCCTCTGTCTCTCGCACGAGCAGGCAGCCGGTCTCGCGATGCCCTCCCGCGGTGTCGTTGTCGATCTCTCCGGGGCTCATCGATTTCTCGATGCCGATGTGTACGCGAACTGGTACGGGTTCGAGCATCCGCGACCGGAGTCGCTCGCGTTGTGGTCGTACGGGCTTCCGGAGCTGAGCCCTCCGACAGGACGGCTGGTCGCGAACCCCGGCTGCTACGCGACGGCCGCGCTGCTTGCGCTCGCGCCGATCGCGGGCGTCATCGAGACGAGCGGTGTGGTGGTCGACGCGAAGTCGGGGATGACCGGAGCGGGTCGCGCGCTCAGCGCCTCGTCGCACGCCGGAGTCGTGCTCGAGAACGTCACGCCGTATCGCGTCGGGGAGCATCAGCACGCGCCCGAGATCGCGGCGCAACTCGGCTTCCCCGTGACCTTCGTGCCGCACCTCCTGCCCGTGCGCCGGGGCTTGCTCGCGACGTGCGTCGTCCGCTCGCACGGCGCCGACCTCCGCGTCCTGCTCGAGGAGCACTACGCGGAGAGCCACGTCGTCGATGTCCTGCCCGCTGGAGTCGTTCCCGAGCTCGCGCGCGTGCAGCAGACCGATGGCGCCGAGATCGGCGTCTTCGAGGATCGCTCGACCGGACACACGATCGTGATCTGCGCGCTCGACAACCTCGGCAAGGGAGCCGCGGGCCAGGCGATCCAGAACGTCAACCTGCTGTTCGGCCTCGACGAGACGGCCGGCCTGCGGCTGTCGGGAGTGCTCGTCTGATGTCGGTCACTGCGGCCTCTGGCTTCGTCGCCGCCGGCGTCCATGCGGGGATCCGACGGTCAGGCCCGGATCTCGCCCTCGTGCGCTCGACGGCTCCGGCGGTCGGGGCAGCCGTGTGGACGACGAACCGCGTGCTCGCTGCGCCGGTGGTCGTGTCGAAGCGCAATCTCGCGGCGGCCGAGCCGCAGGCGGTCGTGATCAACGCGGGCGTGGCGAATGCCGCGACGGGCGTGTCGGGCATCGCAAATGCCGAGCGGATGGCCGCGGAGACCGCGTCGGCCTTGGGTCTCGAGCCCGAGGAGATCGTCGTGCTCTCGACCGGGGTGATCGGCGTCCCGCTCCCGATGGATCGTGTCGTCGCCGGCGTGCAGGCGGCCGCGGCGTCGCTCGATCCCGAGGGTGGTGCGAACGCGGCGGCCGCGATCCTCACCACCGATCGCTGGCCCAAGCAGGCCGTAGCCGAAGGCGACGGCTTCGTCGTCGGCGGGATGGCGAAGGGCGCGGGGATGATCCATCCGCGCCTCGCGACGATGCTCGCGGTCGTCACGACCGACTACCCGCTCGAGCCCGGCGAGCCGGCTGCACTCCTGCGCACCGCAGTCGACGCGAGCTTCAACCGCATATCCGTCGACGGCGAGTGCTCAACGAACGACGCGGTCGTGCTCCTCGCCAACAGCACCAGCGGGGTCGAGCGGACTGCGGCGGGCGACGAGCAGTTCGCGGCCGCGCTCGGCGACGTGTGCGCTGCGCTCGCGAGGGAGATCGTGGCCGACGGCGAGGGAGCGACCGTGCTCCTCGAGATCGCCGTGTCGGGCGCCGTCTCGAACGAGGAGGCGGAGGCGGTTGCGCGGAGGATCGCCACGTCGCCTCTCGTGAAGACCGCGGCGTTCGGACGCGATCCCAACTGGGGCCGCGTGCTCGCCGCAGCGGGATCCGCTCCGTTCAACGGTGGCTTCGCCCATGTCGAGGCGGAGCGCCTGTCGGTCTCGTTCGACGGAGCACCCGTATTCGTTCGCGGCGAGCCGACCGGCACGACGCCGGAGCTCGGCGGCTCGGCCGTCGCGATCGATCTCGACCTCGGTCTCGGTTCCGGCGCCGCCTCGTACCTCGCCTCGGATCTCACCTACGACTACGTCCGTTTGAACGCGGAATACACGACCTGATGCGTGTCGTCCTCAAGCTCGGAGGCCGCATCGCGAGCGACTCGGTCGGCCTCGTGCTCGAGCGCCGCGCGGCTGGCGACGAGGTCGTCGTCGTCCACGGCGCCGGGCCGCAGATCACTGCCGAGCTGCAGTCGCGCGGCATCGGCGTTCGGTTCGTCGATGGTCGTCGTGTCACCGATCCAGCGACTCTCGCCGTCGTGCGCGGGTCGTTGGTTGCCGTCGGGGCCGAGCTGTCCGCCGCACTCGGCCCCGCGGCTCTTCATCTCGTCGGCGACGAGATCGGGCTCGAGGCGACCCGCGTGGCCGAGCTCGGGCTTGTGGGCGAGCCTCTGCCATGCCGGCCTGCTGCGGTCGAGGCCGCGCTCGCCGCTGGGCTGATCCCGGTCGTGACGCCGGTCGCCGTCGGGCCGCTCAACGTCAACGCGGACGAGGCTGCAACTGCGCTCGCGGTAGGCCTCGGAGCGGAGCGCGTCGTCTTCGTCTCCGACGTCGCGGGCGTGCACTTCGAGGGCTCGGTGCTCTCGGTGCTCCATGCCACGCGTGCCACGGAGCTCCTCGACACCGGCGCCTTCGACGGCGGGATCGTGCCGAAGCTCCTCGCGGCGGTTCGCGCGGCTCGGCTCGGCATCACCGCGGAGATCGGCGAGACGGCAGTGGTCGCGTGACTCCACGCCAAGTAACAGACTGTTACAAGGGACGATCGGTGCGGTGGCCGCATGGGCGCGTTGCCAAGTAACAGTCTGTTGCAAGGCATCGATCGGCTGCTGCTCACGTACGCACGGGCGGACCTCACGATCGTTCGCGGCGACGGCTGTCGCGTCTGGGACGCGGACGGCCGTGAGTACTTCGACTTCGGCGGTGGGATCGCGGTTGTCTCGCTCGGCCACTGCCATCCCGCGCCGCTCGCGGCCGCGCAGGCGCAGCTCGAGCGCCTCTGGCATGTTTCGAACCTCTACCGGACGGAGCCGGCCGAGGAGCTCGCGCTGATCCTCTCCAACCGATTCGGTGGCGCGCAGGTGTTCTTCTGCAACTCCGGGGCGGAGTCGATCGAGGCCGCTTTGAAGTACGCGCGGAAGGCGACCGGGAAGGCAGGCGTGATCGCGCTGGAAGGGAGCTTCCACGGGAGGACGCTCGGTGCGCTCTCGGCTACTGGCCAGCCGGGCAAGCGGGCCGCGTTCGAGCCGCTCGTTCCGGGCGTGCGCTTCATCCCGCCGAACGACGTCGACGCGCTCCACGCGGCTGTCGACGACGACATCGGGTTGATCCTGCTCGAGCCTGTCCTCGGCGAGGGGGGCGTCGTCCCGCTCGACCCCGAGTTCGTCGTGGCGGCGGCTGGCCTGCCACCGCTCCTCTGCTTCGACGAGATCCAGACCGGAGTGGGTCGCACCGGGACGTTCTTCGCCTCCGAGCAGCTTGGCGTGCGGCCCGATCTCGTCACGCTCGCGAAGGGTCTCGCGAACGGATTGCCGATCGGCGCTCTCCTCGTCGCCGACGAGGCTGCAGGCGCATTCGCGCCTGGTGACCACGGCTCCACCTTCGGCGGGAATCCCGTTGCGTGCGCTGCGGCGTGCGCGGTTGTCGAGACGATCGACGGTGAGCTGCTCGCGAACGTTCGGGATCGTGGCGCCCAGCTGGTTGCAGGGCTCGAGGGGCTCCCTGCCGTCGCCTCGGTTCGAGGCCGTGGTCTCCTCGTCGGGACCGAGATCGCCGGCAGCGCGGCCGACGTCGTGGACGCCGCGCGCGAGCACGGGCTGCTCGTCCTCACGGCCGGCGAGAACGTCGTGCGACTCGCGCCCCCGCTCACCGTTACAGCCGAGGATGTCAGCGAGGCTCTGGCCCGCCTTGACCGCATATTGTGCTAGCGTTCCGCATACTATGAATCGCCGGGAGAGACAGAGCGCGATCCTCGAGCTCGTGCGCGAGCGCGCGCTCTCGACGCAGGCTGAAGTCGCGTCGGCGCTGAAGGAGAGCGGATTCGAGGTCGTCCAGACGACCGTCTCCCGCGACATCGCCGACCTCGGCCTCGTGAAGGTGCGCGCGCCCAGCGGCCGGCTGGTCTATGCACCTCCCGGCAGCACGGACGGCGACCGCCTGCGCGCGCTGGGCGCCGCGATGCGCAGGTACGCGATCACTGTCGAGGCGGCCGGGACGCTCGTCGTCGTGACGACGCCGTCCGGCTACGCGAATGCGCTCGCGCAGGCGGTCGACGAGGCTGCTCACCCCGCAATCGCCGGCACGATCGCAGGCGACAACACGATCTTCGTCGCGGCGCGCGACGGCATCTCGGCGCAGTCCCTGAAGGACGAGCTCGCCGGGTATCTCCTGCAAGGAGCCGCGTGATGAGCAGGACTGCGGTCGTCGCCTATTCCGGCGGGCTCGACACGAGCTGCATCCTCGCCTGGCTGAAGGAGGATTGGTACGGCTTCGACGAGGTGGTCGCCGTGCTCGTCGACGTCGGACAGGAGTTCGACCTCGAGGAGTCGATTACGCGGGTCAAGGCCGCCGACGCCGACGATGTCCTTCTCGTCGATCGCAAGGACGCCTTTGCGGACGAGCAGTGTGCACGGGCGATCGTCACGAACGCGCTGTACGAGGGCAAGTACCCGCTCGTGTCGGCGCTGTCGCGGCCGGTCATCGCACAGGCTGTGGCGGAGATCGCGCTGGACATCGGTGCCGAGGCGGTCGTCCACGGTTGTACGGGCAAGGGGAACGATCAGCTCCGCTTCGAGCTGGCGTTCAAGGCCCACTATCCGGGCGTGAAGGTGATCGCGCCGCTGCGTGACCGCATCTGGACGCGCGACGAGGAGATCGAGTACGCGCTCGCGAAGGGGATCCCAGTCGTCCAGACGGTCGCATCGCCCTTCTCGATCGACGAGAACCTTTTCGGACGCGCGATCGAGGCGGGCGTCCTCGAAGATCCCTGGAACGCTCCGCCGGAGGAGCCGTACGCGCTCACCTCCGATCCGGCGAGCGCCCCTGCGCCGATAGAGATCGTGATCGGCTTCGAGCAGGGCATCCCCGTCTCGCTCGACGACGAGGAGCTCTCGCTCGCCGATCTGATCGCACAGGCGAATCGCCTCGCCGGTGCGTACGGGATCGGCCGGATCGACATGATCGAGAATCGCGCCGTCGGCATCAAGAGCCGCGAGGTGTACGAGGCGCCCGGAGCGATGATGCTCATCGCGGCGCACTCGGCGCTCGAGGACGTCGTGCTCACGAAAGACGAGGCGCGGCTCAAGCGCCCGCTCGAGCAGCGCTGGACGGAGATCGTCTACGAGGGGCGCTGGTTCAGCCCCGCGCGCGAAGCGATCGACGCGTTCGTCGACTCGACGCAGGAGCTCGTCACAGGAGAGGTTCGCGTCGAGCTGCGACCCAACGCCGCGGTCGTCACCGGCCGGCGGTCGCCGCACATGATCTATGCCGCCGAGCTCGCGTCCTACGGCACCGGCGAGACGTTCCCGCACGACGCCGCCGAGGGCTTCATCCGGATCTCCTCGCTCGAGACCGAGCTCCACGCCGCGAGAGAGCGCGCCGCGAGCAGGGCATAATCCCCCGCGTGACGACGTGGGCGGGCCGGGTCGAGGGCGCTCTCGATCCCGATGTGTGGCGCTTCCTGCGCGTCGACGACGCCGAGCTCCTGCCGTACGACTGCGAGGCGACGGCCGAGCACGCGAGGCGCCTCGCCGCTGCGGGGCTCCTGACCGAGGCGGAGCTCGACGAGGCCGAGTCCCGTCTCGCCGAGATCGCGCAGGATCCCGAGGCCTATCTCGACTCCGACGAGGACGTCCACTCGGCGATCGAGCGGCTGCTCGGCGACGTGGGGCGCAAGATCCACGCCGGCCGGTCGCGCAACGACCAGGTTGCCGCCGCCTTCCGCATGTACGTGCTCGACGCGTGCGCGGAGGCGCGCGACGCGATCGACGGGCTCGCGCTCGTCATCCTCTCCTTCGCGGAGTCCGAGGCGGAGACGGTCATGCCCGGATACACGCACATGCAACGAGCGCAGCCGGTTACCCTGGGACACCACCTGCTCGCATGGGTGGAGATGCTCGATCGCGATCGCACGCGTTTCGCGGCTGCGGCGGAGTCCGCCGCTGAAAGCCCGCTCGGCGCCGGCGCGCTCGCCGGCTCGACGCTCGAGCTTCCTCCTCCTCCGCGCCAGATGCGCAACTCGATCGACGCGGTCGCCGATCGCGACTTCGCGCTCGACTACCTGTACGCGGCCGCCGTGCTCTTCACGCACCTCTCGCGCATCGGCGAGGAGATCGTGCTCTGGGCGACCTCGGAGTTCGGCTTCGTCCGGCTCCCGGAGTCGGCCGCGACGGGCTCGTCGATGATGCCGCAGAAGCTCAACCCGGACGTCGCCGAGCTCGTGCGCGGCAAGGCGGGCACTGCGATCGGCCGCCTGGCCGGCCTGCTCGCCACCGTCAAGGGGCTCCCGCTCGCGTACGACCGCGACCTGCAGGAGGACAAGGCGCCGGTGTTTTCGACCCGCCGCGAGACGCGGCTCGCGCTCGAGGCGCTGACGGTGCTCGTGAGCGGGCTCGAGGTCGATCGCGACCGGCTGGCCAAGGCAGCCTCCGATCCGCTCCTCCTCGCGACCGACGCTGCCGAGGCGCTCGTGCGCGCCGGCCTCCCGTTCCGCGACGCGCACGAGCAGGTCGCCGAGAGCGTCCGCGACGGGTCGTTCAAGAAGCCGCGCAAGGGCGCGAAGCGCGCGTCACCAGGCCCCGGCGGCATTCGCGACGCGCTCGAGGAAGCGCGCCACCGCTTCGTCGACAACCTCTGATTTACGCGGAAGATCCCTGAAGGCGTCGGCTTCGCCGCCGCTGTCGTAGCGGCCACTCAAACGGTTCGGCGGTTCTCTAGAGCAGGGCCTCGTGGACGCGGCGCTGGAAGTCGGCGATGAGCTTCTCGCTCTCGCCCATCAGGCGACCCTGCGGAACGGCGCCCGAGTCGAGGCCGCGCTGCACGGACTGCACGAGCGAGACATCCTCCTCGGCGACCTGGTTGTCCCAGGCCATGAGCTCCTCGATCTCCTCGGCGGACGCATCCGTCCCGAAGTAGTAGTCCGTGATCTCGACGGTTCGCCGTAGGCCGTCCGGGTTGTAACGCTCCAGCGAGATGTTCGGAATCCCCGGCGCGATGTTCAGCGTCGTCGAGGGGAAGACGAAGTGGTACTGCGACTGGATCACATCGCCGAGCGGTGAGTACGGCGGCTTCCCGTTGCCCTCGAGTGCCGACGCGCGCACGGGGCCGATCTGGCTCGAGAAGGTCGGGTGCACTTGCAGCAGGTACGAGTCTGGATTGACGTCGATGACCTTGCTGAAGCCGGGATGCGCCGTCGGGCAGTGGTAGCACTCGAGGAAGTTCTCCATCACGACCTTCCAGTTCGCCTCGATCGGCCACTCGTGGTGGGAGTGGAAGCGGATCGCGTCGAGGTCGAGCCCGCTCCGGTCGACGATCTCGGCCAAGGCGCCGAGCGACGCTTCGAGCGACGCCGCCTCGGGATCGGGGTTGACGAAGACGAACGGCCCCCATGTGTCCACGGAGACGGGCGCGAGCGAGAGCCCCGACGGGTCGAAGCTCGGCTCGCGCTCCGAGCGTGGCGCCTTCCGTAGGGTCCCGTCCAGGTCGTAGGTCCACGCGTGGTACGGGCACTGCAGCGTCTCGCGACAACCCCTGCCCTCGACGACGAGGTGCCCGCGGTGACGGCACACGTTGACGAGGCCCCGGAGGGCGCCGTCCGAGCCGCGTACGACTGCGACGGGGATGTGGCCGATGTGGGCGGCGAAGTACGAGCCTGTCTCCGCGACCCACTCCGCGGGGCCGGCGTACGTCCAAGCGCCGGCGAAGATCCGCTCGCGCTCGAGTGCGTGAACGCCTGCGTCGGCGTACCAGCTTGCCGGGAGCGTCCATCCCTCCTCGAGCGGATGCTCGGGCGTCGGGATGCGGTGGGTGGTGTCGACTCGGGTCGCGTGCACGCTTGCTCCTGACTGACGTGTCAGTCAGGATACTGCGGATGCCCGGAACGGAGCAAGCGGCCCACACACCCGCAGCCGCCAGTCGCATCGACGAGATCCTTCGTGCCGCCTGTCGCGTGGTCGTCACCGGCGGGGCGAGCGATCTGCGGATCGGCACCGTCGCGCAGGAGGCGGGAGTGTCGCGCACGCTCGTCCACTACTACTTCACGACGCGCCAAGAGCTTCTGCGGGCGGCGTTCGCGTACGCGGAGAACCTTCGCATCGACGCGCTCGAAGCGGAGCTCGCGACGCTCGAGACCGGCGCCGAGCGCGCCGAGCGGGCGTTGCTCCGCACGATCGAGCCAGAGCTCGAGGAAACGCCCGCGCTCTGGAACGAGGTGTGGTCGAGCCTGCGCTACGACGAGGAGCTGCGGCCGCTCGTGCAGGAGCGCTACCGCGCGTGGATCGAGCGCATCGTCAGGCTGCTGGACG
>Ga0209109_10001591_pt1 | contig 12469 bp, 13 predicted proteins | sample Rifsed10ft2_FD_184004 | JGI IMG/M metagenome (GOLD analysis project Ga0209109, IMG submission 184004) | Soil microbial communities from Rifle, Colorado, USA - sediment 10ft 2 (version 2) | ecosystem: Environmental > Terrestrial > Deep subsurface > Rock core/Sediment | place: Rifle, Colorado... | reverse complement strand
TCGGCTTTCAAGTCGGCGCGCGGGTGGGGCATGGCTGTCCTCCTGAATGGGATGCCGCCCGAGTATGCCCCATTTTCGCCCCCGGCGTGAAATGCGCCCATACGCCATATGGCGCTTGTGAGCCTGCTGGAGTTGGGGTAAGTTGAGAATGTAGCAGCTCCAGCCTAGCGGCGCAATTCAGATGCGCCGGGAACATTCACGACTGGCTGGCCTGGTGGTCGTGGATGGAGCGGCTGTTTCAGCCGGGCCGAGGGACGTGGCAGACCGACTCTTCGCCGCCGCCCTGCTCTGCCAGGGCATCTCACAAGAACGGCCTCACTGTTTTGTCGGCTTCCGGCCACGACCTGATGAGCGGGCCCGAATACGCGCGGGGCGACTGGCCCGGCAGTGTTCGGGCCCGAAGTTTGTTATCGGCTGGTGGAGAGCATTTGAAGGCCTGAAGTATGTACGACATCCTGACATCGTCGGTCAATGGCCACCATCCCTCTCGCGCCGACACCACCGCCGCCGACCCGGAGCCCCAACCAGACAATCCCTGGCTCTTCACCGATCCGGCGGCCAGGGCCATCTACGCCCGGCAGGCGCGGCTCGACCAGTTGAAACACGACATCCTGACCTTCGTCATGTATGAGGGTCAGTGGTCACCCGACGAATTGCAGCTCAAGCGCGAGATTCGGCAGCTGCTGTGGGCGAACGTTTTGCAGCCCAAAGGCACCTTCGGTTACTTAAGCCCGCACCCGACTATCTATCGGGCTGCAAGCGACGGCATCCTTGAAATCGCGGGGCATAAATTTCACTTTGAAGCGGGGCAGGATGTTGTATTTGAGCCGTGGTTAGCGCGCGTGTGTTACCCCGGCCTACCTGGGCCGGCGCGGATTGGCCGGCTTCGAAGCGTTGCTGATGTGTGTTTGTGCTGTGACGCGTTCCCCAGGGTGGGCGCACTTTGCGAAAGAGCCTTAGCCATCCTCCGGCAAACCCTCCCCAACGGAGTAACCCGACAAATCGCAAGATATTGATAACGAGATAGTGGACTATCCTTTCTTCGCCACCGCGATAAAAAAGAAACCCATCCAATATTTGTGCACCTGTACATCAGTAAAGGCGCGCCACAGCTCGTTCAGCGTTCGGTGGCTCATATCCACGGCGCAGATGTCTGCCAGCGGCTTGAGCCAACCCGGCACATTGTGAAGGCTCGGCCGCATTTCAAGCGAGACGAATCGCCCGCCGGGTACGAGCACTCGCCGAGCTTCCTCAATCGCCCGCACGTAGTCGGGGATGATGCTCAACGCGAACGTGCAAATGGCTTTGCCGATGGTTGACCTCCTTTCGCCTCACAACTCCACAATGCCCGCTGAGCCGTCCACAACGACGGGCGCGCCGTCTGTAAGCACGCGCGTCGCGTCCAGCGCGCCATCCACCAACGGAATGCCAAACTCGCGGGCGACGATGGCGGCGTGGGCGAACTGCCCGCCGACTTCGGTGACCGCCGCCGAGGCGATGCCGAACAGCGGCGTCCAGATCGGCGATGTGGCATGTGCCACGAGCACCTCGCCTTTCTGGAAGCGCTCAAAGTCATCGGGACCGGAGACAACGCGTGCAATGCCGCGGGCGCGGCCCGGGCTGCTCGGCGACCCCACTAGCTCGCGTTTGCCGTTACGCTCGCGCACGCCGCGCTCGAACATCGCCGCGTGCATGGCCGGCGGCAACATCTTGACCAACGGATCATTGGCCCAACCGGCGTCAGACAGAGGTGGAATGAACGGCGGCGGTGCGAGGCGCTTGCGCTGTTCGCGCAGCACGCGGCGTTGGGTGACCTTTGCCATCAACGCCTCCGCCGGCGCTGTGGCTGCTGTCCACAACTCGTCGTGTTCGAGATAAAACACATCGTCGGCTTGCGCCAGTTTGCTCGCACGCGCGAGTCGCCTCCCAGCTTCTAGAAACGACGCGCGCAACGCCGCCAGCACGCGCTGGAAATGGAACACGGCATCATCGGTGTGCGCGGCATGGCTCTGCCCGGCGGCCAGGGCGTTCCGCAGCATGGCGCCGCGCAGCCCCTTCAGCGCACGGATGGCAGCCTCAGCCGCCGCGCGTTCACGGCGAGAGCGCGCTAGCCGTTCATCAGGTCCGGAGTCGCTACGGCGTGCGGCGGCCAACTGCCACGCCAGAAGCTCTGGCGATTCACGCAGCGTCGGATGGATCGGATCGGCGCTCTCGACGGCATTCCCAAATCGCGCCAGATAAGCCTTGACCTGGCTCGGATCGTCGGCGGCGCGCCGCAGGGCGCGTGCGGCCTCAAGCAGAAGACTGTCGTTGCCGCGAAACAGCGCCGTGGGATCGGCGACGCCCGGAATCCGCATCGGCCCAATGATTTGCGCGCTCGTGCGCCCGACTCCGTTAAACCACACGAATTCCATCCACCACCAGGCGAGTTCGTTGAGCAGACGGTCGGCGTGACCACGCAGCGCATCGTCCGAGAATGTCCTCAGATCGAGGCACTCCAGCTCGTCCAATGTCGCGAGTCGTTGCGGCCAGGTGCGCTGGACGCGCTTGTGCCCATTCGGGGAGCCATTCAGGAAGCTCAGGCCGATCCCTAGCATCATCCCGGCCATGACCCCTATCATCGGAACCAGGTCGTGATCAGCACGCATGTAGAGCCAGCCGTTAATGAGCGTGAACCAGGGCGCGCGGTGCTTGGGCGGTGGAGGCCATATGCGCGTCCGTTCGCGCGCGGCGATCATCGTGGCAAAGGTTGTCGTCGCCCCGAGGGGTGAAGGCGGCTCCTTCGCCCATTCGGCGGCTAGCACGTCCTTCATCCATTTCGCGCCCGGTATCGGACTCTTCCACCGGACCGGCTCCGGCGGCAGTGTGGTGATGGGCCGCGCCTGCACGATGTAGAACGTGCTATTCAAGGAGCACCACTCGATGTCTTGCGGCACACCATAGTGCGACTCGATCGCCGCCCCTAACTTCGCCAACTCGGCTACCTGTGCCGCGTTCAGCACTTGTGCGCGCCGCTTGCTCGCTTCGACTTCACGCTCTTCCGTGCCGGTTGCTGTCGGCACAGTCATGATTGCCTTCTCACTAATCGTGATCTGCTTGATCGCGCCCGTTGTTTTGTCCACCACCACCTGATCCGGCGTGACCAGCCCGCCGACGATGGCTTCGCCTAAGCCCCAGGCCGCATTCAAGACGATCTCGTCGCGCGCGCCGCTCATGGGGTTGGCCGTGAACAGGATGCCTGCTGCCTCCGCGAGGACCATCGCCTGAACCACCACCGCCAGGCTGACGCTCGACGGGTCAATGTTCTGCCGCGCACGGTAATCCAGTGCACGTGCTGTCCACAAACTTGACCAACAGCGTTTCACTGCGACCAGCAACGCCTGCTCGCCGCGTACGTTCAGATAGCTCTCCTGCTGACCGGCAAAACTCGCGTCGGGCAAATCTTCCGCCGTCGCCGATGAGCGCACGGCTACGGGCGACGCATCGCCAATAAGGTGCATCAGTTCGGCATAAGCGAGTTGAATGGCGGCGGCGGCTTCAGATTGAATGTGGCCTTGCTCGAAGAGTCGGCGGATGGCCGCTGAGACCTCTTCGACGGTCTTCGTCTTATTAGTCGCCAACGCCACAATTCGCGCGCGTAAATCGTTGGCCTGCACAAAAGCGCGGTAGGCCGCCGTGGTGATGAGAAAGCCGGGCGGCACGGGGAAGCCCGCGCGCGCCAGGCGGCCGAGGTTCGCGCCCTTACCGCCCACCCTAGCGAGAGTCGCGTCTGAGGAGTCGAATGGAAGGATGAAAGTGGTCATAGCGGATGTCTCCGATTATGAGGGGCGATACGATTTGATGAGCGGCGCTTTGCCCGAGGTTGTCTTCGGAATCGCCGATACTCGTTGCACTTGAATAGATGGGATATGCACACCCTGGGCGGTCAGCGCCTGCCTCAACGAGGCCACCAACGTTGCATCAACCAACCCGTCACGAGCACCACTCAGTAGCACTGTCAGGCTATCATCGGCCTCTTGCACAATCTGCCAGCCGCTCACCGGCAGAATGTCCATGACACGATTGAACATCAAGGGTTGAACAGCCACCCGGCCACCAGACCTGGCAGGCAAGTGCAGGGCGTCTTCCACGCGCCCTTGAATACCTCCGAGCATGGCGAAGGGTAGCCCGCTCGAGCATGTCTCTTTGGCGAGCCGCACACTGTCATTCAACTCGTAGCGAATGAGGGGTTGGGTGCGACTGAACAGCGTCGTGACCAAGAGCTTTGCCCCATAGGTTCCTGGCGGCACAGGCTGACGGTGTTCATCCACGACTTCAACGACCACCAAATCTTCAAACAAGTGCATATGCCGGCATCTCTTATGTTCGGCGGCGATGTCGGCGGTTTCGGTAGCGCCGTATTGATTGAACGGCTCATCACCCCACGCTGACCTGACGCGCCGCCGCGTCTCATCAGTCAGCACCTCGGAGCTGGTGAAGGTTTTGCCCGGCTGGATATGGAGCCGCCCGGCGAGTTGCTCATCGGCCAGGATGCGGGCCATGGAGGCGTAGGCAATGAGCACATCTGGCTTCCGCTCGTTGAGCCGCCGCACGATGCTCTCCAACGGATCACTGGCAGGCAGGCGGATGGAGGGCGTCCACCATGTTTTCGCTGTCGCCGCCACCTGCGACGACATGTGCCAGGGGCTGATCGAGGCGACGGTTGCCATCTTTCTGCGATGCAACAAACTGACCGCCGCGCCAGACCACTCCTGTCCACGAGCGAACGAAGCCACGATGGTCAACCACTCCGGCTCATTGAAAAGGAAAAAGCCAGGTTGGCCGCTGCTGCCGGAAGTAGCCGTCACCCAGTAGCGGTCGAGGAAGAGGCGACCCTCCAGGCGCTCACCCGCAAACGCGCGGACCGCTTCCAGGTGAACGGATCGGTCAGTCACGACCTCATCGAAATGCTCCATTAGCGTTGATTTAGTAAGCACGGGCACTTCGTGCAATGGGCGGTCGAAAAGTCCTCTGTGGAATCGTTGATAGAAGGGCGAGTAGGCATAAGCATGGTCACGCAAGTGTCGCAGGGCTTGAGCCTGATGCGCTTCAAGTTGCGAACGTGTCCAGGCTTCGTGCTGACGCAATTGCTTGATGGCGCGAAGTGTCTTCAATAGCATATTGATGTCCATTTTGCTTTCCAGCCTCACCGCACACGCGGCAGAAAACGGCCTGTGCGCCGCATATAGGCCCGGTACTCATCACCGAACTTCTCGATCAAGACAGCTTCTTCGTCTCGAACCATGCTGGCGACTGTGCCGACGATCCAGCCAATCCAGGTCACACCAATGAACTCGTTGGCCGAGATCAGAAAGTAGACGACGGTGACAAGAAAGAGCGCCGTATACATAGGATGCCGGACCCAGCGGTATGGACCGACGGTCACCAACGTCTGGCGCTCCTTCGCAACGGCCGGCACAGCGAAGTTCTTACCGAGGGTGTGATGAACCCAAAGGAGGAGAAAGATGCCCGCCAGGCCCAGGCCGACTCCAAACCATCGCCAGCCCGCACGCAAGGGCAGCGCCGCCCACGCTATTTGTTCGGGCGCAAAGATGTAGACGACCACCGGCACGATGATCAGGAAGCCCAATGTCCCGAAAGCAAGTTGGCGGAAGTCGTTGCGGGGACGGAAGAAATTTCTGTCCGATCGAATGGCCAGGCGGGTGTAATAGATCCGGATAGCGGCATATACCGACCCGATCACGGCCAACGCGATGCGGAAGCCCAGTTCAGTGTTCATCGTCGTACTCCAATCAATCTTCTCCGGCAGCCGAGAACCAACGAGAGTCACAGTGCGGGTCGTCGGCAGTTGCTGTTTTCATTGTATGTATCGATTTCGTTATTCATTTTCTTCGAGCTTCTTCAATTCACCCTCGAACTCTGCTCGACAGCCTTTTGAGCAGAAGTAGTAGGTTATCCCATCAAAATTTAACGTCGCCGCTGCCTTTTCCCGTTCCACCACCATCCCGCAAACTGGATCGATGCCCATGCTTACCATTTCCTTGAACTGACCATCCTCCAGCCAGAGAACGCGGTCGGCGATATCCTTGATGCGCTGGTCATGCGAGACGATTACCACGCTACGGCCTTGCTCCTTGGCAATGCCACGCAACAGGCGCATGATCTCGTGCCCGATTTTCGAGTCCAGGTTGGCAGTCGGTTCGTCAGCCAGGATGAGAGCCGGGTCATTGACCAGGGCGCGGGCGATCGCCACGCGCTGTTTTTCCCCTCCCGACAGTTTCTCAGGCAGGAAGTTGAGCCGTTCGGCAAGCCCAAGTTCGGCAAGCAGGGCGGCAGCTTTCTTGTGTGCTGTCCCGTTCTTCGTCCCCGCTAGTTCCGCCACGATGGCGACATTCTCCAGGGCAGTCAATGCCGAGAGCAGGTTGAAATCCTGAAAGATGAATCCGAACTGGCGCAGGCGAATGTCGGGCAGGCGGTTTTCTGCCAGGGCGCTGATCACATCCCCATTGAGATGGATCTCGCCTTCGGTGGGCTTGAGCAGTGCACCCAGCATGGAGAGCAGCGTGGTCTTACCTGATCCGGAGGGTCCCATAATAAGCACGATCTCGCCCGGAGCAACTGACAGCGAGACATCTCGCACGGCGGTCACCTCGGTTGCACCGGAGCCATAACGTTTGGTGACGTGGGTAACTTGCAGGGTCGATGTGGTCATTTCATTTTCCTCGGAATACCATGGCCGGATCCAACCCGGCGATTTGTTTGATCGGCAATACCGCCGAAATTGCAGCGATGATCAGCGACACGCCGCTCACCTTAAGCAGCGACGGAACGCCGATTTCCAAAGCCAGGTTCAGTCCCAGGCGCGGGATGATAACCGAGAGCAGGAGAGTGAAGGCTACTCCCATCCCAAGCCCAATGGTAACGCTGAGCAGCGCCTGCGCCAGCACTGCCCGGTAGAGATGTCCTTTGCGCGCTCCGAGCGCCTTGAGCACACCATATTCTTTGCGGCGTGTAAGAGTAGCCGTATACACCGTCAGTGCCATCACTGCCAGCCCAATGAAAAAGCCGATCAGGTTCATCATATTGATCACATCCGTGCTCATGTCTTTGACCACCCGGCGCTCCTGGGCGGCGAAATCGGTCGTTGCCTGAACGGTGACGTTATCCACCTGCGTTTCAATGCGCGTTGCTACCGTTCGCGGAGACTCTCCGCTCTTAACCTTCACCAGCAAAAAGCTGACGGTGTCCGGGCTGCCGCGCAGGGCGGCAAAATCACCTATCGAGACGAATGCCACCGAACTGACGAGGCTCGCGGTTCCCTCCGACAGACCGACCACCTTGAATTTTCTTCCAAGGATCTCGACTTCGTCGCCTAGATTCACGCCGGATTTTTGGGCTATGTCCCGATCGATGACGGTTTCTCCTTCTCGTGGATTTCCCCTTCCCTCTGCAACCTTCCACGGCGTACCCATTTTGGCGTCTTCAGGCAGGCCAATGATGTAGGCCAGGTTGCGTTCGTCCCCTATCACGACCATGTTGGTGAGATACAGGATGGGTGCGACTTCCTCGACGCCTGGAACACCTTTTACATCTTCAATAACAGAAGCTGGCAGCGATGAAGCGGCCATGTGCATATTGCGGACGCCAGACTGCGCAACGAAGATGTCTGCCCCGCTGTTGGTAATGTACGCCGTAATTTGTCGCTCCACGCCGGCGAAGATGGCGTCGAGCGACAGGATGAGCAAAAACGCCAGGGCCACACCGCCGACTGAAATTACCAGGCGGATCTTATTCTGGAACAGGTTGCGGAAAGCCAGCCGGATCATTTTCGGAATACCTCCGCCGGGGCCAGCCCGGCCACTGTCCGCGCCGGGAAGAGCGCCGCAGCCAGTGTCATACCCAGGCCGGCCAGAAGCGCCCACACTACGTTACGCAGAACGAAGACGATCAAAAACTGAGGCCGCACGGACATGATCCACTGTCCCACGACATAGGCCATCAACACGCCAGTGAGCGACCCACCCAGGGACGCGACCAACGCCTGGGCCGTGACAACCCGGTACAGGGTGCGGTTTGATGCACCGATGGCCTTGAGCACACCATATTCGCGTTGGCGTTCGACCGTGGCAGTATAGATGACCAGGCCGACGATCATCGTTCCCACCAAAAAGGCGATACCAACCATCAGCCGGAGAGGTGCAGAGAAGACCTTAGCAAACAACTTGAGGTCATTGGTAGCCATCTCGTCTTTGGTCGGGGCATTGATGCCGGGCAGGTCATCCAAGCGCGCCTTAAGATCGGCAGGCGTAATGCCATTGGCAGGCGTGACTAACAGGAAACTGGTTGCCCCGGGGGCACGCAGCAGCCTTTCGGCAGCCGTCTTGCGGATGAAGAAGAAGCTCGTCATCCAGGAGGTCATGCCGTCCGAGAGGCCGACGATGGTGAAGTCCTGTCCCATAATCTCAAAGAGGTCACCGGTTTTCAGATCGTGCCGTTGAGCGAGTACCCGGTCCAAGACCACTTCGCTGTCTGATTCCGGCTCCCGGCCGGCAGTGATTTCCCAGGGTCCCCCGCCCCGCTCCGGGTCATAGCCGACGAGATAAGCAGGTTGTTTCTTGCCGTGCAGGTCTAGGATGACGAACTGCGAGAGAATGGGGATGGCTTTGGTAACACCATCTACCGCTTCGACATCTTTTGCAGTGCCGGGCGGCAGAAGGGAGGTCGCCCCCAGCAGGTTGCTCACCCCTTTTTGGGCGACGATGAGCGAGCCGGGAGAGTAGGTGAGATAGGATGTTATCTGCCGGTTCATCCCAGCCAGGAAGCCATTGAGCAGCAGGATCAACATTACAGCCAACGCCACTCCGCCTATACTCAAGGCCAGGCGGGTCTTGTCTTGCAAGAGATTACGGCGTGCGAGAAGCATTTTCGATTTCCTTTCAGGGTTCCCAAAATTTCGTTACCAGATGCTAAGCATGTTCATAGTTCCCGGTAATCAACAATCTCCAACTCGTCGGAGTGCGCCTTCAATAGTGAGAGTAGCGTGTGCAGGCGCTGGCATTGCAGTGTAACCAGGACACGTAAACCCGGGTCACGCCGCACTGCTTGCGAGATATTTTCGGCCATTGCCTTGTTCTGCGCCTCCCAGGCCGCGCAGTCTTCCGCCGTCCACAGCATCTCGGTCAGCGCGCAGAGCGTGTGGCAGAATGCGCCAAACAGCGCGCCGTTGACGGCCTCCGGCCTATCGGCTTCGCGCTGACCCCATTGCAGGGCGCGGTCCAACGCGCGCACTACATCCCGCCGCCAGCCGGTTGCGGGCGTGAAGTCGGCGTATTGTGTCAGGGTCGGCAAGACCGGCACGAGGACGATATCGGTGGCAGCGACCACAGGAGCAAGGGCCTCCCGCACTTCGATTGCCGTAGTGAAGAGGTCACCACCCTCCCATGCCTCGCGCGTGATTTCGGCGCAAAGCAGGTCGGGCGCAAGATCGGCTACGAGTTTTCGCAGACAGTTCAGGTCGTAGGCAATCGGCTGGCAGTGCAGGTCAGATAACATGCCAAGCACCGCCAAGCGAGCGCGGGGTGACGCGGATGCGTTCATCGGTTGTAGGGTAGCACGCGGGGGAGGCCGGAGAGAAGCGCCGAGTGGCGCACGATGAGCAGGTAAAACTACTTGATTCGGGAGACGAGGCCGTGTTCGATGGCGATCAGCGCGGCTTCGGTGCGGGAATGAACATCGAGGCGGGTGTATAAGTTGGCAAGATGGCCCTCCACCGTGCGCACGCTCAGGTATAGCCGGGCGGCAATGGCTTTGTTGCTCAGGCCGTCAGCCAGCAGCGCCAATATCTGCCGCTCGCGGTCGGTGAGAATGCTCATATCAAAATCATGGGGAGCGGCTTCGGCCTCGCCGCGTTCAAGCAAGGCCAACGCCAGCGACGGGCTGAGATATTGATCGCCGCGAGCGATCTGCCGGATCGCAACGCCCAATGCTTCAGGCTTCTCATCTTTGGAGAACAGCCCAGCCACGCCCGGCGGCAGAATTGGGGATTCGATTTCGCCTACGATGAGCAAGATGGCCATCCCAGGCAGGGAGCGAGGCAAGTCGGCGGAAAGTTTCTCTCCGCACTCCCAGAGCAGCACACGTGGTGGCGGACTGGACTCCGGCGGAACCACGCGCAGGCCGGGTAGGCTTGCTACTAGCGCAGCCAGCCCAGCGCGGTCGAGAGGATAACGACCACTGATGGCGACCGTGATGGATGGGTGATCCATTTTTCTTCAACCTTCTTCATCTTATCCGACCTCACCCCTTGCCGTCACGCGCCGTTCACCCGTTCCATCTACCCGCCAAATGGCCTATGGTCAAACACGCCATTCAACGCCTCCGCTTTTCCCCTCTGTACGCTAGACTGCATTCGATCTCTCACCCCAAGAGTCATCTATGCCTCCAATACGAATGCCTCTCTCCTTTGTCCGAATACCCCAAGCCTTAATCGTTCTGTTACTGCCACTCATGCTCGTAATGGGCTCCGTCCGCCTTCTGGTCACCGATGAGTATCTGGCCTTTGATTACGGCAAAGCCGATTTCTCGGCAGACCCGTTCGGCTTCGACCGCGCTCAACGTCTGGCTCTCGCTTCTGTCAATTTTCACTACGTGCGCGAAGGTCAATCTATTGCGACCCTTGCCGATCAACGACTGGGGGGCGCTCCACTCTACAATGACCGCGAACTCAAGCACATGCAAGATGTGCAGAACGTGTATCAAGCTGTCTGGCTTGTCTGGCGGATTGCAGCGGGCATCGTCCTGCTGGCCGCGCTGGCGCTCGTCTGGCGCACGGAGGGTCAGCCGGCCCTGGCCGCCGCGATCAAATGGGGCGGATTGCTCACCGCCGTCCTGGTCGCCGTCGTCGGTTTGCTGGCCGTCATCGCCTGGCGATTCTGGTTCGTCGCCTTCCATCAAATCTTCTTTGCCCCTGGCACCTGGACATTCAACTACTCGGATACCCTCATCCGGCTCTTCCCGGAGAAGTTTTGGTTCGATGCAGCCCTCACCATTTCCGGCCTCAGTCTGTTCGGCGGCCTGCTGCTGGCGTTGATTGGCTGGCGCTGGCAACCAAAGCGACAGGCCGCGAGAGCCACCATTCAACCCTCAACCTCGCCATCGTAGGAGACATGCATATGGCAACCAAAGTTCGAGAAGCCCGTCGGCTCACCCGCCAACGCCAGCAACGAATCCGCGCCGCCGCTTTTGCCGTCATCGGCGTCGTCGTCCTCGGCCTGGCTGGATACTTCTTGGTCTCGGCCTTCTTCAAACCCGCGCCGCCCGCCATGGCCGGCAACGTCATTGACGTGCAAGCCGACATGGCCGGCTTTGACCTGAAACTCATCCGCCTCAAAGCCGGCGAGCCGGTGACCGTCCGCCTGACGAGCCTGGACAACTCGCACCACACCGACGGGGGCGGCAAACATCAGTGGGCGGTGGACGAACTCGGGGTGAGCATCGTCGCCCCGCCGGAAGGTTCGAATTACGCGACGTTCACCCCCGAGAAGCCCGGCACATATACCTATTACTGCGACATCTGCTGCGGTGGACGCGCGAACCCGACCATGCAGGGCACGCTGGTTGTCGAGGGATAACGATGACCGCCACCCAGGTTCGCCGCATCGTCGTGTTATCGGCGCTCGCCGTGCTCGCCCTCGGCGCCGTCGCGCTCACCGGCTTCTGGCACCCCAACGCGCCCGCCGAGGCGATGCGCGTCTATCTGCCCCAGATCACCCTGCCAACTGTGATCGTCGCTGGCGTGATAGACGGCATCAATCCCTGCGCCTTCACCGTGCTCCTCCTGTTCATCACCGCTTTGCTTGCCACGCTCCGGGCTGACGAACAAAGCGTGAATGCGATTCGCCTGCGGATGCTGGGCATGGGGTCAATCTACATCGCTGCCATTTTCCTGACCTACCTGGCCCTCGGCGTCGGATTGCTCAAGTCTTTGGACTTCTTCACCCGACAGCACGTGCCCGCCCGCTTCGGCGCGCTGCTCGCCGTGCTGTTTGGCCTGTGGATGCTCAAAGATTACTTCCTGCCTGACCTGGGGTGGCGGCTGCAAGCGCCGGGGAAGGTCGGGGAGATTGCGCGGCAGTCGGCGAAGAAAGCCACGATCCCCGCACTGATCGTCGGCGGTTTTCTCATCGGCCTGTGCACTGTGCCGTGCAGCGGCGCGGTCTACCTGGGTGTGCTCAGCCTGCTGGCGCTGCAACCCACCGCGTTGTTGGGCTACAGTTATCTTGTGCTGTACAACGTCGTCTTCGTGCTGCCGCTGGTCGTGATGCTCATCGCCGCCTCGGCCCGCCCCACACTTAACCGGCTCGCTCACTGGAACCTGCATCATAAGGAGTGGGTACGGCTGGTGCTCGGCGGCGGTGTGGTGGCGATGGGGCTGCTGATCCTGGCAACAGTATGAGTCAAAGGAGAAAAC
>Ga0209109_10001590_pt1 | contig 12488 bp, 11 predicted proteins | sample Rifsed10ft2_FD_184004 | JGI IMG/M metagenome (GOLD analysis project Ga0209109, IMG submission 184004) | Soil microbial communities from Rifle, Colorado, USA - sediment 10ft 2 (version 2) | ecosystem: Environmental > Terrestrial > Deep subsurface > Rock core/Sediment | place: Rifle, Colorado... | reverse complement strand
TGAAGCAGGTGAACGACCAATACGGCCATGAGGCGGGCAACCGCCTCCTGCAGCACGTGGTGAAGGCGATGCAGGGTCACCTGCGCGCGACCGACGTCCCGGCGCGCTACGGCGGCGACGAGTTCGTCATCATGCTGCCGGACACGCCGGCGCGCGGCGCGCTGGAGGTGGCGGAGCGCATCCGCCAGGCGGTCGAGTCGGCGCCCTTCACGACCGAGGCCGGGCGCGTGCCGTGCACGGTGAGCATCGGCGTCGCCAGCTACCCGCAGGACGGGCGCGGCATCGAGTCGCTGCTGGCGCGCGCCGATCGCGCGCTGTACGAAGCCAAGGCCGCGGGACGCAACCGCGTCGCGCAGCACGACGCCGCCGCGGGGCGCGGCGCGCCGGCGGCGGCCGGCGCTCAGATGCCGAACTCGACGTAGGTGTAGATGTAGTTCGAGCCGCCGTCGACGTTGCCGAGCAGGCGCGAGAAGCCGAAGATGCCGGAGCGGTGCGACACGCCGAGGCCGACGAAGGTATTCTTCAGCGCGCGGCTGCCGATCAGGTCCCCGAGGCTGACGTCGATGCTCGGGTCGAGGTAGGCGATCAGCTTGTTGGTGTTCTCGCCGCGGCGTTCCTGATCGCGCACCTCCATCCAGGGCACGCGTCCCGCGTACGACAGTCCCGAGCCCAGGCCGATGCGCGTCTTCACGCGATCGCGCCACGGCAAGCCGTACCAGAACGACTTGAAGTAGGCGTTCACCTGCCAGTGGTCGGGCTGGTAGCCCTTCTCGTCGTGGCGCAGCAGCCCGATGTAGCCCGCGATGTCCATGTTCCAGCCGTACAGCCGCTCGATCAGCGTGCGGCCGAGCTCGACGGAGGCGACGCGCGTTTCCTCCGGTGTCGAGGTCGAGGTGCAATTGAGGCGCACGATCTTGGCCACGTCGCACTCGCTCGCCTTGCCGTAGTACAGCTTCACCCACAGCGGGCGCGATTCGCTCCAGGCATCGGCTTGCGGCGAATGCTCGTAGAGCAGGCCGAGGGTCGCCGCGGCCTGCAGCCCGCTCTCGACGATCGGGCTCGCGCGCACGCTGCCCGCCCACTGCGTGGCCGAGACGCCGCCGAGCAGATGCCAGTGCCTGCTCAGCGGATAGGTGGCGTACAGCGCCAGCTCGAGGTTGAGGCCCGCTTCGGCGACATGGGCGGGACGCGCGGCGCCGGCCTCGGCCGGGCGCACGCCGTAGTAGTAGTCGTTCAGCTTCGTGTCGCGCCACGACAGCATGGCCTGCGGCCACAGGCGCAGCTCGCCGCGCCGCACTTCCTCGGCCAGGCGCAGGCGCACTTCGCTGCCGCGCGATGCGTCGTCGACGTTGTGCAGGAGCTCGACGCCCAGCGTGCCCCAGGCCATGCGCTGGCGGTAGCCGAAGCCGAGGTCCGTGCCCTGCTCGCGCAGCGCCATGCCGGCGAGCGCCGCCGGCGGCCGCAGCAGCGGCGTGCCCTCGTAGCGATGCGCGAGAAAGACGTCGATGCGCCGCGCCGCGTCCAGATCCAGCTTCAATCCCACGCGGTCCGAATGCAGGTAGGCGTGCTCGCCGGCGTAGACGTTCACCGGCAGGTAGTCGTAGCGCACGCCGGCGCCGACATACGGCGAGCGCTCCGCGCGCACCGCGCCGCCCGAGCCCGCGCCGCCGGCCTCGAGCGCCGCGTCGAACCTGTCGCCGTAGGCCGACGCCGCGAGCGGCGTCAGCGCGAGCTGCGACAGCAGGATAAGCCGGGCGATGCGCAATTTCGATTTCCTCTCCCCGCAGAACGCGCGAGCTTACATGGAATCACGCTAGCATTAGGGCGCCGTTGCGCTCGTCCCCGGGAGAATTCATGCCACGATCTCGCTGCGCCCCCATCGCGCTCGCCCTCGCCGTCGTCTGCGCCGCACCCGCGGCCGCCATGGAACCGTGGAGCCTGCTCGCGCAATCGCGCAAGCAGACGCCGCAGCCGCCGTGGCCCGCCGGCGACGAGCGCGGCATGGCCAACCAGATCGGGCCCGCCACCTGGGCGCGCTGCGCATGGCACCTCGGGCAGCGCGGGGCGAAATCGTATGAGCTGTCCTACGAGCGCTCGAACACGATGCCGCTGTCGCCTTTCACCGGGCCGTACGTGCAGACGCCCAAGCCCACCGCGGGCCTCCCGGGTACCGGCCATGGCTTCAACGGCGAGTCCCTGAACGAAGGCGCCGAGCCCGGCGCGCAGGGCACGCAGATGGACGCGCTCGGGCATTTCGCCTTCATGCCGCAGCCCTGGGACGGCAAGCCGCCCTATCCCGCGGAGAACCTGCGCTACTACGGCGGCTTCACGCAGGCCGAGGTCAAGTCCGCGCCGGACGCGCCGCTCGCCAGGCTCGGCATGGAAAAGGCGCCGCCGATCGTGACCAGCGCGGTGCTGCTCGACGCAAGAGCGCACATCGGCGGCGGCGTGTCGATGAAGGCCGGCGAGGTGGTGACGCGCAAGGACATCGAAGCGATGCTCAGGGCGCAAGGCCTTGCCAAGCGCGGCATCCAGCCGGGAGACGTCGTCTACGTGCGCACCGGCTGGGGCGATCACTGGCGCGATCCCGACACCGAGAAGAGCTACTACACCAAGGCGCCGGGCCTCGCCTACGACGCGGCGCAGTATCTCGGCGAGCGGCGCGTGGTCGCCGTAGGCCTCGATACGCCGTTCGTGGATCCCGTGCCCGAAGGCATGCTCATGGGCAAGGCCGATCCGGCGCCGGGCACGCCGGCGGGGCTGCCCTTCGCCGTGCATCACCACCTGATCACGCAGATGGGCATCCACCATGTCGAGAACGCGAAGCTCGACGAGCTGGCGAACGACAAGGTGTGGACCTCGTGCACCATGATCCTGCCGCTGCGCGAGAAGGGGGCGGCGGGCTCGCCGGTGCGCCCGGTGGCGATCGGCGTGCCCAATCAATAGGAGTCCACGACCATGCGCGCCTACTTCATCCGCGCCGGCGGCGGCCGGGCGCTCGTCGAGCCCCGCGACGCCGCGGTGCCGGAACCCGGCCCGCAGCAGATGCGGGTGCGCGTTCGGGCCGCGGGACTGAACCGCGGCGAATTCATGGGCGCGGGCGCGGCGGCGAAACCCGCGGGCACCGATGCCGCGGGAGAAGTCGAGCAGCTCGGCCCCGGCGTGACCCGGTTCAAGGTCGGCGCGCGCGTCATGGGCCGCTGCCCGGGCGCCTTCGCGCAGTACGCGCTGATGGACGCGCGCGAGACGATGGCCGTGCCGGAGAAGCTCGCCTGGGAGGACGCGGCGGCGGTGCCGATCGTGTTCCTCGTCGTCTACGACATGCTGATCGCGCAGGGGCGCCTCGAGGCGGGCGAGTGGCTGCTCGTCACCGGCGTCACTTCCGGCGTCGGCGTCGCCGCGCTGCAGACGGCGAAGGCGCTCGGCGCCAAGGTGATCGGCACCTCGGGCTCGGCGGAGAAGCTGGCGAAGCTCGCGCCGCTCGGGCTGGATCTCGCGCTCGCCACGCGCAAGCCCGATTTCTGCGACGCCGTGCTCGAGGCGACCGGCGGCAAGGGCGCGAACCTGTGCGTGAACAACGTCGGCGGCACGGTGTTCGCCGAATGCGTGCGCGCGCTCGCCTTCGAAGGGCGCCTTGCGGTCGTCGGCTACATGGACGGCGTGCTGAAGGCCGAGATGGACCTCGACGCGCTGCACGCCAAGCGCCTGACGCTCTTCGGCGTCTCCAACAAGCTCAGAAACGCGGACCAGCGCGCCACCACCGTGCGCGGCTTCGCCGAGAAGGTGCTGCCGCTCATCGCCGCAGGCCGCATCAAGCCGCTGATCGATCGCGTCTACCCGTTCGACGAGCTGCCCGCCGCGGCCGAGCGCCTGCAAGCCAACGCCCACGTCGGCAAGATTGTCGTGACACTCAAATAGGGACAGACCTCATTTTTCTCATTTGCAAATGAGAAAAATGAGGTCTGTCCCTATTTAAATTGCTTTCACGGCGCGCAGCCGCGCGATCTCGTCCTTGCCGTAGCCGAGCTCGGCGAGGATCTCGTCGGTGTGCTCGCCGACCTCCGGCGCGGCGCGCGCCACGCGCGCCGGCGTGCGCGAGAGCTTCACCGCCTGGTCGACGACGCGGAACCGGCCCAGCGCGCGGCTCTCGACCTCGACCGCCGCGCCGAGATGGCGCACCTGCGGGTCGGCGAACACCTGGTCCATGGTGTAGATCGGGCCGCAGGGAACGCCGGCCGCGTTCAGGGCTTCGATCCACTCGGCGCTCTTGCTCTTCGCGAGCGCGGCGTTGATCTCGGCGTTGAGCTGCGCGCGGTTCTTGGCGCGCGCCGGCTGGCCCTTGAACTCGGCCCGCTCGAGCAGGTCCTCGCGGCCGATGGCGCCGCACAGCCGCGTCCACATGCCTTCGCCCGAGGCGGCGACGTTGATGTGGCCGTCGGCGGTCCGGTACGCCGAGGTCGGCATGCTCGTCGGGTGGTCGTTGCCGACCTGCGGCGCCACTTCGCCTTCCTTGAGGAAGCGCGCCGCCTGGAAATCGGTCAGCGTGATGCCCGCCTGCAGCAGCGAGCTCTGCACCCACTGGCCCCTGCCCGAGCGCTCGCGCTCGAGCAGCGCCGTCATGATGCCGAGCGCCGCGAACAGACCCGCCGAGACGTCGGCCACCGCGGCGCCCACGCGCACCGGCCCCTGACCCGGCAGCCCGGTGATCGACATCAGGCCGCTCATGCCCTGCGCGATCTGGTCGAAGCCGGGCCGGTCGCGGTACGGACCGTCCTGGCCGAAGCCCGAGATGCTGGCGAGGATGACGCGTGCGTTGATCGCGGCGAGCGAGTCGTAGTCGATGCCCAGGCGAAACTTCACGTCGGGCCGGTAGTTCTCGACCACGACGTCCGCGGTTTTCACCAGGCGCGCGAACACCTCCTGCGCCTGCGGCTGCTTCAGGTTGAGCGTGAGCGAGCGCTTGTTGCGCTGCAGGTTCTGGAAATCGGAGCCCGAGCGCGCCCCGCCCATGCCCTCGTTCGGGTCGAGCCCCGGCGGCGACTCGATCCTGATCACGTCGGCGCCGAAGTCGGCGAACTGGCGCACGCAGGTGGGGCCGGCGCGCACGCGCGACAGGTCGAGGATGCGCAGGTGCTGCAGCGCGCCGGAGCCGCCAGGTTTGGGCATGGCGCGCATCTTAGCCTGAGCGCGGCTACGCCGGCGCGCTGCGCTGCTGCCAGGCGGCGCGCCGGTAGCCCGAGCGCCGGGCGACCGGGCGCGCGGCGTATTCCCGGATCCGCGCCAGCACTGCGCGGCGCAGGTCCGCCGGCAGCCCACCGCCGGCGCGCTCGAAGCGCTGCAGCAGCGCCTGCAGATCGGGCGCGGCGCCGGGCGCGCCGTCGTGGAACAGGCGCTCGTCGCCCAGCCAGACCAGCGCCCGCTCGCTCGCGCCGGCGCCGTAGCACAGCTCGAAGCGCGCCAGCGTGCCGCCCGCGTCCTGCCAGACGAAGAGATCGAAGTATTCGTCGTGGAACCAGCGCCGGCTGAGCGGCGCCTCGTCGCCAACACCAAGGATTTCGCGCATCGCAGGTTTCGACTCGCGCGCGCGGCGGCGGTTCCCGCCGCCTAGCGCGCCGAGGTGACGCGCGTGTTGGCGAGCACCAGGCGGTCGACGAGGTTCCTGACCAGCGCGCGCGTCAGCTGCAGCTGCGCGCCGACGCTCATCTTCGCCAGCGCCGCCGGGTCGAATTCGGCGAGCAGGAGCCTGGTCATCGACTCGACCGTGGCGTGGCGCGGCAGCTCGCCGCCCCAGATGTAGGCCATCTCGCCGAAGCACTCGCTGTGGTTGACCACGTTCAGGAGGCGCCCGCCCTTGGTGACCTTGACCTCGCCCTCGGCGAGGAAGAAGAAGCTCTTGCCCTTGTCGTTCTCGCGCACGATCGTCCTGCCCTTGTCGACGCGCGCCCACTGGCCGGCGCCCGCCAGCTCCCAGAGATCGGCATCGTCGAGGCCGGAGAGCATGTCCACGCGCTTGAGGGCGACGTACTTCTCGGTGTCGGGGATGGCGCTGGCCGGGAGCACCTGGCGCACCACCTTGGCGAGCTCGGCCGCGAACTCGGCCCAGGTCGGGTAGCGTGCCTCGGGCCGTTTGCGCAGCGCGCGCAGGATCACGGGGTCGAGCTCCTTCGGCAGGTCCTTGCGGATCTCGCTCGGCGGCAGCGGCTCGAGCTCCAGGATCTTCTTCAGCAGCGCGTCCAGGTTCTCGGCGCGCAGCGGCCGCTGCGCGGTGAGCATCTCGTAGAGCACCACGCCGAGCGCGTACATGTCGCTGTGGTGCGTGAGCTCGCGCCCGGCGACCTGCTCGGGCGAAAGGTAGTACGGCGAGCCCATCTCCGCGCTCTGCACCGCCTGGGTCTTTCTCAGGAAGGCGGCGCCGAAATCGGCGATTTTCACGTTGCTGCCGCCCGCGAGCATGAGGTTCGCCGGCTTGATGTCGCGATGCACGATGCCCTCGCGGAACGCGTAGTCGAGCGCGCCGCAGCACTTGAAGCCGATCTGCAGCACGTCGGCCACCGGCAGGAGCTTGCCAGGCCGGGTGTGGGCGGACAGATCGCCCCCCGTGACCAGCTCCATGGCGATGTAGCCCGAGTCCTCGCCCACCACGGCGTCGAGGATCGAGACGATGTGCGGGTGCTTGAGCTTGCCGGCGAGCGCCGCCTCGTTCTGGAACTGCGCGCGGTAGACGGTGCCGAACTCGGGGTCGCGGAACACCTCGGGCTCGATGGTCTTCAGCGCCACCTCGCCGCCGGAAAAGGTGTCGCGCGCCAGGTACACGGTGCCGGTGGCGCCCTTGCCGAGCATCTTGTGCACGTCGTACTTGCCGACCTGCAGGCTCAGGCCGAGGTCGATGGCTTGCGGCGCCGGCGCTTTGCCTTCCATTTTCCTCCCGGTCCCGGATGTTACTGCATGCCGCGCTTGCCGAGCGCGCGTCCAGGCACCAGAATCGGCTTCTCCGATTGTCCGGCCACCGCGAGCGCATGGCACACAAGGAAGTCCCGGTCGAGTTTCTAGAGTTCGGCATGTACGTCGCCAAGCTCGACCGGCCGTGGACCGAGACGCCGTTCGTCTACCAGGGCTTCGTGCTGCAGACCGAGCAGCAGCTCAACGCGCTGAAGAAATACTGCAAGCTGGTCTACGTCGACCCGGAGAAGCGCCAGGAGGTGATGGCGGCCAAGCTCCTCACGCTGCCGCCGGCCTCCACGCGCCAGGTGATCGCCGAGCAGTCCAGGGAGAAGGTGCGCGGCACCGTGATCTACAAGGAGCTCGCCACCGTCGAGGACGAGCTGCCGCGCGCGCGCACCGTCTTCACGCAGACCAACGCCATCGTGCACGCGATGTCGCGCGCGGTGGTCACCGGCAACGCGCTCGACGGCGACCGCGCCAAGCAGGCGGTGAACGAGATCACCGACTCGGTGGTGCGCAACCCCGACGCCATGATGCTGCTCGTCACCATGCGCGACAAGGCGGAGGAGACGCTCAACCGCTCGACCCAGGTCTCGGTGTACATGACGGTGTTCGGCCGCTTCCTGCAGCTCGAGCGCGGCAGCCTGGAGATCCTCGGCCTGATCGGGCTGCTGCAGGACGTGGGCATGCTCAAGCTCCCCGCGGGCATTCCCGGCCGCCGCGCCGACCTGGCGCCGGCCGAGGACGAGATCTTCAAGACGCACGTCACGCACAGCGTCGAGATCCTCTCGCAGACCGCGGGCCTGCCCGCCGAGCTGCCGGGCCTGGCGTCGCTGCACCACGAGCGCTACGACGGCAGCGGCTATCCGCGCGGCCTGAAGGGCGGCGCCATCTCGCAGATGGGCGCCATCGCCGGCATCGTCGACACCTTCGACCTGCTGACCGCGCCGGCGCCCTACGGCATGCAGATGCCGCCTTCGAATGCGCTGAACGTCCTGTTCCAGAACCGCGGCACGCAGTTCCACGCCGCGCTCGTCGAGCAGTTCATCCAGTGCGTCGGCGCCTTCCCGGTGGGCAGCGTCGTGGAGCTGAACAGCGGCGAGGTCGGCGTGGTGATCACGCAGAACCTGGTGAAGCGCCTGCAGCCACGCGTCATGGTGGTGCAGGACGCCGCGGGCAATCCCATCCACCCGCACAAGGTGCTCGACCTGGTGAACGAGCCCATGGCGACCAAGGACGAGCCCTACCGCATCCGCCGCACGCTCGACCAGACCACGGTCAAGATCGATTCACGCGAGCTGTTTCTGTGACTGCGGCGCTGGACAGTGCCGCAATACAGCATCTTCTCGAGCAGTTCGGCCTCGCCGCCGACAGCATCGCCGCGCTCGACGGGCTCGGCGTGGCGCTCGACGAGCACGCCCCCGAGGCGCTGCAGGCGGCGCGCGGCGAAAGCGCGCTCGCCAGCGCCACGTCGCCGTTCTTCATGCCGCTGCTGCCCGCCGGCATGTCGGAGCCGCAGCGCGCGCTGGTAGCTGCGCTCGCGCGCGGCGCGCTCGGCGGCGAAGCGCTGCCGCGGCTGCTGCTGGCATGGGCGCAAACGCTCAATCCCGAGGAGCCGAGCGAGCGCGCGCTGCGCGACTGCCGGCCGCTGCAGGAGCTGCTGCGCGCGGGGGCGCTGCGCGTGTACGCGGGCGAAAGCGCGCTCTGCGACGCCGCGCTCGCCGCCGCCGAGCGCCTGGGGGCGGTGCAGCTCGCCCTCATCGCCGAGGTCGCGGCGCGCGGCGGGCACGGCCGCGGCGACGCCGCCTCGGGGCTCGCGGAGTTCATGGCGCGGGCGGACGCCTGCGTCGCCGCGCGCCTCGCCGACGGCGGGCAGATGGCGCTGCTGTTCGTCGACTGCGGCGTCATCGGCCGCATCGACGGGGTGTGGGGCTACGTGGTGGGCGACGGCGTGCGCAACCGCCTGGGCGCGCGCCTGCGCACCGAGGTGCTGCGCGCGCAGGACATCCTCGGCCACCCCGGGCGCGACGAGTTCGCCTGCGTGCTCGCGAGCCTGCAGAGCAGCGGCGTGGCGACGCTCGCCGCGGAGAAGCTGCTGCGCGCGCTCGACCAGCCGCTGTGGGTGGACGTCGACGAAGTCTACGCGCGCCCGGCGGTGGGCATCGCGGTGTTCCCGGAGCACGGCACGAGCGCGGTCGAGCTGCTGCAGCGCGCGCGCACCGCGAGCCGCGCAGCGCGCGAGCGGCCGGAGCGCTACGCGCTCTACAGCGCCGACCAGGAGCGCTCCGAGGTCGAGCTGCTGCTCTACGAGAACCGGCTGCGCGCGGCGATCGCCCAGGACGCGCTCGACATCGTGTTCCAGGCGCAGCGCGACGCGCGTACCGGGCTCATCGTCGGCGCCGAGAGCCAGCTGCGCTGGCGCGACGCGAGCCTGGGCGCGGTGCCGGTGGCGAAAGCGATCGCCGCCGCGGAGTCGGCGGGCCTGGTGAACGAGGTGACGCTGTGGCTGGTGAACGGCGCGCTGCGCAACTGCCGCCAGTTCCGCGACGCCGCCGGGCTCGACCTGCGCGTCGGCGTCACGCTCTCGGCGAAGAGCCTGCGCCAGGCCGACCTGCCCGACTTCGTGCTGAGCGCGCTGAAGACCTGGAACCTGCGCCCGAGCCGGCTGTCGCTCGAGATCACGGAGACGCAGGTGCTGGCGACGAGCCTGGAGTCGGTGGAGACGCTGCAGCGCCTGCGCGAGGCGGGCGTGCGCCTGTCGCTCGACGACCCGGGCGCCGGCTACGCGTCGCTCGCCTGGCTGGCGACGCTGCCGTTCCACGAGCTGCGCGTCGACCTCGCCGACATCGGCGACATCGTCGATTCGCCGCAGCACCTGGCGCTGGTGCGCGCGCTCGTCGAGCTCGCGCACCGCCTGAAGATGGAAGTGCTGGTGGCGGGCGTGGAGAACGAGGAAAGCGTGGCGCGCCTCAAGCCCCTGGGCTGCGACCTGATCCAGGGCGCGGTGATCGGCAAGCCGCTCGAGACGCTCGAGTTCATCAGGAAATTCCGCGTCGATTGAGTCGCTGGGCCACGCGCGGCCGCGCTGCGCCAGAATTCATCGCCGCTGCGCCATAATCGCGCTGCATACTTCAGCCTGTCGATAGGAGAACCCGCCATGCGACTTGCCAGCCTTGCGATCGTAGCCCTACTGGCCCTCGCCGCCTGCGGCGAGGCCGAGCCGCCCAAGCCGGCCGCCGCGCCCGCGCCGCCCAAGCCCATGTCGCAGGCGCCGGCGAGCGCGCCCACGCCGCCGCCCGCGCCCGTCGCCGCGCCGCAGCCCTCCGCCGACGAGCTGCTCGCCGAGCGCGTGAAGAAGGCGCTGCGCGACACGAAAAAAGTGGATGGCCAGGGCGTCGGCGTGCGCGTCGCCGACGGCACCGTCACGCTGTACGGCACCGCCCCCAGCGCCGAGGAGCAGCGCCGCATCGAGCAGTTCGTCGCCGGCGTGGAGGGCGTGCGGGCGGTGCTCAGCAAGCTGGTGATCGTGCGCGGCTCGTAGCCGCGGCGCGAAAGCCCGCGCGGTACGCCGCGCGCCGCTCCTCGGCGCTGCGCCCGAGCGCGCAGTACAGCGCGTGCGGCGTGACCAGCGCATCGGCTTCGCCCAGGGCGTTGGCGCGATAGCTCGACCAGCGGTAGTGCGCCGGGTGGCGCGCGAGCCCCGCGCGCACCGGATTGAGCTCGATGTAGCGCATGCAGGCGAGGACGTAGCGCCGCGTGGTGACGGGCGTGGCGTCGAAGTCGCGCGCGCGCACGGCACGGATCAGGGGCATCGCGCCAGCCACGCGATCCGGCGTCAGCAGCAGGTGCACGTGCGTGCCCATGAGGACGTAGGCGTGCACCGGGCAGCGCGCGGCCGCGCGCAGCCGTTCCAGGCAGGCGCCGGGATCGCCCGCATCGCCGCGCAGCACGAGATGCAGCGGGACGCCGGGCTGCTGCGGGCAGGCGGTGCGGGCCATGGGCGAGCAACGCCCGAGGCGGGGCGGCGGTTGACGCTGCGCGCGCGCCGCCGGGTTAGGATGCACGCTCAGCCACAGCGAGGCCCGTCATGAGCGCTCCAGAAAAGCCCGCGGCACAGGCGCCGCACGACCCGATCCAGGATCTGGCGGAGAAGCTCTACGTACAGCTGTGCGGCCGCATCTACGGCGCGGGCGGCGAAAAGCCGCAGCCCAAGGCCGTGGCGCAGCTGTGCTTCAAGCTCGCGGAGACTTTCATCGCGGCGAACTACGAATTCAATCCGACCGCCGTCGCCGCGCGCGAGGCGAAGAACAAGGCCTCGGTGAAGCTCGACTCGGTGCAGATCGATTTCGGCGCCGTGGACAAGGCCTAGGGCCAGGCCGCTGCCGCTCGCAGCCGGACTCGCGACCGAAACCCCGGGCGGCTGAGCTTGGCCAAACGGCTCTTCTACGGCTGGCGCATGGTGGGCGCCGGCGCGGGCATCCAGTTCCTGCAGTCCAGCCTGCTGCTGCAGTCCTTCGGCGCCTACGTCGCCGTGCTGCGCGACGACCGCGGCTGGTCGAAGACCGAGCTCTCCCTCGCCGCGGCGCTGCACCAGCTTGAAGCGGCGATCCTCGGGCCGCTCCTCGGCTGGATCATCGACCGCTTCGGCCCGCAGGGCGTGATCCGCGCCGGCGTGCTGCTGCTGGGCGCGGGCTTCATGATCCTCTCCGGCATCGAGTCGCTCGCCGCCTTCTACGGCGCCTTCATCGTCATCGCGCTCGGCTCCAGCCTGTGCGGCTTCTTCCCCATCAACGTCGCCCTCATCTACTGGTTCGAGCGCTCGCGCTCGCGCGTGCTGTCCATCATCGGCCTGGGCGCCGCGTTCGGCGGCATCGCCGTGCCGCTGGTCGCCTGGTGCATCGCGTCCTTCGGCTGGCGCCCGACCGCGTTCGGCTCGGGGGTGCTGTTCGTCGTGCTGGGCTGGCCGCTCGCGCGCGTGATGCGCGGACGGCCTCACCTGTACGGCGAAGATGTCGACGGCGAGGCCGCGGCGGCGCCGGCGGCGATTTCCGGCACGGCGCAGCCCATGGCCGCCACGCGTGATTTCACGGCGCGCGAGGCGCTGCGCACGCCCGCGTTCTGGCTGCTCTCGCTCGGGCACGGCTTCGCGCTGTTCGTGGTGACGGCGGTCAACGTGCACGCCATCACGCACATGAAGGAGGGCCTGGGCTACCCGGTGGAGACCGCCGCGCTCTTCATCCTGCTGATGACCCTGGCGCAGGTGGCCGGCATCGCCGCCGGCGCCGCGCACGGCGACCGCTACGACAAGCGCCTGATCTGCGCGGCGTGCATGGTGATGCACATGGCGGGGCTGCTCGCCCTCACCTACGCCACCGGCGTGCCGATGCTCGTCGCCTTCGCGCTGCTGCACGGGGTCGCCTGGGGGCTGCGCGGCCCGTTCATGCAGGCGATCCGCGCCGAGTACTTCGGCGTGAGCGCCATCGGCATGATCCTGGGGCTCTCGTTCATGATCATCGTCGTCGGCCAGATCGGCGGGCCGCTGATCG
>Ga0209109_10001588_pt1 | contig 12492 bp, 10 predicted proteins | sample Rifsed10ft2_FD_184004 | JGI IMG/M metagenome (GOLD analysis project Ga0209109, IMG submission 184004) | Soil microbial communities from Rifle, Colorado, USA - sediment 10ft 2 (version 2) | ecosystem: Environmental > Terrestrial > Deep subsurface > Rock core/Sediment | place: Rifle, Colorado... | reverse complement strand
CGGCGGGGATCTGACCCTCGACCTCGCAATCCTGGATGTCACACTCCGCCCGGAACGAATCGAAGGGTGCTCCCAGCGTGTTGGTGCGCATGGGGTTCGCTGCGGGTTGCGCTTCGGCCGCGAGTGCGGAGCCGCCCGCGACGACGTTCGCGCCCGCCACCGCGCTCAATGTGCCCATGAAGGTGCGCCGATCCATCGATGCAGCGGACCGATCGTGATTGGGTTTGTCGCTCATGATTGTTTCCACCAGCGCCCGGTCACCGGATGCGGATAATGAAAGGCCAGCACGTCGGTGTCCGGCCACAGCACGGGAACGGGACTCATCAGTTCATCGGGGCCTAAGGGATTCCTGGGGTAGGTCTCGCTGTAGAACGGAACGAACTTTGCCGGCGTGTGCGCCCATCCCTCCTCGAACCGGGCATGCCATACGGGGCGGTAATTGAGCACCTTGATCTTCCACACGCCATTGTCCTTGACGTATTCGTTCTCGTAGAGCCCGCCTTCCCACCACTGCCTCAGCACGTTGGCGCCTTCGCCTGCCTTGACGACGCTGTCGTGCCGGCCAGCTTGCATGAAGCAGCGGAAACGCGCCTTGGACGTCATTCGATCCGGCGCGACGTCGACCACATCCTGCAATTGCGGGTGATCCAGCAGGAATCCGGGCACTGGTCCATTCTTTCCCCCCGTGAAGGTGGTCCGAAACGTATCGCAGTACAGGCGCCTGGCACCGGCTTTGCCCTTGAAGATGCCGCCCATGAAACGGACTTCGCCGTCCTCGGCAAACAGGTCGACGGTCTCGTCGTAGAGGCACTTGTCGATGTAGTAGCCGTAGGCATGGTGCAGCCGGCGGATGGCGTGGGTGTCCTCGAGAATCCCGACCTGGTTCGCGAGTTGCGCCAGTTGTTTCTCGAGCTCTGCCAGGCGGTCGTCAGGACCCTTGGTGGGTGACGCCGCGTCATCGGCAGACGCGACGGTTGCCGCGGTGCCCAGGGCGAGCGCGGTCGCGGAAATGAGGCCAGATTGCTCCAGAAAGCTGCGTCGATCGACAGTCATCGTGGCATTCCCCTGGGTGTTCTGCTCTCGAAGGCTTGCGAGGGTAACGTCCCAATGCGATCCGGGGTAGTGGGACAGCGCCGGCTTGCCCACGGTCGCCGTGGTGTGAAAGAGTTCGGGATCGAAGGGGAGGGGTTCGCAATGACACATCAAGACCCGGTGCGTCGCCGGGATTTCCTCAAGACCACTGGTGTTCTGACGGGATTGCTCGCGGCAGGCAGCCCATGGGCGTTGCTTGCTCCCAGCCGTGCCTGGGCCGTTGACCTGACCGTTTTCACGAGCGCCGAAGGCGAGGCGTTGCTGGCGATGGCGCGCACGATTGCGCCGCACGACAAGCTTGAGGACGCGGCTTACGCAATCGTCATCCAGGCGGTCGATGGCGAGGCGGGAAAAGACGCAAGCTTTCTGAAGCTCGTAAGGGACGGCGTTGCGAGCCTCGGTTCTGCGTTCGCCGGGGCTCCGGAAGCCGAACGCGTTGAGTCGCTCAGGAAAATCGAATCAGGCGCGTTCTTCCAGACCATGCGCGTCAAGACGTTGCAGGTCCTCTACTCGACGCCGCTGGCATACGCCCACTTCGGTTACGAGGGCGAGGCCTTCTCCAAGGGTGGCTATCTCTATCGCGGGTTCAACGACCTGCGCTGGCTGCCCGAAGTGCCGCTCGTGGACAGCGGGCCCGTTCCTGTGTCGGGTTGAGCGGGGAGGGCGGCGCGATGGCAAGTTTCGATCTCCATGATGACGGCGTGGTCGTGATCATCGGTTCCGGTGCGGGGGGTGGCACGCTCGCTCATGAGCTGACGCGCCGTGGCATCAAGGTGGTGTTGCTCGAAGCCGGCGCGCGTCAGTCGGTCGCCACCTTCACGCAGGTTCCGGGTGATGCCTTCGTGCAGTTGTCCTGGCTCGATCCGCGCACTCAGTCGGGCACATGGAGCGTCGCGCGCGAGTTCCCCACGCTGCCGTCGTGGACCTGCAAGACCGTCGGCGGTACGACAGTTCACTGGACTGCCACCACGCCGCGCATTCGCGAGTGGGAGCTCAAGGCGCGCACTAGCTACGGTGACATTCAGGGCACGTCGCTGATCGACTGGCCGATCAAGTTCGCCGAGCTCAAGAATTACTACAACCTCGCCGAGCGTCGGCTCGGAGTTACGCGGCGCAATGGTATTCCAGGCCTGCCAGCGTCGAACAACTTCAAGGTGATGTACGCCGGCGCGAAGAAGCTGGGCTACAAGCGCGTGCACACCAACTATCTCGCGATCAATCCGCGCGCACGAGACGGTCGGGGATTCTGCATCCAGCAGGGTTTCTGTCTGCAGGGCTGCACCACGATGGCGAAGTGGAGCACGCTGTACACGGAGATCCCGCGCGCCGAGGCGACGGGGAATCTCGATCTTCGCATCCAGTCGATGGCGACGCGCATCGAGCACGGCGAAGATGGGCGCGTCAACGGCGTCGTCTATCGCGATTCGCAAGGTCGCGAGCAGCGCCAGAAGGCGCGCATCGTTTGCGTGGCGGGCAATGCGATCGAGACCGCACGCCTGCTGCTTCTCTCAGAGTCGGGGAAGTACCCGCACGGCTTGGCAAACACTTCGGATCAGGTCGGGCGCAATTACATGCACCACGTCAGCGCCTTCGTGTGGGGCATATTCAACCAGCCGGTCCATTTCTGGCGCGGCGCAGTGCTCGCGGGCGTGATCGAAGACGAGACGGTCAATGAGCCGAAGCGTGGCTTCGTGAGCGGATATCATCTCGAGCTCGCGTCCATGGATCTGCCGACGATTCCGCTCGTTGGCCTGCCCTATGGATGGGGCCGCGACTTTGCGTCGATCATGGAGGATTACCGCAATTTCGCTGGCATGCTGGTTTTGGGCGAGGACATGCCTCAGTCCGGCAATCGGATCACTCTCGATGCAAACGTCAAGGACGCCAACGGCCTGCCGGTGGCGCACGTGCACGTGGACGACCACCCGAACGATGCGGCGCTCCGCAAGCATGCACAGGACCAGGGGGTGAAGCTGTACGAGGCGCTCGACGCCAAGCGCGTGATCCGCGGCAATACGACGCCCGCGGCGCACAACATGGGCACCGCGCGCATGAGCGCCGACCCCCGCGACGGCGTGACCAATGAGTGGGGTCAGGCACACGATATAAAGAACCTGTTCGTGTCCGACGGAAGCGTGTTCAGCACCTCGGGCTCCGCCAATCCGACGCTGACGATCGTGGCGCTGGTGCTGCGCCAGGCGGAGTACATCAGCCGCCAGATGTCCGCCCGCGCAATTTGACCCCACTTCGGGGGCACTCTCACGCCAGCGCTCGAATGCGCATATAGTGGTAAACCACAGTATCGCGACGTACTTGCCACGGTTCCGCGCAAGCAGCGGCGGATGATAAGAAGAAGAGCGTAAGGGGGCGCACCTCTGAAGACCTTCAGGATGCGAGTGGGGTGATTCCGGTTAACTCACGTATTTGGGGCTCATCGATGCGGGCGGCTGGCCGGCGCCGTCGCGCGCATCAGATCGACAACGAGCGAGGCCGACATGATTAGCTCATTCCTGCGTTCGGTATCGATCGTCATCGCCGCTCTGGTGGTGGCTGGTTGCAGCGGCGACACCGGATCGGCCGGCGCACCCGGCACGCAGGGTCCACCGGGGCCTCCGGGGCCTCCGGGGTCCGACGCCGGCCCGGTCATCACCATCCGGAGTAATGCGACACCGGCCAATGATGCGGCCGCCGCCGCATGGGCGGCGCTCGCGCTACGCGTTACCGTTACGAGCGTCAGCATCAGCAGCCCGGCCGTCGTCAATTTCACCGTGACGGATGACACCGGAACGCCGGTGAAGGGCTTGGGCAATACGTCGAGGAGCAGTACGGCCACCGTCGCCGGCCTGACCAACCTGTCATTTTCGCTGGCGAAGCTGGTGCCGGGCGCCAACGGCGACCCAAGCCAGTGGGTCAGCTACATGGTGACGACCGTTCCAACGACAACCGCTGCTTCGGCGCCGACGCGCCCGACGACCGACAACGCCGGGACGCTGGTTGACCGTGGCGACGGCAGCTACACCTACACCTTTTACCGCGACGTTCCCCAGATCAAGTCCCAGGTCGACGCGATGACCGTCAGCGGAGCCAACAACAAGGCCGACCTCGGTGACCTGACCTACGCTCCGAGCCTGGTGCACCGGCTGACGATCCAGCTGTCCGGCAATGCCCCAGGTACCGGGACCAACACGCCGAATGCCGTCGAGGTCGCGGGCTTCCCCGGCGTGCCGCTGACCGAAGCCGTAGATGTCATCTACGACTTCATCCCCGCGACGGGGCAACCTGCGGCGAATTCCGGCCGCGACATCGTCGCCACCCAGAAGTGCAACGAGTGTCACCGGAGGCTCGGCGGCATTCCCGGCGACGACCCGGAGAGTTCGGGGGCCGGTTTCCACGGCGGTAACCGGAACGAAACCCGGTATTGCGTCGTATGCCACACCGAGCAGCGCAAGTACGGGCGCACCGAGGCCACGATCGACTCCGGCACGCTCACCTTCACCAGCGCCAACACCTACCTGGTGGATGGCCGCGCGATTGGGAACCTGCCCAACCACATCCACCACATTCATATGGGCAAGCACCTGGCCAAGAAGAACTACAACTACGCTAACGTGCTGTACAACGAGGTGCTGTTCCCGCAGGACCTGCGCAACTGCACCAAGTGCCACGACGGCTCGGCTACCTCGACGGTCCAGACCGCGCAGGGCGACAACTGGAAGAACGCACCCAGCCGGCGGGCCTGCGGTGGGTGCCATGACGGCATCAATTTCGCGACCGGCATGGGCGTGACCATCGCTGACGCGCTCAAGGGGCTGATTTCGACGACCAGCTTCAACGGCTTCGCGCACGGCGGCCAATCCCAGGCCGACGACTCGCAATGCACGACCTGCCACACGCCGGGCAATATCGACGTCGTCCACCTTCCGATCACGCCGCCGAACCCGGAAAACTCACTCGACGTGCCGCTGCAGCAGGGCGAAACCACTGGCAACAGCAACACCAACGCGGCCTGGATCGCTTCGAACACATCGCGCCTGCCGGCAGGGGCGATCAAGATCACCTACGACATCAAGAGTGTCTCCAGGGATGCCAACAAGCGGCCGGTGATCGTGTTCCGCATCCTGCAAAACGGGGCGCGGCAGGACTTCAAGACATTCATCCCCCCCGCCGACCCCGCGAACCTCGTGGCCGCGCAGGCTTCACAGGAGATGTTGGATAACTTCATGGGCTCGCCGAGCGCGTACTTCGTCTTCGCGGTACCGGAGGATGGCATCGCCGCTCCGGCCGATTTCAACGCCACCGCTTCGGGTTACCTGCGCAGTATCTGGAACGGCGCGGCGTCCGGCAGTGGGGCCGGAACGATGACCGGGCCTGACACGGACGGCTACTACACCGTTACGCTCACCGGAGTGACGATCCCCGATAACGCGGTGATGCTGACCGGCGGCGTGGGGTATTCGTACAACGCAAGGACCAGCCTGCCGCTGACGCAGACCAACCTTGCCGACTATCCGGTCACGGCGTCGACGTTGCCGGTATCGGCGGTGGTGCCGATATCATCGCCCGAGTTGCTCGATCCGCGCATGGCCAACAAGCGCGGGGGTCTCATCGTCATTGCACCCAACGCGCAGAAGGTCGCGACCGGCTACACCGGGCGCCGGCCGATCGTCGAGGATGCGCGCTGCAACAAGTGCCACCAGGAGCTCGGCACCTTCACCGAAGAGGCCTTCCACGGTGGACAGCGCAATGACGGGTCGACCTGTGCGTGGTGTCATACGCCGAACCGAACCAGCAGCGGCTGGTCGGCGGATTCCACCAGCTACATCCATATGATCCACGCGGGGGCCAAGCGGGAAGTGCCGTTCACCTGGCACGCTGAGAGCACGACCGAGTCGTTCGCCGATATCAAGTTCCCGGGCGTACTGAAGGAGTGCGAGGCCTGCCACCTGCCCGGCACCTATGACTTCAGTGCCGCGGCGTCGGCCAATGCGCTGCCCAACCGACTTTACAGGACGGTAGCCACAGGGCTCTTCAACGGCACCGCTGGCACATTGACGACCGGGTGTACGGTCACGGCAATCAACGATTGCCTGCAAACGGCCGTCGGCGTGTTCTCGTTGTCACCCTACGTGATCAAGGACAACGCGACCAGCTACGGCTCCGGCTTCAGTGTGTCCGCTGCCACAGGCGCGCCGACCAACGCGGCAGGCACGACGCTCGTGAACTCGCCGATCGCGACGCAGTGCTTCGCCTGCCATGACTCGATACTTGCCAGGGCGCATATGGAGGTCAACGGCGGTTCGATCTATGTGCCGCGCGCCACGGCACTGGGAACGATCGAAACCTGCATGGTTTGCCACGATGCTGGGCGCATCGCCGACATCAAGGCGATGCATGCGAAGTAGCCGATCGTGCAGATCCGGGCCAGGCTGACGGTGCTGATTGCGTTGGTGACCTTGTCGCTGGCCGGCGGGGTGTCCGCAGGCCAGGGCAAGATCCCGGCTCCGCCCCCGGCGCAGCGTGAGTCGGCGGTGCAGTCGGCGCTGGTCGACATCAACAGCGCCAGCCGGGCCCAGCTGAAGACGCTGCCGGGAATCGGGGATGCCGACGCCGAACGGATCGTCGCTGGCAGGCCGTACCTGAGCAAGGCCAGCCTGGTCACGGACCACATCATTCCAGCCGGTGTCTACCAGGCGATTCGCCAACGGATCATCGCGATACAGCACACCACACCCGGGCGCCCGGCTACGGCCCCACACGCAATCACCCGGCGCTCGATCTAATCAACCGGTTCGAAGCTGCGCGCCCGCCCGGCCGAGGCAGCACTGGGAGTTGAGCGATTGATCATCCGCGCGGGATATTGATCTCGATCTTGATGCCGTTCGGGTCGTAGAGAAACAGCTGCCGCAGGCCGTTGCCGGGAACTTCGTTGAGATGCGCGACGATGCCGTTTCGCTCGAGGCGCGCGCACACCTCCTCGTAATCGACTGCGTTGAATGCGATGTGGTCGAGCGAGCCGGTGCCCGGCGCGGGGCTCGTCACCGGAATGCCGAGCATCGCGGAATGCTCCGTGTACGACTTCCATTCGCCGATGTGAATCACCGGCGTCTCGCCGAGATAGAGCCAGTAACCCGCGAAGTGAAGCGGGGGTCGCGGGCCAACGCGCATGCCCAGCGCCTCGCAATAGAAAGCGCGCGTGCCGTCGATGTCGTCGGTCAAAACGAGGTAGTGCTCCATCTTCGTCAATGGCATCGGCGCGGCTCCAGCTTCAAAGTGCGAGCAGGTGGTTGACGAGCTCGTCAGGGCGTGAAAAGAACGGCGAATGGTCGGTGTCCATCGAGATCACCTTGCGACAAGGCAGCATCGTATACATCTTCTTCTGCACTGCGGGCGTAATGGCGCGGTCACGCAAGCACTCGATATAGACGCGCGACACGCGGCCGAAATTGTCGCCGGTGAGCTGCAGCGCCGTTGCGGAAGGCGCCACCGCCTCGGGCAACAGCAGCGATTGCGCCAGTGCGAAGTCCTCGTCCGAGCATTCTGAGTAGAACGCATCCCGGATCGCATCCTGCCGCACCGCGAAGGATCTCTGATCGGGCGCGATGTCCAGGTTCGCGGTGACTACCGACGTGGTGTCCGCCCCCGCGATATCGAGCAACGATTGGCCGGATGGAACGAGAAAGGCGGTCAGGTACACGAGCGTCTTGATCTTGTCCGGGCGTCGCTCCGCCACCTGGCTCAAGACGATACCACCGCGGCTGTGGCCAACCAGGATGACGGATTCGGCTTCCGCGTCGAGAATCCGGCAAATCCGTTCAACCCACAACTCAAGAGTTACCTCGGTGAGTGGCGTCTTGTCCTTGCCGAGACTCGGCAGATCGGGCGCGATCACGCGTTGGCCGGCTTTTTCCAGACGTGGGACGACCTTGTACCAGCACCAGGCACCGTGCCACGCCCCGTGAATCAACACGATCGCACTCATTACTCGCTGCCTCGCTCGATACGGATAATATCGCGCGCGCCGCAGTCTGTACGGTACGAGATCGTCGGAGCCCTTCTCGGTGGGCATCCTGGCCGGAGATCAGGCGCGGTGAGTGCCAGGCGCCCCAGGGGTGATGCTGCGCAGCCGGGCAAACACGACTGCCACGATGCGATCGCAGCGCTGCCCGTCGAACTCGAAGACATTGAGCCGTTCGTGCTTGAAGCGACGCGTGAGCTCGGCGCGCAAGCGTCGCTGCGCGCGATGCAGTCGTGTTTTGACCGTGGCCGAATTGATTGACAGGCACGCCGCGGTCTCGTTGATGCTCAGTTCTTCGACCATGCGCAGCATGAACACGGTGCGAAATGCCGCCGGCAGTGCATCGATCGCCTGTTCCAGCATTTGTCTCGCGTTCATGGCTTCGACGCCATCTGACGATGAATCCGCTGCCGCCGTTGATGCGCACGCGCCGAAGAGCGTCGCCTCATCCATCTGATCAAGCGAAACCGTATCCGTGCGGGTGCGTCTTCGCAGCATGAGCGCCTCGTTCAGCGCGATTCGTGTCAGCCAGGCGCCGAAATTCCCGGTGGGTCGGTAGCGTTCGAGGTTGGTGAAGGCGCGCATGTAGGCCTCCTGGACAGCGTCTTCGGCAGCGCTCTCATCCCGCAACACGCTGCGCGCCACACGAAACAGCCGCCGGTTGTAACGGCGCATCAGCGTCTCGAACGCGAGGTCGTCGTTCTTGCCGGCCAGCGCGACGAGCGCATGATCCGTTAGGTCCACGAGCAGTGCGCGAGGGCGCCGCGCCCGCAGTGCTTCCGCACCCGCGGCCTGAACAGCGCGGAGCTCGGCGATGGTCCCAGGCACGACTCACTCTCTATTCGAACGCAGAAATCGCTCCACTCAATGATTGCTTCCGCTCACCGAATAATGCACCGGACCCGGCCAGAGTTCCCCGGGCATCCTCGATGCATGCAATCGGGTTCTAGTACCGGATGGGCGCCGTGTCCACGATGCGCGCGGAGTCGACCTTGAATCGCACTCCGGCCAGCTGCTGCTGCGACATCGCTCCGACACCGGCATCGACCGCCAGGCGGTCCCCGGGTTTGATGGTCTGCGTGATGGTGACGGATGCAGCCAGTCCAACAACATTGCCTGCGGTGTCGACCAGCACAGGTGTGACCTTGACGTCGGTGACGGGCAGCGGCGCGCGGTTCTCCACTGCCAGGATTAATCGGCCGTTGGCTGCCAACTGCGCGCCGGTCGCGATGTAGTTGCCGGGATTCTGTGGCAGATCGAGCCGCGCGAGCTCCGCCGCCGCCGCCTGGCCGATGTCGCTCCGCGAGCTCGCAGCGGCCTGGTAGTACTTCACCGCACTCTGAGTGTCCCCCTTCTCGCGGGCCAGGTGGCCAAGGAAATACGCCGCGGGGGCCGTCGGCAGCAGTTTCGCGCTCTGCGTCAGCCACTGCTCGGCCTTCGCTTTATCGCCCGCGCGATATTGCGCCACTCCACCACCGAGATAGGAGCCGAAATAGTTCGGATTGAGCTGGATCGCCTGCTGATAGTGGCCGACCGCCTCCTGGAATTTCTTTTCAGAGAGTGCGATCTCGCCCAGCATTTGCGGGAAGCGGCCTTCCTGGGGCAGGAGCCTGGCGGCGTCACGGGCGAGGCTCTTGGCCTGCGCGAGATCACCCTTTCGCGCCGCAACCATCGCCGCGTCGTTCTTTTCGTAGGCAGGTTTCATGTCAATCAGCGGCTTGACGCGCGAGGCGTAGAGCTCTGCACCGATATCGCCTCCGCGTCCGAGTTGCTCGGTGGTTTTTCTATTCTCGTCGACCCGCTCCTGAGACGGCGGGTGCGAGGCGAACAGCCCCCCGAGCCAATCGCGCTTCTGTTCACCCTGGTTGGACAGACGCACAAAGGTCTCCTGCAACGTCACCGCACCCCAAGGATCGTAGCCGGCGCCTTTCATGTACTTCATGCCGTACTTGTCGGCCTCGAGCTCCTGCTCGCGCCCGTACTTGGTCTGGATGAGCTGCGCCCCGAGCCCCGCACCCTGGAGCACGAGGCCGGCCAGGTTCGCATCGACACCGCCAACCGCTGCTCCAATCTGCGCAACCTGCAGTCCGGCCTGCATCATCGTGGCCCGCTCCTGTGCCTTGGCGCCGTGGCGGGCGGCGGCGTGAACGATTTCGTGGCCGAGCACGGCGGCGAGTTCCGCTTCGCTCGTGAGCTCTGTGAGGAGTCCGCGGTTGACCGCAATCTTCCCTCCCGGCAGCGCCCATGCGTTCGGCACTGAACTGTTGAGGACGGCGAATTCGTACGGCAGTTTCCGATCCGCCATGGCTGCCAGCTTCTGCCCGACTTCGCTGACGTAGGCCGTGAGTTCCGGCAAGACGGTGAGGTCGCCGCCCTCACTCTGGCGCGTCGGGGCATACTGCTGTTCGCCGATCTGCAGCTCCTGCGACTCGGAGATGAACTGAACTTCGCGCTTGCCCGTGACCGGGTTGATGCCGCAAGCGGTGAGCGCGAGTGCGGCGATCGTGATGGCAAATACGCCCTGGCGACGCATGGTTACGTCTCCTTCGGATTGCTGGCATCCTGGGTCGACGAATTCTACCGCCTCGAGCTTGCGGTCCGCAGCGCAGGCGGGGCTACACTACAGTCTTCCGGGGAGAGGACTTTCCGACATGGTTCAGGGCAGCTGTCTTTGTGGGATCGTGCGCTATGGAGTGGACGTTCCGATCGGCATGATGTCGCATTGCCACTGCTCGATGTGCCGCAAGCACCACGGCGCATTGTTCGCGACATTCGTGGCGACGCCGGCGAAGCAGTTTCGTTGGTTGGCCGGCGAGGGTGAGGTGAAGACCTATCCGTCGTCGTCCAATGGCAGGCGTTCCTTCTGCGGCAAGTGCGGTTCAGCTGCGCCGATCGTGATTCCCGAGATCGATATGGCGTCCATCCCGGCTGGCAATCTCGAGGGCGATCTCGGCATCAAGCCGCAATGTCACATGTTCGTGGGCTCCAAGGCGGTCTGGCATGCGATCACGGACGACCTTCCGCAGTACGAAAAGTATCCGCCCGGTTTCGACGCCCCCGATAACGTGCAGCCGACCGTCGTGCCCAAGGACGGATTCACGCTGGGCAGTTGCCTGTGCGGTGACGTTGCCTTCGAGGTCGAGGGTGCGCCGATGCGCGTGATGAATTGTCATTGCTCACGTTGTCGGCATGCTCGCAGCGCCGCGCATGCGACCAACGTGTTCTACAAGGCGGAGCGCTTTCGCTGGACGCGGGGCCAGGAGAACGTTACCGATTACAAACTTCCCGACGCACGGCACTTCGCCACGGCATTCTGTCGGCGCTGTGGCGGCGAGCTGCCGCGCATCTCGCCTGAACGGGGCGTCGTCGTGGTACCGGCCGGGTCGCTCGATACAGATCCGGGCATGCAGCCGATGGCACACATCTTCGTCGCCAATAGGGCCAGCTGGTTCGACATCACCGATTCCCTGCCGCAGTACGCCGAGTTGCCGCCGAGCAAGTAGGAGCGCTGGATCGCCGGCATGAAGCGCCAGAGGAACCCCTGTCGATGCAGCGCTTGACTATGCCGGCTGGGATTGCGGCGTGGCCTCTGGGCGGTGGCCGTATGTCAGCAGGCGCCAGAGGTATTCCATCGGCCCAAACGAGAAATGCCGGAACCACCACACGCTCAGCGGCACCTGGATGAAAAAGAAGATCGCGAATGCCAGCGCCAGCTGCAGCGCGTAGCCGACCTTGCCCCACAGGCCGAGTCCCCAGCCATAGAAGATGAACGTCCCGATCACCGACTGCATGAGGTAGTTGGTGAGCGGCATGCGTCCGGCGGCCGCCATCGGTTGCAACCGCCGGCGCCAGCGCTCGTTCGCTGCCAGTCGGACGATCGTCGCGACGTAGAACATCATCAGGCTCGTGCGCGCCAGCGCGTAGCACGTACTGGTGACGATCTTGAGAGGTGAAGGCGCGAGCGGGTCCATGAAGACGTTGCCGAGGGTGACAATGACGCCGCAGCCGACGCCGACGGCGAGCGACCACCACTGAACGCGCCGGACAAGGGGCAAATGATCGTTTGCCCGCTGGATCCATTGATGCCGGCCCGCCAGCAATCCCAGCATCATCGTCGCCGCGATCATCACGTAGAACCAGATCGTGAACGGCAGGGCGTTGGGGTCGGTGTAGAAGGCGATGCTCTCCCGCGTGTTCTCCATCGCGGCGTCCAGAAATGAGCCGGTGCCGAATGCCGCGTTATTACTCGCTTCGTTGGCCTGCTCGATCACGACCAGGCGCGCGACATCCTCGCTCGATCGCGTCAGAAGACGAATAGCACTGACAAATCCCGGGAACAGAAGACACATGCCGATCACGCCGACGATGGCGCGATCCGGCCAGCC
>Ga0209109_10001587_pt1 | contig 12492 bp, 11 predicted proteins | sample Rifsed10ft2_FD_184004 | JGI IMG/M metagenome (GOLD analysis project Ga0209109, IMG submission 184004) | Soil microbial communities from Rifle, Colorado, USA - sediment 10ft 2 (version 2) | ecosystem: Environmental > Terrestrial > Deep subsurface > Rock core/Sediment | place: Rifle, Colorado... | reverse complement strand
CACGAACGAGTCCTCTTCGACGGCGATCTCCCCCGTGATGAAGCGGATCGAGTCCACCGTGATGCTGACCCGCGTCCCCTTCATCGGACCGGCGAGGAACTCACGCAACCCCTGTTCAATGGCAGGTCGGCCACGATGCGTAACCCCGAATGCATACGTGTGCGTTCCATCTGCCGCGTACACGGCCGCAGCTGCCGCGGCATCGCCTCTATTGAATGCCTGCACGTACTCTTCAGTTCTCCTGCGAATCGCGAGCCTGTCGGACTCCTGCGGGGAGGCGGCGGTGGCAGGAGAGAAGACAACCACGAGAAGCAGGCTTCCAAGCTGTGCGCGATGCATGAGGATCTCCTTGCTTTGCATATCGCCGGTGGCTTTCCAAGCGCCGGGTTCGCTCCATCCTAATAAGCGAGGTTCTTGCCGGCTTCAGGTCCCGCCTTACCTGGATGCTCCTGATTCCCTGATTGTCGCAGCGCCCGTGCGCGCTATGGTAGGCTGCTCCTCTCATCGAGCGGAGCGTGACCTACCACCCAGCAGGGAGGTGCCCCATGCTATTCGTGACACTCGGCGACCGCCATCCTGGCGTCTTCGATGAGGCGATGCGCCGTCGCGTTGACTGGAAGCCGGCGGAAGACTTGCACATCGTGGCCGAATACTGGCTGCCAACCGCCAAGCCGGCCCTGATCGTCGTCTCAGAGGCCGAAAGCGTCGTCCCGGTCTTCAAAGCGCTCACGGACTGGCAAGACCTTTTTGACTTACAGACTTACCCCGTGGTGACGGCGGATGAGGGTCTGGAGATAGCGCGAGAGAAGCTGGCGCAACACGCCCTCGCCTCAGTGGGCGTATAGTCGACATGGTTCCTCGAACGCCCTGACGACTCGTTCCTGCGTCGATAAGCGGGCCACTGGTTCCCTGACGACACACTGCATCGAGACAGGTCGCAGATTCTCTTTCCGTGCCTGGACGGCGATAACGCCGCCGTCGCGCGCGACGTCGTACGACGCGACGTCCGATCACGAGGAGAACGTGTCGTCGTAGAGCACCGCTGGGCACCGGAGCCGGGTGGTCGACGCCGTCGTCTGTCGCGCGATCCTCGAAGGGTGTGCGATGCCGCTCGCCGAGGGACTGCGATTCGAGTCGGAGATGTTCGGCGCCTGCTGTGCCACAGAGGACATGCACATCGGTGTGCTGAACTTCCAGGAGAACGGACCGCGATCCCGGGCGGTGTTCGTCAACCACTGAGCGGCGTACATTCCCCGGATGAACGGCGCGCCTTTTGTCGTCCGGGAGTACGTGCGTTGGGGTGACGTGGATCCTGAGGGCATCATCCGGTACGATGCCTACACCAGGTTCATGGAGATGGCCGAGGGCGACTTCTTCCGCGCCATCGGACTCACGTACAGTCACATTTTCGAGCGATACCACATCGGCATCCCGCGAAGGGCGATGCACATGGAGTTCCTGTCATCGCCGGTGCTGGACGAGGAGCTCGAGGTCCGCGTGTACGTGTCCCACGTCGGGACAACGTCGCTCACGATGAACTTCGACTTCTTCGGCAGCGGCGGCGCAGTGCGCGCCGTCGGGCATCTGGTCATCGTCTGCGTCGATCTCGCTGGACGGAAGAAGCGACCATGGCCAGCGGAATTGCTGGAGCGGATCGCGCCTTATCGAGTGGAAAAGGCTCCCGCCTCAGAGCCTCGCTGAGGCCGCCGCGACGGTCGTCAGGCGGGCGTGATCGCCAGCACGCGCAACGGACTCCCGCTCCCGTTCACGATCTTGAGCGGCGCGGCGATGACGATCGATCCGGTCGCTGGCAGCTGGTCCAGGTTCCGCAGGCTGGCGAGGCCGAACTTTCCGGCGCCGTGCATGATCGTGTGATTCGGAAACGGCGGGTCGAACATCCCCGCCTGCCCCGCATCGGTTCCCACCGTCTCCACGCCAACACCGAGGACGTCGCGCCCGCGCGCCAGTAACTCTGAGGTTGTTTTGTGGAAGCCGGGGCTGTGGGGACCATCAGTGCCGACATTCAGGAACGACGTAGGATCCGAGCGCTTGCTCCAGCCCGTGTGAAGCAGGACCCACGCGCCGGCGGGGATCCGGCCATGCGCAGCCTCCCACGCCGTGACGTGCTCCGGCTTGAGAAGGAAGTCGTTGTTCTTCGCGACCTCCTTCGTCACGTCGATGACGCACGCCGGCCCCACGAAGCGGCGCGCGGGAATCGTGTCGCAGGCATTGTCCGGAAGATCCTTGCCGGTAATCCAGTGCACGGGGGCATCAAAGTGCGTCCCGGTGTGCTCACCCATGTGCAGCACGTTCCAGTACCAGGCAGGGCCTTTCTCGTCAAACTTTGAGATCACTTCCATGGTGACCCCCGGCGACGACCCAAACTGCGGCGGCAATCCAATGACGGGGGTGTCCGGACCCAGCGGCTGCGTGAGGTCCACGATCCTGAGCGTGCCGGCGTTCAGCTCGGCGACGAGTTGTGTGAGCACCGACATCGTTAGGCCTCTTCCTTGAGGGACTGCAGGTGACGCTGGAACTGGTACCGATTCTCGAGGAGCGAGAGGTCGGTGACGAACGCCGCCGGCCCGACTGCCTCCACCTTCGCGACGAGCGTCGTCAGGTCATTCGCCCGGAGCGCTTCGCCGAAGGCGGTCGTGAACTCGTCGAGCGTTCGGGCGACAGCTGTCCGTGGAATACCCGCACCCTTCGCCATCGCTGCCAGATCGCTGCCGGTGGATGTCGCCGTGGGAAACCCACCCACGGAAAGCAGGCTCTCGTTGTCAAATACGACATGCACGAGGTTTCGCGGGCGATAGCGAGCGAGCGTCGTCAGGCCGCCCAGGTTCATCAGCACGGACCCGTCGCCATCGAGCACAATGACCTTGAGCTCCGGGCGACTGAGGGCGATCCCCAATCCGAGCGACGACGCGAGTCCCATCGCATGCTGCAGGTAGAAGAAGCTCGGGCGATGCCCGAGTCCCTGCAGCTCGGCGGCGACGGCGCCCATGATCGTGACCACTACGCGACCTTCAGCCTCGAGGTCCGCGTAGATGGCGCGCATGGCGTCGACTCGCTTCACGCGTCCTCCCACATCAGGTCCCGGCCCAGCAACAGCGCTACCGGACGACTCGCGGAGTACGCCAGCGTCTGTGCCTTGGCGATACGGTGCGCGACCTGATCGCCGGCATCCAACCGATCGAATGGAATGCGCAGCGCGTCCAGGAGGTGCGCCGTCACCAGGCCACCCTCCGTCTGCCATGGATCACGCTCGCCGAACTCGCCCCGCGCGCTGATGAGCATGAGGAGGGGGATCCGATACAACTGCGCGCACGACACGATCCCGTTCACGCTCGCCAGAAAGCCATGGTTCTGCATCAGCATGGCGGACTTCACGCCGGCGAAATGCGCGCCCGCCGAGATCCCGACGCCTTCCTCCTCCTTCGCCAGACGGACGAGCGTCATCTCGGGGTCGTCCTCGGCCATGCGAATCAGGTGCACGAGCCAGGTCTCGGGCAGCGCCGAGACCACGCGAACGCCCACGCCCTTGAGGGCGTCGTAGATGAGGCGGGAACTGAAGACGGAGACTGGCATCAGACGCCGGCAATTGTACCGAAGACCGACGTCAGGAGCCACCACACGCCGACCGAAAGTATCGCCGCCGGAATCCCGAACCGTATCCAATGGAAGAGCCACGCCGGCACGGGCAGCCCTCCCTCCCCCGCCAGTGCCTTCAGGGCCGCGGATCGGTGCACGCACCATCCGATGGTCAATACTGCCAGAAGCGATCCGAGCGTCTGCATCCCCGACCCGAAGAGGAGGTCCCAGGGAACGAAGATGCGGGTGTTGATCGATGGCGGTATGGCAAGCAGGAAAACCACCGCGGACATGATCCAGACCCCGCGAGTGCGATTGACGCGCGTGTTGTCCGTGAGGCCCGCCACGAGTACCTCGAAGGCCGCCACGTCCGAGAGGTACGCCGCGCCGAACAAGCCCGCAAAGAAGAGCAATCCGAACAGCCCGCCGAATGGAATCGCGGCAAAGACGTCGGGCAGCGTGGAAAAGAGCAATCCGGGCCCCTGTGACGGTTCCATTCCCAGGGCCATTGCCGCCGGTATGATCGCCAGCCCCGCCAGCAGGCCGGCCGACGTGTCACCCACCGCGGTCCAGGCGGCGTTGCCGGCGAGGCTATCCCGCGGCGTGAGGTACGATCCGTACACCACCATGAACGTGCCACCCAGCGAGAGCGAGAAGATGGCCTGTCCCATGGCTGCCACCATGACTTTCGCGTTGATGTCGGCGAGACTGAACTTCAGGATGTACCACTGCACGCCGTCCATCGCGCCGGGGAGTGTCAGCGAGCGTGCAACCAGCACCAGAAGGATGATGAAGAGCGTCGGCATGATGATCTTGCTCGCGGCCTCGATCCCTGAGCGAAGCCCGCGGATCAACACGACGGCACAGGCGAGGATCACAGCGGCCGTACAGGCCAATTGCAGCAGGAACGACTTGGCCGAAAATCCGGCGCCAGGCGGCAGGATGGCGGAGGCGTCGACGGAAGGACCGATGACCGAGGCCACGTCGGCCACGGCGAAGTACAGCACCCAACCGACCACCACCGTGTAGTACGCCGTGGCTGCGCTGACCACGAAGAAGAAGAACCATCCCACGTAGCGGCCGAAGGGCAGCCCACCCGCGCTGAACGCGCCGACGGGGCCACGCCGCGTGTGCCTGCCTAACGCCCACTCGGCCATGAGCGCGGGCACACCGATGGCGAGGACCGCCAGCACATACAGCAACACAAAGGCCGCCCCGCCGAACTTCCCGACCATGTAGGGAAAGCGCCATACGTTGCCCAGGCCGACGGCAACGCCGATCATGGTCATGAGCGTGCCGAACCTTGATGTGAACGTCTCGCGCGCGGGTGACGTCACGGTCATCCGGCCCGGGTCAGTTCCGCGAGGAGGTCGAGCGCCGTGTCGACGTCGTCGAGCGTGTTATAGAAGTGCGGCGCCAGGCGGATCACCGGACCTCGCGCCGAGGGCAGCACGCCACGCGCACGCATTGCGCGTTCGATCGCGTGCGAGTCGTTCACGACGAAGGCGCTGTTCGCGGTCTTCCGCGCGATATCGGAGGTGCCGTGATGCGTGAGGCCCCGCTGGCGACCGCCGTCGCGCAGTCGCTGCGCCAACACTCCGTGCCAGGCACGAATCTTCCCCACGCCGATGCTGGCGATGATCTCCATGCCGGCCCGGGCGATGTACGCGTTCATGACCGGCGGCGTGCCGCTGTCGAAGCGGCTCGCGCCGGCAGACCAGTCGAGCACCTTGGCGTCGAACGCAAACGGATTGGCCCGGCCGAACCAGCCGGTGACCGCTGGGTGCAGTGACTCCGCCAACCCGGGACGCACATAGAGGAACGCGATCCCCGGGACGCCCATGAGGTACTTGAGGTTGCCCGACGCGAGGAAGTCGACGCCGGTCTCCTTCACATTTATCGGACACGCCCCGAGCGTCTGGTAGGCGTCGGCGAACACCAGCGCGGCGGCGGCGTGGGCGCGCGCCACAATCTGGCCGATGTCCTGCGTGAACCCGTTCACGTAGTAGCCGTGGCAAGCGGCAACGAGCGCGGTGTCGCTGTCGATAGCCGCGTCGTAGTCCGACGGTTCGATCATGCCGTCGCGCATCGCCACCCACGACACTTGCGCGCCCCGACGCTGCTGGGCCAGCCAGACATGTCCGGTGGTCGGGAATTCCATCTCGCTCACGACAACGCGACGCTTTCTGCTCGTGAAGTCGAGCGCGCTGGCTACGGCGCTCGTCGCCTCGGACACGGAGCTGAATACCGCAATCTCTTCTGGAAAGGCTCCGATGAGGGAAGCAAACGCCGCCTTGGCGAGCCGCACTTCTTCCATCCACGCGTCCCAATCCATCCCGGTGCGGTTCCACGAGTCCAGGTACTGCTCGGCGGCCGCGCGCGTGACGTCCGTTTGCGGGGCCTGCGAGCAGTTGTTTATGGGGATACACGACTCGATAAGCGGAATACGCATCCGCCATGCGTCGATGTCGTAACCGGGTTCGGGCATCGGGATACGCTATGGGTGGGGGCGGCTGGCGGGCGACACCGGACAGGCTTGATGACTCGAGGCTCCAGGGTCGAGGCTCGAGGCTTCAGGGAAGGGTGCAGATCAGTCCGTGGATTGAAGCCTGCGTTCGCGCCGGGTTACCGGTCCGGCGGATTGATCCCTTTATCGGCGATGAACTTTGTCATGCGCTCCTCCAGCACCGGCAAAGGTACCGAGCCTAACGCGAGAATGGCGTCGTGGAACTTCCGCTGGTCGAACGCAGGACCGAGCTGTTCCTCCGCTTCACGACGATGACGGCGGATCTGCAGCTCGCCCAGCTTGTACGCGAGCGCCTGCCCCGGCCAGGCGATGTAGCGCTCGACCTCGGTCGTGATCTCGTGCTCCGCCAGCGCCGCGTGCCCGCGCAGGTAGTCCATCGCCTGCTCGCGACTCCATCCGAACTGGTGAATACCCGTGTCGATGACCAGGCGGCACGCCCGCCACATTTCGTAGGTCAGCCGCCCGAAGTCCTCGTAAGGCGTTTCGTAGATCCCCATCACCGTGCCTAACCATTCGGTGTAGAGCCCCCACCCTTCCCCGTAGCCGGAGAACGACGTGCCCCGGCGGAACGGAGGTCGCTGGGGACCCTCGAGGGCGAGCGCCGCCTGGAAACTGTGGCCCGGAGTGCACTCGTGCAGCGTCAGCGACGCCAGCGTGTAGAGGGGGCGTGCCGGCAGGTTGTACGTGTTCATGAGGCACGTCTCGAGCCCACCACGACCGCCGGTGTAGATCGGCGCAAGCGCCTCGGGCACGGGCCGAATCCCGTGACGGCGGCGCGGGATGTTGCCGATCGTCTCGGCCAGCTTCCAGTCAGCCTTCTTCGAGACGTACGCCGAATAGGAGAGCAGTTCGCGCGGCGTTTTGGCGTAGAACTGCGGGTCGGTGCGCAGGAAGTGGAAGAACTCGGCCATCGTGCCCGCGAAGCCGGCCTTCTGCTTCGTTGCTTCCATCTCGGCTTTGATCCGCGCGACTTCGCCGAGCCCCATGTCGTGGATCTGCCGGGCGGTCAGGTCGAGGGTCGTGAACTTCTCGATCATCGCTTGGTAGTACGCCTGCCCGTCGGGCATGGTTGTCGCGGCGAGCGTCGTGCGGGCGTTAGGCATGTATTCGCCGCGCATGAACGCGAGCAGCCGCGTGTATGCCGGCACGATCACCTCCCGTATCACCAGCTCGGCATCGCGGCGGAGTGCCGCCTGGTCCGCCGCCGCGATCGTCGCCGGCATCTGCGTGAACGGCGTGTAGAGCGGGTTGGTCGGGTCGGCGTTGAGATAAGGCTCGATCGTCCCGTCTCGGCCGGCAACCGAAACGCGCGGGACGGTGAAACCGCGGGCGAGTCCCACCCGCATGTTGGCGATGTTTTCATCGAAGTATCGCGGCACGTCGCGCAGCCGGGCGATGTAGTTCCGATAGACGTCGATCGTCGCGAAACCCTGGCGCGGCGTGAACTCCGTCCAGAAGAAGGTGTCGCTGTTGAGTGGCGCTTCGTAGGTCCGGAACTTCGCGTCGTTGGCGAGCGCCCGGAGGGACGTGCCGAAGACCTGCGCGTTCACCCGCTCTTCGGGCGACAGCTGGTCGAGCGGGATGCTGTCGAGCGCCGCGAGTGCGCGCAGCCAATAGGTGTATCGCCTTGCCTGGGACGTCGAGTCGACGCGCGGGAAGTGATCGGCGGCTCCTGCTTCACCCGGCTCGTCGCTCCGTCGCGCCATCTCTCGCTGCCGCCACGTCCATTCCGCCGTATACAGAGCACGGAGTCTGGCGTCGGCGGAGGATTGGCTGGGTGCCTGGCCTTCGGCGCCCGGGAGTGGCATGGCGCCGAGTGCAAGGCATGTCAGGATGGAGCGAGTGAAGGACGATTGCGACATTACTGCCTCAGTTCGGGATGATGGTCATCGACTGACTAACGACACCTACATGATCGCCCCACCGCGCACGATGATATGCGGCAGGTTCTTGAGCAGGGTATTCAGCCTGGCGATCCGTCCGGTGACGATGCCTTGCAGCTCCTGCTGCACGGTGCCCGTCTCGGTCACCAGTTCACCATACCGTCGCCCCTGGGCATCAGTCGGCTTGGTGATCGTGCGGCCGACCGCACCACTGAGCGATCCCACCTCCTCCCGCAACCTGGGATACTGCCGGTAGCCGAGACCCTGGATCGGGCGCAGCAGTTTCTCGTCGCGGAGCTTGCGCAACTCAACCAGCGCGCCCTCCGCCTCGTTCAGCGCGTCGCGCTCGTTCGGGGCGTTCTTCTTGATGTTGTCGACGAGCGAGGTGAGCTGGCCCATGAGGTCCTCGGTCCGGTCGATGACACTGGTCACGCGTCCGCCAAGGTCGCGCAGGCTGAGGGCCAGGTCGCGTTGCGCCTCCAGATCGGCCGTGGTGACGTTAGCGCGTGGATCGAGTTCGACCGTGAGTGGCTTGGTGAACTCGCGTCCAGCCAGCTGCACCTTCACCGTGAATTGTCCCGGCACGACGCTGGGGGGACCGCCACCGCGTCCGCCGCGACCGCCGCCTCGACCTGCCGCCGGTCCGGCACCGGTTTCGGTGATCGCCGGGTCGTACGCCAGGTCCCAGACGAGCTGGTTCACGCCGGCATCGCGGGACCCGTCCCGCAGCGTGCGGACGACCTTGCCGGCCGGATCGGCGATGGTCGCCACCACCGGTTGCTGGCTTGCCGCCTTCAGGTAGTACTGGATCACGGCGCCGTTAGGCGGGTTCTCGCCAACCCAGATCTTCTGTCCGGGACTGCCATCACGCGACCACATGACCCAGCGGGTCGCCGGCCGGATGTCAAACACGTATGCATCGGCGGCCATGGCCTCGCCCAGGCGCTGCAGGGGCGTGACGTCGTCCAGGATGTAAATGCCACGTCCGTGGGTCGCGATGATGAGGTCGTTGTCGCGCGCGTGCACCAACAGGTCCCGCACCGGAGCCGCCGAGAGTCCGTTGCGGAGCGAATGCCAGCGCCCGCCCCGGTCCCACGACGCGAAGATGCCGAATTCGGTGCCGAGGTAGAGCAGGTTCGCGTTCCGGGGATCCTGCCGCACAACGTGCACCCAGCCGCGACCGGGCAGGTTCCCGGTGATCCGGCGCCAAGTCTGCCCGTAGTCCGTCGTCATGTAGGCGTACGGCGTGTAGTCCCCGGTCTGCCAGTGGCTCGCGGCCACGAACGCGGTCGCGGCATCGTGCGGCGACGCGTCAATCGTGGAAATCCAGGCGTTAGGTGGCAGGCCCGGCAGGTTCCGCGCCGTGTTGGTCCAGGTCTTCCCGCCGTCGCGCGTCACCTGCACGTTGCCGTCGTCGGTGCCGGCCCAGATCACGTTCGCATCCTTCGGCGATGGCGCGATGGTCAGCAGCGTGCTATGGAACTCGGCGGCCGTGTTGTCGGTGACGATGTCGCCGCCTGACGACTTCTGCTTGGTCTTGTCGTTGGTGCTGAGGTCGGGGGAGATGACGTCCCACGATTGCCCGTAATTCGTGGACCGGAACAGGAAGTTGCCGCCGAAGTAGACCGTGCCCGGGTTCTGCGGCGACAGGGCAATCGGCGCGTTCCAGTTGAAGCGGTACTTGTGGGATTCGAGAGCGTCCCCGGCCGACCCCACGCGGTTCGGGTCGGGATGGATGCTCCGCTGGTCGCCCGTGCGCAGGTCGGTGAGGACGATGTTGCCGCCCTGCGACGCCGAGTACACCAGCCAGGGTCGCGCCAGGTCGGGAACGGCAAAGAAGCCGTCACCGCCGCTGATGGTCACCCAAGCGTTCTTGCGGTTGCCCTCGTTCGAGAGGGTGCGGCTGGGACCGCACCAGTGGCCGTTGTCCTGGAGCCCGCCGCAAAGGTTATACGGCTTCTCCATGTCGTAGTTCACGTGGTAGAACTGCGTGAACGCGACCGTGTTGGGAACGTCCCAGTTGCGGCCGGCGTCGTAGCTGATCTGCCAGCCACCATCACTTCCTTCGACGATATAGTCCGGGTCCGTCGGGTCGATCCACATGGCCTGGTGGTCGCCGTGCACGCCCTGCCCGATCGTGCGGAAGGTGCGGCCGCCGTCCTCGCTCTTGCCCAAGCCTCCAGAGAGCGTGTAGACGACGTTAGGGTTGCGCGGGTCGGCGCGCAGGTCGGCATAGTAGAAGGGGCGGAAGTTGATGTTCCGGTCGCGGCTGACCATCTGCCACGTGGCGCCGGCGTCCTCGGTGCGCCAGAGCTCTCCCTCGTCCACCGTCTCGGTAATCATGTAGACGACGTCCGGGTTCGCACGGTGTACCGAGACGCCGATGCGATCCATTGGCGTACGCGGTAGTCCACGTGTATTCCCCGGGCCCGACAATTTCGTCCACGACTCCCCGCCATCGCTCGACTTGTACAACGCCGTTTCGCCGCCCCCGGACGTGAAGTACCAGGGCCACCGCTGGTGCGTGTACATCCCCGCATAGACGATGTTGGCGTTGTTGGGGTCGATGTCCACGTCGGAGCATCCGGTCAGCGTGTTCCGATAGAGGATCTTCCTCCAGGTCTTGCCGCCGTCGGTGGTCTTGTAGAGGCCGCGGTCCTCGTTAGGTCCCCAGGTTCTGCCGAGCGCGCAAAGGTAGACGACGTCGGGGTTCCGCGGGTCCACGCGCATGCGGGGCACCTTTTCCACGTTCTCCAGCCCGATCTTCTTCCAGGTCCGGCCGGCGTCGAGGGACTTGTAGACCCCATCGCCTACCGACGCCGAGTTGCGCGGATTCCCTTCGCCGGTGGCGAGGTACAGGATGTTCGGATCGGACGGAGCAATGACCAGGTCACCGATCGACGCGTTGTCCTGATCGTCGAACAGTTGCGTGAAGGTGATCCCCCCATTGGTGGTCTTCATCAAGCCGCCGGCCGCCGAGCCGACGTAGTAGACGCTCCGGTTGCCGGGGACGCCAACGACCATTGGAATGCGGCCGGCCTGGTTGGCGGGACCGATGGAACGCCACCGGAGCCTGCTGATAGCGGTCAGCTCGGGCGAGTCCTTCACGGAGACGGCTTGAGTCGCAGTCGCGCCAGTGGGCGGGTTGCCAGCCCGCTGGGCGTTGACTGGATACGCTACCAGGACCGGTGCAAGCGCCCCTGCGATAATGAGAGCGCGCATGGTCTGCCGAGAGAACGCGTGGATGATCATGGGAAACACCGGGTGAGGGGCACGGCGCCCGTGCGGACCGCAGACCGCTCGTCGGGCTGGCAGCCAATCTTCGGTCGGCCCACTGCGCTGGCTAGTGCCGTTCCAACATGGTTCGCCAACGGCTCGGGGACGGGGGATCGCATCGAGCTAACTTGGCGCGAACAGTTGGAACGGCACTAGGGGGAGTCCCCCCACAGCGGCCAACTGGCGGGCAACGCCTACCGTTCACCCTCCCAGTGGAACTTGTGCAGGAGGCGATGAACGACGGGAGCAAGGACGATTCCAATCGCTACCAGGAACACCAGGCCGGCGTACAGGGCGTACAGGCCCGCGAACATCTTGCCCCCCGCTGTCTGGGGCGATTCCACCGGGCCCATGCCCCCAAGCAGCATGGCAGCGTTCAGGAACGCATCGCGCCAGGGAAGCTGCTCATAGTGCATGTAGCCGGCCATGCCGATGAGCAACGAGACAAGCACCAACCCGGTGGCGCCGAGGACGTGCCACAGCACTCGGCGGAGAAAGTGCTGCGGGGAAAGAGGGCGATGCTTCCTGGATTCGTACACGGATTGCCTGAAGTCATCCCGGCACAATGCGGTTGGACCGGGCGGCGACATCCCATCCGCACGGCCTGCACGAACGTTACCCGCGAGCCGGATCCGCGGATCTGGACCAGGCTACGGAGCAAAGCGTCAGGAGGCGGCCTCGCGCAAGCGACTGGATCCAAGGACGCTGAACCTTGTGTCGGCTGGAGCATGGTTGGCCTGGAAGCAGGCGACCGTCACGAACAGTAATTCGCCCCCGTGTTACCCCACGATGGCACGTCGATGATCGACTGGCGGTCACGGCTACGAGCGCCGCAATCCCGTACAATTCTCCGGAGTGAAGGTGCGCCTCATCCCGGCAATCCCCTGACCGTCCCTGCACTGGAGCGTATGACGAAGCGCTCAGTTCCGTGAACGGAGCATCCTGAGTTCGAGACGTTCGGCATCGAGCGAATCGAGCCTAACGCCGAGCACCCAGTCGCGCCCGACGTCCAGTGGGCGGAAGCGTTCTGGAACACGAACGGGGCCGAGCCATGTACCGTCAGGGGCGAACACGTCCCAGCGCGAGGGCTCCGCCTCCGCCGTGGGGTACTCGGAAACCCACAGCCGACCGGAGGCGTCGGCCATGAGGCGGTCATAGGAAGGGCGTCGCTCCGGGACGGGCGACGCCGCGAACACCCAGCGCATCGGCTCG
>Ga0209109_10001585_pt1 | contig 12509 bp, 16 predicted proteins | sample Rifsed10ft2_FD_184004 | JGI IMG/M metagenome (GOLD analysis project Ga0209109, IMG submission 184004) | Soil microbial communities from Rifle, Colorado, USA - sediment 10ft 2 (version 2) | ecosystem: Environmental > Terrestrial > Deep subsurface > Rock core/Sediment | place: Rifle, Colorado... | reverse complement strand
CGGCGCCAGCATAGGACTCGAATTCTGCTGCGGGGCGATCGCCATCCAGCCGACCAGCGCCACGGCCGCTATGCTCGCCGCAAGCGCGGAGGGCACGAACCAGCGCCCGCGCTCCGGTCGCGCCACGTCCGCCGGCAGCGGGCCGATCAGGATCGGCTCGTCGGCGAGGCGGGCCACGACCCGGCGCAGGCAGTCGTTCGCCAGCAGCGCGCGCCCCTGCAGGGCGTCGCTGATCAGGTGATAGGTGCGCCAGGTCTCGAACGCCTCGGCGTCCCTGCCCAGCGCCGACAGCGGCTCGTTCAGCTCATGCGCATCGAGCTCGCCGTCCATCAATGCCGATATCTTGGCTTTCATAGCGCTACCACCTCTGGTCCTTGCGCGTGTCGAGCAGAGGCCGCAGCCGTTCCGCAATCGCCTCGCGCGCCCTGAATATCCGCGAGCGCACCGTGCCGATCGGACAGTCCATGATGCGCGCGATGTCCTCGTAGCTCATGCCCTCGATCTCGCGCAGCTGGATCGCGGTGCGCAGCTCCTCGGGCAGCTCGTCGATCGTCGCATTCACCGTCTGTGCGATTTCCTTTGACAGCAACAAGCTTTCCGGCGTGTTGATGTCCCGCAACTGCTCGCCATCCTCGAAGCCCTCGGCGTCCTCCGCCTCCACCTCGGTGGAGGTCGGCGCCCGCCGCCCCAGCGCCATCAGGTAATTCTTGGCGGTGTTGATGCCAATGCGGTACAGCCACGTATAGAACGCGCTGTCGCCGCGAAACCCCGGAAGCGCCCGGTACGCCTTGATGAACGCCTCCTGCGTCACATCCTCCACTTCGGCCGGATCGCGGATGAACCGCGCCAGCAGGCGGCCGAGCTTGCGCTGGTACTTTTCCACCAGCAGCTCGAAGGCGCGCTTGTCGCCGCCCTGCGCGCGCGCCACCAATTGGCGGTCGACTTCGCGCTCAGACACCGCTGCGCCCGCCGCTCGCCGCCGCTCCGGCCCGGGCAGCATACCCGCACCGCCCCCGGATGCAACGCCTACTTGCCAGAGACACGGCGTGCAGGAAATAGTTCGCCCGCATGCGAGGCGCCCTCAGGCCGCGCGCGGCGGTGGCGTCGCGACCGGCACCCTGCCCCAAAGCGCCCATAGCCTCAAGCACCTGAACTCGGCTGGCGGGAGCATGTCGCGCATGACGATCAGACTGCGTCTCGATACGCCCGCCAGGGGAAGCGCCACCCACCAGGGGCCGATATGGCGTCGCCGTCCTACGCGCGCCGCGAGGCGCCGGCCGTCGGCCAGCTCGAGCGTCGCGGCACCGTCGTCCGCGAGCTCCAGCGCCCGCACCGAGCCGCGTGCACGCAGCAGCGCCCGGTCCCAAGCGGCGGCGGCGCCCAAGGCCAGCAATAGAAGCGCAAGGGCTGCCCCCGCATAGCCAGGCCATACCGCCACGAGGCACGCCGCGCCAGCCCCGTGCACCAGCGCCAGCGCGCCCGCCAGGACCGGCGACGCGTGCAACTCCAGTCGCAGCGCCGCCATCCGGCTCAGACGCGCGCGAACACCAGCGTGCCGTTGGTGCCGCCAAAACCGAAGTTGTTCTTGACCGCGATCTGGATCTTCAGGTCCCGGGCGGTGTTCGCGCAATAGTCCAGGTCGCACTCCGGGTCCTGGTTGAAGATATTGATGGTGGGCGGCGAAATCTGCTTGTGCACGGCGAGGACGGTGAAGACGGACTCGATGCCGCCCGCCCCGCCGAGAAGGTGACCCGTCATCGACTTGGTGGAGTTGACGACGAGCTTGCGCGCATGCGCGCCGAACGCCATTTTCACCGCCTCGGTTTCGTTCTTGTCGCCCAGGGGCGTGGAGGTGCCGTGGGCGTTCAGGTACTGCACCTGATCGGCGGCGATGCGGGCGTTGGCGAGCGCCGACAGCATGCAGCGCCTGGGCCCGTCCAGACTCGGCGCCGTCATGTGGAATGCGTCGCCGCTCATGCCAAAGCCGGTGACTTCACAATAGATCCGGGCGCCACGCGCCCGTGCGTGCTCATATTCCTCCAGCACGAGCGCGCCGGCGCCCTCGCCGAGCACGAAGCCGTCGCGGTCCCGGTCCCAGGGACGGCTCGCGGTTGCCGGGTCGTCGTTGCGCGTCGACAGCGCCCGCGCGGCGGCGAACCCGCCGACGCCCAGGGGCGATATCGTCGCCTCGGCGCCGCCGGCCACCATCACGTCGGCGTCGCCGTACTCGATCAGCCGGGCCGCCTGGCCTACGGCGTGCAGCCCGGTGGTGCAGGCCGTGACCACCGCCAGGTTGGGGCCTTTCATGCCGTACAGGATCGACATGTGCCCGGAGATCATGTTGATGATCGAGGCCGGAACGAAAAACGGTGAAATGCGCCGCGGGCCGCGCTGCGTCAGCTCGGCGTGCGTTTCCTCGATGCGCGGCAGCCCGCCGATGCCGGACCCCATATTCACGCCGACGCGCTCGGCATTGCGCTCGGTCACCTGCAGGCCGCAGTCCTTCCACGCCTGGATCGCCGCCGCCAGACCGTAATGGATGAACGCATCCATGTGGCGCGCCTCCTTCGGCGGCAGGTACGCCGACACGTCGAACCCCTTGACCTCGCCCGCGATGCGGCAGGCGAACGGCGTCGCGTCAAAGCGCGTGATGGGGCCGATGCCCGGCTTGCCGGCGATCAGATTCTGCCAGGCGTCCCCAACGGTGTTGCCGACCGGGCAGACGATACCGAGCCCGGTGACGGCGACTCTGCGGCGTGACACTTAGGGCGCGGCGTTACGACTTGGAATGCGACTTCACGTAGTCGATGGCCTGCTGCACCGTGGTGATCTTCTCCGCTTCCTCGTCGGGGATCTCGGTCTCGAACTCCTCTTCGAGGGCCATCACCAGTTCCACGGTGTCCAGAGAGTCCGCGCCCAGGTCATCGACGAACGACGACTCGTTCTTGATCTCGGACTCGTTCACCCCGAGCTGCTCGGCAATGATCTTCCTGACGCGTTGTTCGACGTTCTCCATGTTCTGCTCCTTCCCTAGTGGGGCCAAGCGGCGGCCCGGATTTTACCAAATTGGCGCCCTCGCCCTCACCCCATGTACATGCCGCCGTTGACGTGCAGCACGCAACCCGTGATGTAGCCCGCGGACGGCGACGCCAGATAAGCGACGGCCGCGGCGATGTCGGCGGTCTCGCCGAGGCGGCCCAGCGGAATCTGCGCCAGCAAGGCGCTGCGCTGCGCTTGCGAGAGCGCGCGCGTCATGTCGGTGTCGATGAAACCGGGCGCGACGCAATTCACCGTGATGGCGCGGCTGCCCAGCTCGCGCGCGAGCGACTTGGTCAGGCCCACGACGCCGGCCTTGGCGGCCGCATAGTTCGCCTGTCCGGCGTTGCCGGAAGCACCCACTACCGAGGTGATGTTGATGATGCGCCCCCAGCGCGCCTTCATCATGCCGCGCATCACGGCGCGCGACAGCCGGAACACCGCCTTCAGGTTGGTGTCGAGCACGTCGTCCCACTCGGCGTCCTTCATGCGCAGGGCAAGGTTGTCGCGCGTGATCCCGGCGTTGTTCACCAGGATCGCGACGTCGCCCAGCTCCTTCTGGATGTCCGCGATCAGCGCATCGCCCTGCGCGGCGTCGCGCACGTTGAGCACGCGCCCCGTGCCCCTGGTACCCGCCTGTGCCAGTGCCTGCCCGATGCCGGCAGCGCCGTCCTCCGTCGTGGCCGTGCCGACGACGACGGCGCCCTGCCGCGCCAGCTCGAGCGCGATGGCCCGGCCGATGCCGCGCGACGCGCCGGTCACCAGGGCAAGCTTGTCTTGCAGCATCGTCAGGCCGCCTTCAGGGTCGTCAGCGCCTGCTCGAGCGACGTCTTGTCCGCCAGCGCAAAGCTCTGCAGTTCGGCCTCGATCCGCTTCACCATTCCCGCCAGCACCTTGCCGGGACCGCATTCCAGCACGTGCGTCACGCCCTGCGCGCGCATCTGGCGCACCGTCTCCACCCAGCGCACCGGCGCCGCCGCCTGGCGCACGAGCGCGTCCTTGATGGCTTGCGGCTGCGTCTCGATACGCACGTCGACGTTGTTGATCAGCTGGCACGCGGGCGCCGCCACCGCGACGTCGGCGAGGTAGCCGCGCAAGCGCTCCGCCGCCGGGCGCATCAGGCTGGAATGAAACGGCGCGCTTACCGGCAGGGGCAGCACGCGCTTCGCGCCTTTCGCCTTGCACAACTCCATCGCCCGCGCCACCGCTTCCTTGTGCCCGGCGATCACGATCTGTCCCGGCGCGTTGAAGTTGACCGCGTCCACCACCTGGCCTAGCGCCGCCTCCGCGCAGGCCGCGCGCACCGCTGCATCGTCCAGGTTGAGGATCGCCGCCATCGCCCCCTGCCCCTCGGGCACGGCCTCCTGCATCGCCTGCGCGCGGAAGCGCACCAGCGGCAGGCAGTGCATCAAGTCGATCGATCCCGCCGCCACCAGGGCCGTGTACTCGCCGAGGCTGTGGCCGGCGACGAACTCCGGAGCGGGACCGCCGAGCTCGCGCCAGGCGCGATACGCCGCATAGCCGGCGGTCACCATGGCAGGCTGCGTGTTCACCGTGAGATTGAGCGCGTCCTGCGGCCCTTCGTCGAGCAGCCTGAGAAAATCCGCGCCGAGCGCCTCGCCCGCCTGCCGGCGCACCTCCTCCACGCCGGGCAGCCCGGCGTAGGCGCGCAGCATGCCCACGGCCTGCGAGCCCTGCCCCGGAAACACCATCGCCAGCTTCATGGCGTCACATTGTCGCGAGAGTCGCGCCCCAGGTGAAGCCGCCGCCCACCCCTTGCATCATCACGCGATGCCCGGCGCGTATCTTGCCGGCGCGCACGTACTCGTCGAGTGCGAGCGGCACGGAGGCGGCAGAGGTGTTGCCGTGATGGTCCACGGTCACCACCAGGCGCTCGAGCGGCAGGCCGAGCTTGCGCGCCGTGGCCTCGAGGATGCGCACGTTGGCCTGGTGAGGGATGAGCCAGTCGACGTCGGCGAGCTGCATGCCGGCGGCAGCGAGGGTCTCGCGCGCCACCTCATCGAGCACCTTTACCGCGAACTTGAACACCTGGCTGCCCTGCATGTGGAGGTACGGCGAGCCGACGATGCGCCCACCGCACACGTTTCCCGGCACGGACAGGATGTCGGCATAACTGCCGTCGGCGCGCAGCACCGAGGCATGCAGTCCGGGCTGCTCGGCGCGCGCCAGCACCACGGCGCCGGCGCCGTCGCCGAACAGCACGCAGGTGCCGCGATCGTTCCAGTCGAGGATGCGCGAGAACACTTCGGCGCCGACGACCAGCGCGCACTTGTTCATGCCGGCACGGATGAAGCTGTCGGCCGTGGCGAGCGCGTAAACGAAGCCGCTGCATACCGCCTGCACGTCGAATGCCGGGCAGTTGCGCACGCCGAGCTTGGCCTGCAGCAAGCACGCCGTACTCGGGAAGATGAAGTCGGGCGTCGAGGTGGCGACGATGATCAGGTCGACGTCCTCGGGCTTCAGGCGCGCCGCCTGCAGCGCAGCGCGGCTCGCCGCGAGCGCCAGGTCGCTGGAGGTCTGCGACTCGTCGGCGATGTGGCGCTGCACGATGCCGGTGCGCTCGCGTATCCACTGGTCGCTGGTGTCGAGGCGCGACGCGAACTCGGCGTTGCCGACCACGCGCGGCGGCAGATAGCTTCCCGTGCCGACGATGCGCGAGTAGATCATTCGGATGCCGCGCGTGCCGCGGGCGCGGCGGGATGCAGTTGCGCCATGCGGCGCGTGATGCGCTCGATGACGTCGTTGCGCACCTCCTCCACCGCGCGCTCCAGCGCCTTGCCGAAGGCGAACGCGTCGGCGGAACCGTGGCTCTTGATGACGATGCCGCGCAGGCCGAGCAGGCTCGCGCCGTTGTAGCGGCCCGGATCCATGCGCGCGCGCAGCGCCTTCAGCACCGGCCGGGCCATCAGGGCGGAAAGTTTTCGCCAGGGCGTACGCGTGAACTCCTGCCGCAGGAATCCCACGATCATGTTGGCGACGCCTTCGGACGCCTTGAGCACCGAATTGCCGACGAATCCGTCGCACACCACCACGTCGGTGGTGCCCTTGTAGATGTCGTCGCCTTCCACGTTGCCGTGAAAATTGAGGCCACTGTCGCGCAGCAGGTCCGCAGCCAACTTCACGGTTTCATTGCCCTTGATGTCCTCGACACCGATGTTGAGCAGTCCCACCGAAGGTCGCTCCTTGTGCTCGACCGCGGCCACCAGCATGGCGCCCATGACGCCGAACTGCATCAGCTGCTCGGCGGTGCAGTCGACGTTGGCGCCGAGGTCGAGCACGTAGGTCCAGCCGGCGCGCATGTTGGGCAGGACCGTGGCGATCGCCGGCCGGTCGATGCCGGGCAGCGTTTTCAGCACGAAGCGCGAAATGGCCATCAGGGCGCCGGTGTTGCCGGCGCTGACGCAGGCGTGCGCGGCGCCGCTCTTCACCAGGTTGACCGCGACGCGCATCGAAGAGTCCTTCTTGAAGCGCAGCGCCTGGGCCGCCGGCTCGTCCATGCTCACCAGCTGGGACGCGTGCTGCACCCGCAGCTGCTGCCCGACCGCAGCGCCTTGCTCGCGCAGCGCCGACTCCAGCGCGTCGCGCGGGCCCACCAGAATGATTTCGACCCCCGCGTGCCGGCGCTGGAACGCCAGCGCGGCAGGGACCGTCACGCGGGGGCCGTGGTCTCCCCCCATGCAGTCGATGGCGACAGTGATATCCATCGAGCCTGCGGCGCAAGCGCCGCTCACCCGGGACGCGAACGCCGCGCGACCTTACTCGTCCCGCGACTTGGCGACCTTCTTGCCGCGGTAGTAGCCGCTCGGGCTGACGTGGTGGCGCAGATGCACCTCGCCCGTCGTCGGCTCCACCGCGAGGGGCGGCTTGCCGAGGAAATCGTGGGCGCGGTGCATGCCGCGCCGCGACGGGGACTTCTTGTTCTGTTGCACAGCCATGTTCAGACTCCTCTCAATGTCGATTCCTGCCGCGCAGCATGCCGCGCAGACCTACGAACGGCGTTTGCCGCCCTACCGGCGCCGCGCTGCTCTGCGTCGCACAATGATCGTGCCGCGGCGCATAAGGCAGCGCCAGCAGCAACTGGTCCTCCACCAGATCCCGCACCCGCATGTCCTTCGTGGCGACGATGCCGTCGGGCCCTTCCGCGGTGAGCGGCTGCGCGTCGAGCTCGCTCTGCGAGCGCGCCAGCCACAGCGTGACGTCCTCGCGCAACTCCACGCCGACCGCCTCAAGACAGCGTTTGCAGGTCAATCGCAGCCTGGCCACCACGTGCAAATCCAGACTGTGACGGCCGAGCTCGTCGCGTACGCCCTGCAGCTCGTACTCGATCGAGCCGGCCTCGTCATGCAGCAGCGTGCGCAACCGCGCAAACTCCCCCGCAGCCCAGGCGCCGCGCATGCTGCCCCCGGCTCCCGCGAAGTCGAAGCCGTCGATCATGGGAAACCGCGGCGGCTGCGGCATGAAGGGGCGGATGATATCATCGCCAAAAAAGACGTGTCAAAACAAAGTCATGCCTGACTCCTGCGCATTGCTGCTCGCATCGACGTCGCCCTACCGCAAGGCGCTGCTGCAGCGCCTTGGGCTGGCGTTCGCGTGCGCGGATCCGCAGATCGCGGAACAAGCGAACGCGGGCGAAGCGCCCGCCGAGACGGCGCTACGCCTCGCGGCAGCGAAGGCGCACGCCGTGGCGGCGCGTCACGGCGACGCGCTGGTCATCGGCGCCGACCAGGTCGCCTCGTGCGGCGCGCTGCGCCTGGACAAGCCGGGCGGGCACGCCAACGCGGTGCGCCAGTTGACGGCGGTGAGCGGCAAGACGGTGCGCTTCGATACGGCCGTGGCGCTGCTCGACGCGCGCAGCGGCCAGCTTCTCGAGCGCGTCGTTCCGAGCCTGGTGCGTTTCCGCGAGCTCACGCGTGCACAGATCGAGGAATACCTGCGGCGCGAGCAGCCCTACGACTGCGCCGGCAGCGCCAAGGCCGAAGGGCTCGGCATCGCCCTGATCGCCGGCATCGACGGCGATGATCCCACGGCGCTCATCGGCCTGCCCCTGATCGCGCTGAGCGAGCTCCTCGCTCGCGCCGGCATGCCGGTGCTGCGCGCTTGACGCCGACGCTGTATCTCGTGCCGGCCGCGCTCGGCGGCGCGCCGGCGCAGGTGCTGCCCGCACCGACGATCGAGACGGTGCGCGCGCTGCGCGACTTCGCGGTGGAAAATGCCAGGAGCGCGCGCGCGTTCCTTGCGGCGCTCGGCATGCCCTGCCCGCTGCGCGAGCTGCGCATCGTGCCCATCGACGAGGACGTGCATGCGCTGCTGGCACCGCTGCGCGCGGGACGATCCCTGGGCGTGATCGCCGAGGCCGGATGTCCCGGGGTCGCGGACCCGGGTCAGGCCCTGGTCGCCGCGGCGCACGCCGCGGGGCATCGTGTGGTGCCGCTCGTCGGACCCTCGTCGCTCCTGCTTGCGCTCATGGCGAGCGGGCTCGAGGGCCAGCGCTTCGCCTTTCGCGGCTACCTGCCGCGCGATGCGGCCGGTCGCGCGCAGCGCATTCGCGCGCTGGAAAAACTGTCCCGCGAAGCGCAGGAGACGCAGATCTTCATCGAGACGCCCTACCGCAACGACGCCCTGCTCGCCGCGCTGCTCGACTGCTGCGCGCCGGCCACGCGCCTGTGCATCGCCGTCGATCTGACGCTGCCGGACGAGGAGATCGCCACGCGCAGCATCGCGCAGTGGCGCCGCACGCGCGCGGCGGCGATCGGCCGGCGCCCGGCGGTGTTTCTGCTGCTCGCCTAACGCGGCTGCGCGACGCCGCGCAGCGCGAACTCGAGTACCGCGTGCGCCGCGCCGGCACCCAGGCGCCGCGCGAATTTCTCGGCCAGGTTCTCCTTCTGCGTGAAATCGACCACCTTCTCCGCTTTCACCACTTCGCGCGCCACGTAGTCGAGGCTGCCGAACGCGTCCGCGAGGCCGAGCTCGACGCTCTTCTGCCCGGTCCAGACGAGCCCCGAGAACATGTCGGGCGTCTCCTTGAGCCGCTTGCCCCGCCCGTCGCGCACCACGCCGATGAATTGCCGGTGCACGTCCTCGAGCAGCGCCTGCGCGTGCGCTTTCTGCGTCGGGTCGACCGGGAGGAACGGATCCAGGAACCCCTTGTTCTCGCCGGCCGTCAGCAGCCGCCGCTCGACGCCGAGCTTCTCCATCAGGCCGGTGACGCCGAAGCTGTCCATGCGCACGCCGATCGAGCCGACGATGCTCGAGCGGCCGACGTAGATGCGATCCGCGCCCGCCGCCACGTAGTAGCCGCCCGACGCACCTAGGTCCTCGACCACCGCGTAGAGCGGTACCGCGGGATGCTTCTTGCGCAGGCGCCGCATTTCCTCATAGATGTAGTTTGATTGCACCGGGCTGCCGCCGGGCGAGTTGATGCGCACGACGACGCCTTGGGTGTTCTCGTCCTTGAACGCGGCCTGCAACGCGGCCATGATGCGCTCCGCACTGGCGTCGGTGCCGGGCGCGATCACGCCGCTGACTTCCACTAGCGCCGTGTGCTTGCCCGATGTTTGGCCGCGCGTCCCCCAGTCCACGGCCATCAGGATGATCACCGTGACGTAGGCGAACGTCAGCAGCTTGAAGAAGATGCCCCAGCGGCGCGCGCGCCGCTGCTCCTGCAGCGCCGCGCCGGCGAGACGCTCGATCACTGCGCGCTCCCATTGCCCGTCGTTGTCAGCCATCTTGGACTCCCAGGTAATAGACGCGACCGTCGCGCTCCTCGACCCGCAGGCGCACCAGCGGCGTGCCGTCGCAGGGCCCGCCGAGGCAGTGGCCGCTGGCGGCAGCGTACACGGCGCCGTGCGTCGAGCATATCAAATCGCGACCCTCGAGATCGAAGAACTGTCCTTCGCGCCAGTCGAGCTCCATGGCGACGTGCGCGCAGCGGTTGAGATAGGCGTGGACGCGGCCCCCGTAGCGCACCGCGAACGCCGGCGCGCGCTCGCCGCGGTACTCGATCTCGAAGCGCACGCCGTCGCCGCTATCCTGGAGCGCCGCGGCCTCGCAGATCAGGCGTGGCGCAGCAGCCATGCACTCAACTCCGGCACGCTGGCGAGGCAGGCGCGGGGCTGCAGTGCGCGCAGTTCGCCCTCCGCATGCGCGCCGTAGCACACCGCCAGGGCGTCCATCCCCGCCGCCGCCGCCATGCGCAGGTCGTGCGAGGTGTCGCCCACCATCAGTGCCTGCGCCGCAGGCGACGCCAGCTCCTGCAGCAGCTCGTGCAGCATCGCCGGATGCGGTTTGGGCTCGGCCTCGTCCGCGCAGCGCGACGCGGCAAAGTACGCCCGCAGGGCGCAGGCGTCGAGCGCGCGCTCCAGCCCCCGCCGGCTCTTGCCGGTCGCCACCGCCAGCGCATGGCCGCGCGCGCGCAGCGCCTCGAGCAGCTCCAGGACCCCGGGGAACACGCGCATGCGATCTTCGCGCGCCAGGAACTCCCGCCGGTAGCACGCCACAAATTCCATCATGCGCGCCTGCGGCAGATCGGGCACCGCGTGGCGCAGCGAGTCGTGCAAGCCGAGGCCGATCACGTGGCTGGCGCGCTCCCGGTCAGGCACCTCCAGACCCATGTCCCGCGCCGCCTGCTGGATGCACTCGACGATGGCGCTCGCCGAATCGATGAGCGTGCCGTCCCAGTCAAAGACGATCAGGCTGTAGCGCAAGCTGCGCCTCCGCGGTTCGGCGCATGTCGCCCGGAACCGGCGCCTCCAGGCGCAGGCGCGCGCCCGTCAACGGGTGCGTGAAGACGAGGCGCCGGGCGTGCAGCATCAATCGCTTCACCCCGTGCCGCGCCAGCGCGCGGTTCAACTCGAAATCGCCGTACTTGTCGTCGCCGAGGACCGGGTGGCCGGCATGCGCCAGGTGGACCCGGATCTGGTGCGTCCTGCCCGTCATCAGGCGCAACTCGAGCAGGCTGCAGCCAGCCGATGCGGCCAGCGGCGTCACGACGGTCACCGCTGCCTGCCCGGCGCCGTGCACCGCCACGCGGCGCTCGCCGCCCGCAGTGACGTATTTGTGCAGCCGCTCGCGCAGCTCGCGCGCACCGCCCTGCCAGGCGCCCTTCACCAGAGCGAGGTACACCTTCTCGACCTCGCCTTCGCGCAGCATGCGGTGCAGCTCGACGAGCGCGCTGCGTTTCTTGGCGATGACCAGCAGGCCCGAAGTATCCCGGTCCAGGCGATGCGCCAGCTCCAGCAGCTTGGCGCGCGGGCGCTCGGCGCGCAGCGACTCGATGACGCCGTAGCTCACGCCGCTGCCGCCGTGCACCGCAATGCCCGAAGGCTTGTCCACCACCAGCAGCGCGTCGTCCTCGTGGACCACCGGCAGGTCGAGCGGCCGCGGCGCAGGCTTGGCGGCCGGACTCGGCAGGCGCACGGGCGGCACGCGCACCTTGTCGCCGATGCGCAGCCGGTGGTCGGGCTTGACCCGGCCGCTGTTCACCCGGACCTCGCCGCTGCGCAGCACCCTGTAGACATGGCTCTTCGGCACCCCCTTCAGGCGACGCAGAAGGAAGTTGTCGATGCGTTGCGCCTCGCCGTCCTCGCCGACTTCGAGTAGGGTCGCGCGTGCCTTGCTTAAGTCTTTCATTATCCGTATGATCCGCGAGTTGCTTCGAGATGCGAGGCACAGGTTCGCGAGGCGCGGAGGGGAGGATTCCCGGCGCCGGAACCTGCAACCCGCCTCCTGTTTGGCCACAGCCGGACCTGAAGCAGTGGTGACTATCGCTCACCGTAAGTAGCGATACTACTCAATAGCGCGCGGCAGGTTCATTCCCCGCCCCTTCGCAACCCGCTTTCCTAGGAGAGCACTGACCGACGGACACCAGGGTCTCCTGCGCGCGCAGGAGAACAATAAGTGAAACGCATGTTGTTTAATGCGACGCAGCAGGAAGAGCTGCGCGTCGCCATCGTAGAAGGGCAGAAGCTAGTAGATCTCGACATCGAATCGGCTTCCAGGGAGCAGCGCAAGAGCAACATCTACAAGGGCATCATCACCCGCATCGAGCCCAGCCTCGAGGCGGCCTTCATCGACTACGGTGAGGAGCGCCACGGGTTCCTGCCCTTCAAGGAGATCGACAAGGTCTATTTCAAGGCCGGCGTCGACGTCGGGCGTGCCCGCATCCAGGACGCGCTGGACGAAGGCCAGGACCTGATCGTCCAGGTGGAGAAGGACGAGCGCGGCACCAAGGGCGCCGCCCTCACCACCTTCATCAGCCTGGCCGGCCGCTATCTCGTACTGATGCCGAACAACCCGCGCGGCGGCGGCGTCTCGCGCCGCGTCGAGGGCGAAGACCGCAACGAGCTGCGCGACACCCTGGACAAGCTGCAGGTGCCCGAGGGCATGAGCGTCATCGCGCGCACGGCGGCCATCGGCCGCTCGCCCGAGGAACTGCAGTGGGACCTGAACTACCT
>Ga0209109_10001584_pt1 | contig 12509 bp, 12 predicted proteins | sample Rifsed10ft2_FD_184004 | JGI IMG/M metagenome (GOLD analysis project Ga0209109, IMG submission 184004) | Soil microbial communities from Rifle, Colorado, USA - sediment 10ft 2 (version 2) | ecosystem: Environmental > Terrestrial > Deep subsurface > Rock core/Sediment | place: Rifle, Colorado... | reverse complement strand
CTTGCCCATAACGTGCGTTCGCCGGCAGAGGTGGATGCTCTGCTGGCACGTGTCGCCACCTACGGAGCCACAGTGGTGAAGCCTGGGCACCCTACAGACTGGGGCGGTTACTCGGGCTACTTTACAGACCTCGATGGATTTCTTTGGGAGGTCGCGCACAATCCCGGTTTCCCGCATGTATAATATGCGCAGCAAGGCGCTCCAGCACTCCAATCCAACGCACTACGAAAAGGTCCGTAAAATCTCGGCGATGGCGCCGTCTCATTGCCCGACATCGCTCGCCCCTGGCACCCTAAACGAAGTTGACGAAGATCGAGTTGGCGACGGAGAGGCCCCGGCGCGTGAGACGGAGCGTTTCCTCCTCCTCCGCCATCAGACCTCCATCCAGCCAATCGCGAATCTGGGGATAAAATTCGGCGGGCCTTTTGCCGAAGCGGCGCGCAAACTCCCGGGCTGAAACGCCGCGCGTCATCCTTAGACCGAGGAACATAAACTCGGCCGCGGCATTGGCAAGGTCGCTTCGCTCCCTGCCGACAACGGCGCTCCCTTCTTTTCGGACCTTTTCCATATAGCCGCCCGGATTCTTCTCGTTCTGCCACCTGCAGCCCGAGGCGCCATCGTCCCGTTTGTAGGAGTGCGCGCCCGCGCCGATCCCCAGATAATCTCCACCCTGCCAGTAATTGACATTGTGGCGCGACTGGCATCCGGGCCTGGCATAGTTGGAGATCTCGTAGCGCTCCAGCCCGGCGCGCGCAAGCCTCTCCTCGATCAACTCCGCCATCGCAATCTCGTCTTCCTCAGGCAAGCCGCGAATCCTGCCCTGCTGGTGTTCGCGATGAAAAGGGGTCCCTTCCTCTATCGTCAGGTTATAGGCCGACAAGTGAGGCGGGCGAAAGCTCAACGCCTCCGCCAGATCGGCCTTCAGATCCGCCAACGATTGTCCCGGGACGGCGTAGATCAGGTCCAGGTTGAAGTTGTCAAATCCCGCCCGCCGAACCATCTCTAAGGCCTGCCGGGTCTCGCCGGCTGAATGAACCCGGCCGAGGAACTTGAGCAGATCGGGCCTGAAGGATTGCGCGCCGATGCTGATGCGATTCACCCCTGCGGCGCGGTAGCCGGAGAAGCGGCTGTTGTCCACGGTGCCGGGATTCGCCTCCAGCGTAATCTCGATATCGCCGGAGAAGGAAAACAGGGAAGCCGCCCTTTCCAGGATGGCGCCGATGCTTCCCGGCTGGAACGTCGAGGGAGTCCCGCCGCCAAAGAAAACGCTCTTTAATCCCCTGCCGCTCCACTCCCCGCTGCGCGCTTGAGAATCCATCTCTTCGAGCAACGCATCCGTGTACTCTCGCTCCGGAATCCTGGCGACGACATGCGAGTTGAAATCGCAGTAGGGACACTTGCTGACGCAGTATGGGATGTGGACGTACAGTGAAAACGTTTTTTGCTCGCTCCTCATATCCCTTTCATGATATGTGTCCGGCGCCCCGGCCGCAACAGGCCGATCCGGGCCGGCTTATAACATTAGAGATTGACTTGGCGCAGCCGCAAAACTATCCTACCAGCATTCTTCGGCAGACTTCATTTCACGGGAGGATGAGCCATGATTCCTTTCAGTATGAGATGCCCCAAATGCGGACTGATCCAGGCGCGAAATCCCACCTGCAAGGTCTGTGGGACAGCGGTTGGCCAGGCCGGCGAGGCAGCCCCGAGTTCCGGCGCCGCCGCACCGGCTGCCAGGAGAGTCGAGCCTGCGCCAGCGGCCTCTCCCTTGCCGAAGCGCCCGGCGGCGCCAGCGCCAATCACGGCCGGGGCCGATGAGGCGCGCCGCCTCGCCTTTCATGGCTCGGGCGGAACCCTCTTGGGCATCCACACAGTCAACGTCCTGCTGACGATAGTCACGCTGGGCATCTACTCGTTCTGGGCCAGGGTCAGGACGCGGGGCTATCTTCTCAGCCAGACAGAGTTCGAAGGCGACCGCTTCGCCTACCATGGAACGGGAAGGGAGCTATTTAACGGATCGCTCAAGGCCGGGCTTATCTTCGGCCTTCCGGTAGTTCTTTTGAATGTAGCCCCGGAGCTTCTGGGCGCCGGGGATGCGGTAAAGACAGCCGCCGCCCTTCTCATTTATTGCCTCTTCATGGTGTTCCTCCCCTTCGCCATGGTGGGGTCGCGGCGCTACCGCTTGAGCCGGACTTCGTGGCGCTCGATCCGTTTCTCGTTCCGCGGCCGGGTGCTGGACTTCGTCAAGCTCTTTATCGGCGGCTCGCTCCTCTCGTTGGTCACCCTGGGGGCGTATTACCCGATCTTCGATGTCAGGCGTTACGCCTTCATGATCTCCCATTCGTACTTCGGCAACCAGAAATTTGAATTCGACGGGCAAGGCCGCGATCTTCTCTGGAGCTATCTGGCGGCGGTCCCGCTCTCTTTGCTTACCCTGGGGATTTACTGGTTCTGGTTTCTGGCAAAAAAACAGCGCTATCTTATGGACCATACCTCTTTTGCCGCCGCCCGCTTCCACTCAACGGTCACCGGCGGAGCTCTTTGCCTTCTCTATCTTATGAATTTCATCCTGCTGCTGGCGACTTTGGGAATAGCCTGGCCCTGGGTCGTGGCCAGAACCACCCGCTTCAACTACGCCTACATCTCCCTCAAGGGAGCGCTGGATGTGGCGGCGATTCAGCAAGAGGCGCAGACCGCCTCGGCGACCGGCGAGGGATTGGCGGGCTTTCTGGACCTGGATCTTGACCTGGGCTGACAGCTCTCTGCGCCATGCAGACAGAGTGGCACGGGCACTATCTGGACGGTCGGACCGCGCTCACCCACAGAGCGGCGATCTATCTCACCGAGAGCGGCCTTAGAATATCGCTCGAAAGCGGCCGCTCCTTTTCCTGGCCCTACGGGGAAATCCGGCAGACACAGGGTTTCTACTCCGGAGAGCAGATACGACTGGAAAGGGGCGGCGAGATCGCAGAGGCGCTGCTGGTGTCGGAGCAAGATTTCCTGGTCTCCCTGCACCAGTTTGCTCCGAAGCTCGCCGAACACCTTCACGATCCCCGGTGGCGCGGAAAGAGGGCTCCTCTTATCCTCGCTGCAGCGGCCGCGACAATCGGGATCGTCGCCGCCCTTTACCTCTGGGGCATCCCGGCCCTGGCCGCAATCGCGGCCGCTCGCGTTCCGGTCTCCTGGGAAGAGCGGCTCGGCGAGGCGGTCATCAGCCACCTGGCCCCTGAGCCGGCGCGCTGCACAGATCCCGACCGCGGCCGGATGATCGAGAAAATCATGACAACGCTGACCACGCCCGTCAGCTCCTCCCCTTATAGATTCCGGGTGATCATCGTCGACGAGCCCACGGTGAACGCCCTGGCCGCGCCGGGCGGGCCCATCGTCATCTTCAGAGGACTGCTGGAAAAAACCCAAAGCGCCGAAGAATTCGCCGGCGTCCTGGCTCATGAGATCCAGCATATCCTCAAGCGTCACTCCACCCGCGCGCTCTTCGAACACGCCTCCACTGGCCTCTTGATCGCCGCCGTGGCCGGGGATGTGAGCGGCATCGCGGCCTTCGGGCTCGAGACCGCCCGCACGCTCGGCTTGCTCCGCTATAGCCGCCGCAGCGAAGAGGAAGCGGACGCGGAAGGGATGCGGCTCCTGCTTGCGGCCGGGGTGGACCCGGCGGGGATGATCGCTTTTTTCGAGACTATGGAAAAGAAAGGCGGTGAGGCGCCTGCGCTTCTTTCCTACCTGTCGACTCATCCGGGGGCGGAGCAGCGCATCGAGAAACTGCGGGCGATAGCTCAAGGGGCGCGCCAAAAACCCATCCGTTTGATCCCGGACTACGACTGGCAAGAGATGAAAAAGATCTGCCCCGCCGCCCCAAAAAAAGGATAAGTGGGGCCTCACCATCCCTTCGCTCCAGTGCCTCCTCGTCGGGAGGCTGATTGCTGACACAAGTAGGCTCCTCGGGGGCAAGTCTTCCGAGCGCAGCCGATGGATCGAGTCCTCGGGGAGCGCGCTTTCGGCTGCGGCCGATGGACCTGTGCTTAAACCGAACCTTCCCAGTCGGACGTCCGCAGCCTCACTCGCGCTCCCCTCGGCCTCTCCTGTGCGAGCGAGGGGACCCGCCGAGCAAGCCGAAAGCACCGAGAGTGAACGGTTCAAAGAACCCACTGACCTATTGCTTTCGGCGCGGGAGGCGGGCCCCCGAGCGAACCTTCCAGGCGACGAGACGGTGAGCCAAGAGGATAGGGAGGTCCCAAATCCGTATTGCATCGCGGCCGGAAGGCTCTCTCCCCCGAGACTGGCGCAGCAGCCAAGTTTGAATTCGCTCTATGCGACTGTTATATTGATTTTTTGCAGCGAGGTTGAAACGCTGTTTCTATGTCTGTCGCCGAGCATAAAGAAAAAGGCAAAAAGATCCTGTCCTGTTTCGTGGTTACGGTCAGCGACACCCGGGATGAGACGACCGATCAAAGCGGCCAGCTCATCAAGTCCCTCTTGAGTGAGAAAGATCATCGGCTGGCCGGTTATCGAATCGTCAAGGACGAGCCTCAACAGATCGAGGCGCTGCTTAAAGAAGCGCTGGGAAAAAACGACGTGGACGCGGTCATCGTCAACGGCGGCACCGGCATCGCGCCGCGGGACGGGACCTACGAAGTGGTGAGCCGGCTTTTGGAAAAAAAACTCGACGGCTTCGGCGAGATCTTTCGTTTTTTGAGCTATCAGGATATCGGCTCGGCGGCGATCATGAGCCGGGCGGCGGCCGGCTCGGCGCGGGGCAAGGTGCTGATCTCGCTCCCCGGCTCCAAGGGGGCGGTCGATCTGGCGATGCGGCGCCTGGTCCTGCCGGAGCTGGGCCATATGGTTTCGCAGCTGCGCGGGACATGAAGGTCAAGGTCAAGTTCTTCGCTATTCTGAGAGAGCGCGCCGGCGCGGCAGAGGCCGCCAAGGAGATACGGGAGGGGAGCACGGTCGGAGAGCTCTGGGAGCTGCTCCAGCGCGACTATCCCCAGCTGGCGCCGGTGCGCATGCGGCTGCTCTACGCGGTCAATCAGGATTATGTGAATGCGGACTACGCGCTGAAGGAAGGGGACGAGGTCGTCTTCGTTCCGCCCGTGAGCGGAGGGTAGATATGTTTCGCGTCACCCGAAATGCCATCGATCTCCAGGAGCTCGTCGCCTTCGTGACCGACCCCGAGGCCGGGGCCATCGTGACTTTCATCGGCACGACCAGAAACAACAACGAAGGCCGCAAGGTCATCGCGCTCGACTACGAGGCCTACCCGGAGATGGCGGAAAAGGAGCTCAAGCGCCTGGGCGAAGAGGCCGGGAAGCGATGGCGCATCCGGCGCATGGCTATCGTCCACAGAATCGGTCCTGTCCAGATCACCGAGCCCAGCGTCATCATCGCGGTCTCGGCGGCGCACCGCGCCGACGCCTTCGAGGCCTGCCGCTTCGCCATCGAGGAGATCAAGAAAAGCGTGCCGATCTGGAAGAAGGAGGTATTCGAGGGCGGGGAGGTATGGATCGGCACGCAGAGCGGCCAACCCCTCAATCGTTAATAGTTATTCGTTATTGGTTAGTCGTAAGGACCCACCCAAGGTTTTTCCGATTCAACGAATAACGAGTAACCAATAACCAAGCTATGGAAGCTTCACTCTACGCGGCCTTTGGTCTGGGCCTGATTCTCGGCATCAAGCATGCCCTGGACGCCGATCATGTGATCGCCGTCTCTACGATCGTGAGCGAGCACAGGAGCCTCAAGTGGGCTTCTTTGATCGGCGCCTTCTGGGGCCTGGGACACACCGCCACGCTCTTTGCCGTCGGTCTGGCGGTGATCGGCCTGCGTCTGACGATCCCGCCGCGCGTGGCCCTGGGCCTGGAGTTTCTCGTCGCGCTGATGCTGGTGATCCTGGGCGCGAGCATCCTGTGGCGCTCTTTCGGTCCCGAGAGGCTCCACCTGCACAGCCACGCCCACAACCCCGAGACGCACGCCCACTTTCACATCCACGGGAGCCGGGAAGAAGATCACAGTCACGGCCATCCCTTCAACTCCATGCGCAAGCCCTTTCTTGTCGGCATGGTCCACGGGCTCGCCGGGAGCGCGGCGCTGATGCTGCTCGTCCTGACCACGATCCCCTCGCCGCTGGCGGGCCTGGCCTATATTCTGATCTTCGGTTTCGGATCCGTCGGCGGGATGCTGATTCTAAGCAGTCTGATCGGCCTGCCCTTTATTCTGACGGCGCGGCGCTTCACCGCGATGAACCGCTGGATCCGGCTCGTGGCGGGCGCGGCCAGCGTCGCCTTCGGCATCTTCCTCGGTTGGGAGATCGGCTTCGAAGAGGGGCTCTTCTTCTGATCCGTGCCCGCCTCTGAGCGTTCTTAGAGCGCTCCCGCGATCGTGAGAAAATAGACCGCGGCCAAAACGGCATAGGCGAGACACGAGATGCATAGAAAGATCAGATTCAACCGGCCCGGCCGCACGGCAACGGGCAGGTGGCGCGGCAGGTAGACGTGATTGAGAAAAATCAACGCCACCGAGAAGAGCACGGTGCCGACGAAGCCGATCACGGCGGAAAGCAGAATGAGCGGGCCGGGCTCATTTAAAAGAACCGTCACCGAAGTCACGGCCGTCAGCAGGAGCAGGAAGAAGACGTACCACGAGCGCACGGGGACCTTGCGGGCTCCCGGGAAAAAACCGTAGACGCAGTCCGTGTGGATGCGGCTCACGGCGTCCACCGTGGCCAGCCAGGTATCGGAGAGAAAAGCCGCGGCAACGACCAGAAAGAGAATTCTCCCCGTCCATCCCCAACTCACCTCGAAGAAGCGGCTCTGGACCACGGCCAGCTCGTAGTGATCGGGCAGCAGCCCTTTGGGAAACAGCAGCGCGTAGGCCAGGAGACAGGTCATGAGCGTGGTGAGAATATTTCCCCCTATCCCGATGCTCACGTCCCAAAACAAAAAGCGCCGCCAGCGCGGCGCATGAGCGAGCCCCTCGTCGCTCAGGGGAATCGAGCCCGACGCGGGGATGACTTCCGGCTTGCCGGTGATGGGTCCGGTGATCCTTCCCATGTAATGGGCCATCCCGCTTCCCTTGTCCCGAATCCAGTAGGAATAGAACAGGGTCCAGAAGCCGCCCAGCCCGGCGAAGGTGATCGCGGTAAGGAGCTTTGTGGCATCCGCGCCGTCCCAGGCCCGGGCCATCGGCAACCGGGGAGCCCACAGGCCTTCGAGAAAAGACGGCACAGCTCGCAGCACGTCCGGATGGGCGCAGGCCCAGGACAGACCCAAGAGCGTGAGCAGCGCCACGCCCCACATGAATCTTTCGACCAGCCGGTAGACCACTTTGCTGAGGAGAACGGCCGAGAGAAAAAGCGCCATCGAGAGATAGGCCCAGAAGAGGGTCTGGCCGCGCGGGCTCCAGCCCGGCGGGAATCGGGTCAGGGCCGCGAGGGAGGTGCCCCCGGCCGCGGCGAAGGCGCCGAACCAAAGAAAAGAGAGAGTCATGAGAATCCAGAGCAGGAAGGCGAAGTTCCGGTTCAGCCGGATGAAGCCCTGAAAAATGCTTTCGCCCGTGAGGATCGTGTAGCGGCCGATCTCGTAGGTGACGGGAAACTGGAGCAGACAGGCCGGCAGCAGCAGGAAAAGAAATGTCAGCCCGTACTTGGCGATGATATAGGGCCACCAGATGAGCTCCCCGCTGCCCTGGGCGAGCGCCATAAAGATCACGCCCGGCCCGAGCGCGGCGAACATTCCGGGAAAGGGAGGAAGAGAGGCCTTTTTAAACGGCGGCAGCGTTCCCCAGGGCTCTTCCCGCGCCATCCGCTCAGCTCCCCTCGGTCCTTTGAACGGCCCCCTGGGGAAGCGTCTGGAGCAGCCTGTCAAAGGCCCGGTTGAGGTAGTCCCGGTCTTTCGATTCCAAGGTCACTTTGACCTTGTAGTCGGGATTATCCAGCACCGGATAAGAGCCCAGCAGGAGATCGGGAAACGACTCGAGGAGACTGTTGAGAATAGCGGCGATTACCCCCTCGCCTTCCTTCACGTAGACGACCTTGAGATAGAAAGGGGCGTCGCGAAAATCTTCTTGGATGACCCGAAAGCGCTCGTGCAGGATCTTGGGAATGCCGGGGAAGATATAGATGTTGCCGAGCTTCACCACGGCCGCGTAGAGCGATCCCTCGCCCACCAGCTCCGCCCCCTCGGGAACCTCCGCCATGCGCAGCCTCGCCTCGTTGATGTTCTCCCCGTGCCGCTCGCGCAGGCGCCGCTCCAGCTCCGGGTGACGGACCACTCTCACCCCGAAACCGCGCGCGATCCCCGCCATGGTGACATCGTCGTGCGTCGGGCCGACCCCGCCGGTGGTGAAGACAAAATCGAACTGGCGTGAGAAGGAGGCCGCCTCCTTGCCGATCAATTCGATCTCATCCGGGATCACGGCGACGCGCTGCACCTCCACGCCCAGGGCGCGGAGCTCCTGGCAGAGGAAATGAGAGTTGGTGTCCTGGGTCTTTCCCGAGAGGACCTCGTTACCGATGATGATGATGCCGGCGGTCTTAGACATACGCGCGGAGCCCATTCCTTCTCCGCCAGACCTTATACTAAAATTCGCTTTTGATGCCTAGGGGGGGACGCGGATCACGTGTCGAACTCGCTGCAGCTTTGGAAGTATTGGCAACGCGGATTCGAGCAGACGAGGCGACACTTCCGGTTAAAGAGCTTCGCGCCGCAGACGGGACAAAACTCCCACCAGTTTTCGGTTTTTTTTTCAGACCCTTCGGGTGAGGCCAACTCTATTTTCCTCCGCTCCCGCCGGTCTATCGGAAAAGCTTGCGGGCGTTCTCTCCCAGGAGCTTTTTCTTCACCTGGCTCGTGGTCTTCGCCTTCTGGATGATCTTCACGGAGTCTTTGAGAAGGGCGATCGTGGGAAAATCGCTCCCCATAAGCACCTGGCCTTCGCCCATCATCTGCACCGCAAAGCGGATCTCTTCCGGGCTCCAAAAAGGAGGAGCGGTATCGATGAAGATATTTTTCTTATACTTGTCGAAAAAACCCTTGGCGCGCTTGTCCCAAAAAGCTGGGTTCAAGCGGTTTTTCAAGGCGAAATAGGCGCCCCCCAGGTGGGAAAAGACAAAACGGAGGTTGGGAAAACGATCCAGCGTGCCGCTCAGCATCAGGCGGGCGATGCTGATGGTCGTGTCGAAGGCGCGACCGAGGTTTCTCGTGAGATTGAACTGCTCCATCCCGTGCGGATGGGACATCGGCAGCTCGGAGGCGGGGTGCACCAGAATCGGGATGTCGAGATCGGAAACGATTTTGTAGAACGGATACATCCGCTCGTTATCGAGCAGCACGCCGCCGACATGGGTGTTGATGCCGACCCCTTTGCAGCCCAGCTCCAGCACCGCTCTGCGCAGCTCTTTTGGCCCGTCGATCTCGAGCGGCGGCACATGGGCCACCGGGATCACGCGGTCGGGATACTGCGCGGTGACCTCGGCCATGCGGTCGTTGATGAAACGCGCGGCCTTGAGATCGACCCAGTCCAGCCACACCCCGACATGGAGCGCGGCCTGGTCCACTCCGGCCCGATCCATCGATTGGATCTGCTCTTCGATGCGGGCGGTCATTCGCGGCGGCGAAAAGAGCTGGACGCCGGCGCGCCGAATGCGAAAACGGTCGGGCTCGTGAATCACCTCCTCGTCCTGGCGCACGTAGAGCTCCGGCCGGCGGTAATGCTCTTCAGGCATCCAGTGATGGTGCACATCGACGACGAGGCTCTTTTTCATGACTTTTCCTTGTAATCGAAATCCCCCGTGTTGACAAGAGTTTTTTTCTCCGTCGATTCGTTGGACTTCCTTAAAGTCCCATAATATATTTCCGTAAATATGCCCGACACCGTGATCCGCGCTGAGAAGCTGAGAAAAAAATACGGCCAGATCGTCGCCCTGGACGGGATCTCTCTGGAGGTCGAGCGGGGGACGATCTTCGGGCTCCTGGGACCCAACGGCGCGGGGAAAACCACCGCGGTCAAAATTCTGACGACCCTGGTTCGTCCGGACGAGGGGAAGGTCGAGGTCGCCGGAACCGACGTCGTGGGCGACCCGGTTCGGGCGCGCCGTCTCATCGGCTACGTCCCGCAGGAGCTCACCGTCGACCCCTACCTCACGGTGCGAGAGCACTTGCGCTACTACGCGGACCTCTACCACCTCTCCCCGGCTCTGAAGGATTCTACCATCCGCGAGGTGGTGGCCCTGGTGGCCCTGGCGGGCTACGAAGATCGCCGCGTGCGCCACCTGTCCGGCGGGACGAAAAAAAAACTCGACCTGGCCTGCGGCCTGCTCCACCGGCCGCCCGTGATCATTCTCGATGAGCCCTCTCTGGGTCTGGACGTTCAGGTGCGCCGGGACGTGTGGAGCTATATTTTGCGGCTCAAAGAGCAACGGACCACCGTCTTTCTCTGCACCAATTATATGGACGAGGCGGAACGGCTCTGCGACGTCGTCTCGATCATAGACCACGGCAGGATCGCCGCCACGGGCGCTCCCGCGGCGCTCAGGAGCCAGCTCAAAGGGGACGTGATCTCGCTTCGGATCGCCAGCCCCGAGGACGCCCAAGGGGAAAATCTCAAAACCCTGGAAAAGAGCCTCTCCGGGCTGGCCATCGTGCAGGGAACCGCCAGAGACGGCACCGAGCTCAAGATCTACGTCGACAGCAACGAAATCGCGCTGCCGCAGATCCTTCAGTCGACCGCTTCCCTGTCGATCCCGATACGGAGCATCACCTACAGCCGTCCGGGATTGGATGAGGTTTTTCTCCACTACACGGGCCATCCCTTCGCCGAGGAAGGGCAAAAAGATGGCTGAGTTCGTGCAAGAGACCAGGGCGCAGCTGGTGCGCTGGCTGCTGCACCTTAAGCGGGAGCCTTTCAACATGGCCTTCAATCTGCTCAATCCCGTGATCCTGCTGATTTTCATGGGCGGGGCCTTCCAGGGGCTGGCGCAGGATTCCCTCGGCGGCGACTACCGCGCCTATCTCTTGCCGGGGGTCCTCGCCCTCACGGTCTTCGGCAACAGCATGGCCGGCGGCATTCCGCTGCTCTTCGATCGGGAGAACGGCGTCCTGCTGCGCCTGATGAGCGCTCCGATCAGCCGCGCCTCCATTCTTGTCGGCCGCTTTCTCGCGGTGAACATCAACACCATGCTTCAGTGCCTGATTATTCTCGGATTGGGATTGCTCTTCGGCATCCGCGTCGCCACCGGCCTCGGCGGCGTGCTGGCCCTGCTTTTGATCGGCCTGCTCCTCGGCTTCGGGGTGACGGTGATCTCCTTGATCCTCGCTTTTGTTCTGGAAAACCACGGCGATTTTTTCGCCGTCCTGGGGATCTCCGCCCTGCCGGCGAGCTTCTTGTCCAGCGCCTTTGTGCCGCTGGATTCCCTCCCTATGTGGATGCGGGTGATCGCCTGGGTGAACCCGATGACCTACACCATCGATGCCATGCGCTCCCTGGTCCTTTCAGGTTGGAACGGACCTCTCTTGATGCAGATGGCCATCGCGCTGCTCGTCTTTGACGCCGCGATGTTCTGGTTCGGCGGCAGGGTCCTGCGCCGCCATCTGGCCTAGCTCGCCCCGTGGACACTCCTGTTCCGAAGAAAACTCCGGAGGAGCTCAGAGAGGAGCGGCGGCGCGCGCGCTGGCAGGCCTTCTTGAACCCGCTCATTACCATGGCCTCGCTGGTCGGCTCGGTGGCATTAGCCATGTATATCATCAAGAGCTGCAGCGAGCGTCTTCCCCCAGCGCCCTAGCTCCGATGGTTGTCCCCGGAGCCCTGAGAGAGAAGATCCAAAGGCAAAGCGATTGACGTGAAGCTTCCCCCGGCCCTTCGCCATCGCGAGTTTCGTCTCTTCGCCATCGGCTACCTTCCCAGCGAGACCGGCGAGTACATCCATTTCGTGGTCCAGAATTGGCTGGTATGGGAGCTGACCCAATCCGCCTTTTATCTGGGGCTCATCGGCTTTTTTGAGTTCGCCCCGCGCTTTGTGTTCGGGCCGATCGGCGGCGTGATCGCCGACCGGATGGATCGGCTGAAGCTGCTCGTCTGGAGCAAGGCGCTGAACCTCCTGCAAACTCTGGTTTTCGCCTTGCTGGTCTTTTCCGGCGCGATCCAGTTCTGGCACATCGTGGTTCTCGTCATCTTCATGGCCATCGTCAGCTCCGTGAGCACGGCGGCCCAGCAGGCGCTGGTCGTCTCCCTGGTCCCTCAGGAAGCCGTCGTCAGCGCCCTGGCGCTGCACTCGGCTACCCACAACCTGACGAAAATCATCGGTCCTTCCATCGGCGGGATCCTGCTTACCCTGATCGGGGCCGGCCATTGCCTGCTGATCCAATCTCTGACCATCCTCTGGATGTTAGGCACGCTCTACCGCATGAGGCTGCCCGCTTCTTCCATGCCCGGAGTCGGAGGAGAGTGGTTAAAGGACATCGGAGAGGGTGTTTCTTATCTGCGCCAGAATCGTCGGGTCC
>Ga0209109_10001583_pt1 | contig 12515 bp, 13 predicted proteins | sample Rifsed10ft2_FD_184004 | JGI IMG/M metagenome (GOLD analysis project Ga0209109, IMG submission 184004) | Soil microbial communities from Rifle, Colorado, USA - sediment 10ft 2 (version 2) | ecosystem: Environmental > Terrestrial > Deep subsurface > Rock core/Sediment | place: Rifle, Colorado... | reverse complement strand
AGGATGGGAACGGGTCGAAGGAACCGGAACAAATATTGGTATCGTCATTGTCCCCTACAGCGCCTCCACAGTTGAACCAGATTTAAACGACATCGGCCAGACTGTAACCTCAAGCCACGCTGACGGCGACACTGGTACTCTAATGTTCTTTGATACAACCAGAGATCTCCTTTGGATCCGCCCAGACACCTCTGCCGCTACCGACAGTTTCGATCATACTTCGGGCACCCTTACCACAACAACAGGCATGAGTGTTACTCAAACTGTAGCAAGCTCAACCGGAGAAAATCTCTGGGCAAACGTTTTTACTCTTGGAACTTTAGAGGATAACACCGATATTTATGTCATTCAAAACGGGAGCAAAATTACTTCCTGGTGGCCTTCCGGGCATATCGACATACTAGTTCTTGTTAAAGAAGCCGGCAGCGAAATTGATATCGGACGAATGTCGATTTATGCACGGCAATACTCAAAACTGTACGATTACTTCGATCTCGATGCCACGGCCGGAGGCAGAAACCCGATCCCTTTGGCCACCTCGGCCGACATTGACAATACCACGGGGATAAGAACGTTTACCGGCTCCGGGGGAAACAGCAATACCTTTGAGGACGGGAACTATATTTATGTCGGAGCCAGTTGGGCAACTGCAACTAAAAAGGGAGTCCTCACCGCCGATGCTACCGGGGCTACCCCGGTTATTATTTACTATTTGGCCGGAGATGTAACCCAGGATTTTGCCGCGTCGGATGCGGTTAAGGAGTATGACCCGGCCACGGGGGCAAACGGTGACGCCACCACCACGGCCGGAGCTCCTTCAAATTACTCCGGAGGACCGGCTGCCGTTACGGGAGTCACCATCGTTTTCGGCTCTACAAGTCAAGATATCGGCGACGGTGACGGTAATCAGCCGTACGACGTTTTAATCGACTGCGGAGGCTACCACCTTGACGACTTTTACGAATACACCAAATATCTCACCCGACGAGGGAACAGCGGCGATATCGACACCGGCGGGCAAACGCTGACCGGCGAGCAATACATTTCAACCGGTACCATCAAAATAAATTATGACGGTGAAACGGGGGGCCCGTTTACCCAGGGGGAAACATTAACCGGAACCGACGCTTCCGCTGTTCTTACCTCACTTGTTGATAACGGTTTAGACGGAACAATGGTTTTAAGAGACGTCCGCGGAACTTTTGAGGACAATCTTCACTTAACCGGTGATTCTTCGAGCGCCGAGGCTGACGTTGTTGGTACTCCTGCGGATATTCTTGTGGTGAAGACCGCGCCTTTCGGTACTTTCGCTGGAGGACAATTCTTCGGCGCCCGGGGAGTCTGGATTACAAATATGCACGCCGAGGATGCCAATAGCTACCAACTTATCGATTCCAATAACGTTTCCCGCACTCCCCCAACCTCAATATCTATTTCCGTAAATGGTGTAGCTGCTGGGGACAGGGTGAGTGTTTTCCGGGCAACGGGTGCCGGGGGTACCGTGAATAAGTCGGTTTACACTATTTTTGAGACCCATACCTCTCCGGTTGCCTATATCAGAATTGCCGGTTCCGCCCCCTTGGATACCCCCGCAACTGGCATAATTCATGTAGTTCGCCGCCTCTCGGGGAATATCCAGGGGGAGGAAAGATACAGTTACACCGCCTGGACAGATAACACAACCTATACCGAATTTACGATAAGCGGCACTACCACCGAAGACTACGATACCAACGATACGGCCTATGTCCCCTATATCGAAGAGGAGGCAACGGGTACTTCCGTCTCCGTAAGTGTTCAGTTTGTTGAAACACGGGACGTGGTGACCGTAGTCAGACGCAAAGGTATCTTGCCATTCCGCCTCGCCGGCGGACAAATTACCAGCAGCGGATATTCGGCCGCTGCCATCAGGACAGCCGACACCATAGTTGATTAGAAAATGTACTGGACAAACCAAAAAGGTTCATGTAGTTTAGATTACAGAGCAGTGTAACCTGTAATAAGAGGTATGCCCAAAAAAAATAAGACAGTCCCTAATCCAGAACCCGAATCCACTACCTTCGAAATAAAAATTAAAGGCGCAGTTCCCGGAAGCTCATATTCTTTATATATAGGAGATAGCCCCAGAAGATATACCCAGGGAGTTGTTGAGGGATCAATTTTATCTATTAAATTTCCAAAGGATTTGGGGAAGTCTGGAACATTTGGTATCAAGGCTCCCAGAACGGATAGGCTTTTTAATCCGCCCCAGATAAATATACCCTTTAAAGTCGAGGGGGATTCGGCCAATTTAACGATAACCCAACCTCTTTTTTCCTCTCCGCCCCCCTCTCCCTCGATTGGAAAAAAGGCCAAAGCCAAAACATTGCTAGAAAATAAACTGAAGGAACAAGTAGAAACGGCAGAGGAGGAAACCCAAAAGGAAGAGGTCCCGGCCTCCCCCGCTCCCGCCAGGGGTCCCGGCGGCCGATTCGTAAGTAAAAAGCTAATCGGAAATAAACTGCGGGAAGAAGTGAAAAAGGCTCAAGAGGAAGGAACTCCTCTTGACGGTGGTAGTTCCACCAATAATAATGAAAGTGGAGGAAGCGAGGACAAGTCTAAAGACAGCTTCTGGGATAAGTTTAGGTAACATATATGGCAATTGCTGACGACTGGAACGTAGACTTCACAGGTAAGGTCATAAGCCACATCGATGGCGTTTTGAGCTATGAGAACAATATCGGTACCGCACCCGTTGCCGGGGATTACGTCAGAGGCTCGGTTTCTTTAACTACAGCCAAAATCCTGACCGGAAGTGACCTGGGTGGCACCAGTGCCACCGGTACTTTTACTTTAACCAATGTCAGCGGTCGTTTTGACCTCACTGACGAGCTGGTCGTTTTGGACTCCTTGGGTTTCGATACGGTTCTTAATGGTGGTTTTATAGTTGGCAATACCCTACTTGAACAAGGTGCGGGTACGGGAGAAATAGTCGTTTATGCCATTGAATATAACTTCCCCGATTCCGCTGCCGATGGGGCAGGAACCATTTACGGTGTCCATTCGGGCGAGAATTTTACAGATAATGATGTCTTAGACGTATCGGGTGGAAGCTCAAGTGTTGCGATAGCAACCGGGGCCCAAACGGATGGTGCGACCTTTACCGGGGCCGATGTGTCCGCGGTTGTAACTCCCCCTTCAGGCTCCGACTGCTCGATTATTAATTTCGACACCGGAACCGCCTTAATCCCCAGATTTTGTAAAATACAAGATGAGGCCGATGCCGCCCCCAACAAAACGGCGATTGTCCAAAAAGTTTATGGCGTAACGGCATCCGGATCACTCCGAATTATCGATACAACAGGTACGGCTTGGGCGGATAACGATCCACTCTTTGTCGTTAAAATTCCCTACGACAACGTAGAAGTCGGCCAAAAGTTTAAGGTCGGCGATAAAGTCGTCATTAAAACTCCTCCAAACGGGGCAACGACGTCAACAGGAAAAGTGATAAGCGTCGAGACTGCCTATATCACTCTTCAAAAACAATCCGGGTTACCGGCAAACAACGACGAAATTTATGTTCGAACAACAACAGATACTCTGGTAGCCTTGGTAAATGCCCCAACTGCTGCGGATTTCTACGTCCAGTACGCTATTCAGACAGGTGCCGAGCTTACCGAGCAACTGGCGGTTCAGGGAGGTATTTATGCCTCTTCGAGTTTGAACATCATTCGGGACTCAAACTCACTCTATACTTTCCTGCAAGACCAGTTTGATGAGCTGGGAGCATTAGATGACGAAGTACCTATCTCCGCCCAAGTTGCCCTTCAGCAGTTTACCCTGATTAACGGCTGGAAAATCCCCGACCTCTCCTACCGGTTCCTGGAATCAGGTTCTATTCAAGACGAGGCTTTAGACAATATCTGGACCAATTATCAAACTCTTGGTACCGTTGCAGGCATCGGGGACGATGTTTATGCAGCCGTTACCCCCCTCCCCCAGTTCTATTTCGTCCAAGATGGATCTGTCATCGACGCCTGGTGGTATTATGGCCACATCGATGTTTTGGTAAAAGTCAAAAGCAATACCGATACCACCTTGACCGAAGACGTTGACGGGGAACTTATAGATTTTGGAACGGTTACTATCTTCAACAGGAACTTTACTCACACCTACGACCACTTCCAAACCACGACCATTGCCGGTGTCGCCCCCGTACCTTTGGCTACATCTCTTGATTCAAACAACGAATCGGGTACCCACTTTCTGACTTTTTCCGCCGGAACCATATCTGAACCCCTAACGGTCGGAGAAGAAATCGTAGCCGAGGGTGGTAGTGGTGCAGACCCTACAAAAAGAGGTCTTGTCATCACCTATACTTCTCTCACCGGACCGGATGTTACCGGACAAGTCGAATATGTACTAACGGGAACAACCCAATTTGCCGATACCGACGAATTTACCGGTCAATTTACGGGCTATGTAAAAACGGTTAACGGTGCTCCAACCACGACAAGGGCCGATACGACATCTACGGTGGCAGGGTTGGGCTCCAGGATAATTATTGCCACAATAGACTATTCCGTTGCCGGCACGCTTACTACCCCGGGCTTTATTGGAGGAGAAACGGTAACAAGTAGCGGTGCCGGAACGGCAATATTTATGGGTCTTAATGCGGCAAATACGACAATTTATGTCGGCAATGCAACCAGCGACTTCAATGTTGCCAACTTAGATACGATAAGCGGCGCTGTTGGAGTCTTTACGGCAAGCGGTGATGAGACCGAAGCTTTAACTATCGATAAAGATATAAATGATGGAGATGGCTTACAACCGTATAAAGCAGTTATCTTCTTAAACAGAGACGACGATACAAACGGAGATACTCTGGCCAACATGTATGAATGGGTTAAATATCGGACCCGAAGTTTGGAAACAACTGGTGAGCCCGAATATAACCTTTTGGGGGGTCCTGGTAGTGCCGCGGGGGTTCAGGGCAGAATTTACACAACACTTTCTACAACCTATCCACTGGTAAAAGTCTCTCCCCTGGGAACCTTCGCTGGAGGTACTTTCTTCGGCGCTCAAGGAGTATTCGTCGAGGATATGGCCAATGCCGATGTCAGAAACTACCAGCTAATCGACCACAACGGAGTTCCAAGAACTCCTCCAAACCTGCAAACTCTTACCGTTTCCGGAGTTGCCGTGGGAGACAGGGTTGCCGTCTTTAGATTAACGGCTGCATTGGGAAGCATAATGACCAATGAGTTCCAGGTTGAAACCTACGTTGGCGGAGACGCCTTTAACGGATCTACAGATTTGATTATTCGAGTGGATGACAATACCCGGGCGGTGCCCATGAGTTCAAATGTGCCGGATACGGGAGTTTTAAGGGTATTGGATCCAAACGACACGGGCCTTTATCTCTCGTTCCCGTATAATGAGGTTGACAGGACGACTGGTGACTTTACATTAACATCAGGGACTATCGGAGATGTAACTTCAGGGGCAGGCCTCACGGCCGGGGACAATGCCTTTGTTGTCTTTATCGAGGAGGAAGCAACTGGCACCTCTGTTACCAATAACATCATTTACGACCCCGACGATACACCGGCGAATATTCCCCTTCTGGCCCGTGTCCGTAGAAAAGGAATTCTTCCCTTTGAGGTTGAATCCACCTTTACCTCAACGGGTGCAAGTATCGCCGCCATACGCTCCTTTGACTCCATCGTTGACTAGTGTAAAATCGGTCGTATGGCAGCCAAACCCCAACCCCAAAAACTCAAGGCTACGGATAGCCAGTACCAGATTAAGGCCATAGAGGATGGAATAGTCAGGGCAGACAAAAATATTGTTATTTTCTCCCAGGAAGTAGAAAACCAAAAACTTCTCAAAACGCAGCTTCAGGCAGAGTTGGCCAGGTTGAAATCAGAAGCGGGAAAGAAATAATCCCCGAAATTCTTCTTATAAGGCCAAATAGTTAATAATTTCTTGAGCGGCAGCAATAAGAATATCGGCCTGTTCGTTTGTAATATTTCTTCCTCTTTGGGCTTCAACGGCGTTGACAAAAGCCGTTAGCGTGTTTATGGCGGCTGAACAATTATCTAAATCTGTAGGTCACTGTAATCCAGGGTCTTCTCTTTTCTATTCCTGGTTTTAGATGTAATAGCCTTACATCTCCGTCCAAATAAACCTCGTATCCTAATTCTCTAGCCAGAAGGCAGAATTCAAAGTCTTCTGATAAAGCTTTGTATCCTTTAACTTTACCCTTTGGGTAAAAATTCAATCTTTTGTCTTTCAAAGCTTTACGGCTTAAGCACAAACAGCCTGCACTAGTAATAGTTACCTTGTATAATTTTCTTTCGCATCTGGCAAACATCAAAAAAGGCACACCTCTCTTTCTCGCATCAGCAACTCTCACCGCTAGGTTAGGCAGTTGAGGCATTTCTGCAATCGGCGTGTCCGTTCCCCATTGAGAAGCAATGTAAGGAGTATCGTCTTTAAATAACCGCAGATACATGCCCCCGACTAGATCAAGATTATGAGTAGTAAGTTTTTCAATAATATCCAAGTTTTCTGGGAATACGTCATCATCCAGAAAAATCGCAAAGTCAGGATTTATTTCCCTCACCCGCTCCAAAAGCATTTGCCTGTTTTTTGCAATAACTGAATAAATGTCATCTTTTAGATCTTCAGGTTTGGACTTAAAACTCAAAAGTTCGTGGGGATATGCCCAAGACTTAATAAGATTTTGTGTCTCGTCTTCGCTGTCATTTTCACAAAAAATCACTTTTCCTGGAGGAGGATTTAGTCGTTCAACAGTTATTTGCCAGTCACGCAAATGTTTCGCGGAGTCTTGAGTTGAAGTCAAAAAGACCACATTCTTTTTAAGGTTTGCCGCCACATCTGCAATAATATTACAAGCACAATTTATAATCAACACTATTGACAATGGAGCAAGACGACTGAATTTATTATTCTTCTTTCGTTAAGTCTTGGGCTTGATTCTTTCCTTTTCATCGGGTATCAATAAGAAGGCATGTTTACAGACCCCATTAACTTTTATCTGATTCGGGAAGGTAAGCTCGGGAATAGCCGGGAAGACTTTGACAAGATTCTTGAATACTTCTCGACCTACGACGATATCAAATTTCAACAAAAAGGTCGTTCTGTTGCGATTTCATATACCCAGACACCTCTTCAGGCAACTTTGAAAAATAATTCCGCCGGAGGGCTTAAGGATAGCTCCCGCACCCAGCAAATGACCCTAACCTGCGAGAGAGCCGACAATGTCACCGTCAATTTACTGAAGATGGCGGTTAAAAATACACCCTACCGCATCTTCAATCCCCTAATCTCTTCGTATTTGGTCAATAGCCCGGATCTAGTTGACCTGACAACCATCGAATTAAATCCCGCCCTTGTTAAGCTTTTCAGCCAGTATGGATTTGTTCCCCTTTTTAATTTCCAAAACAGCATGGTTTATTTTTGCAAAAGCAAAAAAGATAAATCCATCCATCTGGTAAACCGGCATCTGCTTGAGTACCTGCTAAACAATAAAAACAAATTAAAAAAACAGGAAGACTTTAGTCTGAAAGTTGCCGACAGCATCGGAACTTTTATTGCCCTTTTTGACAGAGGGGTAATTCCTACCTCTTTTTATTCCGCCCTGTACAAGCCAAAAGGGGTCATTAACTTGAGTGGGTTTAATATAGAAAATAGTATAACGAGGCTTTTTGTTATACCTGTATTTTTTATTCTCAACTCTGAAAAACAAAGTTTTACTCAATTAAATAACGTTAAGTTTTCTTCAGGAAAAGTGCTTCTCAAAAAGGGAAACTCTCTATTAAGACTTCTCGAAAAGATTTTAAGGAAGGCAAGTCCGAAGTCTAAAGTTCTCGCCATTAAGGTTGCCAGTCAGATAAATTTTGAGAAAGACGAGAAAGAAAAACTTATCCCCCTTTTGGTCGTTAGTGTGTTCTTGGATAAGATATAAAAATATGGCGACTCTAACTTTTTTAAAATTCTTGAAAATAATTCAGGTCGACGATCCGGTTGACGGAACCTCTGTCAGCTGTCAGGAGTTGATTAACGGCATCCGGGATTTTGAAGATGAAGTAGATTTTTTAGATTACGGCCATATCGCCAATGCTTTCGGCAAACAGGACCTGGGCGGAGGATCGTTTGTCGGAATTACCCTCGAGCTCGTCCACGGCTGGAGGGTCCAATTTGAATCTCCCGGCCCGCCCACGACCATAACCGTCTATGTCCGGGGAGGAAATCTTGTGGCCACCGACGACAACGGTGACCCAGCCAATCCCATTGCGCCATCCGACTATGTAACGGTTATTATTTCCCAATCCTCCTCCCCCACCATTATTGAGCAGGACTCCAGCAATCTTTTGTACTTGGTTGAGTCTTTGCGGGGAAGGCACGCATCCATTGGAAATGTTTTCTATTGGAACCCCGACCCCACCAAAGGCAACGACTCAAATGACGGAACCACACCCGCCAAGGCGGTTTTAACCTTTGCCTATGCCAAGTCTCTGGCCACGGCGGGCAACAACGATGTTATTTTCGCTCTCTCGACAGCCGCCGGCGGAGTGACGACGGTAACCGAAAGAATCGATATCGATGTTGCGACCTTGAAATTGAGAGGTCCCGGTTATCCTTTCCAGTTTGCTCCGGGATTAACCGGGGTGGGAAATCCAACCGTGACCATATCTGCCGACTCGGTTGAATTTAGCGGCTTCTATGTAACCACCCATACGACCGGATCCGATAACGGTATCACCGTCACCGCCAACAATGCCCTGATTAAAGATGTCTGGGTCAAGAGTGCCCGGGGCAACGGAATAGATATCTCAACCTCAACCAGAAGCCGGGTTGATACCTGCGCCGTGGAGGACTGCGTCGGGGCCGGCATCGCCTTGGGTTCAACCACCACCAACTCCAATATTGCCAAGTGTATTGTTTCCGGCAACGCCGAGGGAGTGGATATTTCGGGCGGGGCAACAACCACCGACAATATTCTGGAAAATAATATTATTTACAACAACACCACCAACGGCATCGATATTGCCTCGGACGTCTTAAGAACGGGCATCAGGCTCCACCACACCTTTGCCGGCAATGCGACCAACATCAACGACGTGGGTACCGATACTTTCCAGGATACTTCAGGCACGATTGAGCAGGGTGACATTGACAACATTGTCGACGGGGTTTGGGACGAGATTATCTCCCCGGCCCATGTCGACACCGGTTCGGCCGGGAAAACACTCAAAGACGCCAAGGCCAAGGCAACCCTGGCTTCACTCAAGTAAATCCCCCTTGCAATTTCCCTTATCCGTATTCTAAGATCTAACTAATGAATTTCGGACTTCCTGAATTGGGATTAATCGGATTTCTCCTTCTGATTCTCTTTGGCGGAGGCAAGATTAAAAATGCCATTGGGGCCGGAGAGAAGAAAAAGACCGTCGTCGCCCCCAAAACAGGGACCGAGATGGACCCCAAGGCCAACTTCCAACAGGCCAACACCAAATACGTTGAGAGTCCCAAGAAACCCGAAGCCCCCAAAGCCTAAATTAAGCTTGTTTTTCCTCTTGCAATGCGTGAAAAAATCTTCTAATATGCGGCTAGGATGCTTAACTTCGTCAAAAACATTGGTCTTCCCGAACTTATCATTATCGGCGTAGTTTTAATCCTCATTTTCGGCGGCAGGAAGATAAAAGAGCTCTCCCGCGGCTTAGGCGAGTCCTCCAAAGAGCTCAAGAAAGTTAAGAAGGAATACGATGGAGCTTTGTCGGATACAGATACAACCCAAGAGACGAAAGAAGAAACAAAACCGGAGGTCAGAGAGGAAGAAAGCCCGCTAGTTTAAAAGGGGGTGTAGTATATGGGAAATTTGGGAGCAACCGAACTAATAATAATCGCCCTAATCATAATTTTTCTTTTCGGTGGCAGAAAAATCCCGGAGTTTATTAAGGGAATCGGCCAGGCGATAAGGGAATTCAGGAAGGCGTCAAAGGACGGAGAGTAGCCCCATGTTAGGAAACCTAGGCTCCGGAGAACTGGTAATAATCGGTATCCTTCTTCTCGTCTTCTTTGGTTCCAAAAAGCTTAACGAGCTGGCCCGCGGTTTGGGACAGTCTTCGAAAGAACTCAAAAAGATGCAGAGAGAATTTAACCAGGAAGTCAGCCTAGAAAAACCAGAAGAGGAGGTGACGAATAAAGACTAATGCTACAAAATATCGGAACACCGGAGCTTATCATAATTGCGCTTTTGCTCTTGCTTTTCTTTGGAGGCAGAAAAATCCCGGAGTTTATCAAGGGAATTGGTGACGCCATCAGAGAATTTAAAAGAGGAGCCAAAGAAGAGGAGAAATCTGAGGAGGAGTAAATAATTTATGCCTGCCAAATCGCTCGCCCAAGAGGTTGGTCTTCAGGATACCATTAACAGGTATTTCCCCTATTTAATGGAAGTCAGGAAAAGACTTCTTTTTGTCGTTTCTCTATTCGCCGTTGCCGCTATCTTCGGATTTTTCTATTACGAAAAGATAATTACTTTCATTCTGCGTTTCTTGCGCTTTGAGGGAGTCAACATCGTCTTTACCTCCCCTTTCCAGTTTTTCACCCTGGCCATAAATTCCGGGATATTCATAGGTTTGGTTGTCATCTTCCCTCTCTTTTTGTATCAGCTCATGGCTTTTCTTAAGCCGGCCCTGCACAAAAAGGAATACCGGTTGGTTATTGCCCTTTTACCACTGTCCATCATCCTCTTTGTGGGCGGGTTTGTCTTCGGAATTGCCATCATGAAGTATGTGGTTGCCATTTTTTACCAAAAATCGGTGGAACTTCAAATCGGCAACCTTTTGGACATCGAACTTCTTTTAAATAAGATTATTCTCACCGGGGCTTTAATGGGCCTTGGTTTCCAGTTCCCGATTGTGATGACGGTTTTAATGAGGCTCAAGGTCGTCAAGTACAAGGCTTTCATCAAGCAGAGGTTTATTGCCTGGGCCGTTGCTATAGTCTTTTCGGCACTACTGCCTCCGACCGACATCCTCTCTTTGATCCTTTTGACTTTACCTCTTGTAATCCTGTTTGAGTTTACATTAATATTAAACAGGCTCATTTTTAAGGCACATCTGCTTTAAGGAAAGAGGTGATACAAATTGTTTAGAGGAATAGGAACAACAGAACTTATAATAATTGCAGTTATCCTCCTTATCCTTTTCGGGGGAAGAAAACTCCCAGAGTTGGGTAAAGGTTTGGGTGACTCGGTGAAAGAACTCCGAAAAGCCGTTAAGGGCAAGGATAAATAAGCTTATCTGCTAATGGGAGTCCTGGCCCCGCTGTTTGCCCTGATTACTCCGTTTATCGTCTGGCCTATTGAGTTTCTTCTCCCCTACCCCTATGTTGTTGAGGAAATCGCCAAGGGGTTTCTTGTTTACTTACTTCTGGATGTTAAAGAGACTTCAACCAAGATAAAGACGGCTATCGCCGTAGGAATTTTATTCTCTTTCTCCGAAACCGTCCTTTACCTTTTTAATTTCTTTGCGGTCGGCTACCTACCATTCTTTTTCAAAAGACTTCTCTTTACCGTCCCCCTGCATATAATTACGGTTCTTGTTATTTTGTTTCCGGCACTTAAGGACAAAAGACTGATTGTTGTCGGGGTTATTTTATCCGGGGTTCTCCACTTTCTCTACAATAAATTCATCGCTTATTGAAGATATCTTTATAACTATTAAGATATATTACTATATATTGTGATATATCAGAGCTGCCATTCCAGAAAGGCAGCGCTAATCCCTTCGTCCGAAAAATCCTGTAGGACTCTGCCTCGGTTTTTTTTGTAAAACTCAAGGGCATAATCGTTTCTGTCGGAGACATATGCATAGACGTAGGCAACCCCTCTCTCTTTTGCAAAGTCCATGGCCCTTTGGAACAGCTCTCCCCCGTAGCCCTTATCCCTAACCTCGGGTCTGACATACATGTACATCAACTCAAAAGTGGGGTCCCCCATTTTAAATCCCGGGTCTACCCAGTCTTCTTCCTTGAATATCTTCTCCCAGACTTTCATCTTTTTGGGAGAATGGCCTATCACACAAAAACCTACTCTTTTTCCTTTGGGATCTTCCCCGAACAAGACATAGACGTTGGAGTTTCGCTCCTCGTCGCTTATTTCAAACTCCTTGTTTATCCGGTGCACGAAGTGGGAGTAGGTTTTATCCCCCCCGACAATTGAAGCAATTTCCCTGATTTCGTCCCTGGTCACATACCCATATTACCCTTTTGGCACTAAAAATATCTACCCGAAAACATTAAGCAAGTTTAGTATCCGGTATGATGATTGGCGGGCAGGATTTTACTCTACTGAGGCGTATGTCCCGGATACCCAACCGACTACTCCATCGGGCATTTCAATTTGGAACCAACCACTACTTGAATCCATCACTGAGAACGTCTCTCCGGGGTTAACCTTACCCAATTCCTCACCTTGGGTACTCGGGGTGGAGCGGACTCTCAAA
>Ga0209109_10001579_pt1 | contig 12529 bp, 15 predicted proteins | sample Rifsed10ft2_FD_184004 | JGI IMG/M metagenome (GOLD analysis project Ga0209109, IMG submission 184004) | Soil microbial communities from Rifle, Colorado, USA - sediment 10ft 2 (version 2) | ecosystem: Environmental > Terrestrial > Deep subsurface > Rock core/Sediment | place: Rifle, Colorado... | reverse complement strand
AGTCCCTGATCGCATGCCCGCTCCGTTGATAGCAACTTTTAATGCCGCATTAAATGGTAAAAACGAAGTATCCCCAAATAAATCAACGGCTACCGGAACAGCGTTTCTTATTTATAATGAAACCACAAAAACATTCTCAATAGAGGTAACATATAGCGGTTTAACGCCAACTGACGGTCACATTCATAATGGAGGATTGGGAATTAACGGGCCAATTGTCTTTCCTTTTACTAATCTAACTCCTAAAATAATTTACACAAGTCCTCCATTGAGCGAAACTCAAAAAGCCGATCTTTTTGCTAATCTTTATTATGTAAACTTACATAGTAATGCATTTTCCGGTGGAGAAATAAGAGGACAACTTATTGGAGGCTATTGGGATTATTAATCCACTTTATACTTATAAATAAAGGCTTGCTCCTTTTTTTTGCAAAAGCAAGCCTTCTTCATTTTTTTATAATAGTATAAGCAGAGTTTTCTCCCTTTTTGAAGCTCTAAGAAAAATACTTATTAGTAAACAAACTCATTATCAAAAAGGACAAATTCAAATTTTGATTTTGGAAGCTCTAAACTTTCAATAAAAATTTTATCTTGAATGTAACTTCCAAAACTTAAATCTTTATCAAAACAAAAGACATGATCTTTCAGTTTATCACTTGGTAATTTATTTAAATACTCTTGTAATTCGTCTTTCTTTATGATTACATTATTTACTAAAACTTCATTACTTTTTGTAAAAAAGATAATGATTCCTGACTTCGGTTTTTCTAATTTATAGAATACTTTTGTAAAAGGAATAAAAGCTAAATTTTTACTAATCGTGTCAGCATAGGAATAATAATTTTGAGCCTTTTCATTCTTATGAGCCTTTTCTTCACGCTTTTTTTGTTGCAGTTTCATGACTTCAGGAATGACTAATCGCAAAGGCAAACGCTTGTCTATATTGAAAATCCAATTGGTAGAAATAATACTATTTTTTCTGTTTACTTCTGCCAGAGTGTCCTTTTCTTTTATTCTAAAAAAAATATAAATTGGCGAATGATCTACGACATTTTTGGCAATAGTTGTATTCGATTTCGGTAATAAAATATCTTCTTTGTTTCCACAAGAAAAAATTATAAAAAGTACAAGCAGACTAAAATATTTCATATTTATGAATTGATTTTATTAAATAAAGTAACGCATTCCATTGCTTCTTTCACATCGTGAACACGAAGGATTTTTGCTCCTTTTGTTAAGGCTAAAGTATTTAATATTGTTGTTCCGTTTAATGCTTCTTCAATACTTGTATTTAACGTTTTATAAATCATCGATTTTCTTGAAATCCCAAGAAGAAGTGGCAACTCAAGTATACTAAACAATTCCATTTTTTTAAATACTTCGTAATTTTGTTCTATTTTTTTGGCAAAACCAAAACCAGGATCGATAATTAAATCATTGATTCCAAAACTTCTTGCTTCAGCAATTCGTTCCGAAAAACAGAACAATATTTCTTTAACAATATCATCATAAATTGTCAATGTTTGCATCGTTTGAGGCGTTCCTCTCATGTGCATCATAATGTAAGGAACATTATATTTTCCAATGACATCCAACATTTTATCATCTAAATGCCCTGCCGAAATATCGTTGATGATAGCTGCTCCATTTTCTATAGAGACTTTCGCCACTTCACTCCTAAAAGTGTCAATCGATAGCATCGTTTCAGAAAAGTTTTTTAGAATCAAATTAATCACTGGAACAATTCTCGAAATTTCCTCTTTTTCCGAGACAAACTCGGCATTTGGTTTACTCGAATAGGCCCCAATATCAATGAAAGTAGCACCTTCGGTTATCATTTTTTCTACTTGAGAAAGTATTTCATTTTCATTTTTATACTTTCCACCATCAAAAAAAGAGTTGGGTGTTACATTCAAAATCCCCATTACTTTGGGAGTTGATAAGTCTATGAGTTGTCCTTTGCAATTAATAGTCATTATTTTAGTGTTCAGTTGCAGTTATCAGTCGTCAAAAAAATCTAGCTTCAAAAATCATTAATCCCTATTCCAACAATATTTCTCCTTCATTCTTAATTTAAAAAAAATATGCTATTTTTGAGGAAATTTTAGACAAATATACATCAATAATGAAGAATACTTCAAAGGAATACGATAACGTAATTGCGATTTGTCGTTCACTGTTTATCAATAAAATGAAAGATTACGGATGTGCTTGGCGTATTTTGAGATTGCCTTCTTTGACTGATCAAATTTATATAAAAGCACAAAGAATCAGAAGTTTACAAGAAAATGAGGTTCGTAAAATTGACGAAGATGAAACAGGTGAATTCATCGGAATTATCAATTATTCCATTATGGCTTTAATCCAATTGGAATTAGGCGTTGCTGATCAGCCAGATTTGGATGTTGAAAAAGCAACCGAGTTATATGATGCAAAAGTTAAATCGACCAAAGATTTAATGGAAGATAAAAATCATGATTATGGCGAGGCCTGGCGTGATATGCGTGTCAGTTCCCTTACAGATCTAATTTTGCAAAAACTACTTCGTGTCAAACAAATTGAAGATAATAAAGGCAAAACATTGGTCTCAGAAGGAATTGATGCCAATTATCAGGATATGATTAATTATGCTGTTTTTGCTTTGATTTTAATGGGATTTGGAAATAAAAATTAAGATAAAACTATGAAAAATATAATTACTCAATTTGCGCGAATTTTCGTTGGACTTTTATTCATTATTTCGGGCTTAATTAAACTGAATGACCCGATTGGTTTTTCATATAAATTGGCGGAATATTTCAGTGAACCTGTTTTCAACATGCCCTTTTTCGTTCCGTTTGCATTGGGAATCGCTTTATTTTTAGTCATTCTAGAAGTAGTTTTGGGTATTATGTTGCTCATTGGTTACAAAACCAAATTCACTATTTGGAGTCTATTAATCTTGATTGTACTGTTTACTTTCCTGACTTTTTATTCTGCTTATTTTAATGTTGTAAAAGACTGCGGTTGTTTTGGAGATGCCTTAAAACTAACACCTTGGCAATCGTTTACTAAGGATATTGTTTTACTTTTCTTTATTTTGATTTTATTTTTCAATCAAAAATTGGTAAAACCGTTGTTTATCAACAACGCACAAAACATAATCATTTACGCCAGTATCGTTTTATCTTCACTTATGGGAGTTTGGGTTTTAAACCATTTGCCCATAATTGATTTCAGACCCTATAAGGTTGGCAACAACATTCAAAAAGGAATGCGAATTCCTGACGGCGCTCCAAAAAGTGTTGTGGAAATGGTTTTTATTTATAAAGTAAACGGCGTTGACAAGGAATTTACAGAAAAGGATTTAATGAATATTCCTGCTGGAGCCACTTTTGTAGATAGAAAAGATAAGGTAATTACAGAAGGTTATGTCCCTCCTATTCATGATTTCACGATGGAAAAAGACGGATCTGATTATAAAGATGAATTTTTGCAGGAACCTAAATTGCTTATGATTGTGTCTTATGACTTAATTCATGCCGACAAAAACGGTTTAATGAAACTCGAAAAATTGAACTTGGAAGCTAGAGCAAAAGGATATAAAGTAATAGGTATGACGGCTTCAACTCCAGAGGATATTGAAAAAGTAAAAAAACAATTCGGATTCACTTTTGACTTTTATTTCTGCGATGCTATTACTTTAAAAACCATCGAAAGAGCAAATCCTAGCATTGTGGTTCTGGAGAATGGAACTATTCTTCAAAAAGTACATCATAATGATATTTCAGATTTGAAATTGAAATAATTTTTAAAGTCTAAGGTTTAGAATTATAAACATTTTAAACCTTAGACTATTTCTTCTATTAACTCAAAAAATAGATTTAGAAAGCGAGTGATTTTTAAATTTTCATCAAAAAAAAGGCTAATAAATTATATTTTGAATTTTAAATATTCCATTTTTTATTAACTATAACGATATTATATTTGGATTTTTGAATTCTGCTTTCAAAAATTGTAATTCTATCTATCTGTTTCCATTTCTTTGTTTAACTTTACTTAAATTATATTAAAAACATGAAAAAAATATTTGTATTATTTATAGCTTTCCTTGCAGTTTCTTGCACGAATGCACAACAAAAAACAAAATTCTCAAAAGAGGCTTTATCCGAAACTCTATTATCAACTGATGGAAAACAAGTAGCATTTAAAGACATTATAAAAAAATACAAAGGCAAAACTCTAGTAATAGAAGTTTGGGCATCATGGTGCGGAGACTGTGTAAAAGCGATGCCGAAAATAAAAGAATTACAAGCAAATAATCCAGAAGTAGCTTATGTATTCATTTCAATGGATAAAACTGCTGATAAATGGAAAGCCGGTATTGAAAAACATGAATTAAACGGAGAACAATTTATGGCCAACGATCAAATGAAAGGCGTTTTTGGTAAAGCCATTGATTTAGATTGGATTCCGAGGTATATAATCGTTGATAAAAACGGAAAAATTGTATTGTATCGTGCCATTGAAACTGATTTTGACAAAATCAATCAAACGTTACAGGAATTAAAATAGCAGAATTACGATTGCATATTTTAATTAATTAAACAGCTAAAAAAACTAAACTAAATAAAAAAACGAACTAAAATGAGAAAGAAGATTGTTGCAGGAAATTGGAAAATGCATAAAAATGCAGAACAAACTGAGGATCTATTAAATGAGCTAATCGCTAAAATATCAACAGAAACAACAGCTCAAGTGATTGTAGCTCCTACATTTGTCAACTTGGCTTCTGCTGTTGATCATTTAGAATTTACCAATATTGATGTTGCTGCGCAAAATATGCATCAAGCAGAAAGTGGTGCCTTTACGGGTGAAATTTCTGCTGATATGTTACAAAGTGTAGGTGTAAATACGGTAATTCTGGGACATTCAGAACGCAGAGCAATTTTTAATGAAACGGATGCATTGATTGCCAATAAAGTAAATACAGCTTTAGAACATGATATGACCGTTATTTTCTGTTTTGGTGAAGAATTGAAAGACCGTCAATCTAAAAATCATTTTAATATTGTTGAAAATCAATTAAAAGATGGATTATTCAGTATTGAAGCGTCAGATTGGGGAAATATCGTTTTGGCATATGAACCAGTTTGGGCAATAGGAACAGGCGAAACCGCTTCTCCGGAACAAGCGCAAGAAATGCATGAATTCATCAGGGAAACAGTTCGTAAAGCGTTTGGAAGTGATATCGCGGAAGATGTATCAATCCTTTATGGTGGAAGTGTAAAACCTGAAAATGCAAAAGAAATTTTCTCTAAACCGGACGTTGACGGTGGTCTTATTGGTGGAGCTGCACTTAAAGCCGATGATTTTGTAGCAATTGTAAACGCTATTTAATATTTAGATTAAACTTTGGAAATAGAATCCTCAATTACAAATGTAGTTGAGGATTTTTTATCTAAGAAAAAACCAAAACTATCCACTCTCCATTTATTACTTTTGCAAAATCAATGTGCTTTTTTGGCTCTGATAAAAACAAAATAGTTTTCAATTTAACTGTAGAATAGTTACAAATTAATAATTCAAAAAAGAACAATACAAAAACCCATGAAATCAGAAGGTTTAATCACAAAATCAGGAAGAAAAATTTGGCAAAAATGGTCCATTGCAATAAGAATAATTCCATTAATCATTTTAATAGCAGCATTAAAAATTCTTTCCCATAATTATGGATTAGAAGTTATTGAATTAAATGCACTTTTTACAAGTTTGGTAGCTGGTACAATATTTCTTATCGGATTCTTAATTAGCGGTGTGTTATCTGATTATAAGGAGAGTGAAAAATTACCGAGTGAACTTTCGGGATCCATGAAATCATTATTTGATGATACCTATACTATTTATAAAAGCAAAAATACTTCCACAGCTCTCGAATTTATAGAATTCCAAAAAAACTTTTACAATTCACTTGTTGATTGGTTTTACAAAAATGAAAAAACTGAAACAATATTAAAAAAAATAAGTGATATGAATCATTTTTTCATTGAACTTGATAAAGAAGGAATTCAAGCGGGATATATCATCAAAATGAAAAATGAACAAAATAGCCTTCGAAAAATGATATTGAGAATCGATACCATCAGAGACACTGAATTCGTTGGTTCAGCTTATGCAATTCTGGAAGCTATGGGCTTTTTAATTGGATGTTGCCTTCTAATCATAAAAATCGAACCCTTTTATGCATCGCTATTTTTTACATTAGTAGTAACGTTTTTAATTTCTTATATGTTCATATTAATTAAAGACCTTGATAATCCATTTGATTATTCTCAAAACGGTGAGGCTGGAACAGAGATTTCATTAAAACCAATTCATGACCTTAAAATTGTGATTAATAATTTCATATAAAACTATTATTTCAATCGTCAAAACCTCATGGTTTGTAACGCCTAGTTTAAATTTCCTTGAATATTTCCTTACCTTTGCAAAAAAAATAAAAACATGTCAAACATATATATTGGATATCATTTCGCTATCGAACCAAAAGAACTAGGTTCAGAAATATTAATTGCCGAATTGGGTGAGAAAGCATTTGAAAGTTTTACAGAAACCGAAACGGGTATTTCTGCTTTTGTCCAAAAGGATTTATGGGATGAAAATATTCTTGACGATATATTTATTTTGCAATCAGAGGAATTTAAAATCGAATATACTTTTGAGGAAATCGAACAAGTGAATTGGAATCAAGAGTGGGAAAAGAATTTTGAAGCAATTGATGTGGAAGGAAATTGTCATATTCGTGCGCCTTTTCATCCAAAAACTGATGCCGAATTTGATATCGTAATTGAACCAAAAATGAGTTTTGGAACTGGCCACCACGAGACTACTCATATGATGGTTCAACATTTATTAGAAATAGATGTTACAGGAATGAAAACCCTTGATATGGGTTGCGGAACGGCAATTTTGGCTATTCTTGCTGAAATGAAAGGAGCACAACCTATCGATGCTATCGATATTGACAACTGGTGTTATTTGAATTCAATAGAGAACGCTGAACGCAATAAATGCAAACATATTTCAGTTTATGAAGGTGATGCATCATTATTGAAAGACAAAAAATACGATCTGATTATAGCCAATATCAATAGAAACATATTGTTGAACGACATGCAAAGTTATGTGGATTGTTTGAATCCAAAAGGGACCTTGCTTTTAAGCGGTTTTTATGTTGAAGATATTCCATTTATTGATGCTTCCTGCACGGAGAAAGGGTTAACTTATGTTAAAAAATTAGAAAGAAATAATTGGGTTTCATTAAAATACGTAATTTTGTAGTATATTTTGCGGAGACTAACAGAATAAATCATTGGGAAACGGTTTATGAAAAAAAACAACCCAACGAATTAAGCTGGACATAAGAAAATCCTAACACCTCCCTTGATTTTATCCGAGAAACTAATTTGGATAAATCGTCAAAATTATTGATATAGGAGGTGGCGATAGTAAACTCATTGATTATTTATTGAAAGAAAGTTCCGAAAACTTAAGGGTTTTCGGGTAAAGGACCAGCTAAATGCATTGGTCTTGAGATAAAAACAATAAGATTAACTATATTTTTATTTAAACCCCAAATTATGTAAAAATGAGTACCAAAGAAAAAGTAAGAGAAAAAGTTAGCAAAAAAGAAGTAACATCCATTAATAATGAAATAGTAGTTTATAATGATGATGTAAATACTTTTGATCACGTAATAGATACACTAATTCGTGTTTGCCAACATACTGCAGAACAAGCGGAACAATGCTCCTTAATAGTGCATTATAATGGGAAATGTACCGTAAAAACTGGTCCATACGACAAATTAAAACCACAATGCACACAATTACTCGAAGCAGGATTGAGTGCTGAAATAGTTTAATTACTGTTTTAAAATTATAAATAAAAATTCCAAGTTTAAAATTCGATACATTAACGAAAATTAGACTTGGAATTTTCAGTTTTAAAATCTAATCTCGAGTAAATTTTCTTCTTACTAAAGCTGAAAAAAACTTAAAAATAGATGTTCTTTTTTCAAAATCAATATAATTCAGAAACATAACTACTTTCTTTTTTAGTTAAGAAAATACTGATTCGTAAACATATATCTTATAAAAATAAATTATCTGTAATAATTTAAAAAATTTATAGTTTTATTATATATTTGAAAAAATAATAACACCAAATGGAAGAATACGGTAAAATTTTAGTTTTTGTAATGCCAATTTTTTTAATATTAATTCTATTAGAAAAACTTTATGGACATTATAAAGGAGAAAATACGGCACCCAATATGGATTCTATTTCGAGCGTAAGTTCAGGAATGGTCAATTCTGTGAAAGACGTTCTGGGTCTTAGCATTACGCTAATATCGTATGATTGGATTGCGTCAAAAATTGCCATTTTTCATTTGGATGCCACTATTATGGCTTATATAATTGGTTTTATAGCCATTGATTTTTATGGATATTGGAGTCATCGATTGTCTCATCAAATTAATTTTTTATGGAACAAACATGCCATTCATCACAGTAGTGAAGAGTTTAACTTGGCTTGTGCTTTGCGTCAGCCAGTATCAAGTTTCGTTAATTTATTTACTTTTTTATTAATTCCTGCAGCTCTTTTGGGCGTTCCATCAAAAGTAATTGCAATTACGCTTCCTATTCATTTATTTCTTCAATTTTGGTATCATACTAAACATATTAAAAAAATTGGTTTTCTTGAAAACATATTGGTTTCACCTTCGCATCACAGGGTTCATCATGCTATAAATCCAGAATATATGGATAAAAACCATTCTCAAATATTTATAATTTGGGATAAGTTATTTGGAACTTTTCAAGAAGAATTAGAAACGGTTCCGCCTGTTTTTGGTATAACAAGACCTGCGAAAACCTGGAATCCAATTCGGATTAACTTTCAACATTTGTGGTTGTTGATTACGGATGCCTGGCGTGCCGAAAACTGGAAAGATAAATTTACAATTTGGTTTAAGCCAACGGGATGGCGACCAGAAAATTTTGAAGAAAAATACCCTGTTCATAAAATTACGAATGTTTATGATTTTGAAAAATATGGTACCAATCATCCCAAAAAATTAATGATTTGGTCCATGATTCAAGCGGTAATTACCTTATTATTTATAACCTATCTCTATAATTCTATCGCCATAATTGGTTTGCCAAATGTATTCATCTACGGTGCTTTCATCTTTGTTACTATTTACAGTTATACGGAATTGATGGATACACGAAAGATTTCAATATTTTGGGAAGGGATCCGATTCATCTTTGGAATTGGCATTATTTCATTTTTGGGTGATTGGTTTGGGATGAATCAACTATTCCCTTATGCAAATTATATCATTATTGGATATCTTACGTTATCCTTAATAGTCTCCGTCTATTTTGTCAGTATAAATTTCGAAAAAGAAAAAGTAGCTATAGCATAATCTTAAAAACAATTCATGAGAAGTACCTTATCATTCAAAGCCTTTATTACTGTTAGTTTCGTTTATCTTTTATTAATTATTTTGGGACGAGAAGATATTTCATGGTTTTTAAAACCGTTTTTGCTTCCTTTTCTTTTTCTTGCCGTTTATTCTTGCGGAGCTTTTCCATCAAAAAAATTCCTATTAATAGCCTTACTATTTTCTTGGATTGGCGATGTAGTTCTACTATTTACTGACAAAGGAGAAATCTATTTTATAATTGGATTAGTTTCATTTTTGCTGTCTCACATTGCTTATATAATTTTGTTCAGTAAACAATTAAGAATAAATTCAAATAGAAATAAAGCTGTTTTTTGGATTGGCACAACAGCAATTATAGTGTATCTAATGGTAATGCTTTCTGTTTTATTACCAAGTCTGGGTGATTTAAAAATTCCTGTTATTGTCTATGCGATCGTATTATCAACTATGCTTTTATTTGCTTTTAAAGGGTACTTCAAATGGAACAGTCCTGCTAATATCTATATTTTAGTAGGAGCCATTATTTTTGTGAGTTCTGATAGCATATTGGCTTTTAATAAGTTTTATGAACCTATTAAATTTAGCTCTTTCCTGATTATGGTTACTTATATCGTAGCACAATATTTAATAGTTGTAGGTATTTTAAAATTAAACAAAAAAAAATAGCATTCTCTTTTTTGAAAATGCTATTTTTAAAACATCAATTTAGGATGATTAATGAGGTAGTTTATTTTTAAATAATCCATATATAAAAGTACCTAATAAAGCGCCAAAGAAGACAATTAGAACACTCCAGAATCCAGCGCCAAGGAGAATGAATATAGGACCAGGACATGAACCTACAAGTGCCCAACCCAGTCCAAAAAATATTCCGCCAATCCAATAACGAGTTGATCCTTTTTCTTTATCCTCAATTTCTATTGGTTGCCCTTTTATGTCTTTTATATTGTTTCTTTTTATGATTTGAATTCCAATTACTCCTGTCGCAATTGCTACAGCAATAATTCCGTACATGTGAAACGATTGAAATTGAAACATTTCATAAATTCGATACCACGAAACTGCTTCTGATTTTGTAAGTACAATTCCAAAAACAAATCCAACGAGTAAATATTTTAATACATTCATATTCTAAAAAATTAATGGTAATAAAAAATGTGCCATAATTAATCCTCCAATAAAAAATCCTATAACGGCTTTCAACGATGGAAGTTGCAAATTGCTCAAGCCTGATATGGCATGACCTGAAGTACAACCGCCTGCATAACGGGTTCCAAATCCAATTAGAATTCCTCCGATTAATAGAATAAGAATGCTTTTGGGGGATTGCCAAATTTGTGGTCCGAAGAGTGCATCTGGCATTAATTTTCCGTTTGGAGCATCGATTCCTAATTGCGCTAACTGGGCAATTGTTTTTGGGTTTATGTCAATATTTGAGGGATCGCTCATAAAATGAACCGCAACAAAACCACCCAGCATTGCACCTAAAACAACCACTAAATTCCAACGTTGTGATTTCCAGTCAAAATTAAAAAAAGAAACATATTTCCCTGCTCCTGCCATAGAACACAGCGAACGCAAATTAGATGACATTCCGAAGGCCTTTCCGAAATAGATAAGACTAAGCATAATCATGCCTATCAAAAACCCAGAAACATACCAAGGCCAAGTTTGAAAAATAATATTCATATTGATTCTTTTTTTTTACAAAAATAGTATCTTTATATCATATAAATATAAAAAAATGTCTTCAAATAAAAACGTCGTAGGCTGGTTCGAAATCCCTGTAGAAAACATGGAAAGAGCTATGAAATTTTATGAAACAGTATTTGATTATAAACTTTCCAGAAATCAAATGGGACCACTGGATATGGCTTGGTTTCCGTGGCAAGAAAATCCTGATGCAGCGGGTAGTGCCGGTTCATTAGTATATCATAAAGATTTTTACAAACCATCAGAAAATGGAACCTTAATCTACTTTATAAGCCCATCCGCTGATTTGAAAAATGAATTATCTAAGATTGAAAGCGCAGGAGGAAAAGTTCTTGTAGAGAAAACTCAAATAAGTCCGACCCATGGTTTCATGGCAGTTTTTCATGATACCGAGGGAAATAGAGTAGCTTTACATTCACTAAAATAAAACAAACAACAAATGAAAATTAAATCCTTTTCACTCCTTCTTTTATTACTTATTGTTATTGTGTCGTGTGCTAGCACCAAATCTACTTTGAAAAATGTTGATGACAGTGCTCCTGTTCTGACATTATCCCAAAATAATACTTTCATAATTACGGAATACAGCAAGAACAAAAAATACGGTTACGATCAAGATTATCCAATCAATATTTTTTATAGAAATACTAAAGAAGACTCGATTAATCAGCAACGATTTTTGAATGCTTTAGCGGGACCAAAAGGCGAAAAAATCACGTATACAAAATTAGAAAGTTGTTGCCCTTTCCCCTCCAAAAGAACCGAATTGGGCGCTGGATTTCTCGATGTTTATGAACTAAAATGGGATGGACAAAAAAAACCTGTAAAACTCTATTTGAATATATACGAAAAAGGAATTTTAATGGTTCCTGTTGGTCTTAGTTTAAAGAAAAATTAAATTATAAACGACTACCCTAGATCTGATTACTTCACTTTGCATTTATTTTAATTGGTGTTCAGTGAATTTTCATTTGCACTGAAAATCCTTTTATTTTTTTCTTTAAAAAAATAAAAGATTGTAACGGATAGCAGGAAATAGCTTCAAAAAAATACTAAATCATATTTTCTAATTACCTTTGCACTTTCAAAAAACAACTACTATGAACATACATAATATTCCACAAATCAAACATACTGAAAGTGGTAATTTCTTTCTACTTGCCGGACCTTGTGCCATTGAAGGAGAAGAAATGGCAATGCGCATTGCTGAAAAATTAGTTGGCATCACTGATAAATTAGAAATTCCTTTTGTTTTTAAAGGTTCATTTAAGAAAGCCAATCGTTCCAGAATTGACAGTTTTTCAGGAATTGGAGATGAAAAAG
>Ga0209109_10001577_pt1 | contig 12537 bp, 12 predicted proteins | sample Rifsed10ft2_FD_184004 | JGI IMG/M metagenome (GOLD analysis project Ga0209109, IMG submission 184004) | Soil microbial communities from Rifle, Colorado, USA - sediment 10ft 2 (version 2) | ecosystem: Environmental > Terrestrial > Deep subsurface > Rock core/Sediment | place: Rifle, Colorado... | reverse complement strand
CGGACTGGAGGGCGATTTCAACCGCAAGGGCACCTCCGCGTTCACCAACCGCATCGGTCAGCGCGTCGCCTCAGAACTGTGCACGGTGGTCGACGACGGCACGTTGGCCGGGCGGCGAGGGTCGCTCAATATCGACGACGAAGGGACACCGACCCGGTGCACGACGTTGATCGAGCGCGGGGTGCTCAGAGGCTACCTGCAGGACACGCTGAATGCGCGCCTGATGGGAATGGAGCCGACGGGCAACGGGCGCCGTGAGTCGTTCGCGCATATCGTCATGCCGCGCATGACCAACACCTACATGCTGGCCGGCCCGCATGATCCGGATGAAATCATTCGCTCCGTCAGAAAAGGGCTGTACGCCGTCAATTTCGGCGGCGGGCAGGTCGATATCACCTCCGGCAAATTCGTGTTTTCGGCCAGCGAGGCGTATCTCATCGAGGACGGCAAGGTCACGGCTCCGGTCAAAGGCGCCACGCTCGTCGGCAACGGACCCGACGTACTCACGCGCGTCAGCATGGTCGGCAACGATCTCGAGCTCGATGAAGGCGTCGGCGTCTGCGGCAAGGAAGGTCAGAGCGTGCCGGTCGGGGTCGGTCAACCCACGCTAAAGGTCGACGCCCTTACGGTCGGCGGAACGGCCTGAGGCCGCCCTCACGGCGCACTGCGATTGGCTGCCGTGCGCACGTGAAATTGTGGCGCCCATCACACTCGGCTCGCTCTCGGACCTCCCGGCCTTGAACACGGTTCTCGATCTGTCGTATTCGGGTGGGCGTAGGATTTTGCTTAGGCTCAGGCCGATCGCGCCGGGCAGGAGGCAGCAAGGGGGCTGCGACATGCCGGATCGACATCCCACCAATCAACGCACGGAATCGCCGCGCAAGCCCGGCGTGCGCGCCAAGGCCTCAGGGAACGGCACTCAGGAATGGCATGCGGTGGTGATCGTGCCGTCGGGGCACGCGTGCGAGGCGGCGATCCTCCTCAAGGGCCATCGTTTCCTCTCGAAAGACGCGCCACGCCTGCCGCTGGAATGCTGCCCGTCGCCGGAGCATTGTCATTGCACCTATCGGCACTATTCGGATCGCCGCGGCGGTTCGCGACGCGGGACCGATCGGGGCGAGCCGATCACCCGGCGGCCCACCATCGGAGAGCGTCGTTCCGAACGGGGTCGGCGTACGTCCGACAGTGACGCAGACGGCGAGACTTGAACTCATGTTCGGCGTGAGTAGTCTGTAACTACTTGCAGCGGACATGGATCAACGACGACGCCGCGCACACCGCGCCGCCGGAACTCATGATGACTCAGTCGATCAACGGCGATCTCTCGGTGCGCGTTGCCGTCGACTCGCGCGCGATGGACTGGGCGCCGAGCCCGAGCGGTACGGTGTGGCGCAAGCGGCTGCACCTCGTTGGACCTGCGGAATCGGGGCAGGTCACCTCCGTCGTCCGTTACGACGCCAAGTCCACGTTTCTTCAACACGATCATCCGGACGGCGAGGAGATCCTGGTTCTCGAAGGGACGTTTTCCGACGAGCATGGTGACTGGCCGACCGGCACGTACCTGCTCAACCCTGAAGGGTTTCGCCACGCGCCGTTTTCACGCCAGGGTTGCGTGATTTTCGTCAAGCTGCGGCAGTTTCCGGGCCGCGGTCGCGAGCACGTCGTCCGCAACACTGTTGCCATGGCGTGGCAACCCGGCGCGGACGCCGGAACTCTGGCGAAGCCCCTTTACGAGCAAGCGGGGTTTTCAGACACGGTTCGACTGGAGCGCTGGGCGCCGGGTCCAACGTGGCGCGCACGCTTGTATCCCGGGGGTGCGGAACTGTTCGTGGTCGAGGGCGCTTTTGCGGACGAACAGGGCAGCTACACCGCGGGTACCTGGCTGCGATTCCCCATCGGCAGCAGTCATCACGCGTCAAGCGCGGCAGGCTGCGTCCTCTACGTGAAAGAGGGCGGCATCTCATTGCTCGCCTCGGCGCCGTCCTGATGGGGTGTCCCGCAAGAAACTTGTCGTTACGATGAGTGGCGAACGCAGGCTGACTTGCGGGACACCACACTTTCTTTAGATCGTGTGATTGCATTTCTTTTCGAAGCGGACAGGAATCTACCTGGCGTCCGCTGCGCAACGCATCGACACTGGTCGCGCGGAAGGCCAGGGATGGCCGTCGACGGTGCAGAACGCACGCCGCGCCGCGCTCGGCCAGGGTCGCTGCCAGTTGAGCGACCCGACCGGGCGGCGGCTTCGATCGAGCGGGATCCTTGTCTCACAACGCCGACGCTCGATCACTTGTCATATCGTTTCGCTAGCGTGATTGACGTCCCAGCGCCGCGTCAGCGCGGCTGACTCGACCACTCAGCCGTGATGAAACGCACACCGCGCGGGCGCGCACGTCAATAAGTTTGGCCCGCATTTGTCACGTCGATGGGAGCTCGTGAATGAACTCGAATGCTTCGATCACCGGCACGTTTCGGGTCAACCTTCCGGCCGATCTGGTCAATGCGCTCAAGCGCAATCCCATCGAGGATCCGGGCAAGGGCATGGAAGTGCGAGCCATGAGGCCATCGCTGTTCGAGCGCGTGCTGGCGCTCATCACGGGCTCTGGAAGCCGACGTCGCTGAGGAGGCCTGCATGTCCCGCAATCCGAGGACGACCGTCTCCACGGCCACCAGAAACGCCGTGCGGCGCTCCGACACAAGCCGGGCGCCGTCTCGATCTGCTGTGACGCAGTCGGCACCACTGCCCCGTTATGTCGCGCGGGTTGCTGCCGCACGTGGCAGCTGCCTCTGTCGATAATCGGAGTCCTTTCAAGCGATTGCGCAGCGCATGCGCCGCGCCCGGCCGTTCGCTGACGCGCCGCGACAGGCATGGCCGTTTATTCACCGCGCATGTTTGACTAGGATGACGTTCATGGAGAACCGCGTTGTCCGCCTGTCGAAGCCGCTCTACGAGACGCTGCCGTACATCTACATGCTGGCCGGCGCGCTCGCCATCGGCGCTTCGTATCTTCTCGGGGACAGTATCTGGGCCGACGTGGTGCTGGTTCTCGGGATCTTCTGCGTGCTCGGCGGGATCATCGTGATTCTCAGGCGTCGCGATTACCGTGCCAATCGCGCCGAGTATCCGGGCACGTCGCTCGATGACCGAACGCTGAGCTGATTTTCGCGCGCACGGCGATTAAGCCGCGCTCACTCTCCCCAGACCGGTTCGCCTGCAGCAGCCGTCGCCTCGACCGGATCGGCGGGGGGGCGATGTTTATGTGCGCGCTCGTCGACGTACATCAGCTCGTGCTTGCCGATCACCACCACGTCGCCGTCGTTCAGATTGTGTTTGCGCACCCTCTTGGCCTTGATGTAGATGCCGTTGGTGCTGTTGAGGTCTTCGATCACGCAGCTCTCGGCGGTGGTGATGATCTGGCAGTGGTGGCGGCTGATGAACTTGCTGTCGATCTGCAGATCGTTGTCGGGAGTGCGGCCGATGATGATCCGTCCCGGGTGCAATTCGCGCTCCAGCACAGTCTGGCCCTCGCTCGCGACCAGGACGCGGGCCACGGGACCCGCGACGGTTGGCGTGGACGGTGCCTCCGCCGTCATTGGCACCGTCGACGCTTGATGCGCGCGCGCCGAGAACTCGACCCACTGCAGTTCGCGGATCGCGGTCTCGACGTCGGCGAGCTGCACCTTGCTCTTGTCATTGGCATAGGCGGCCATCATCGCGGTGTCGCAGAGCGTATTGATGAGCCGTGGTGTGCCGCCGGTATAGCGGTAGATGGCGGAGAAGCAGTCCTCGCTGAAAATCTGCCGTCCCTGTGAGCCGGCGACCTCGAGACGATGTTGCACGTAGGCACGCGTGTCGGCTTTCGACAGCGGCGTAAGGTGAAACCGCAGGCGGATACGTTGCGCCAGCTGCACAAGCTCCGGCGACGAGAGCTTCTCGTTGAGCTCCGGCTGGCCCGCCAGGATGATCCGCAGCACTTTTTCCTTGGTCGTCTCGACGCCGGACAGCAGTCGCACCTCCTCGAGCACCCTGTTTCCCAGGTTCTGCGCCTCGTCGACTATCAGCAGCACCTTGCGGTTGTTGGCGTACTGCTCAATGAGGAAGTTGTTGAGCGTGCTCAGCACTTCCGCCTTCTTCATCTTGAAAGGCGAGAAGCCGAACTGCACCAGCACGGCCTGCAGGAATTCGGTGGCCGAGAGCTGGGTCTGGTTGATCTGCGCGACCACGACGTCCTTCTCGAGCTCGCGCAGGAAGGTCTCGATCAGGGTGGTCTTGCCCGAGCCGATCTCGCCGGTGATGACGACGAAGCCATCGGTGAACCAGATGGTCGATTCCATGTACGCCTTGGCGCGCGCATGGTGCTTGCTCAGGTACAGGAACGCGGGATCCGGGCTCAGTCGGAACGGCAGGTCCTGGAGTTTGAATAGTTCGAGGTACATCCAATTGCCCGATGGGCACCCCCGTTGTCCAAGTGTAAGGGAATCCCGCAGGCAACAGAAATCAGCGTCCGCGATACTCTTTGAGCAGCCGCTTCAGCCTGGCGTCGCGACGTGCGGCGCTGCGCTCGAGAATGGTGCAATGGCCCACTTTCCGCTTCGGGCGAGGCTCCTTTCCATAATCATGGAAAAACAGATTCCGCTCGCCGAGCCATTTCTCCCTTTGCGGCAGCGACCCGATGAAATTGATCATCGCCGTGTGACCGAGCGCCTCCGTGCTGCCGAGCGGCCATCCGAGTATCGCGCGCAGGTGATTCTCGAACTGGCTGGTGACGGCACCCTCGATGGTCCAGTGACCTGAATTGTGGACGCGAGGCGCCATTTCGTTCGCATACAGACGTCCACCGACGACGAAGAACTCGACGGTGAGAGCGCCCGCGTAATCGAAGTGCAGCAGCAGGCGGCGGACATGCCCTTGAGCCTGGCGCTCCAGTGAGCGTTGCGCCCAGGGTGCGACGGTGTGACTCAGGATGCCATCCACATGCGTGTTGGCGGACAGCGGGTAGAAGGCCATGGCACCCGCAGTGCTGCGGACGGCGATGAGCGAGCACTCGTGACTGAAGTCGACGAAGGCCTCATAGATGAGCGGCTTGCCGGCGAGCGACTCCCACGCCGCTTCGACATCTTGTGCCGTCCGCACGACGAATTGACCCTTGCCGTCATAACCGAGGCGCCGGGTCTTCAATACACCGGGAATCCCGATGCGAGTGACGGCCTGCGTGAGTTCCGCGTGTGCATCGACGACGGCGAATCTGGGCGTCGGGATCCGGAGTTCGCGAAAGAGCGCCTTCTCCAGGACGCGATCCTGCGCCGCCGCGAGCGCAGCCGGTGGTGGCCGTACGGGAATCGTCGCTTTGACGGCCGACAGCGCCTCGACCGAAACGTTTTCCCAATCGAAGGTGATCAGGTCGACCTGCCGCCCCAGATAGGCGAGTTTGGCCTTATCCTCGAACTCACCCACGATCACCGGCGCGATCTGACCAGCCGGCGCGTCCGCACTGCGGTCGAGAAAGAGGAAACGTAGTCCGAGCGGAATGCCGGCCAGGGCCAGCATGCGCCCGAGCTGGCCTGCGCCGATGACGCCGATCTTCATTTGCCGGGGGGCTGACGCGGATCGGGCGCCTGGAGCACGTCCTGTGTCTGCGAGCGCCGGTGATCCTTGAGTGCCTTGGCGATCTCGGAATGCTTGTTGGCGAGGATGGACGCGGCGAACAGCGCTGCGTTGATCGCACCCGCCACCCCGATCGCGAGCGTCGCGACCGGCACGCCGGCGGGCATCTGCACGATCGAGAGCAGAGAATCGACGCCGTTGAGCGACTTCGACGGCACTGGAACTCCAAGCACCGGAAGCGTCGTCTTGGCGGCAGTCATGCCGGGAAGATGCGCCGCGCCGCCGGCGCCCGCGATGATCACCTCGAGACCGCGCTGTTCCGCCGAAGACGCGTACTCGAACAGCAGATCTGGAGTTCGATGCGCGGATACGACGCGCACCTCGTGAGGAATAGCCAGGCGCTCGAGGGTTTCCGCCGCAGGACGCATCGTCTCCCAATCCGAGGAGGAGCCCATGATGATCCCGACCAGCGGTTTCATACGGTCATTGTAGCGAAAAAAGCTCGCGCAGATACGCAAACAGCGCTCGCGAGGCACGCGGTGTCACGCCCCGGCGCAATTCATCTGCCGCCTCGGCCGCAAGAATCCGCAGGCGCTCGCCATCCGCGTGCGGCAGCTCCACCTGCAGCTCGGACACCGCGATGCCGGGCTCGCTGATCAGCCGATCGCGCCACATTTCGATGCGGTGGAACCGCCGCGCTTCGATGCGCTGCCGCCGGTGTTGCGTGTCGATTGCCGCGCGGATCGGCGCGACGTTGATCTTGCGCATCAGCTTGCCGATGTATTGTCTCTGCCTCAGCTGTGCACCACGGTTCGTGAAGCGGCGCGCGTCATGCACGGCGTCTCGCAACGCTTCCGGCAGCGGCAGCTCGTCGAGTACGGCGTCCGGCAGGTCGATGAGCGCTTCGCCGAGGTCCTGCCGTTCCTGGGCGTCGCGTTTGAGCGCGCTCTTGCTGGGGCGTTCGGAGTCGTCTATCGGCATCGTCAGCCCGCCGCTGTCGCGGCGCCACGCTGCAGGACTCGATGCTCGACATGATGCATCAGCACGTCTGCTGCGGTCTTGAGCGTGCCGAAGATCAACACCACCCCTGCCCCCTCACCGCCGAACGCGCTGCCCAGCATGATCGTCAGGTGCATCGGCAGGATGCGCGCATAGGGCAGGAACATCAGAGTGCCGATGTTCGGCGTGCCGCGGCGATCGGCCTCGACATTCTGCTCGAAGGAGAAGCGGTGGTTGCACGCGAATGAGACAGCCAGCGCCCCCAGCCCAACCCAGTCCCACGGGCCCAGCTGCGCGAACTGTTGCACCAGGAACACGAAATAGCCGACGTGAAAGAAGCCATAGTGCAGGGCGAAGAAGTTGGCGACCGAGCGCTGCGTCGCCGGCGTCGGGCTCACGGGCCGATCGTTCATCGTGAACCCTGAAGTGGAGAACCGGCCGAGCGCGAGGATCCTCTTGCGGCTGAAGTAACCGATCACGATGCTCTGGATCCAGTACGGCCACATGAGCGCCGACGCGGGCCAATCGAGACCGAGCGCGAGGGCGACGGTCGCGGCATTCACGAGGATCAGGGAGCGGGTGCTCGGTGCACTGGTCATTCGCGCGACAGTATCCCCAGGGAGTGTGCGCCGTGGCAATCGTGCACGCTAGAATTCGGCCTTGCTATGAACAACGGCAGCCTCACGGCGGTGAACACGCAATCCCCTGCAGGACCCACGCGGCCCGATCTCGAGCGCCTCGCTGCGCTCGCGCTCGAAGAGGCCCGTGCAAACCGGGCCACGCAAGCCGAAGTCGGCGTCAGCGTCGACACGGGCCTGAGCGTCACCGTGCGGCTTGGCGAGGTGGAAACACTCGAGTATCAGCGCGACCGCGGCCTGGGCATCACGGTCTACATCGAGCGGCGCAAGGGTTCTGCCAGCACCACGGACCTCGGCGCGGACGCCGTTCGCGAGACCGTTCGCAAGGCGTGCAGCATCGCCAGTTTCACCGCCGCGGATGACTGCGCGGGGCTCGCCGATGCCCAGCTGATGGCCCGCGACGTGCCGGATTTATCGTTGTCGCACCCGTGGGATGTGACGCCGGAATCCGCCATCGAGATCGCACGCGCATGCGAGGCTGCGGCACTGGCGGTCGATACGCGGGTGCGCAATTCCGAGGGCGCTTCGCTCAACACGCACCGCGGAACCCGTGTCTACGGCAACTCGCACGGTTTCATGGGCGGATTCGAGAGCACGGGTCACAGCCTGAGCTGCGCGGTAGTCGCCTCCGAAGGCGAGGAGATGCAGCGCGACTACTGGTACACGACGGCTCGTGACTGGCGCGAACTGGAGGACACCGCAGCTGTCGGGCGCAGGAGTGCCGAGCGAACGGCCGCGCGCCTCGGTTCACGCAAGCTGTCCACGCGCCGCGCGCCGGTGCTGTTTGCCCCTGAGTTGGCGCGCGGCTTCTTTGGCCATTTCCTGGCGGCCATCCGCGGCGGCAGCCAGTACCGCAAGTCCTCGTTCCTGCTCGGCGCGGCCGGCCAGGAAATATTCCCGCCGTTCCTGCAGATCCTGGAACGGCCTCACATCCTCAAGGGATTGGCGAGCAGCGCATTCGACAACGAAGGAGTCGCGACTCGCGATCGCGATCTCGTTCGCGACGGCGTGCTGCAGGGCTACATACTGAGCGCGTATTCCGCACGCAAGCTCGGGCTGCAGACCACGGGCAACGCGGGCGGAGCGCACAATCTCATCGTTTCACATGCCGGCGAGGATCACGCCGCGCTCCTCGGTCGCATGGACACCGGATTGTTGGTGACGGAGCTGATGGGGCAGGGTGTGAACGTGGTGACCGGGGACTACTCGCGCGGCGCCTCAGGATTCTGGGTCGAGGGCGGCGAGATCCGTTATCCGGTGCACGAGATCACCATCGCGGGCAATTTGCGCGACATGATGCGCAACGTCGTTGCCGTCGGAGGCGACGTGGATCTGCGCGGGGCGGTTCGCACCGGCTCGGTGCTGATCGCTGAAATGACGATCGCGGGTGACTAGGAGCCGAACTTGACGTTCGGCGTCGCCGGCTGCTGCAACTCGCTCAGCACCTGTTCGATCGGCTCGGGCTTGCAGATGATGAAACCCTGGATGTAATCGATGCCGAGCCGGATCAGCTGGTCGCGCACCTGCTCGCTCTCGACCTGACCACCGACCGTGTCCATGCGACTGGAGCCCGCCCAGCGGGCCAGCGCCTCGACCAGGCGCTGGGCGCGCGGGTCGCTCACGACATCCCGCACCAGCGACCCGTCAAGCTTGATCGAACTCGCACCATGAGGCTGGAGGCGCCCGATCTCGCCATCCAGGCCGCCCACGTTGTCGATTGCAATGCGCGCCCCGAGCCGCAGCACCTTCTTCGCGAACTTGGCGACGTCACGACGGTGCTGGGCCGCGATGCTTTCGGAGATCTCGAACAGCCACTGCTCCGGCGGCACGACCTGTCGGCGCAGCTGTTCCACCACCCAGTCGTGGAATTCAGCCGTCTGCAGCGATCGACCCGAGATATTGAGCGAGAACTCCGTCGTGCGTGCAGCGGGGTCGCGCTTGTGCGCCATCAGAGCCTCGATTGCCGTGCTCATGACCCAACGATCGAGCTCGGCGAGCTCCTCGGGGTCCATGGCGGGCGACAGGAACTGCGCCGGCGCGATCAGGTTGCCCCTTGCGTCCAGCACGCGCGGCAGGAGCTCGATGCGAACCGGGAGCTGCAAATCGCGCACCGGCCGCATGGGTTGTGCGAAGAGCTTGAGTCGGCCTTCACGAATCGCCTCGCGCAGACGCACGGGAACTATCAGGCGCGTCGGCTCGTATGCCGAAGTGCTTGCCGGAGGCGCGGCGACGGCAGCGACCGGCACAACCCGTGGCGTGGCAGCGGCAGCCGCTGACGACGAGACTGCGACAGCATCCTCCTTGCGGGATGCAGCGCGTGCGTGCACCAGCGCATAGCGCAGGCCCGCGACGGTCGAAGTCACCTCAGCGACTCCCGTCTTGACCTTCACGCCCCCTTCCTTCTTCTGGCGTTCGAGCGGAGACTTGCGCGCGGCGCGACCGATCTGCCCCGCGATGTATTCCGCCTCGTCCGTGGTCGTGCGTGGCAGCAAGCACGCGAAGTGACCGCCACCGAGTCGGGCGGTGATCGCGTCGGCGGGAACAATCGGCGGGCGCAACAATTTGGATACGCGCCGGATGTGGCGATCCGCGACCGCCGGACCCAGCTCGCGATTGGCGGCACTGAAACCGGCGATGTCGATGAAGATGACGCTCGCGACTGTGCCGACGGTTCCTGTGGCGAGCAGACGGCGGAACGCCCGGTCCAGCCCCGCCGAGGAACGCAGCTGCGTCATCGAATCGTAGTCGCGGTCGATGAGGGTCGGGATCAGCGGGCTGACGCGTTCGAGCAGTTTCTGCTCGAGGCTGCCGAATTCCGCTGCGATTGCGGACCGCAATAGCGTGACGTAGCCGATCGGATGATCGGGTCGTTGCAGGATTGGGGCGGCGAGTACGCGGTAAGCCGAAGCTTCGGCCGCCTGTTCGCGGACCTTGTTGGTCACGAAGGTGCTCTTTTCGAGCTGCATCCAGGTGAGGATTTGGCGATGTGCACGTCGCAGCGCCTCGCGCGCCGGTGCACCGCTCCAGCCGTCCGGCTCGACCACCAGACGCATCGAATTGTCCGGAATGATGATTGCGCCGAGCGCAGCATCGGTGCGATCGACCAGTATATTGAGCAACTCGCGGAGCGGCTCGGTGTGCGTCGCCGAATTGATGAGCGGCAGCGCCTTGTCGATCAGCCATTCCGCCTGCTCGTAGCGTGAATTGAGCTGGTCGTGGCCGGCTCCCGGGACGCGCCGCAGCGTCGACAGTTCGCGCCCGATGCATTGCAGCACCGGCTGAAGAGTTTTCTCGATCTCCTCGATTCGGGGCGACGGCAGGCCCTTGCCGTTGGGTTTGCAGCTGATGCCGACGATTCCCAGCTGGTTGGCGCGCTCGTCGCGCAACCACAGCAGATAGGCCGGCGTGATGTCGTTCAGCAGACGCTCGGAGCCGATCTGGCCAGTTTTTTCCGGGTCGGATGCATCCCGAATCAATTCCTTGACGGAACCCGCCAGGCTGCGTTCCAGCTCCGGGTCCTTCTGCCACACGGTCGCGCCTTCGCCGTCATAGAAGGCGACAGCTCTTGCGCGCGGACAAAGAATCTGGATCAGCCGCGCGTAAGGCTCAAAAAACGTGCCATTGCGAGGGCCGCGCAGGCTGGAAAAGGCGTCGTGAGTTGCCATGGCTTGAGTTCATTCGCTGCCAATCCTTAGCATCCCGGGGATCGGCATTGAACAGATTGACGGCATTCACAGCGTCTTATGCTCGATCGCCGCCGTGGCGTGCAGAGCGGTCCATTTGTCGAAATCTGGGAACGCCATCACCCGCCGCGTCGGTGCAACGGCTCGCTGGCTGCATTATGTCTGCTCGAATCGGCTCGCAAGTCCCGCGGACTCCGCGCTGCGCGAGGCGCCGTTCTCCGGCGGGACGCAACTCTAGGCGGGGGAATCTGCTTCAACGACCTCGCGCAGCGTCCGGCCCTCGAGCCGTTCGCGCAGTGCCAGCTCGATCACCGTCGTGAGCCGTTCGGCTTCGGGCGTTCCTCGGACGAACAGTGTCGGCTCGCCGGCATGATGACGGCGTGCCGCATCGACGATCTGGTTGAGATCGATCTCCGACAGGTCGCGACCGGGGATGAGGCGCTCGTCTTCCGTCGCCACGACGAGACCCGCGGATTCGAGCGAGCGAATCACCATCGCCAACACGTTGCTCGGAACTTCGAGCCGCGTGGCGATGCGGCTCGTGGTCCAGCCCGGTTCGCCGGCGCGGTAGCTGCGGCCGATGAGCACCATCACGTTGAGCGCCAGCTGTTCGGCGAGGCTCCCGGTGATGCGAATCTCCCGCTGCCCGCGGCGCAGGTACTGCGGGTTCTGCACGTAGAACGACAGTTGTGCGCCGATCAGCAGCACGAGCCACGCGACGTAGATCCAGATGAGCGCGGTGATGAGAATCGCGAAGCTGGTGTAGACGAGCTCGAGCCGGGTGGCGTACGCGACGAATATGGTGAAAGCGGCGCCGACGCTGACCCACAAGATGCCCGCGGTGATTCCACCGACCAGCGCAGGCACGAATCGCACGCGCGTATTCGGAATGAAGATGTAGAGGAAGGTGAAGAAAGCCGAGACCAGCGCGTATGGCACCAGGGTTCCCGAGTATCCGATCAGCGTGCCCAGCGGCTCTATGCGGCTCAGGTTCTGCATGAGCGCGGAGTTGGCGGCGGTGGCCGTCAATCCGAGTCCCGCCACCACGACGATCGGTCCGACGACCATCAGGCTCAGGTATTCGCTTACGCGGCGTGCGAAGCTGCGTGGTCGTTCGACGCGCCAGACGAAATTGAGACTCTCCTCGATCTTCTGAATCATCGAGACGACTGTATAGAGCAGGAACGCAAGGCCGAGGGATCCGAGCACGCCACTGCTGATGTTCTCGACGAAGCCCATGACACGGGCCGTGAGTTCGTTCGCCTTTGCACCCACGGGCCGGAAGAACTCGTAGATGAGTGGTTCCAGATCGCGATGGATCCCCACTCCCTTGAAAATCGCGAACGCGAATGCCAGCAGCGGTACGATCGACAGGAGCGTGGTGTAAACGAGGCCCATCGCGCGCAGGTTGAGTTCGCCGCGCCACAGGTCGCGCAGCACCGCATAGGGATAGCGAAGCAGGCGCCAGAACGGTACCCACGCGGTCCTGCCCGGCAGATTCGGGCCTTCGAACAACAGCCGTTCGAGCCGTGCGGCGAGTTCTAACATGATCGGAAGCCTTGCACGGCCACGCCGCTGCTGGCAAGAATCGGTTGACATGCCGCCTGGATACCCG
>Ga0209109_10001576_pt1 | contig 12540 bp, 14 predicted proteins | sample Rifsed10ft2_FD_184004 | JGI IMG/M metagenome (GOLD analysis project Ga0209109, IMG submission 184004) | Soil microbial communities from Rifle, Colorado, USA - sediment 10ft 2 (version 2) | ecosystem: Environmental > Terrestrial > Deep subsurface > Rock core/Sediment | place: Rifle, Colorado... | reverse complement strand
CTGGAAATGCATCTTGAAGGGGATCGCTGGGGCGTAGCCTGGACAGACGCCGCCATCTCCCTGAGTTGGCCGGTGGCAACACCCTGTTCACCGATTACAAAATGCCGGGCCGCGCGAACATCTACGACCGGAATGGCCGCGCCCTCGTCGCGCAGACCGAGGCCGTTGCCGTCGGCGTTATCCCCGGTCAGATCACCGACGAAGCGGCCCTGCTGGATGCGCTCGCCCCGCTGCTCGATCTCCGCCCCGAAGAGATTCAGGCCAAGTACGCATCCGCCGGGAGTGATTGGTATGTGCCACTGGGGGAAGTCTCCGCCGCAGACGTGCAGGCGAACTATGCCACGCTCAGCAGCCTCGGCGGCCTCGTGCTGAATACCGTCCGCATTCGTTTTCATCCTGACGGCAGCCTCGCCCCGCAGGTGCTGGGCTATCTCGCGCCCCTCTCGCCTGAAAACCTCGCGGCCTTCAAAGCCAAAGGCTATCCCGCCGACGCGCGCGTGGGCGCAGCCGGACTCGAACAGTCACAAGAGCCGTTTCTGGCCGGCAAGCCCGGCGGCACGTTGTATGTCATTTCCCCCGCCGGGCAAATCATCACCACACTCGTTGAAGCCCGCCCCGAACCCGCGCAGGCCGTCTACACCACCCTCGACCGTGATTTGCAAAAGGCCGCCCAACGTGCATTGGGCGACTTCACTGGCGCGATTGTGGTCATGAACCCGCAGACTGGCGAGGTCCTCACGATGGTCAGCGCGCCGGGCTACGACAACAACCTGTTCGATCCCGCCAACCCGAATGCGATCCTGCTTCCCTCCATCTTGAACGACTCGCGCCGCCTGCTGCTCAACCGCGCCACGCAGGGGCAATATCCGCTTGGCTCGGTGTTCAAGATCGTGACCATGGCTGCCGCGCTCGAAGCCGGGGGCTACACACCCGACTCGCGCCTCAACTGCACCTACGAATGGGCTGGCCTCGGCCCGGACTACGTCAAGTACGATTGGAAGGAAGAGGGCCACGGCGTCCTCACGCTGATGGACGGGCTGATCGAATCCTGCGATACCTGGTTTTACGACATTGGCCTGAATCTCGACCGACTGGACTCGACCCTCCTTCCGCGTTTTGCGCGCGCCCTCGGCCTCGGCGCGCCGACCGGCCTCGGAGTCATCCCCGAAGAGTCTGGCCTGGTTCCCGACCCGGACTGGAAACTCCGCGCCGCGGGCGTCAACTGGTGGCCGGGCGATTCGGTCAACCTCGCCATCGGCCAGGGCGATTTGCTCGTCACCCCGCTGCAAGTGGCGCGGATGCTGGTGGCCATCGCCAACGGTGGAACCCTCTATCGCCCGCAACTGATTCATCACATTGCCCCGCCCGGGGAAGCGCCGACAATTGAACTCAGCCCCGAGGCCATAGGCCAGCTCCCCATTTCCCCCGACAACCTCGCGGCGATTCAGGAGGCACTCGTAGGCGTCACGAGCAAGCGCAACGGCACCGCGCGCCATCGTTTTCTTGGGCTGGACATTCCGGTCGCGGGCAAGACCGGCACCGCCGAGGCCCCCGGTGCGGCCAGCCTGCCTCATAGTTGGTTCGTGGGCTACACTCTGGCGAAAAGACAAGATAAACCGGACATCGCCATCGTCGTGCTGGTCGAGAACGCTGGAGAGGGTTCAGCCGTCGCCGCGCCCATTTTCCGCCGCATCGTGGAAGAGTATTTTTTTGGCCAGCCGTACACCCTCTATCCGTGGGAAACTGAAATCGGCGTTCCCGCCACGGCGACTGAGACACCTGCGCCTGCCGAGACACAGGCCGAATGGCCTACGCCGACACCCGCCGAATCGCCTACGCCCGCGCCGTGAATCCACATCACATCATCATCTGCCGTTCACAAGTTCTTCACGCCCTCCGGCTATGATGCGGTCAAATCTAGAAACAAACTATGGGCATTGCCCGGAGGATAAAGACATGAAAACGACAGTGAAGATTGCAGTGATTACGGGAGTTGTGGTGCTGGCGCTCGCCGCGCTTGGCGCAGGCTTCGTCTTCGCCCAGACTTCCACGCCAACAGCCCCGTGGGGCGGCGGCTACGGCCCCGGCGGGATGATGGGCGGTGGGTACGGCATGATGGGCAACTTCGCCCAGAACGGCGGCGACTACCAATGGATGAATAACATGCATCAGTGGATGCTCACCAGTGGCGCGCGAAGCGTGCACACCCTCGTCTGGAACGGCCTCGCCGAGGCGCTCGGCCTGACGCCCGACGAACTCAACGCCGAACTCGCCAGCGGCAAGACCCTGACGCAGATCGCCGAAGCGCAGGGCGTGAGCCAGGACCAACTCGCCGACGCGCTGGAGACCTCGGTCAAGGCCGGGTTGGATAAGGCCGTGGCCGACGGAGTGCTCACGCAGGCGCAGGCCGATCAGATGCTCAGCTATATGAGCGGCAACTATGCGTGGATGCTCTCCCACATGGGCGCGGGGGCTGGCGCAGGCTTCGGCCCCGGCGGCTGCCACGGGAACTTCGTCCCGCAGACCAATTCGTAACCCTCACCACAACTGAACAGGACACGCCAAGGCGGTGGGCAGGCAGCTCACCGCCTTGCGTTGTCATTCCACTTTGGTGTCCACGCCGCTTTTGTTTGCCTTGTAATCGGAGTAACATAGTTTTACAGGAGGTAAGCGCAATGACAACCGAACTTGGCATTCATACAAAGTTGAACTTGCCCTACGAACAGGCTGTGCAGAAGACGACCGAGGCGCTCAAGGCGGAGGGCTTCGGCGTGTTGACCGAGATTGACGTGAAAGCTACGCTCAAGCAGAAACTCAATGCCGACTTCCGCCGCTACGTGATCCTGGGCGCGTGCAACCCTCCGCTCGCTCACCGCGCCCTCTCGGCCAACCTTGACGTGGGGCTGCTGCTCCCCTGCAATGTCACCGTGTATGAGGAAGGCGACGGCGCAGTCGTCACCGCCGTTGATCCGGTGGCTATGCTCGGCGTGATGAAAGACGACCAGATTGTCTGTGAGGTGGCTGAGGAGGCCAAGGCCCGGCTCACACGGGCCATCGCGAGCCTCGCATCAGCGTGAGGACACAACTGCCATGAGCAAGATAATAGTTGTTGCTGGGCCGCTCGCCGCTGCCGCTCTGTTGCTTGCCGCTTGTGCGTCACGTCCTGCTCCCGTGGGGCCGGGTGGAACCGCGTGGGGTGTCGGGGTCTTTGACTCGAACGGTGAACGCATCTATTTCACCGCCACCAGTGATCGCAACACGACGATCTCCTACACAGGCGGGCCAGCTTCGGGGATGATGATGGGCGGCGGCTACCTGACCTGTGCCTCATGTCACGGCCTGGACGGGCGCGGCGGCGTGCACACCATGCATATGCAGACGATGGAAGCGCCGGACATTCGCTGGCCTATGCTGACCGGAGGGATGCAAGGCGAACATGGGGGCGAGACCGAAGCCGCCGGCGAGCATGAAGGAGCCGAAGCCGGCTACGACCTCGAGACGTTCCGCCTCGCCGTCGTGGAGGGCAAACACCCTGACGGCACATCGTTGAGTTCGAATATGCCGCGTTGGAATATCAGCGCTGATGATTTGGCAAACCTGGTCGGCTATCTCCAAACCCTGCCCTAAGCACAGCAGACTACGACCTCATCCTCTACCTTGTTCAACCGGAGGCGTAATCGGTGTCGAGCGGCGAAGCCACCCGGCGCGCCGCTCGATTGTGTGTCTTGTATAATGACTCGTTGCTATGACCTTCATCCGTACCTTCTTTGAAATCAATCGCCCGATCTTCGAGTTTGGCTATGGGCTGTCGTTCTTCGTCATGGGGCTGGCGATTGCCCTCCAGTCACGCCGCTACTCGCGTCTTGCGCTGGCGCGCAGCCTCGGGTGGCTGGCGGCATTTGGCATCACCCATAGCCTGTACGAGTGGGGTGAGCATTTCTCGCCCATGCACGAGGCCTACCTGACTGCAGGCGGCATCGAAGCCCTGCACAGCATTCACCTCATTCTGCTGAGTGTGTCATTTGCCTGCCTGTTCGAGTTTGGAGTCACGCTGATCCACTCCTTGGGTCGCGCGTTGTGGTTGAACCGGGTCGTCGCGGGACTACTGGCGGCCTATTTCTTCGTGGCTCTTTTTTTGCTCCCGCGCCTCTTGCCGGGGGCTTTGAACTGGCACAACACTGCCAATGCGCTGGCGCGTTACGCGATCGGTTTCCCCGGCGCGCTATTAGCCGCTTACGGCCTGCGCGCGCAGGCCTTTCGATTTATTGCGCCGCTCGACGCCCCGCACATCGTCGCCACCCTGCGCGTGGCCGGTGTTGCGCTGCTCCTGTATGCTGTGTTCGGCGGGCTGATCCCGCCGCCGGTCCCGTTCTTTCCGGGGAACGTCATCAACATCCGCACTTTTGAACAGTTCCTGGGCGTTCCCCCGCTGGTCATCCTCTCGCTGATCGGCTTGCTTCTGGCGATCACTATCATCCGCGGCTTAGAAATCTTTGATGTGGAAACCGAGCGCCGCATCGAAGCGATGGAGCAACACCAAATCCTGACCGCCGAGCGTGACCGCATCGGGCGCGAACTGCACGATGGGGCGATCCAGAAAGTGTACACCGCCGGATTGCTGGTCGAATCGGCCTCGAAGCTGAGCGCGCCCGACAGTCCCATCGCGGGCCGTTTGGAGAAAGCGGTGGCCGTGCTGAACGACGCGATCCGCGACCTGCGCCGCAACCTCGGAGAACTTCGCGCCGCGTCCACAGAGGAATCTCTTCCCGACGCCCTCCATCGTATGGCGAATGATCCGCGTTTCCGCTCGCTGGTGGACATTTCTCTTGAGCTGGATTTGCCTGACTCAGCCTCGCTTGCGCCCGTGCGCACTGACCATGTGCTGGCCATCGTGGGCGAGGCGCTCTCGAATGTGATTCGTCATGCCCGCGCTCAACGAGTCCGGATCATCGCCCGCCGCGCGGATCATCGGTTGAGGATGACGATTCAGGATAACGGCGTCGGTTTTGCCTGCGACGATCACGACGGTTACGGTTTGCGCAACATGCGCGACCGGGCGCGCCTGCTCGGCGGTCAATTGGAAGTGACCAGCGCCAGCGGCCAGGGCACTACCCTCACTCTCGACATCCCGTGGAGTGACCAGCGATGAGCAAAACGCGCGTGCTGTTGGTGGACGACCATGCCATCGTGCGTCTGGGGTTGATGACGCTGATTAACGACCAGCTTGAAATGGAAGTGGTGGGCGAGGCGGGCTCGGCGGCGGAGGCCGTGCGCGCCGTGGAGCGCCTGCGCCCGCACGTGGCGTTGATGGACATCCGCATGCCCGGCGAGGGCGGGATCGAAGCCACGCGGCAGATCACCAAGCGCTTCCCTGAAACCAAAGTGGTGATGCTGACTTCGTTTGCCGACGATGAGTTGGTCGTGCACGCCATCCGCGCCGGGGCGGTGGGCTACGTCCTCAAACAGGTGGGCAACGAGGAACTTCTGCGCGCCATTGCCGCCGCCGCGCGGGGTGAGGCTTTGCTCGATCCGGCGACTACCGCCCGTCTGCTTTCGCGCGTGCGCGAGGCCGAGCGCAAAGCCGACGAAGATGCCTTCCGCGACCTCTCGAACCGTGAACTGGACGTGCTGGCCGAAGTGGCGCGCGGCAAGACCAATGCCGAAATCGGGCGGATATTGAATTTGAGCGAGAAGACCGTCCGCAACTACGTCAGCACCATCCTCGAAAAACTTAACCTCACCAACCGCATTGAGTTGGCGACGTATGCCGTCGAGCATCATCTGTTTGAGCGGCTGGGGCGCGAGTAGCGGATAGCCGCTTCGCGTGGCAGATGGCGAATGGCTGTCTGCCTACGCCAAAACACAGACCGGGCGGCGAGTTGTGCATCTCGCGGCCCGGTGTTCATGTCTATTCGATTGTGCGGACGATTGGTCAGTCGCCGGTCGCTCCGCTCACGACGGGGCGGATGCTCGCCAGTGTCTCAGTCGAACCGGTGGGTGTGTTCTTCCACGGCGTGCCGATCCAGCGGAGCAGGAAGTAGTCTGCGCCGACGTGGCCCGCCACCTTCCAGGCCAGGATCAGCACCACCGCCGCCGCGAAGAGCAAGGGGTTAGTGCTGGCCGAGCCGGCCATCATGAAGTTCCAGTTCATAAACCCGCCGAAGAACGCGGCGATGCCCGTGAACGCGCCGATAATCAGCGCAACACCGATCAGGAGTTCACCCGCCACCACTAACTTGGCGAACCAAGTGTAGGACTGGGTATCGAGCATAAACTGGATGAACGAGCGATACCAGTCAAAGGCGATGGACGGACGGCCTTGCTCCGGTATCTTCACCGCATTCAGCCAAAACCCCTTGAGCGCCTCGCCCGTCTCGTACCACTTCGGATTGGAAAGCTTGGGCAGAACCGAGCTAATCCACTGCCAGCCCAGCCACAGGCGGATGAACAGCCACAACCAGCCAGCGCGCGGGTCGGTTAACAGTTTCTGCACCAGCGGCGGGTCCTGCACCACTTCCCCTTTGCGAGTTATCACAGCAGCCATTTTTGTCTCCTTCTTTCTATCTGAAAGTGAATTCTGATTGCCTACGAGCACGCCCCTAATTTACCGGATTCAGTGGCCCAATGGCAGGGGCATCTGTCCCTATTTTGATAGGGACACCTGACCTCATTGTTTTCTCATCCCCTTAAGAAATTCAGCCCGCTCTTCGTAGCGGGCTGAACAGGGGTAAAAGCGGAGGTTCCTCGCTATTTTAGACTGGCTATCAAACGCATCAACTCGATGACATCTGGCCGGTCGGTTGGGTCTTCGCTGCTATGCGCGAAATGGACGAGGCCCGCGCCGTCCACGATGAAATCCCCGCCGACCTGCATGATGTCCCCCACCGGGCGATAGAGGCGCTTCGCGCGCCACACCAACCGCGCGGCGGCCGGCAGCGTGCGCGAGCGGATCACCATCCCCTTCCCCAACCCAAACGCGCGATAGACCTCCGCCGTCACGTCCGACAAAACCGGGAAGGGCAACTTCAACTCGCGGGCAAACCCGGCTAACGGCTTCCGGTCAACGGCGGCGAGGGCGATGACCTCGGCATTCATCTCGCGAAAGGTTGCATAGTGGTCTCGCAACTGCGAGACGTGCGCTCTTCAAGGCAGTCAGCCGAGGTGGCGGATGAAGTCGAGCAGGACGATGTGTCCGCGCAGAGCGGCGAGGGAGACCTTCGTTCCGCCGACGGAGGGCAGAATGAAGTTAGGGGCAGGTCTGTCGATCAGCGAAGATATGGACACGGTCTGCATGGTTACTCCCTGCCATTTCCCCTCACGGCAGAGCGGTTTCTGGCTCAGGAACCGGCATAGACACTGCCAATCGCTGGCGCGGATCATGCCCGTTCGACTCGGCCCGCACCACCCGCCCGTGTTCGAGCGTGATCAGCCGGTCAGCCAGGCGGCCCACGCGAGCGTCGTGGGTGACGACGACCAGCGTGTGCCCCTGCGCGTGCAATTGGCGAAAAATGTCCAACACGATTTCCTCATTGGCCGCGTCGAGGTTGCCGGTCGGCTCGTCGGCCAGGATGAGCCTGGGCTGGTTGATCAGCGCGCGAGCGATGCACACGCGCTGCTGCTCACCGCCGGAGAGTTGCGCGGGCAAATGATGCAGCCGCTCGCCCAATCCCACGGCCTCCAGTGCGGCGCGCGCCTCGGCCTCGTCGGCCATGCTGTGAAAATACTGCGCCAGCATCACGTTCTCCAGCGCCGTCAGATACGGGACGAGGTGAAACTGCTGAAACACCAGCCCGACTGTTTCGCGCCGGAACCGCGCCAGTTCCTTCGATGGCAGGGCCATCACATCCGTCCCGTCCACATGCAACTGGCCGGAGGTCGGCCGGTCGAGGCCGCCGAGGATATTCAGCAGCGTCGTCTTGCCCGAGCCTGACGGCCCCATCACGCTCACCCACTCGCCGCGCGCCACTTCCAGGTCCACGCCCTCCAGCGCCCTCACCTCACCATAGAAGCGCGAAAGTTTGACAGCCCGCACAATCGTTTCGGTCATTATTCGCCTCGCAGTGTCCTCGCTGGATCAATACTCATCGCACGCCGCACCGGGAACAACCCGGCCACCAACGTCACAGCCAATCCGACGAGCAGTGTTCCCGGCAAGCCCCACACGGCCGGCGTGATCGTCGCCTCGAAGACCTTTTGCCCAATGGCCACGGCCAATGCCAGCCCGGCCAGATACCCGACCATGCCGCCGACGGCGCCCACGCTCAGCGCCTCAGCCAGGAACAGCCCGGCCACGCGCCGGTCGGCAGCGCCGAGCGCCTTCATCAGCCCAATCTCCGCGCGCCGTTCAATCACGATCGTGTTGAGCGTCCCGGCCACCGTCAGCGCCCCGGCCATCAGCACTAGCGCCGCCACCAGCCCGATGAGCAAGCGCACCTTGTTCAGCACCGTCGCCTCAGCCTGGGCAAACTGCGCCAGCGTCCGCACCTCTGTGTCGGGCAGAAGCGTTTGCAGTTCCCGCGCCACAGCCTCAAGCGGCCGGTCGGAGGTCAGCGCGCTGACCATGACCAGCCCGACCTGTCCAGGCTGATGAGTGAATGACTGCACCGTGGGAAGATCGGCGACGAGTTGATCGTCCTCCGCTCCGCCCGTCTCCAACAGGCCCACAACGCGCATCCTTCGGGCTTCATTTCCATATCCGACCGCGACCGCTTCGCCCGGCTCGAGGCTTGGCCCATTCGGGCCACTTCGCAGCGCAGCGGCGGCGCGCACGCCGATGAGAATCTCATCTTCGGCTTCGGGCCAACGCCCCTCCACCTGCCACCAGGCATTGAGCGCGCGGGCCGCCATCAGGTCAACACCCGCGAGGACGGCCGGACGCCCCTCGGCCTCCACCACCGCATACAGGTAAGGAACGAACCCGACCACACCGTCGACTCGTTTGACCGATTCGAGATCGGACTCTCGAATCGTCGCCGCTGCTGAAACCGCTCCAAAGTCCAACTCGCCGCTGCCGACGCGCAACGACGGCTCGCGCGGGCGAATGGCGAGATTCGCCCCGTAGGCGCGCAGTTCGCGCCCGACCTGCCCGCCGATGTCGCCGGACAGGTTGAGCAGCCCCGAGACGAGCGCGCTGCCCAGGGCCATCGCCAGCGCCGCGATGCTCAAGCGCGCGCGTTGGTGGCGGAGCGAGCCGGAGAGAATTCGCCATGCAAAGCGCATACTCACTTCCCTCGCAACAACAGCACCGGCTCGAAGCGCACGGCCTGCCGCACCGGCACGGCGCTGCCCAATAAGGCCACGGCCAGCGCCAGGAGCAACGTGATCGGCAGGACGACGGGCGGCACATCACCGCTGACCGAGAACACCGTGCGGGCCAGTCCCTGCGCCAGCCCCAGGCCAAGCACATAGCCCGCCGCGCCGCCTGCCAACCCGATCAGCGCCGCTTCGCTGAGGAAGATGAGGACGATATGGCCGTCGTCCGCGCCGATGGCTTTCATCAGCCCGATTTCGGCCCGGCGCTCCATCACCGAGGCCGTCATGGCCGTCATCACCGCCAGCGCCGAGCCGCCCAGCGCGGTGACCGTGAGCAATGTCATCAGGAGGCCGACCTTGCCGAGGAAATCCACCTCGGCTTGACTGATCTGACGGATCGGGCGTACGTCGGTGTTTGGCAGAACTTCTTTGATCTGCGTGATTACCGCGCCCATGATCGGCGAGCAATACCACGTGGCGTATTGTTCGGGTGTCATCTCCGAGGGGTCGAGGCCGCGCAGGTCAGGCCGGAGATTAGAGTCCGGCTCGACCAGCGCGCTGATCTGCACCCGATCCGCACCGCGCGAGAGGCCCAGGAGCGCCTGCGCGGCCGGGAGGGCGGTGAAGACTTGATCTTCCTCATAGCCCCCAGTGCTGACGAGGCCGACGATCCGGAAGCGGGCGGCCCGATCTTCGACCGTGGCTGTGATCTCGTCCCCGATCTGCCAACCCATCCGCCTGGCCAGCCCCGCCCCGACCATCGCCGATCCCAAATCGTCGTCCTGCACCCACGCGCCCTGCACCTGCCACCACGGCGCGATGATTTTGACGCCCGTGCGAAAGGTGGTCTCGACAGATGCGTCCTGCGTCTTGGCAAAGCCTGTGCGGATGGCTGCGCCTTTGGGCAAGGTCAATGACTTTTCGGACCACGTCCCCGTGACGGCAACCGTCTGACCGTTTACTTGTGCGAGGGCAGTGAGGTACGGCGCAAAGCCCATGACGTTGTGCCGCCAGAAGATGGTCTTCAACTTCACCAATTCGTTTTCATCTAACAGCACCCGTTCGCCGGACACACGCACGGGCACGCCGCCGATCTCCAATCTCAAATCCCCACCTGCGGGCGAGGCCAGGATATTCGCGCCATACGCGCGCAGTTCACGGCCCATCTGCCCGGTGATGTCGAGCGAGATGCCCAGCAGCGCGGCGGCGAGCGAGGCGCCGGTGGTCACGGCCAGCACGGTGACGAGCAGACGGCGAGTTCGCTGGCGCAATGTGTCTTTGAGAAGGCGCAGCAGCATGGGACGTTCACCTCGCCGCGAAGACGGTCTGCGCGCCCTCAAGGTCGGCGGCGGCGATCAGCACCTCGCCCCCGGCCAGAGAAGCCGCCAGCGGGATCGGGTTGCACCCGCCCGGCATGCCCACAGTTTCCATATTGATCGGGGCATTGCAGTTGTCGCAGATCAGCACCTCGCCCTCTTGATGGTAGCCACGCGGCGGGCAGATGCCGCAGGCATTGAGTGCCACGGCGATGTCGTCCTCGTCGCGCTTGATGACCATGAAGGTCACATTCACCTCAGCACCTTGATAGAAGTACAGGTTGAGTTGGCCGGGGGCGAGGCTCTCGACAGGGATGTGCACCATCCCGTCGGCGTGCACGGTTACGGCCTGGGGATCGGGCCGGTAGCCGGCCCGGCCCATTGCATAGGCTGCCGTGCCGAGCGGCAGCACCGTTGCCAGCGTCACGCTTATCAGCGCCGCCTGCCAGTTCCGCGAGCGATAGAGCGTTGCCAAACGCTTGCGCCGCTCAGGGCCGGTTTCGTTGGGGAGCGCGGCCAGCGCCTCGGGGCGCAGGCGCATCTCCGGCAGCATAGTGAGCACAGGCAGCGCGACCAGCGCGATGAGGATAACAGTCGAGGTGCTGTCCGTGACGATGAGGCCGATCACGGCCAGGAGCGCGGGTGTGCTTGGCAACAACCCGACTTCGAAAAACTCGTGCAAACTCCCGGCAGCCAGCCGCACGACGAGGACCATCAACACGAAACCAGTGACGGCGAAGAAGCGACGCAGGTTTATCCGCAGGCTGCCCTTCACGAACAGCACGCCGAACAGCGTCGCCATCCCCAACCCGGCCAGCCCGCCGATCAGGCCCACTATGTTAGGCGTCTCCGCCAGCGAAAGTGCGGCCAAAAAGAGGATCATCTCCACACCCTCGCGGAAGACCATGAAGAAGACAAACGCCAGCAGGCCCCAGCCTTGTTGCCGCGTTTGAACGTCGGACGCGGTGAGTGCCTCGAGTCGGCTCTCGACCTGCCGCTTGAGTCCACGCGAAGCGCGCCACATCCACACGACCAGGCTGAACACGAGCACGGCGGCAATCGCCAGCAGCGTGCCTTCCAGGACTTCGTTTTCCGGGTCGAACCCGGCCAGGCTGAAGCCGACCGCGCCCAGGAGGCTGGCGGCCACTGCAAGGCCCAGCCCGGCATACACCCATCGGCGCAGGACAATGCGCCCTGTGCGGTTGAGGTAAGTGAGGATCAGGCCGACCACGAGCGCGGCCTCCATCCCTTCGCGTAAGGTGATGACAAAGGCCTCCATCTGGATTTCCTACTCCTTCGCCGCTCTGCGTTTCGCCGCGCAGGTCTGACAGTAACCTTCGAGGCAGATGCAGGCATGCGCGACTTCAACACCCAAGTCGCGGTGAAGTTCAGTGGTCATTTGCGTCACCCGTGGGCTTTGAAATTCGATCACCTTGCGGCAGCCCAGGCAGGTAAAGTGATAGTGTTCAGGCGCGCCGACGGGTTCGTAGTGCTCGCGGGCATGATCCCGGGCCAGGTAACGCTGTTCGATCAACCCCTTGTCTTTGAGGACGGTGAGGGTACGATAGACCGTGGCAAGGCTGATGTTGGGATCCTTCTCGCGGGCGCGCTGGTAAATGGCCTCGGCGTCGAGATGCTCGGCGCTGGTTTCGACGACCTCGAGCACGATCTGGCGCTGTGGGGTGATACGGTGGCCGGTGGCACGGAGGGTCGCAAGAGTTTCGGTGTGAGAGGTCATGGCATGTCTCCCCTCGGATCATTGCTATTGCAATTCATTCTCACTAGCAACTATAGCGGAAGACGCGTCCCACACACGTGCAGAATGTCACTTGGGTGTGGGCTAAATGTAATTTCCTGGAAACCCGAATTTGGAGGCGATGACTCCGATTTTGCCGAGGAGTGGAAAAAGGCTCAGGGCGTGCGGGTTGCTGAGAGGATGCGTTCCGCTTCCATCAGGCCCCTGCCCATTTTC
>Ga0209109_10001575_pt1 | contig 12543 bp, 10 predicted proteins | sample Rifsed10ft2_FD_184004 | JGI IMG/M metagenome (GOLD analysis project Ga0209109, IMG submission 184004) | Soil microbial communities from Rifle, Colorado, USA - sediment 10ft 2 (version 2) | ecosystem: Environmental > Terrestrial > Deep subsurface > Rock core/Sediment | place: Rifle, Colorado... | reverse complement strand
CCGTGATTTATGATCGTTCTAAAATTGCACGTTATGGTCTGAATATTTCCGATTTAAACGAAATAATCGCTCTTGGTTTTGCGGGAAAAACTGTTGGAAATGTCTTTGAAGGAGAAAAGCGTTTTGATATTGTTATCCGTTTAGATAAAACAAAAAGAACTGATATTGAAGATTTACGAAATTTATACATTTCAACACCAAATGGACAACAAATTCCATTGAGTGAATTAGCATTGATTGAATATAGAGAAGGTCCAGCCAAAATTTCCAGAGACAATACAAATCGTAGGATTATTGTGGGTATTAATGTTAGGAATCGAGATTTGCAAAGTGTTGTGGCTGATATTCAAAAAATTGTTGATACAAAAATCAAACTTCCCGCAGGGTATTATGTGAAATATGGTGGCCAATTTGAAAATCTTCAGAGTGCAAAATCCCGATTAATGATTGCGGTTCCTATTGCTTTGTTATTGATTTTCATACTTTTATATTTTGCTTTTGGAACCATCAAAGAAGCACTAATGGTTTATACCGCGATACCGCTTTCGGCAGTTGGTGGAGTACTGTTCTTGTGGATTAGAGATCTACCTTTTAGTATCTCCGCAGGTGTTGGTTTTATTGCGCTTTTTGGGATAGCGGTACTCAATGGAATTGTACTCATAGAACATTTTAAGGAACTGAAACACAACGGAGAAATAAAAGATATGGATGAATTAATTCTAAAAGGAACAACTGATAGATTGCGTCCGGTTTTATTGACTGCTTCGGCAGCAGCATTAGGTTTTTTACCAATGGCAATTTCCTCATCAGCAGGAGCAGAGGTGCAAAGACCATTAGCAACAGTAGTTATTGGTGGATTATTTACGGCAACTATTTTAACCATGGTTGTTTTGCCTATTCTGTATAAAGTTTTTGATGGAAAAGAATTTAAGAGACCTAAATTCAAGCATAACAAATCAATGTATATTATGCTGTTATTATTGACTTCATCAGTGGCTTTTGCCCAAAATTCAAACAGTAATGAACCGGAATTAAAAACTTTAATCACTAAAGCGATTGAAAATAACAGAGGTTTAAAATCAGCCCAGTTGCAGGTGAGTAAAACGAAAGGGAATATAAAAACCGCATATACATTTGATAAAACCAATATTTATTACAGTTATGACCAAAATAATTTAGCTTCAAATAATGAACCTTTAAAAGTCTTTGGAGTACAACAACGATTTGCTTTTCCAACCGTTTATGGAGCACAAAAGAAGGTTTATTCAGCTGAATATGATAAAGAGAAAGCCAATTTTGATATTCAGAAAAACAAACTCGCCTATGGAGTTTCTAATAAGTATTATCATATCGTTTATCTACAAAACCAAGAAGTTTTGTATCGGTATTTAGATAGTTTGTATCAAAATTTTTCTAAAGCCAGCGACAGGCGTTTTGAACTGGGAGAAACAAATTATCTGGAAAAAATTACTGCTCAATCTAAATTTAGAAAAATTAAAACGATACTCATTCAAATTGAGAATGATAAAAAAGCGCAGTATGAACTATTGCAATCTTTGGTACAATCTGACGAAAATATTGTGATCAAAAACAAAACAATAGTTCCTATTAATAATTTAACTAAAGAAATAAGTAAATCATATTATGTGGCTTATTTAGAAAGTATTACTGAAAATTATAAAAATCAAATAAACTTGCAAAAACAGCATTGGTTACCCGATATAAATGTGGATTATTTTCAAGGGAGAAATAATGGTTTATCACAATCGTTATATGGTTTTCAAGTTGGTTTGGCTGTGCCAATATTATTTTCGGGTAATGTTTCTAAAACTAAAGTTGCCCAATTAGAATTACAAAGTTGGGAACAACAAAAGCAAAATGAAGAGCTTAAAATTGATAAATATATAAGTCAAAAGAATAATGAATTAGCTAAATACCTGGAAGATATCAATTATTACAATCAATACGGAAAAAAATTATCGGATGAAATTATAAAAGTCGCCAATAGTAGCTATAAACAGGGAGAAATTGATTTCTTTCAATACATCCAAAGTTTAGAAAATGCAACTACAATTCAAGTAGATTATTTGGACACTATTTTGCAATTTAACAAGACACAATTAGATTTAGAATACCTTAATTTTTAATATTTACAAATGAAAAATTCAATTTATATAGTCGCTTTGTCTTTTATCTTGTTTTCTTGTAAAGAAGCCAAAACGAATGAACCAACACCCAAAGAGGATGGGCAAATAACCGTTACAAAAGAACAATTCCAATCTTCCGGAATGGAAATAGCAAGTCCGGTTGAACACGACTTTGATGTAACAGTTAAAGCTTCGGGAAAAATAGACGTTCCGCCGCAAAACAGAGCAAAAGTCACTACTTTTATTGGTGGTTATGTCAAATCGACAAGACTTTTAGTTGGCGACAAAGTGACTAAAGGGCAACCATTATTGACCTTGGAAAACACAGAATTTCTTGATATTCAAAAAGATTATTTGGAAGTGGCGGAGCAAATTAAGTATTTGAAATCAGAATACGAGCGTCAAAAAACATTGTATGACGAAAAAATAACCTCACAAAAGAACTACCTAAAAGCAGAGAGCGAATACCGAGTTGCCAGAGCAATGCAACAAAGTTTGAAAGCAAAATTAGTGATGCTAAACATCAATCCATCAAGTGTTGAAAAAGGTAAATTAACCTCGATAATAACTATTTTTTCTCCAATTTCAGGAGATATTGTGGTGATGAATGCTAATGTAGGAATGCTTATGAGTCCATCGGATGTGATTTTAGAAATTGTTGATACGAAACATTTGCATTTGGAATTAGCTGTTTTTGAAAAAGATATTTTGAAAGTAAAAATAGGAAAGAAAATTAAATTTAAAGTGCCCGAAGCTACAGAGGAAGAATTCAATGCCGAAGTACATTTGGTAGGAAAATCGATTGAAGGGAATGACAGAACAATTAATGTTCATGGACATTTGGATGATGCGATTAAACAAAAATTATTTACAGGGATGTTCGTCGAAGCAGGTATTATTGTAGATTCAAAAAAAGGTTTAGCCATTCCAATGGAAGCACTAATAACAGAAAACAACAAAAATTTCGTACTTTTATTAGATAATGAGAAAAATGGATTTTCTTTTAAAAAAACAAGTGTTTCTATAGGCGAGAAATCTGGAGAATTTGTTGAGATTTTACCCAATAAAGGCATCGATGCATCTTCAAAAATACTAACAAAAGGAGTTTTTGATTTAGTCAATTAATAAAAATATAATATGGATTTAACCAAACTAAAAGGTCAATTACAAACAGAAGTAGATACAGCTTTTTTGTATGATAGTATTGCCGCTATTCAATCTGACGATAATTTGACAAGAGTATTGCGCAGTCTTGGTGAAATTGAAAAAGGGCATGCAAAACACATGTTAGATAAAGTTTTAACTTTTGAACCTAATTATATAATGCCTTTGCCTTCATCAAGAGCAAAACTGCAGTTGAAGTTGGGAAAACTTTTTGGATATAATTCAATCATCAGTAGTCTTTCGAGCATTGAAAAGCAATTTGCAGTAAATGCAATCAAAAATAAGATTGAAAGCGGGGAAAAGCCAACAGGTTTTGAACACAATCATCTCAAAATTATAGAAGCTATAAATAATAATGCAGTACTTAATGTTTCGGGTGGTTTTCTATCTAAATTCGAAAGCAGACATAAATCCGTTGGAGGAAATGCGTTACGAGCCGCCGTTTTAGGTTCTAATGACGGATTAGTTTCAAATATGAGTTTGGTGATGGGAGTTGCCGGAGCTGCCGTTTCTAATAATACTATTTTATTGACAGGAATTGCAGGACTTTTGGCAGGAGCAATTTCAATGGCTTTGGGCGAATGGCTTTCGGTACAAAGTTCAAGAGAATTAAACCAGCGCCAAATTGATTTAGAAACAGAAGAACTGGAAGCTTCACCCGAAGAAGAAAAAAAAGAACTGGTTTTATTGTATCAGGCCAAAGGAATGAATATCGTTGAAGCTCAAAAATTAGCTGATAAAGCATTTGAAAATCATGAAACAGCTATTGATGCTATTATTACGGAGGAATTGGGCATTGATAAAGAAGAATTAGGCGGTTCCGCTTGGGAAGCGGCTACGGCTTCCTTCATACTTTTTGCCATTGGAGCCATTATTCCTTTATATCCTTTTATGTTTTTAGATGGAAAAAATGCAATTTTGTTGAGTGTAGGAAGCAGTGTAGTTGGCCTTTTTGGAATTGGTGCCGCAATAACTTTACTGACCGGAAAAAGTGTTATGTTTTCCGGATTTAGACAAGTTTCTTTCGGACTGGCAGCAGCTGCTGTGACGTATGGAATTGGCTCACTAATTGGAGTTTCATTAGCTGGATAAGAATAAGTAACAGTTTCGAATAGGAATCTATTTGATTTTTCAAATTTAAATTTTTAAACCTTAAACAAATTATATTATGAATGACGCTCACTTGCACTTGGTAGTTAACCATTTTCCAATTATTGGATCTATTTTTGGACTTGGAATTTTAATTACTGGGATGATTTTAAAGAATAATTCGGTAAAAAACACAGCTTATGTTTTATTTATTGTTGCAGCGGTTTTTGCAGCATTTAGTATGGGAACTGGTGAAGGAGCAGAAGAAATGGTTGAAGACATGCCTAACATCGGCAAAGAAATAATTCATGAACATGAAGAAATAGCAGAAAAATTAGCTCTTGTATTATATTTATTGGCCGCTATTTCGCTTACTGGTTTAATAATGAATTTAAAAAATCATTCTAAAGCTAAACTTATCTCTTTCATAGCTGTTATTGTTGCAATTGGAGCAGTTTATATTGCAACTTTGGTAGGAACATCAGGAGGTGAAATCAGACATACAGAAATTAGAGATGACAGCACTGTTTCTGCTAGTTCCAATGAGAATTCATCTATCGACAAAGAATCCAAAGAGGATAATGAGTAAGATTAATTTAACAAAAATATAAGTTTAAGTTAAAATAAAGATTGCTTTTTAATTAATTAATCTCTTATATTTGCAAAAGAATTATAAATAATAAAGAACACAAAAATGTTTACAAATCAATTACATCATCATCATTTTCATTATTGCTCTCAAGCGATGTGTTAATAATATGTGTGTAAATCATCATATTCTAAAAACCCGTTTGAGTACATCAAACGGGTTTTTTATTACCCAATATTTGTACTCAATCAAAATATTTTAAACAAAAACAAAAAAGACAAATGAGTACATTAAAAATTGCAATTCAAAAATCAGGACGTTTAAACGAAGACAGTATTCAAATTCTAAAAGATGCCGGTATTTCAATTGATAACGGTATCGACCAGTTAAAAGCTGAAGCATCTAATTTCCCTTTAGAGGTTTTATATTTAAGAAATTCAGATATTCCTCAATATCTGATAGACGGAGTTGTAGATATTGCTATTGTTGGCGATAATTTATTAGTCGAAAAAGGAAACAATATTGAGGTAATTCAAAAATTAGATTTTTCAAAATGTAAAGTTTCCGTTGCTGTACCAAAATCATTTGATTACAAATCGGTTCAGGATTTAGAAGGTATGCGCATAGCAACTTCTTACCCTAAAACAGTTCTTGATTTTTTTAGTTCTAAAGGAGTAACAGTCGATATTCACCAGATATCAGGTTCGGTAGAAATTGCTCCAAACATTGGTTTAGCTGATGCTATTGTTGATATTGTTTCCAGCGGAAGTACTTTGTTTAAAAATAATCTGAAAGAGGTTGAAGTTATTTTTAAAAGTGAAGCAGTTTTGGCTGTTTCGCCAAAAGTAAGTCCTGAATCTCAAAAAATAATCGATACATTAAAATTCAGAATCGAATCTGTTTTAAGAGCAAGAAAATCGAAGTACATCTTGATGAATATTCCAAATAACAAAATTGAAGCAGTTGGGAAAATTCTTCCTGTATTAAGAAGTTTAACTGTATTACCATTGGCACAAGAAGGATGGAGCAGTGTTCACTCTGTAATCGACAAGGATACTTTCTGGGATGTGATTGATCAATTAAAAGAAGTTGGAGCAGAAGGAATTTTGGTTTGTCCAATTGAGAAAATGGTACTGTAAGAATTTTAAATTATGAGCTATGAATTATTAGTTTAAAACCCGAATAATTCAATTATTTAATCTTTGAATACAATTAAAATGAATAAAATATACAATCCAGAACCAGAAACGTGGTCATCTATTTTAGAGCGGCCTACGAAAACTGTTGATGACATTGAAGCGACAGTAAAAGAAATTTTTCAAGAAGTTCAAAAGAAAGGGGATGTTGCTGTTGCAAAATATACGTCGCTTTTTGATGGTGCCAAAATCGATAACATTGAAGTTACTAAAGTTGAAATTGACCAAGCGATTGCCTCAATTTCTAACGAGTTAAAAGAAGCGATTTCACTAGCAAAATCAAATATTGAAAAATTTCATACTGCTCAAAAAACAAATAGAGTTGCTGTAGAAACAATCGAAGGAGTGAACTGCTGGCAGGAAAAAAGACCAATTCAGAAAATTGGACTGTACATTCCAGGCGGAACTGCACCCTTGTTTTCAACTGTTTTAATGCTGGCTGTTCCTGCTAAAATTGCGGGTTGCAACGAAATTGTTTTGTGTTCTCCTCCAGATAAAAATGGAGCTATAAATCCAGCTATTTTATATGCTGCGAATTTATGTGGTGTAACTAAAATATTAAAAGTGGGCGGAATTCAGGCTATCGCCGGAATGACTTTTGGAACAGAAACGATTCCTAAAGTATATAAAATTTTTGGACCAGGAAATCAATTTGTAACGGTAGCTAAACAATTAGCTACGCAATTTGGTGTCGCAATCGATATGCCGGCAGGTCCATCAGAACTATTAATTGTTGCTGATGACACTGCGGTTCCGGCTTTCGTAGCTTCAGATTTATTGTCTCAAGCAGAACACGGAGCGGACAGTCAGGTAATTTTAGTTTCTACTTCAAAAAAATTAATTGATGCTGTCGAGGCTGAAATTCAAATTCAAATGGAAGCCTTGCCAAGAAAAGCCATTACCGAAAAAGCCATTGCGAATTCTAAATTGATTTTTGTTGAAAACGATAAAATTGCTTTAGAATTAATCAATGAATACGGACCAGAACACTTTATTATTTGTTCTGAATTTGAAGATTTTTACAGTAACGGCGTTCAAAATGCAGGTTCTGTATTTATAGGGAATTATACACCTGAAAGTGCTGGAGATTACGCTTCAGGAACCAATCATACGTTACCAACGAATGGTTATGCAAAGAATTATAGCGGAGTAAATCTGGATAGCTTTACTAAAGCGATGACTTTTCAAAAAATAACGGAAAAAGGAATTCAAAACATCGGTAAAGCCATAGAAATAATGGCAGAAGCGGAAGGTTTGCAAGCACACAAAAATGCAGTTACATTACGATTAAAAGCGATTGAAGATGGAAAATAAGTTTGATATAAATAATTTAGTCAGAGAAAACGTCAAGCAATTAAAGCCCTATTCTTCGGCGCGCGATGAATTTGAGGATTTTGATACTGCAGATATGATTTTTTTGGATGCCAATGAAAATCCGTTTGAAAATGGTGTAAATCGTTACCCGGATCCACAACAAATGAGTGTAAAAGCAATTTTGGCAAAACAAAAGAAAGTCAAAACAAATCAAATTTTATTAGGGAACGGAAGTGATGAAGTGTTGGATTTATTATTCAGGGCTTTTTGTGAACCAAAAACGGACAATGTGATAACTTTGCCACCAACATACGGGATGTACGGTGTTTTGGCTAATATCAATGCCATCGAAAATAAAGAAGTTTTGCTTTCTTCAGATTTTCAGCCGCAAATTGAAAAAATCATGGAGGCTATTGATGCAAATACTAAAATCATCTTTTTGTGTTCGCCAAATAATCCAACAGGAAACTCCTTTTCTGATGAAAGTGTAGCTTATTTGTTGAAAAATTTCAATGGTTTGGTTGTAATTGATGAAGCATATATCGACTTTTCAAAAAAAGATAGTTGGATTAATGAATTAGACGAATATCCAAATTTAGTGATTACTCAAACACTATCGAAAGCGTATGGTTTGGCAGGAATTAGATTGGGAATTTGTTATGCCTGTGCGGAAGTGATTTCGGTTTTAAATAAAATAAAACCACCATATAATGTGAATGAGCTCACCCAAAAAAGAGCTTTAGAAAGACTTGATGATAAAGACAAAATTAAATTTGAAATTGAATCAATTATAACACAAAGAGAAGAATTACTTAAAGTTTTACTTGATGTTAAATTTGTCGAAAAAATCTATCCTACAGAAACCAATTTTATCTTAGCAAAAGTGGATAATGCAAATAAAAGATACGATGAATTGATTGCAAAAGGAATTGTAATTCGAAACCGAACAACCCAACCACTTTGTGAAAATACATTGCGTTTTACAGTTGGAACAGCACAAGAAAATATGAAATTAATTGAGGTGTTAAAACAACTTTAAACCTCGAACTTTAAACTTTTTTTTAATGAAAAAAATACTTTTTATAGATCGTGACGGAACAATGGTTTTGGAACCAAATGATTATCAATTAGACAGTTTCGAAAAATTAGAATTTTATCCGAAAGCATTCCAATATCTTGGAAAAATAGCTACAGAATTGGATTTTGAATTGGTTATGGTTACAAATCAAGATGGTTTAGGAACTGATTCTCATCCAGAAGTCAATTTTTGGCCTGTTCATAATTTAATTATGAAAGCGTTTGAAAATGAAGGAGTTGTTTTTAAAGAAGTTTTTATTGACAAGACTTTTCCTTACCAAAATGCACCTACTCGCAAACCTGCGACTGGAATGTTGACGCAGTATGTTGACAATCCGGAGTATGATTTAAAGAATTCATTCGTGATAGGAGATAGGATAACTGATGTAGAATTAGCAAAAAATTTGGGTTCAAAAGCTATTTTTATCAACACTGATGAAGCTTTGGGAGGTGATGAAATATCCTCTAAAAGACATGAATTAGATTCGGTTATTGCTTTACAAACTACTGATTGGAAAGCAATTTATGAGTTTTTGAAATTAGAGGAACGTTCCGCTTCAATAGAAAGAAAAACAAATGAAACGGATATTTTTATCAATTTGAACCTTGACGGAACCGGGAAAAGTAAAATTGAAACCGGCATTGCTTTTTTTGACCACATGCTGGACCAAATTGCGCGTCACGGACAAATGGATTTAGAAATTCTTGTAAAAGGTGATTTAGAAGTTGACGAACACCACACTATCGAAGATACAGCGATTGCACTTGGAGAAGTTTTTGCAAAAGCATTAGGAAATAAATTAGGAATTGAGCGTTATGGTTTTTGTTTGCCAATGGACGACTGTTTAGCGCAAGTTGCCATTGATTTTGGAGGTAGAAACTGGTTGGTTTGGGAAACCGAATTCAAACGCGAAATGGTAGGAAAAATGCCTACAGAAATGTTTTTTCATTTTTTCAAATCTTTCTCAGATGGCGCCAAAGCAAACATTAATGTCAAAGCAGAAGGAACGAATGAACACCACAAAATAGAAGCTATTTTTAAAGCTTTTGCCAAAGCAATAAAAGTAGCGGTAAAACGTGATACGGAGAAGATGATTTTGCCAAGCACAAAAGGAATGCTTTAATTAAGTCGAAAGACGAAAGTTTTAAAGTGTGAAAGTACTTCGGTATTGACTTTATGACTTTCGACTTTGGAATATTAAGACTAAATAAATGAAAATAGTAATTATAAATTACGGAGCAGGAAATATTCAAAGCATTATGTTTGCCATCGAAAGACTGGGATTCAAAGCCGTTTTGAGTAATAATCCTGACGAAATTAAAGCAGCCGATAAAGTTATTTTTCCGGGTGTTGGCGAAGCAAGTTCAGCTATGAAAATGCTTTTAGAAAGTGGTTTGGATGCTTTGATTCCAACTTTGAAACAACCCGTTTTGGGAATTTGTCTGGGTATGCAGTTGATGTGCAACAAATCGGAGGAAGGAAACACTGAAGGTTTAGGGATTTTTGATGTTGATGTGATAAAATTCACGCCAAAAGTGAAAGTTCCGCAAATGGGCTGGAACCAGATTTACAACTTGAAATCGCCTTTATTTGAAGGAATTAATGAAAACGAATACATGTATTTAGTACATAGTTTTTATGCGCCAAATTGTTCCGAGGCTATTGCTACAACAAATTATGAAGTAGAATACGCCTCAGCTTTACAAAAAGATAATTTCTATGGAACACAATTTCACCCTGAAAAAAGTGGTGATGTTGGAGAACAAATTTTAGGTAATTTTCTAAAATTATAAATTAAGTTGAGTCTTTATGACTTTTGACTTTTAAACTTTAAGACTGATTAAATGAGAATAATACCCGCAATAGATATCATCGAAGGAAAATGTGTTCGTCTGTCAAAAGGCGATTACAACACCAAAATTATATACAATGAAAATCCGCTTGAAGTGGCCAAATCATTTGAAGCGCATGGAATAGAATATTTGCATTTGGTTGATTTAGACGGAGCAAAGTCAAGCCAAATTGTGAATTACAAAATATTGGAGCAGATTGCTACGCAAACCAAATTGAAAATCGATTTTGGTGGCGGATTAAAATCGGATTCCGATTTGAAAATCGCTTTCGAAAGTGGTGCCAATCAAATTACCGGAGGAAGTATTGCGGTAAAAAACAGAGAACTCTTTGAAAAATGGATTGCCGAATATGGTTCGGATAAAATTATTTTGGGAGCAGATGCAAATAATGAAAAAGTAGCAGTTTCAGGTTGGTTAGAAGATTCAAATGAAGACTTGATTCCATTTATACAAGATTACCAAAACAAAGGAATTCAGTACGTAATTTGTACCGATATTGCTAAAGACGGCATGCTAGAAGGGCCGTCTTTTGATTTATACGCTAAAATTTTGGCGGAAGCTAAAGGAATAAAATTGATTGCTTCAGGAGGAATTTCTACTTTTGACGAATTACCAAGACTAGCTGAATTGGGTTGTGAAGGGACGATAATCGGAAAGGCAATTTACGAAGGACGAATTTCATTGAAACAATTGGAAAACTATATTTTAGAAAAATGTTAACAAAAAGAATTATTCCCTGTCTCGATATAAAAAACGGAAGAACCGTAAAAGGTGTTAATTTTGTGGACTTGCGCGATGCGGGAGATCCGGTGGAATTAGCCAAAATATATTCTGATGAAGGTGCTGACGAATTGGTTTTTTTGGATATTTCGGCAACGGAAGAAAGAAGAAAAACCTTAGTTGATTTGGTTCGTAAAGTCGCTTCGACGATTAATATTCCGTTTACTGTTGGTGGTGGAATTTCATCGGTGGAAGATGTTGAAATTTTATTGCAAAACGGTGCTGACAAAGTTTCCATTAATTCATCGGCGGTGAAAAACCCGCAGTTGATTAATGATTTGGCACAAAAATTTGGAAGCCAATGTGTCGTTGTTGCGATTGATGCCAAGCAAATTGAAGGTCAATGGATTGTTCATTTAGTAGGCGGAAAAGTACCAACCGAATTCAATTTATTTGATTGGGCAAAAGAAGTAGAACAAAGGGGCGCAGGTGAAATCCTGTTTACTTCGATGGATAATGACGGGACTAAAAACGGTTTTGCCAATGAAGCTTTGGCTAAACTTTCTGGGTTAGTTAATATTCCAATTATTGCTTCTGGTGGCGCAGGAAACATACAACATTTTGTAGATACTTTTTTGGAAGGAAAAGCAGATGCAGCATTGGCCGCGAGTGTATTTCATTTTAAAGAAATTGAAATCAAAACATTAAAAAAAGCACTTAAAAACAACAATATCGAAGTACGAATTTAATTTTTTGACTTTAAGACATTCGACTTTAAAACTTTAGACTAAAAAATATGAACATAGATTTTTCAAAAAATACAGACGGATTAATTCCTGCCATAATACAAGATAGCGAAACCAAAACGGTTTTGATGTTGGGTTTCATGAATGCAGAAGCATATCAAAAAACAGTTGACACTAAAAAAGTCACTTTTTATAGTCGCACGAAACAAAGACTTTGGACAAAAGGCGAAGAAAGTGGAAATTTTCTAAATCTGATTGACATCAAAAACGACTGTGATAATGATACGTTATTGATTCAGGTAAAACCGGAAGGACCTACGTGTCACAAAGGAACTGATACATGTTGGGCAGAAGAAAATAAAGCTGATTATGGATTCATTTCTAATTTAGAAGATACAATCCAGCTTCGAAGAGAAAATGCAGATTCTGAAAAAAGTTATGTTGCTTCACTCTTTAAATTAGGGATAAATAAAATTGCACAAAAAGTAGGCGAGGAGGCAATTGAAGTCGTTATTGAAGCCAAAGATGACAATGACGATTTGTTTTTGAGCGAAAGTGCTGATTTGCTTTTTCATTACCTTATTTTATTGCAAGCCAAAGGATTTAAGCTAAACGATGTTGTTGAGGTTTTAAAAAGTCGTCAAAAG